>OOAE01001044.1_pt1 | contig 21970 bp, 25 predicted proteins | sample 1671271 | NCBI WGS metagenome assembly OOAE01 (sample SAMN06348139, study PRJEB24527) | human gut metagenome | biome: human gut; feature: ankylosing spondylitis patient; material: feces | host: Homo sapiens | place: China | collected 2015-10 | reverse complement strand
CCGCTGTAGTGGCGGCCGGCGAAGTGGGCCAAGTCCTCCGCGTGGTAGAGGTAGTCCTTCCATGCCCGTTCGTTGGTGATGGTGACGCGGGGCCAGCGGAGCGCCAGCTTGCCCGCCTCGGATTCCGGCACCACGGAGAAGATGGGCCGCACGCCCTTGCGGCGGCAGTCGTCCTCGATGGTGGTGAGGGCGGCGTCCACGTCGCCCTCCGGGCCGGGGATGGGATAGTCGAACTGGGGCACGCCGTCGATGCAGTTGCGGATGACAAGGCAGCCGTCGGTGAAGGCATACTCCGAGCGGAGGTGGCCCCGCCACATGTATTTCACGCCGGAGCTGTATTCGCACAGGCGGTAGGGGCAGGTTTCGTAATAGGGGCGCAGCAGAGGCATGCTCTCTGCGGTCACGGGGGTGAAGTGTAACATGGGGTGATTCTCCTGAGTGTATGATTTTGTTGTTATTATTGTTTTTGGGGGTGTTTCGCCCTCCGGACACGTCTTGGCCCCCTCTGACGAGGGGGCTGTCGAGCACAAGCGAGACTGGGGGAGAGACTGGTGTTCCAACGCATTGCTTGCGTTCGCCGTCTCTCCCTCCGGCATGACCTTCGGTCATGCCACCTCCCTCGTCAGAGGGAGGCTTTGGGACGCGCGGTGTGATACAATGACCGCCGCACTTTTCGTCAGTTATAGCTTCTCCACCATCTCTGCGGTGAACTGCAAAAACTTCCTCGCCAGTGGGCGGAGGTGGGGGAGGGTGGCTACGCCCAGCTCCCGCACGGCGGGAGGGTCCAGCGGCAGCGCCAGCACGTCGTCCGACCGGCCCTTCAGCACCAGACGGCTGAGAATGCTGACGCCCAGCCCGTGCTCCACCATGGAGATGATGACCGTATCGCTGACTTGGGTGTCCCGGATGATGGGCGTGACGCCGCAGCGATCCAGCGCCCGCATGATATCCAGATGGAAGCCCAGAGAGGGCATCAGAAACTCCTGTCCCTCCAGCCGCCGGACGTCCAGACTGGCGGCACCGCCGGTATCGAAGCTGCGGGGCAGGATGGCCAGCAGCGGGTCGGGCTTCAGGGGCATCCAGTCCAGCGTGCTGCTCTCCTGACGGCTGGCAAAGGCCATATCTACTCTCCCCTCACGAACCCAGCGGTATACCTCCTCCACCGAGCCCATCTGTACATCCACGCTGACGCCGCTGTAACGGCGGCGGAACTGCTCGATCAGCTCCGGAAGCCAATGCATGGCGATGCTGGCATAGGAGGCCACCCGGACGGTCTCCTCCTGATGGGAGTTTACCAGCGCGATCTCCCGCTCCAGCGCCTGATTGGCGGCGAGACACTGCCGCACCATGGGCATGATCCGCTGGCCCGCCGGGGTCAGCCGGACGCCCCGGCGATCCCGGAGCAGCACGGAGAAGCCGATCTCCCGCTCCAGACTGTTCATCATGTGGGTCAGCCCCGACTGGGTGTAGCCCAGCTGCTCCGCCGCCCGGGTGAAGCTGCCCTGATCCACCGCCGCGGCCAGCGCTGCCAGCTTTTTTGCGTCCATGAGCGTTCTCCTTTCCGTATTGCATGCTTTACAATAGCATAAATTTTACCATGAGACTGCTGCAAATGCAACCGTCAAATATGACATTTCTTCATGGAAAGATGAAAAAATGTCGCTTTACATATCTTGCAATATCGTGTATTTTATAGACAGTAATTCTCCACATATTACTTTTCCTTTCTATCCTCAAATCCCTTTTGATGGCTGCGCGATTTCCGTGCAGCCATCGCCCTATTCCTCCCTATAATATTTGTACCGTGGAGATGTTACAAGACGAGAAAGCGGATGACAGCGGTCGTCCGCTTTTTGCTGTGCAAGGGAGGATGCGCGGACACAACTCTACAAAGGAAGCTGCGGATTCCCACGCCAGTGTGAGCACTGGCTCGGAATGACACGTGGGGGGAGTGCGGCGTGCCGCCACTTGACGTAACCGCTATTTTCCGCTAAAATAGGATATACTAGGTACAATAGGCACATTTTTCAGATAGAACGAGGTAACACAATGGCAAATGGATTTATCGACAAGGCCCGCATCACCTGCCGCGCCGGCAACGGCGGCAACGGTGCAGTGGCCTTTCACCGGGAGAAATACATTGCCGCCGGCGGCCCGGACGGCGGTGACGGCGGCGACGGCGGCTCCATCATCCTGAAGGTGGACGACAACATGTCCACTCTGATGGACTTCCGCTACAAGCGCAAATATGTGGCCGCCAACGGCGTGGACGGTCAGGGCGGCCGGAAGTCCGGCAAGGACGGCCAGAGCCTCACCATCCGTGTCCCCCGGGGCACGCTGGTACGGGACGCCGAGACCGGCGAGATCATCAAGGACATGTCCGATGACCAGCCCTATGTGCTGTGCAAGGGAGGCCGGGGCGGCTGGGGCAACCAGCATTTCGCCACCCCCACCCGTCAGGTGCCCCGCTTCGCCAAGGCGGGTCTGCCCGGAGAGAGCCACGACGTGGTGCTGGAGCTGAAGCTGCTGGCGGACGTGGGTCTGGTGGGCTTCCCCAACGTGGGCAAGTCCACGCTGCTGAGCGTGGTCACCAAGGCCCACCCCAAGATCGCCAACTACCACTTCACCACCCTGTATCCCAATCTGGGCGTGGTGTACGTGGACGAGGGCGTCAGCTTCGTGATGGCTGACATCCCCGGCATCATCGAGGGCGCCAGTGAGGGCGCCGGTCTGGGTCACGATTTCCTGCGGCACATCGACCGCTGCCGTCTGCTGGTGCATCTGGTGGACGTTTCCGGCAGTGAGGGCCGCGACCCCATCGCGGATTTCGACGCCATCAACGCCGAACTGAAGGAGTACAGCCCCGAGCTGGCCACCCGTCCCCAGATCGCCGTGGCCAACAAGACCGATCTTCTGATGGACAACGAGCAGTTGGACGCCTTCCGTGCCCACGTGGAGGAGCTGGGCTATGAGTTCTTCGCCATGTCCGCCGCCACCCATCAGGGTACCCGGGAGCTGGTGCGGCACATCGCCCAGCGGCTCAGCGAGCTGCCGCCCGTCACGGTCTACGAGCCGGAGTATGTGCCCCGGCCGCCCCAGATCGACACCTCCGAGCCGCTGCACATCGAGCGGGAGGACGACACGTGGCTGGTGGAGGGGCCGTGGCTGCAAAGGCTTATGGCCAACATCAATTTCTCCGACTACGAAAGCCGCATGTATTTCGACAAAATGCTGCGCCAGAGCGGTCTGTTCGACCAGCTGGAGCAGATGGGCATTCAGGACGGCCACATCGTCAGCATGTACGATCTGGAGTTCGAGTACCAGCGCTGACCGCATAAACGACACCTCCGCCGCGCACACTAGCGGCGGAGGTGTTTTTTATGAAATATGCAGCCGATCTTACCGATCTTCTCAACAACGATCCCCAGGCGTATACCTACTTTTACGCCCTGCCGCCCCAGACCCAGACCGACCTGCGCAAGCGGGATATCCGCAGCATGGAGGAGCTGAAAACCGCCACGGCGGATCTGGCCTATACCAACCGGCCCGAGGTATTCTGACCCCTGCACCGGCAAAAAAATGACCGCCCGAAGGCGGTCATTTTTATATTGCGAAGTGTTACCACTCCAGATTCTTTTCCGTCTCCTTGCTGAACACATGGGCTACGTTGCCACCGAAGATCATGTTGACCTCGCTGCCCATGGGGAAGTGGGCGGCATTGCCGTTGGTGGGCACGATGACCACCACGTCCTTGTCGCCTGCGGTGATGTGCAGGTGTACGGAGGAGCCCATCAGCTCGCTGACGTCCACCTTGCCCTTTACGCCGTCGGCGCACAGCATGATATGATCCGGGCGCACACCCAGCACCACATCCTGCTCCGGCACGTCCTTGGCACTCAGGCGCTGCTGCTTCTCGTCGGACAGCTCCACGGTCACGCCGTCAATGGCCACGGCGTATTTGCCGTTATTCTTCACCAGCCGCGCGTCGAACAGGTTCATCTGGGGGGTGCCGATGAACCCGGCCACGAACAGGTTGGCGGGATGGTCGAACACCTCCTGGGGGGTGCCGATCTGCTGAATGAAGCCGTCCTTCATGATGACGATGCGGTCGCCCAGCGTCATGGCCTCGGTCTGGTCGTGGGTGACGTATACAAAGGTGGTGTCGATCCGCTGGCGCAGCTTGATGATCTCGGCGCGCATCTGGTTACGCAGCTTGGCGTCCAGATTGGACAGCGGCTCGTCCATCAGGAATACCGCCGGGTCACGGACAATGGCGCGGCCAATGGCCACACGCTGCCGCTGGCCGCCGGACAGCGCCTTGGGCTTGCGGTCCAGATATTGGGTAATGTCCAGAATTTCCGCCGCCTGACGCACCTTGCGGTCGATCTCATCCTTGGGCACCTTTTTCAGCTTCAGGGAGAAGGCCATGTTTTCATACACGGTCATGTGGGGGTACAGGGCGTAGTTCTGGAACACCATGGCGATATCACGATCCTTGGGCTCCACGTCGTTCATCAGCCTGTCGCCGATCCACAGCTCGCCGGAGGTGATGTCCTCCAGACCGGCGATCATCCGCAGGGTGGTGGACTTGCCGCAGCCGGAGGGGCCGACCAACACGATAAACTCCTTGTCGGCGATCTCCAGACTGAACTGCTGGACGGCCACGACGCCCTCCTCGGTGATCTGGAGATTGTGCTTCTTCTCCGGCTCCTCGCCCTTCTTGACCTTTTTCTTCTTCTCGGTGTTGGGGTAGACCTTCTTCAGATCCTTCAGTATGACCTTTGCCATATTCGTATTGACTGTAGCCGCTCTGCCTCCGCAAAAAGCCGCCTCGCAGCCGCCTTCCGGCGCGCCGCATTACGACAGGTCTCCACACTGCCGCACCGCCAGTCACAGCGGATCTTCCTCCTTTAAGTTGCCGCCGCCGGGCAAGAAGTGGAGTGTCCGGGCAGCGGTTGGAATAAGACAGCTTTATTGTATACGAAAGAAACCGGAATTACAAGGGGTGAATTGTGAATTTTGCCTGAACCGCGACAAAAAAACACGCCTGCTGAACAGCAGACGTGCTTTTGATGAGATAGATTACTCGGCGGGGTAAACAGAAACCTGCTTACGATCCTTGCCCAGACGCTCAAAGCGGACAACGCCGTCAGCCTTGGCGAACAGGGTGTCGTCGGTACCCTTGCCCACGTTGGTGCCGGGGTGAATGTGGGTGCCGCGCTGGCGAACAAGGATGTTGCCAGCCAGAACGAACTGACCGTCAGCGCGCTTGGGGCCAAGGCGCTTGGACTCGGAGTCGCGGCCGTTCTTGGTGGAGCCCATACCTTTTTTATGGGCGAAGAACTGCAGACCAATGTGCAACATTTCGCAGTACCATCCTTTCTGTAAGATACAAGGGCGGGAGCTTACGCTTCCAGCACCTCGATGTGTTCCGGATATTCGTCGTGAAGCTGGGCCAGATAGACCATCAGGCCTGTCATAAGATTCTGACAGGTAGATTCCGCTGTGGGAGCCAGTCCTCCGGGCAGCCGGAGGGAAATGGCGGCGGTCTCCTGGTTGACCTTCACGGAGGCGCACAGCCCCATCACGTCGTTGACGGTGGCTTCCACCAGCCTTACGGCGCTGGTGACGGCGGCGCAGACGATATCCTCGCCCTGTTCGCCGTAGCCGCTGTGGCCCTGTGCATCAAATCCGATGATGCGGTCTTCCACGGTGTGGAAAATGACGCTCGTCATGCTGTCACCTTAGAAGCTGATCTTGCCGATCTCGACCTTGGTGTAGGGCTGACGATGACCCTGACGTTTGCGGTAACCCTTCTTGGGGGTGTACTTGAAGATACGGATCTTCTTGCCCTTGCCGTTCTTCACGATGGTGGCGTCCACCTTCGCGCCCTCCACCACGGGAGTGCCGAACTTGGTGTTCTCGCCGTCCACGATCGCCAGCACCTGGTCAAACACCACGGAAGCGCCAGCCTCGGCGTCCAGCTTTTCGATAAACAGAGTGTCGCCCTCAGAGACGGCGTACTGCTTACCACCGGTCACGATAATAGCCTGCATTACTTGTTGCACCTGCCTTTCCTTTATTACGGACTCGCTGTCGGGGGCGTTCAGCCGAAGCCGAAACTTTTGACCCATTCAAAGCGGCCTTACTAGTATAACAGCGGGAAATGCCGTTGTCAACAGGAAATTCGGGATTTTTCCCGTGAATTTCCGCAGGTTTTCCTTTATTCCGGATAGACCAGCTTTTCCACCGTCCAGCTGTCGATGATGTCGGCGTAGAAGGCGCAGCATTCCCGGGCCAGCGCCACGTCCAGATTGTTGTAGTTGCCGCACTCGCGGGAGGACTTGCCGGGCATGGCGGCGTTCCACACCGCGCCTTGGGCGAACACCTGCCGCAGCAGGTCGATGGCCTGGGCGTCGGTGAGCCGCTGACTGTCGAACAGGAAGTAAAAGCCCGTCTGGCAGCCCATGGGGCCGAAGTAGATGACAGCGTCCTTCTGCGGGCTATTCCGCAGGGCGGTGGCGATGATGTGCTCCACCGAGTGCATCTGGGCGTTGGTCAGCAGATCGCCGGTGTTGGGCTTCTTGAAGCGCAGATCAAAGGTGGTGACGCTGCCGTCCCGGCGGCTGAGATACAGCCCTGGCGTCAGCACGTCGTGGTTGACGGTAAAGCTTGCGATACGTTCCATGGTTCAGTCCTCCAGATGATCCACCAACGCCATGACGGCGGCGTTCAGGTCACGCATGGCGGTGGGGAAATTAAAGTTGTAGTCGTGCTTGCTGGTCAGGCAGTCGGACACGGATTTCAGCGCCATAAAGGGCACGCCGCAGCGATAGCACACCTGCGCCGCCGCGCCGCCCTCCATCTCGCACAGCAGGGGATGGAAGGTGTCACGCACCCAGTCGGCCCGCTGACCGGGAATGCCGAACCAGTCGCCGGTGGCCACCGTGCCGGTGCGGTAGGGATAGCCGGTCTTGTCCATGGCGGCCCTGGCTCTTTCAAAATCGGCGGTGGGGAAGTCCACCCTGTTCACAGTGGACACCAGCCCGATGGGGTCGCCTACGCCGGTGGTGTCCACGTCGTGCTGGACGAATTTCTCCGCCAGCACCAGCGTGCCGATGGGCACCTCCTCGAAGCAGCCCGCCACACCGGCGTTGAGGATCAGGTCGGGGTGATAGCGGTCGATCAGCACCGCAGCGGCCATGGCGGCGTTGACCTTGCCCACGCCGCCGCAGCAGGCGATGACGTTGGGGCGGATGCGGTAGAAGGAAACACCGTGCACCGTCTCCATGGGCGCGGCCCCTTGAATGAGGCTGTCGATCTCCGACGGCATGGCGTAGAAAAGGGCGATGTTCATGGGAAAGACCTCGTTTCGTTATGTTGCTCCTATTGTAAATAGGGGGTGGGGCAAATGTCAAGTTGCATTTGCGGTCCGTGTAGGGTAAAATGGGAGAAAAAGGAGGTGACGCGGGTGCAGGTGACCGGCATTGTGTGCGAGTTCAATCCCTTTCATTTGGGACATGCCTATCTGCTCTCCCGGCTGCGGCAGCGGGGCGCGGACGCCATTGTCTGCGCCATGAGCGGCAACTTCGTCCAGCGGGGCGAGATGGCGCTGGTGAATAAGCTCTCCCGTGGGGAGATGGCGGTCAGCTGCGGCGCGGATCTGGTGCTGGAGCTGCCAACGGCGTGGGCTATGGCTACGGCGGAGACCTTTGCCCGGGGCGGCGTGCAGCTGCTGAAGATGGCGGGCTGCACCCACATCGGCTTCGGCAGCGAGTGCGGCGACGCGGCGCTGCTGCAAGCGGCAGCGGACACGCTGCTGTCGCCTGATTTGCAGGCGGATATCCGCTCAGAGCTGGCGGCGGGGATCACCTATGCCGCTGCACGGCAGCAGGCGGTGCAGGCCCGGCTGGGGGACGGCGCGGCGGTGCTGCGCCAGCCCAACGACACGCTGGCGGTGGAATATCTGAAAGCCTGCCGCCAATTGGAGACTGATATGACGCCGATAGTGGTGAGCCGCGTCGGCGCGTCCCACGACGGCGGCGCGGCGGAGGGCTACGCCTCGGCCTCCCACATCCGGCAGCTGCTGCGGCAGGGTAGGGGAGGGGAAGCGCTGGCGTTTCTGCCGCCCGGTGCGGCGGAGGTGCTGCTGCGGGAGCTGGCAGCGGGACGGATCGCGGACGGAGCGCTGGTGGAGCGGGCCATTCTGGCCCGGCTGCGGCAGATGACGGAAGAAGAATTCGCCGCCTATGACGGCGGAGGAGAGGGCCTGTACCACCGGGTATATGACGCGGTGCGGCGCTGCGCCACGGTGGAGGAGCTGCTGGCAGCGGTGAAAACCAAGCGCTACACGGCGGCGCGGCTGCGGCGGATGGTGCTCTCGGCGTGGCTGGGACTGTCGAAAGCGCCGGAGACCGTACCCTACGCCCGTGTGCTGGCGGCCAACGAGACCGGCCGCGCTCTGCTGCGGCAGATGCGGAAGGCGGGCGCTCCGGTGCTGACCAAGGCAGCGGACGTGGCGGCGCTGGGCAGTGGGGCGGAAGCGCTGTTCCGCCGTGAGGCGGGATACACCGACCTCTACACGCTGGCCTACACCGATCTGGCGCAGGCTGTCCCAGGCAGCGACTGGCGGCTGACACCGATGATGAAATAAGCAAAAAAAGAGTGAGAAGCCGAAGCTTCTCACTCTTTTTTTGCTTATTTCAGGGGATCCTGATTCTTCTTGCGAAGGCGGATGCGATCCGCGATCATGGCAATGAACTCGGAGTTGGTGGGCTTGCCCTTGGCGCTGTTGACGGTGTAGCCGAAATAACCCTGCAGCGTTTCCAGATCGCCCCGGTCCCATGCCACCTCGATGGCGTGGCGGATGGCACGCTCCACGCGGGAGGGCGTGGTATGGAACCGCTTGGCTACCTCCGGGTACAGCACCTTGGTCACGGCGTTGATCACGTCCATGTCCTGCACCGCGATGATAATGGCCTCGCGGACATACTGATAGCCCTTGATGTGGGCGGGAACGCCCACCTCGTGGATGATGGCGGTGACGTCCGCCTCCAGTGTGGGCAGCGCCAGCGCGCCGTTTTCCGGCACGGCAGCCTCGCGGATCCGCTCCAGCAGCGAATCCATGTGGGCAGGCTTGGGAATGAAGTACCATGCGCCCAGACGCATGACCTCCTGCACCATATTCTGGCTGCAAAAGGCCGACAGCACGATGGTTTTTACGTTTTTCGGCATCCGCTGCAACAGGCTCACACCATCCAGCCCCGGCAGGATCACGTCCATGACCACGATATCGGGCTGGGTCTGCTGGATCAGCTCCCACGCCGCCTCGCCGTCGCCGGTGTCGCCCACGATCTGAAACTCACCGGTATCCTCCAGCGTGTGTCGTAGTAGTAGTCAGAATTCTTCGCTGCTGTCCGCCAGCAGGATCTTGGTGATCATTTCCATTGTTGCTCATGCCCTCTCTCATAAATTTTGCCTGGCGCGTTTCGTGATATTATCCGGATTATCGCCTTGCTGCATATCAAATTACCAGAAATCAACATCGTTTTCAAGATATTCTTGTCGATTTCAAACAAATTCTTGTTGACTGAATTCGACAAAATAGGAAGAACAGACACCGGGTTTTCGGCGCCGGATGAGTGTGGAGTTTTGGCGAAACCACCACATCTTCGACCTGCGAGGCTTCCGGGGGACTGTATGTTGCGGCGTGGCGAGGTGCGACGCAGGTGACGAGTTTTGTCGAAAAAAGACGGTAAAAGGCTGTTTTTTCCGCGTCTCGCGGAAAAACCTTGACGATTTCTTGATAGCTGTTATAATAGTCCGCCCCTCTGGCCGCTGTCAATGGTTTGCGGCGAAAAAAACGAAAATCCGCCGGAGGGACTGGAAATGGCTGGAGACATGTCGTATAATACAGGGTATCATAACGAAGATAATACGGATAATGAGGTGGAATATATGGAAGAGGTACGCAGTTTTGGCTATATCTGCCCCAAATGCGGCAAGGCGGTGCTGGGCACGCGCAGCGTTTTCGCTTTGCAGGCCGCGGCGGCCCGCATTGGCTGTGAGTGCGGCGAAAGCGAGCTGGAGATCCAGACCGACGGCGTGAAATTCCGGCTGTGGGTGCCCTGCGGCCTGTGCGGCGGCACCCATCAGGCGGAGGTAGACGTTTCGGCTATTCTGACGGGCCGGGGCGTGGGTCTGGCCTGCCCGGAGACGAAGCAGCTGTGCTGCTACGCCGGAGACACCCGGCAAGTGCAGAGCGCCATGGAGGAGCTGGCCATCCGGGCGGAAAAGGAAAAGTGTGAGGAAAAGGAAGCTTTTACCGATAATGTCATCATGTACGAGGTACTGTCGGAGCTGAAGGACATCGCTGCCCGTGGCGGCATCCGCTGCACCTGCGGCAGCGCGGAGTACGGCATTCAGGTGCACCGTGACGCGGTGGATCTCATCTGCCGCCGCTGCGGCGGCAAGCTGCGGCTGCCCGCTGGGACGGACGAGGATCTGGATCGGCTGTGCTGCCAGATGAAGCTGACCATCCGGGGCGCGGAGTGATGGGCGGCGTGGTTGTCTGCTTCGCCCTGTTTCTGGCGGCGATGGCGGTCTGCCTTGTCATGGGCTGGTCGTTCCTGTGGGCGCTGCTGCTGGGTCTGGCGCTGTTCACGCTCCACGGCCGCAAGCAGGGCCACAGCCTGCAAACCATGTGGGGCATGGCCTGGTCAGAGGGCCGCAAGGTGCTGATCGTACTGCGAATCTTTGTGTTCATCGGAGCCATCACCGCCCTGTGGCGCAGCGGCGGCACCATCGTGTTTTTCATCTACTACGGCGTACAGGCCATCTCTCCCAAGCTGTTCGTGCTGGTGGCCTTTCTGCTGACGGCGCTGATCGCCTACGCGCTGGGCACGTCCTTCGGCGTTATCGGCACGGCGGGTATCGTGCTGATGGCTCTGGCCCGCTCCGGCGGCGTCAGCGAGGCGGTGGCGGCAGGCGCGATCCTGTCCGGCGCGTATTTCGGCGACCGGTGCTCTCCCGCGTCCTCCTCTGCCGCGCTGGTGGCGGCGGAGACGGGGACGAAGCTCTATGACAACCTGCGGAACATGCTGCGCACCGGCGCGCTGCCGGTGGTGCTGACGGTGATCGTCTACGCTGTGCTGTCCGTCCGCCACCCCATCACGGCGGTGGACGAGAGCCTGCTGCAAGCCCTGCGGGACAGCGCCGTCATCTCCCTGTGTGCGCTGCTGCCGGCGGCGGTGATGCTGGTGCTGCCGCTGGTGAAGGTGCCGGTGCTCATCAGCATTGCCCTCAGTGTGGCGGCGGCGGGACTGGTCAGCGTGTTCGTGCAGGGCATGACGGTGTGGGACATGCTGAAAACGGCGGTGGTAGGCTACTATCCCGCCACGGGACAGCTGAAGGATATCCTCTCCGGCGGCGGTATCGTCTCCATGGTGAAGCCGGCGGCGCTGGTGTTTACCACGGGGCTGCTGACAGGTCTGCTGGACGGTATCGGCGTGCTGAACGGCGCGGTGGGACTGGTGGAAAAGCTGGCCCGGCGCCGGGGCCGCTTTGCCGCTTCGGCAGCGGTGAGTCTGGGCGCGGGTATGATCTTCTGCAACCAGTCGGTGGTGATTGTCATGGGCAATCAGCTGCTGCACCGCTGCTATACCGACCACAATGAGCAGGCGGTGGACATGGAAAACAGCGGCATCGTCCTGTCGGCGCTGATCCCGTGGAACATTGCGTGCAGCATCCCATTGGTGATGCTGGGGGTGGATCAGCGGGCCATTCCTTACGCCGTGCTGCTGTACATGATCCCGCTGGTCTACGGCCTGACGAAACGATATGTGTATCCCCATAAGGAGAAATGTGTATGATCTTACTGCTGGCAAAATGGTGCATCCCTAACCGGGAGCGGGTGGAGGACGGCGCGGTGCGCCGTGCCTGGGGCGCTCTGTGCGGCTTTGTGGGCATTGGGCTGAATCTGCTGCTGTTCGCCGGAAAGCTGGCGGCAGGCAGCATCAGCGGCTCCATCGCCATCACGGCGGACGCCTTCAACAACCTGTCGGACGCCGGCTCCTCGGTGGTGACGCTGCTGGGCTTCCGGCTGGCGGGGAAGAAGCCCGACGCAGGCCATCCCTTCGGCCACGGACGGATGGAGTATATCTCCGGTCTGGTGGTGGCGGGCCTGATCCTGGTGATGGGCGCGGAGCTGGCCAAGTCCTCCGTGGACAAGATCCTCCATCCGGAGGCGGTGACGTTCTCGTGGCTGGCCTGCGGTATCCTGCTGGCCTCCATCGCCGTGAAGCTGTATATGTACCGCTACAACAGGGCGGTGGGGAAGAAGATCGATTCCGCCGCCATGGCGGCTACGGCGGCGGACAGCCTCAGCGACACGGCGGCCACCGCCGCCGTACTGCTGGCCACTGTCGCCAGCCGGTTCATCAGCGTGCCGCTGGACGGCTGGGTGGGGCTTGTGGTGGCGCTGTTCATCCTGTGGTCGGCGGTGCAGGCGGCCCGGGACACCATCAGTCCCTTGCTGGGGCAGGCCCCTGACCCGGCGCTGGTGCGCCAGATTGAGGAGCTGGTGACGGCGCATCCGCAGGTGGTGGGCGTCCACGATCTGGTGGTGCATGACTACGGCCCGGGGCGGCGCATCATCTCCCTGCACGCCGAAGTCCCGGCGGACGGGGAACTGCTGGAGATGCACGATGCCATCGACAATATCGAGATGGAGCTGGCCCGGAAGCTCCGCTGCGAGGCGGTGATCCACATGGATCCCGTGGTGGTGGGCGACCCGGTGGTGACGGCGCTCCGGGAGCAGGTGACAGCGCTGGTCAAGACCATCGATCCCCGTATCACCATCCATGATTTCCGCATGGTTCCCGGCGCGACCCACACCAACCTGATCTTCGATGTGGTGATCCCCTTTGACGAGCAGCTGACCCGGCCGCAGGTGGCCCAGCAGGTCTGCCGTCTGGTGGAGGGGATGGAGGGCCGCTACCGGGCCATTATCAAAGTGGAAAATTCCTATGTTGAGTAAGGAGGAGTGTACAATGGACGAGCAGATCCGCAAATTGAAGGAGCTGGTGGACGGCAGCGATAACATTGTGTTTTTCGGCGGAGCGGGCGTGTCGACGGAGAGCGGCATCCCGGATTTCCGCAGCGTGGACGGGCTGTATCACCAGAAGTTCCGCTATCCGCCGGAGACCATGCTGAGCCACAGCTTTTACATGGCCCACAAGGCGGAGTTCTATGAGTTCTACCGGGCGAAGATGCTGGCGCCCGACGCCCAGCCCAACGCCGCTCACCGGAAGCTGGCCCAGTGGGAGCAGGAGGGCAAGCTGAAAGCCATCATCACCCAGAACATCGACGGCCTGCACCAGAAAGCGGGCAGCCGCGAGGTGCTGGAGCTCCACGGCAGCGTGCTGCGGAACTACTGCGAGCGGTGCCATAAGTTCTACGGGCTGGACGCCATCCTGCACAGTACCGGCGTGCCCAAATGCACCTGCGGCGGCGATATCAAGCCGGATGTGGTGCTGTATGAGGAGGGGCTGGACGAGGACGTGATGGACAAGGCCCTGCGGTACATCCACAACGCGGACATGCTGATCATCGGCGGCACGTCGCTGGTGGTGTATCCGGCGGCGGGACTGGTGCGCTACTACCGGGGTCATAAGCTGGTGGTCATCAACAAGGGCACCGTGGGCGCGGATATCGGCGCCGATCTGGTCATCGACGGGCCCATCGGTCAGGTGCTTGCGCAGGTGTAATTTTGGGGCTTGACAAATATAGGTTGTCTGGTATAATGAGCAAGTACCTTTGAGAGGCGAACATCTGCGAGCGTGCTGGAATCGGCAGACAGGCAGGCTTGAGGTGCCTGTGTTCGTAAGGACGTGTGGGTTCAAGTCCCATCGCTCGCACCAGTCTCTCAAAAAAGTTGAAAGAAATCGAAAAAAAGTGTTGACAAACACAAGAATATCGGTTATAATCAACTACGTTGTTTGCGCGAGTGGTGGAATTGGCAGACTCGCTAGATTCAGGTTCTAGTGCTCACTACGGGCGTGCGGGTTCAAGTCCCGCCTCGCGCACCATGAAATAAGAGACACATGAAAGTGTGTCTCTTATTTTTTGCTTTTCGGGGGCAGTGCGGGCGGTTTAACACGGTTATCTGCGGGTAACTGAACAGAGACATAAGAAAATGTTGGGCACGAAAGTGACAAAAATTTTTATGGGAGAAAATGTAAAAAACAGAGAAAATTTTTCTTTTCAAAGGGATAAATGTATGGTATACTTTTGCCGATATTATCAGACGTACTGTTCATTATTAAGAAAGCAGGGGAGTGAGAGCATTTGAGTGAGCTGCTGAGAATGGAACATATCAGCAAGCGGTTTGGCAGCTTCTATGCCAACAAGGATATCAGCCTGACCGTGAACCGGGGCGAGGTGCTGACGCTGCTGGGCGAAAACGGCGCGGGCAAGTCCACGCTGATGAATATTCTGATCGGCCTGTATCAGCCCACCGAGGGTAAGATCTTTCTGGAGGGCAAGGAGGTTCGCATCGAGTCGCCCAGTCAGGCGGTGAAGCTGGGCATCGGCATGGTGCACCAGCACTTCATGCTGGTGGAGGCCATGACGGTGTTTGACAACATCATTCTGGGCGACAAGCATGCCAAGGGCCTGTTTATCGACCGGGCTGCCCGCCGCAAGGAGATCGAGGAGCTGTCCGCCAAGTACGGTCTGGACGTGCAGCTGGATCGCCTGATCACGGAGATCTCCGTGGGCGAGCAGCAGCGCACCGAGATCCTGAAGGCGCTGTACCACGGCGCTGAGCTGCTGATCTTGGACGAGCCGTCCGCCGCCCTGACGGATATCGAGGTGGAGGGCCTGTTTGCCATCATGCGCAAGCTGGTGTCCGAAGGCAAGAGCATCATCTTCATCAGCCACAAGATGCGCGAGGTCATGCACATCTCCGACCGCATCACCGTGCTGCGGCTGGGCGAGGTGGTGGGCACCGTCAACTGCGCGGACACCGACAGCCAGAAGCTGGCCAGCATGATGATCGGCCGCGAGCTGGTCACCTCCCAATATGAGAAAAAGGACTGCGCCGACGCGGCAGTGGCGGTGGAGCTGTCCCATGTGGATTATCATAAGGAGTCCAAGCACAACGGCCTGAACGACATGTCCCTGACGGTGCGCCGGGGCGAGATCGTGGGCATCGCCGGTGTGGACGGCAACGGACAGACCCAGCTGGCGCAGCTGATCACCGGCGTTATCACCCCTGACAGCGGCACGGTGGAGCTCTCCGGCCAGCGGCCTGCTATTTTCGATCCCCACGGCTTCATCAAGGACGGCGTTTCCCACGTGCCGGAGGACCGCAATTTGCAGGGCCTTGTGGGCGATATGACCATCGCCGAGAATCTGGTGCTGAAAAGCTGCGACAGCGCCGCTTTCAGCAGCGGAAAGGGTCTGCTGCTGAAGAAGAAGGCCATCGGCAGCTATGCCGGCGAGATGGCCAAGAAGTACGATATCCGCTGTACCTCCGTGGATCAGGATGTGCGCAGCCTGTCCGGCGGCAACCAGCAGAAGGTCATTCTGGCCCGTGAGCTGGAGTCCGACCCGGTGCTGCTGGTGGCGGCTCATCCCACCCGCGGCCTGGATATCGGCGCCACCAGCTTCATCCATGACCAGATGATCGCCGCCCGTGACCGGGGCGTAGGCATTTTGCTGATCAGCGCCGACTTCGATGAGATATTGGAAATGTCCGACCGGATTCTGGTTTGCTTCGAGGGCCAGATCATGGGCGAGTATTCCGGCAAGAATCCTCCCATCGAGGAGATCAGTCTTGCCATGACCGGTAAGTAAGGGGGGAGTGTATATGGAAAAGTTCAAACGCTCTCTGGGCAGCTTCGCGGTGCCGCTGCTGTCGATCCTGCTGGCCTTCCTGATCGGCGGCATCATCATGGCGGCGCTGGGCGCCGATCCCTTCCAGGCGGTGAAGTATCTGTTCCAAGGCGCCTTCGGCTCCCGCGCCAACATCGGTACCACGCTGAATAAGTCCACTCCGCTGATGTTCACCGCGCTGTGCGCCTGCTTTGCCTATAAGTGCGGCGTGTTCAATCTGGGCGGCGAGGGCCAGTTCCTGATGGGCTCCATCGCCGCGTTCCTGACGGCCTACTTCAGTGGCCTGACCGGGTTTGCCGGCATCCTGCTGGCGCTGCTGGCCGGTACGCTGGCCGGCGGCATCTGGGGCATGATCCCCGGTGTGCTGAAGATCACCCGCGGCCAGAACGAGATGATCATCTCCATCATGCTCAACTACGTGGCCACACTGTTTATGGGCGTGCTCTATACCAGCTGGATCCGGGATGAGAACATCCCACAGACTCCGGCCATCTCCAAGCTGGTGCAGCTGCCCCGCGTGGTGACCGGTATGCGCTTCACCTGGGGCTTCGTGCTGGCTATCGCGGTGGGCCTGCTCATGTATTACGTGCTGTTCTGGACCAGCGGCGGCTTCAAGCTGCGGGCCGTGGGCTACAACATGACCGCCAGCCGCTTCAACGGCATCCCCGTCAAGCGCTACATCCTCACCAGCTTCATCATCTCCGGCGCGATCGCCGGACTGGGCGGCGGCGCGGAGCTGCTGGGCACCCAGTTCCGGCTGATCAACGGCTTCGGCGCAGGCTACGGCTTCGACGGCGTGGCCATGGCGCTGATCGGCCAGCTGCACCCCATTGCAACGGTTATCGTGGCGCTGTTCTTCGCGGCGCTGCGGGTGGGCTCCACTACCATGCAGGCCGCCACCGGCGTTCCCACCAGCGTATCGGATATCATTCAGGCGCTGGTGATCGTGTTCTCCGTGGCCGGTATGGCGCTGACTAAGCTGCCGGAGTTCGAGTCATGGAAGAATCGGTTGTTCTCTAAGAGAAAGGCGGGTGACAAGTAATGGATTGGATCTCCAGTTTGCTTCTGGCCACCATCCGCCTGGCCATCCCTCTGCTGCTGATCTCTCTGGCGGAGCTGTACGGACAGCGGGCCGGTATGGTCAACATCGGTCTGGAGGGTCTGGCCTCCATCGGCGCCCTGGTGGGCTTCCTGACCTGCTACATCACCGGCTCCAACTGGCTGGGCCTGCTGTGCGGCGCTCTGGCCGGTCTGCTGGTCAACATGATCTACGCGTTCTCCACGGTGACGCTGTGCGCCGACCATACGGTGTACGGTATGGCCATCAATATCTTCGCCCCGGCGCTGGCGTCCTTCATCTACCGGGTGTACTTCGGCACCGGCTCCGACCTGAAGCAGATCGTCACCATGCCCAGCATTGCCATCCCCGGCTTGAAGGACATTCCGGTCATCGGCCCGCTGCTGTTTGACCAGAGCCCCATGGTGTATCTTACCATCGTGCTGGTGGTGTTTACGGCGATTTTCTTCAACCGTACCCGCGCCGGTCTCAGCTACAAGGCGGTGGGCGAGCATCCCAAGGCCGCCGCTACGCTGGGCATCAACGTCATCGGCGTCAAGTACATCGCCTGCATGATCTGCGGCGCACTGGCCGGTATGGGTGGCGCGTACCTGACAACCTGCTACTCCAGCACCTATACCGACGGCATCGTGGCCGGACGCGGCTTCATTGCGCTGGCTGCCGTCATCTTCGGCCGCTGGAACGCTGTGGGTGTGCTGCTGGCCTGCCTGTTCTTCGGCTTCTGCGACGCTTTGCAGATCCGTTTGCAGGTGTCCGGCATCGGCATCCCCTATCAGTTCTTCCAGATGATCCCCTACGTGGCCACTGTGATCGTGCTGAGCGTCATCGGCACCCGTCAGACCGGCCCCAAGGCTAACGGCCAGCCCTACCGCAAGGAGCAGCGGTAACAACGGTAATAACGCGGAAACGCGCTATTATAAAGAATCTACATTAGGAGGAAAACACAAAATGAAGAAGTTTCTTGCGCTGCTGCTGGCGCTGGCTATGACCCTGTCTCTCGTGGCCTGCGGCGGCAACAACAACGCCACCGACGGTGACGACGCCAACGCCAACACCGATGGTGACAAGGTCTACAAGGTCGCCATGATCTGCGACTCCAGCATCAGCGACGGCGGCTGGGGCGCTGCCTGCTACAACGCCATGGTGGCTGCGGCTGAGAAGATGGGCTGGGAGACCGAGTACACCGATTCCATCTCTCAGGATCAGTACTATGATTCCATCGTGGCTTACTGCGCGCTGGGCTGTGACATGATCTATGCCCCCGGCAACCAGTACACCGACGCTGTCCTGCAGGCGGCCGAGGAGTATCCCGATGTGGCCTTCGCTCTGCTGAACGGCGCTGAGAAGACCCCTGGTGAGGCTGTCAACGGCAACGTGTCCTCTCTGCTGCCCAACGCACAGCAGATCGGCTGGATCGCCGGCGCTCTGGCCGGCCTGATGACCGAGAGCGGCAAGCTGGGCTTCATCGGCGGCATGGAGCTGGATACCACCAAGGGCAAGATCGCCGGTTTTGAAGAGGCTGCCAAGTACGTGGCCAAGCAGGAGGGCAAGACTGTTGAGCTGCTGCCCGTTCCCTACGCCAACTCCTTCTCCGACGCCCCCAAGGGCAAGGAGTTTGCCACCGAGCTGATCAGCCAGGGTGCTGACGTGTTCTTCGGCGACGCTTCCGCTGTTGACTCCGGCGCCCGCGAGGCCATCGACGATGCCAACACCGCTGCCGGTTCCATCAAGATCTACGATATCGGCCAGCCTGCTGACATTCTGGGTCAGAACCCCTGCATCATCTGCTCTCAGGTCACCGATAACTCCGCCATGATCGTCGCCTCCATGGAGGCTGTCGAGGCCGGTAACTTCGGCGGCAACACCGTCTACGGTACGCTGGAGAACGGCACCCTGTCCGCCGGCGCTATCAACACTGAGCTGGTTCCTGCTGAGATCGTTGAGAAGTACAACGCCTATCTGCAGCAGATGATCGACGGCACCTTCATGAAGTAATCACACTTTCGCGCAAAGCAAAAAACTCCGGTTGCAAAACCGGAGTTTTTTTGCGTAAAAAGGGGAGGGCGTGAATCGCGGGTTTCGTGGTGCCTCTCGCTTCTCTGTGTGATCTGGACAGGGGACAAAATCACACCCGGCCACAGGGCGGCGTGACCGGGTGTGATTCGAGGGGAGGATAACCCTCATTATGGAAAAGATTGGGTACAGATAGGGGGATTATCTGACACGCAGTCGGGGATAGCGACGCCGCAGCGCTGCCAGCTCCGCACTGTCATCGCCCAGTGAAAGGGCCTGGTCGATGTAGACCAACTCTGCGTCGGACATGGGATGGTCGCCCTTGGCGCCGCAGGAAACGCAGTAATAGCGTCCGTTCCGGTATACCACGCTGCTGCTGCCGCACAGGGCGCAGCGGGTGGTTTTCGCGGGCGTGTCCATGCTTCCTGTCCTCCGTTTCGTAAGCTGTACATAGGATAGCACGGAAATCTGCATTTGTAAAACGCATCTTTGCTATTGATTTCATGAGCAACCGTCATGTATAATAGACGCATCGACAACAGCGAGGTGGTTCCCATGAGCATTTCCAAGTATCAGGTGTTTTTGAAGGTGGTGTCCTGCGGTTCCTTTACCAAGGCGGCAGAGGCGCTGAACTTCACCCAGTCCGGTATCAGCCACGCCATCACGTCGCTGGAGAGCGAGCTGGGCATCACGTTGCTCAGCCGCAACCGGGGCGGCGTGGTGCTGACGGCGGATGGCCGGGCGGTGCTGCCCAAGATCGAGAAGCTGTGCGCCGCCCATCACGCTCTCATGCAGACGGTGGAGGGGCTGAAGGATATGGACAGCGGTCTGGTGAAGATCGCCACCTTTTCCAGCGTGTCGGCCCAGTGGCTGCCCCGGATCCTGAAAAGCTTCGGCAAGCTGTACCCCAACATCGAGTTTGAGGTGGTCACCGGCGATTTCTACGACCAGATCGAGAACTGGATCGTCACCGGCGCGGTGGACTGCGGCTTTCTGCGGCTGCCGTCGGTGAAGCACTTGCAGACCTACGCCCTGCACCGGGACGAGCTGCAGGTCATTGTGCCCTGCGACCATCCTTACGCGGACAGTGAGCCCTTTCCCAAAGAACTGCTGGCGTCGGAGCCGTTTATCCAGCTGGAGGAGGGCGACGACTATGAGATCATGGCGGCCTTTGACGAAATGGGTATCCGGCCCAATGTGAAGTATGTGGCCCGTGAGGATCGGACGATTTTGTCCATGGTGTCGGAGGGATTGGGCATCAGTCTGCTGCCGGAGCTGATGGTGCGCCACAGTCCCGCGCCCATTACCGCCTGCCGCCCGCCCATGACCTTCCACCGCACCATCGGCATCGGCGTGAAGGACGAGAAGGCCCTGTCCAATTCCACCCGCCTGTTCGTGGACTATGTGCGAACATGGGTGGCGGAAAACGGGGATCAGTGAGGCTGCACGGGCTGCGGTGGAATGGTATAATCTGCGGCAGAGAGGCAGAGGGATCGTTGTTCGTGGAGGTGTCAAATGATCTTATACTTTCCCGCCACCGGAAATGGCAAATGCGTTGCCGCCAATGGGTCATTGCAAACACAAGGGCAGCGTGCTATAATCGGTCAACAACAATGTACGGCATCCATCAAGACAGGCAGGAGGGCCTGATATGATTTTCCAAAAGGCATATATCAATGATTTTGATCGTATCAAAAACTTCTATTGGGATTTCATCGACGAGATGCAGGATCAGAACGATGTGATCGGCTGGAAGAAGGGCATCTATACCCACGGACGAGTTCCTGCAGGAGAGTCTGCTGCGGGGAGAACTGTTCACGCTGGAGGAGGATGGGCAGTTGTACGCCTGCACCGTTCTCAACAGCGAGTCCAATGAGGGCTACGCCGGCACCCCCTGGAGCCTGAACTGCCGGGATGACGAGGTGCTGATCCCTCACGCATTGGGTGTTCGGCCTGCACAGCAGGGCAAGGGCGTCGGACAGCGCGTGGTGGAAGAAATCCTGCAATACGCAAGAGTAAACGGCAAAAAGGCGGTGCGGCTGGACATTCTCGGACAGAACGCCGTCGCGGAAAAGCTGTACACAAAATGCGGCATTCAGTTCGTGCAGGCCAAAACGATGTTTTACGAGGACACCGGCTGGACTGAGTTCAAAATGTACGAGTTCAACCTGTGATGCTTTTGGGACAGGAGCTATGCCGCCAGTATAAAGGAGAAACGCCGACGCCACCGTGTGACCTTTCAGCGGAATTTTGCTTCACCGGCAAAACGGACGAGGAGTACTCTCTGGTCTGCGCCACCGGTGATGTGCCCGCCAATGTGATCCAGCGGGACGACGGGTGGAAGGGCTTTCGCATTCAGGGCGTTCTGGACTTTTCACTGGTGGGGATCCTCTCCAAAATCGCCGCACTTCTGGCGGAAAATAGTATCCCCATCTTCGCCATTTCCACCTACAACACCGACTATGTTCTGACAAAAGCAGCGCACTATGAAAAGGCACTGGAGGTTCTGAAACAGGCGGGATACATGATCGTGAAGTAGTGGTTTTATGATAAAACAGACATCGCCTGGAGCGGCAATGCCTATGAGTTCTACTACCCTGAGCCGCGCGGAATCCCTCTTGCAGCAGCTTGCCGAGGAGGGCATCGTCACTGTGGAGACAGACCAAGGCGACCGCCTGTATAAATTGAAAGCGTAAGGCGGCTCAAATTCTGCGCCGCAGGAATCAAAGAAGAGAAAGGCCCCTCTGAAATCATTGATTTTAGGGGGGCGAGTAGTACGACTCGAACGCCCGGTCTCCTGATCCCAAACTTATTGAGAACACTTTTTTCACTTGTTTATAGCGGTTTTTAGCCATTTCCTATTTGTTTTACTTACTCTTTGGCGCTCTTATCTCCACTGTTTCCGGGCGTTCCAGCGCCGTCTGTGGTAATCTATGTGGTCAAAAACGCTTCCCGCCCAGTTTCCGGTGAACTGTCACCGGG
>OOAE01000976.1_pt1 | contig 23072 bp, 20 predicted proteins | sample 1671271 | NCBI WGS metagenome assembly OOAE01 (sample SAMN06348139, study PRJEB24527) | human gut metagenome | biome: human gut; feature: ankylosing spondylitis patient; material: feces | host: Homo sapiens | place: China | collected 2015-10 | reverse complement strand
GTCGGCGCAGCAATGATTCTGGTGACAGACTTGAAGAATAAGAAGAAATAATTAAAATATTTAATAATAAAAAGGCTTCCCACTGATGCATGGGCTATATCCTTTATTTCACAGAACACTTGCGTTCTATTTTTCACGTAACGGTACTAAGTTCACTGCTTATCGCAGTTCACTAAGGACCGACGTGAAAAAAGGTCTGTTCCATAAAGATATAAGCCCATACATTAGTGGGAAGCCTTTTTTTAATTTAACAGCCTAAACCCAGATATTTGCAGATCATATTCCAAAGATCTGAACAGTTACAATTCATACACATAATAAGATCCTCCTGTTGTAATTTATAAATGTATCGATCGAGTACAATGGAATTGTAATAATTCTGTAACATTTTCGCAATATGAAACGATTACCAGTTTGATTTTTAAATGTGGAAATATGCATGTAGTTTATTACAAAGACAGAAAAAGGCTTCCTGTTAATATTGCAGATATATCAAACCTGTTTGCAAAGTATTGTTTTGAGCAAAATGGACGAGAGTATTATTATTATGAAGCAAGCCTGCCCCCTCTGTGTAACTTCGAACTAAACTCGGTCCCCTCGTTAAGGTCTCAGTTTATTCGCGTTGGTACTTAGGCTGCGTATTTTGCAGCCTTATGTACCATTACGTCGAAGGTAGAGCGGAAGCCTTTTTCGTATGTAAAAAACAAAAATTTCCACTTGAAAAATCGAACGTAAGTTCTTATAATAAACATATGTTCGAAATACAAGCAAATAAAATCATACAGGAAAAATTACATATACTGGCGGATGCGGCGAAGTATGATGTGGCATGTACATCCAGCGGTGTGGATCGAAAAGGAAAGAAAGGAATGCTCGGAAATGCACGATCCTGCGGAATCTGTCACAGCTTTGCATCAGACGGACGCTGTATCTCTCTGCTCAAGATTTTGATGACGAATCATTGTATTTATGATTGCAAGTATTGCGTGAACCGAGTATCGAATGATGTCAAGCGTGCCACTTTTACGCCGGAGGAGATCTGTGAACTGACGATCGAATTTTATAAAAGGAATTATATAGAAGGGCTGTTCTTAAGCTCCGGTGTGATCCGTGATCCGGCATACACGATGGAGCAGATCTGTATAACCTTACAGCTCCTTCGTACAAAATACAGGTTCAACGGATATATTCATGTAAAGACGATTCCGGGTGCGCCGGATGAACTACTTGCGGCTGCCGGATTTCTGGCCGACCGCATCAGTGTGAATCTGGAGCTGCCGACTGCGGAGAGCCTAAAGAAGCTTGCTCCGAATAAGAGTTTCCAGACGATCATGACTCCGATGGGGAAGGTGCGTGATACGATCGCAGAGACAAGAACCCTGATAGGGAAAGATGCAAGAATGGAACGCAGTCTGGGGAATCGTTACCTGCCGGGAAGTATATTCGGGAAAGAACAGTTACGGCTGACCGGAGCACAGAGTAATGGAGGCGGCTCTCTTTGGAAGAAAGCTGCTTCCTTTGCTCCGGCAACTCAGGATACATGGAAGCCACGGGCATTTGCACCGGCAGGTCAGAGTACACAGATGATCATTGGGGCATCCGATGAGAGCGACTATACGCTGGTTCAGACGACACAGAAGTTATACCAGAACTATGATCTGAAACGTGTCTTTTATTCCGCCTATATTCCGGTAAATGAGGACTCGTCACTTCCGTCTCTTGCGACTCCGGTTCCGCTTCTGAGAGAACACCGACTGTATCAGGCAGACTGGCTGCTGCGGTTTTACGGATTTCAGGCAGATGAATTGTTGTCGGAGGAGCGACCGAATTTTAATGTCCGGATGGATCCGAAATGCGACTGGGCGATCCGGCATCTGGAACAGTTCCCGATCGAAGTGCAGACAGCTTCTTATGATACGCTGCTCCGGGTGCCGGGGATAGGACCGAAATCAGCAGGCAGGATCGTAAAGGCGAGACGGTACGGACATCTGGAATTTGACCATCTGAAGAAGATGGGCGTGGTGTTGAAACGGGCGCATTATTTTATTACCTGTGGAGGACGGATGATGTATAAGATACCGATCGAAGAGCAGTATATTACCAGACAACTGATAGGCGAGCATGCAAAAGAAAACTGGCAGGTAGAGCATAAGGAAGAAGAATATAAGCAGTTATCCTTTTTTGATGCTCAGGGAGTATTTGGAGTTCCGAATTGATTTGTGGATAAATGTAAAATCCTATTTAAGAATAGACGATTGTATGAAGAAATATTGTCAGGATAGATTTTATAGATAGATGAGGATATAGATGGGAGAATGTAAATATGAGGATATTTACCTGTAAACATCAATTAGAAGATATGATGACCTGCATCTATGATGCATGGGTTTATGCACTCCGGGTCGGACATGATAAGGTGCAGTTACGGACGGAGCCGATCGTGCAGGCAACTTTATTTGACGAGTATGTCCATGTGGATGCCGATGCAGAAAAGACGGAAAAGGTTCTGCGTTCCGTTCGAAATAAGATCGGGATGCAGGCATATATCGATGTGTATTATGCCTGTCTGATGGAAGATGATGTACTGGACGATATCTACCGGTTTTTGCGGATCGGATTTCAGGCAGGACCAAGGGTGATCGGGATGCTTGCAGAGCCTCCGGTTAGCCGGATGCTGGAGATTCGGCGGGCAGTTGGAAATGAAATTCATCATTTTCGGGAATTTGCCAGATTCAATTCGATCGATAATAAGGTGTATGTCTGTCATCTGGAACCGAAGCATGATGTGATCTATCAGGTGGCAGAGCATTTTGCAGACCGGATGCCGGATGAATATTTTATGATCCTTGATGATAACCGGAAGTATGCGGTGATCCATCCGGGAAAACATTACTCAGGGCAGCAGGCAGATAGAGAAAGAGAGATTTCAGAACAGAACCGATATATGAAGGAAAAGGCTCAGAAGATGTATTTGCGGGAGTTGTCCGATGAGGAAATGAAGACGCTCCGACAGACGGAATTATTGAAGGATGAATATACCGAACTCTGGAAGACTTTCTTTCATACGATCGGGATTGAACAGCGGAAGAATCCGACCTGCCAGCGGAATCTGATGCCGATATGGAAGCGGAAGCATGCGGTAGAATTCATGCAGTAAACAAAAAGAATAAAATTTACTAACTTTTAGTAAAAATTTAGCAAAAACTATTGATTAGTTTTTATTCTCGTGTATAATGATGATAGTGGTTATCGTAACAGAGAATCCGGTACCGATAAATGTTGTGATAACCGAAGGTTAAGAATTTATTTTACAGGAGGATTATGATATGAAGATCTTAGTAACAGGTGGTGCTGGTTATATTGGAAGTCATACCTGCGTTGAATTATTAGAAGCAGGATATGATGTAGTAGTTGTTGACAATCTGTATAATGCGAGTCCGAAAGTAATTGGAAGAATAAAAGAGATAACAGGAAAAGACGTAACATTTTATGAGAAGGATATCCGTGATCTGGATGCAATGAATGAAATCTTTGCAAAAGAAAAGCCGGATACAGTAATTCATTTTGCAGGCTTAAAGGCAGTTGGTGAGTCTGTTCGTAAGCCACTCGAATATTATGAGAATAACATTGCGGGTACATTAACACTTTGCAAGGCAATGCGCGAGAATGGATGCAAGAACATTATCTTTTCATCATCTGCAACCGTATATGGCAATCCTGCATTTATTCCGATCACAGAGGAATGTCCAAAGGGTGTCTGCACAAATCCTTACGGCTGGACCAAGCATATGCTTGAGCAGATCCTGACAGATATCCACACAGCAGATCCGGAATGGAATGTAATCCTGCTTCGTTACTTCAATCCAATCGGAGCACATAAGAGCGGACTGATCGGAGAAGATCCAAAGGGTATTCCAAACAACCTGCTTCCTTATGTAGCACAGGTAGCGGTAGGAAAGCTTCCTTGTCTTGGTGTATTCGGTGATGACTATGATACACCGGACGGAACAGGTGTCAGAGATTATATTCATGTTGTAGATCTTGCCAAGGGTCATGTAAAAGCGATCAATAAGATCAAAGAGAATCCGGGTGTAAAGATTTACAATCTGGGTACAGGAAAAGGATACAGCGTTTTAGATGTTGTTAAGGCATTTGAGAAGGCATGCGGCAAGAAGATTCCTTATGAGATCAAGCCTCGTCGTGCAGGTGATATCGCAACCTGTTATTCTGATGCAACTCTTGCTAAGAAAGAACTTGGCTGGGAAGCAGAATACGGAATTGACGAGATGTGCGCAGATTCATGGAGATGGCAGAGCATGAATCCGGATGGCTATGGTGCATAATGAAAATATTCAGTAAATAAGTAACAGACAGGCAATTGTAAACGTGCCGGAATACAGGGCATAGAGAAGATACAATTGCCTGTTTGTTTAAGATAGAAAGGGGTTAGTTTATATGGCTGAATATACAGCTTCAAAGACCAGATATACAGAGACAGAAGGAACGGATTTTTACCGCCATTGCGGTAAAAGTGGTCTGATGCTTCCTCCGATCGCACTTGGTCTCTGGCATAATTTCGGTAGTGTAGATAATTATGAGAATATGAAACAGATGTGCTTTACCGCATTTGATCACGGAATCACACATTTTGATCTGGCAAATAATTACGGTCCGGTATATGGAAGCGCAGAGGAAAACTTCGGCAGAATCCTCCGGGAAGAAATGAGTGCTTACAGAGACGAGATGGTGATCAGTACAAAAGCAGGATTTGATATGTGGGAAGGTCCTTATGGCAACTGGGGCAGCCGCAAATACCTGATCGCGAGTCTGGATCAGAGTTTAAAGAGAATGGGACTTCCATATGTAGATATCTTCTATCATCATCGCATGGATCCGAACACACCATTAGAAGAAACGATGGAAGCACTTGCACAGATCGTAAGAAGCGGTAAGGCTTTATACGTAGGTCTGTCGAATTATGACGGCCCGACGATGGCGAAGGCAGAGCGGATTCTGGATGAACTGCATTGTCCGTTTATCATCAATCAGAATCGTTACAATATTCTGGATCGGACAGTTGAGAAGAACGGACTACTGAAGCAGACATATGCATCCGGAAGAGGACTGATCTGCTTTTCTCCACTGGCACAGGGTATGTTAACCGATAAATATCTGCAGAATATTCCAAAGGACAGCCGGGTGGCAAGAGACGGACGGTTTCTTCATGAGGATCAGGTCGTATCGATGCGTCCGCTTCTGACAGAGTTAAATGATATTGTAGCAGGCTATAATATGAGCTTGTCAGAGCTTGCGATTGCATGGCTGCTGAACAAACCGGAGGTTACAACCGTTTTGATCGGTGCATCGAAGCCGGAACAGATACTCAGTAATCTGAAGGCTGCTGAGAAGCAGAGAACAACCGAGATGGAAGCAGAGGAACTGGCACTGATCGAAAAGGCGGTCAACCTTTATCACGCATAGAGGATAAGTGTTATTTGACTTCACTTCAAAAAAGAATATAATATAAAAGACAGTTCTGAAAAGTATTTTCTGACAGAGAATGCTTTTGAAAGTATTGACGGAACAGAACGGATCATATTGTATGTTATTTTGAAAGAGGAAGACGGTATTGCAGGCACATCAGACAGATTTCTCAAGTGGAAATGTATATAGAAATATTATAGAAGTAGCTGTACCAATGATTCTGGCACAGCTACTTAATCTTTTATATAACGTGGTTGACAGGATCTACATCGGACGGATCCCGGAAGTCGGTACAACTGCACTGACAGGGGTAGGTCTGTGCTTTCCGATCATTTCACTGATCACCGCCTTTACCTATCTGTATGGAAATGGAGGTGCACCGCTTTGTTCCATGGAACGCGGTAAGGGTAATGATGAAGAAGCAGAGCATCTGATGGGAAATGCTTTTACGTTATTGATCGGAACAGGAATTGTATTGACGATTATCGGGCTGATCTTTTATAAGCCGATTCTTTATCTGTTTGGTGCAAGTGATGATACATTCCCATATGCAGGCTCCTATATTCAGATCTATCTGCTGGGAACGGTATTTGTCATGGTATCGGTAGGAATGAATCCGTTTATCAACAGTCAGGGCTTTGGAAATACAGGGATGATATCGGTTCTGATCGGAGCAGTTTTAAATATAATACTGGATCCTATATTTATCTTTGTTTTAAATCTGGGAGTAAGAGGAGCGGCTATTGCGACGATCATTTCTCAGTTTTGCTCGACAGTATGGGTACTTGTATTCCTGACCGGAAAACGGGCAGTGCTTCATTTGAAATGGAGCTGTATGTGGCTGCAGTGGAAACGGGTTTTGCGGATCATCGGTCTGGGAGTATCCAGCTTTATCATGGCATTTACAAACAGTCTGGTACAGGTTGTATGTAATGCGACACTTCAGGTCTATGGTGGGGATATCTATGTGGGCGTTATGACCGTGTTGAATTCCGTGCGCGATATCTGTACACTTCCGGTTATGGGTATTACAAATGGTGCATCTCCGGTCATGAGCTTTAATTATGGAGAAGGGGCATATGAGAAGGTACGGAAAGCCATCCGTTTCCTGACTATATTATGCGTAACCTATACTTTTGCGGCATGGGGCATTCTCAGATTGTTCCCGGAGCCGTTTATCCGTATATTTAATCATTCACCGGAACTGATCGCAAAAGGGGTTCCGGCATTACATATATATTTCTTTGGATTTTGTTTTATGGCATTGCAGTTTACCGGACAGAGTGTGTTCCTTGCGCTTGGAAAGGCGAAAAAGGCTACCTTCTTTTCTCTGCTTCGGAAGGCGTTTATCGTAGTGCCGCTTACCATTCTGCTTCCGAAAATCGGAAATCTTGGAGTGGATGGTGTATTCTGGGCAGAGCCAATCTCGAATCTGATCGGCGGATGTGCCAGCTTCTTTACAATGTGTGCCACGGTGTTGCCTGAATTAAAGCACGAAAAAGCTCGATGAAAAATATAAACGACCGGATAGTCAAATGCCTGTAAGAACAGGATATGATTATCCGGTCATTTTATCTGATAGAATTATTTACTCGATCTCTCGTAGTGCCTTTCTGAACTGGAAGAAGAACAGGATGGCGGTGAAGGTTACGGCGATCAGGTCTGCGATCGGTTCTGCCATGTAGACAGCCATTGTCTTATCTGCGGTGTAGATATGCGGCATAATGAAGATCAATGGGATCAACAGGACGAATTTACGCATGATCGCAACGATGATGGATGCCGGAGCGTTGCCGAGAGCATTGAATGTCATCTGACAGGAGATCTGGATTCCAAATAAGAACATAACCGCAAGGTAGTATCTAAGTGCATCCTTGGTAAATGCGATCAGGGCTGTATCCGGGGTAAAGATGGATGCAAAAACCTGAGGGAAACACATAATGCAAAGCCATAATAAAACAGAATATGTCAGGCTGACCTTTAGCAGAAGTTTGAATGCATCCTTTACTCGGGATGCATTTTTTGCACCATAGTTATAACTGATGATCGGCTGAGCACCCTGCCCAAGTCCCTGAAGTGGGAGCATGGCGAACTGCATGACGCTGGTAAGGATCGTCATAGCACCGACTGCCATATCTCCGCCATATTTCAGAAGGGAGGAGTTGAAGCACACGGATATGATACTTTCACTTCCCTGCATGATAAAGACAGCAGAACCGAGTGCCAGACATGGCAGGATATAGGAGGCCTGCAAACCGAGGTTTTTCACACGGATGCGGAGTGTTGTCCGTTTGCCGAAGAGGAAGCTTAAGACCCAGATGCAGGAACAGCCCTGAGAAATGATCGTTGCAAGAGCCGCACCTTTTACCCCCATATGAAGCGCAAAGATAAAGATCGGGTCTAAGATGATATTCGCGATCGCACCGATCAGTACGGACAACATACCTTCTTTGGCGAAGCCTTGTGCAGTGATAAATGCATTCATACCCAGAGTGAGCTGTACAAAGATTGTGCCGATTGCGTAGATATTCATATATGAGGTTGCATAGTTAATGGTATTCTTACTTGCACCGAATGCCAGAAGCAGATCGCGATTCCAGATCAGAAGAACAGCAGTCAGTATAACGGATAAGATGATCTGCATGGTAAAACAGTTACCGAGGATTTTCTCGGCATCGTCTTTTTTATTTTTGCCCATATAGATGGTAGCCCGTGGAGCACCGCCATTTCCGACCAGAGCCGCGAAAGCGGAGATGATCATGATAAGGGGCATACAGACACCGACACCGGTAAGTGCCAGTGAACCGTTTTGTGGAATATGACCAATGTAAATACGATCAACGATGTTATACAGCATATTGATCATCTGTGCGGCGACTGTAGGAAGTGCGAGCTTTGCCAATAATTTACCGATCGGTTCTTTTGCCAGAAATTCCCGGTCGGATGAGCCTGCGTTGTGGGCAATCCGGTTCGGTTGGTTGCTTCTTCCGTTTTTCGATATGGATTCTCCGCCGGTTGGTGGTGAAGCTTTTGATGTGTTGTTTGGAGAATCAGTCATGCTGTAGGCTTGTCTTTGTTTCTTCATGTATATTCCTCGTTCCTTTGATTGATGTTTTATATTGTATAAAAGTTAATTGTGATATAAGCTTGCCTGAATATAGTATTGTCCGAACTGCGAAGTATTCAGGTGACAGGGTGTGATCATGTTATTTTAAATGCGATAACACATTGTCATACAAACGCTTGTTATAGGATGCAAAATTCTTCTTTTCATCATCTGAAAAACCTTCAAAGATGCAGGAGATCAGTTCATCCTGCTTTTTCTCGATCGCATGTACAACGGGAATTGATCTATCAGAGAGCTTCAGATGAATGATCCGTTTATCATTTGTATCCGGATGTCTGGTCAGATAGCCTTTGTCGGCGAGAGAATCAATGGCTGTGGATACATTTCCACGCTGCAGCATACGAAACGCTACGATATCTCTGGCAGTATCATGTGCCGGATTATTGTGTAAAAAAGTAATGATGATAACTTCAATCCGTGAAAGCTTATAGTCTGTCCGGATGCTTTCAAGATATTTTTCCTGAAGCTTCATCAGGCTTTTTGTCATATCAAAAATATTGGATGGCGATTGAATAGTCATATGTATTCCTCATTTTCATAAAGTTCTTTTTAGAACTATTATAACTTCAAAAATGAAAGAGTCAACCCATATATATAATTTTTATAGAAAGAGGAAAACGCAGTCAGGGTGTTATCTGGGACAAAATCTAAAGGCAAAAATATTATTGACAGAGAAAAAATAATAGATATACTAAAATTTGTACGCACAGATAGGATAGCTAAGTATAAAATTTTATTGCATACCGGATCACCTGTATTGCAGAGTTACATATAGAAATAGGATAATCAGAGGATAATATGCCGCAGATAAACGAGAAAACATGGATAATTATAGCAGTAGTAATTGCGCTTATAGGATCGCTGATCTACAATATCATTTCAGCAAAAAAGCTGAAAAAGAAAAGACAACAGTTTACAAGAAGTATTCAGTCTTCGTATACGCATATGAAGACGATCGAGGATACCAATAAAAAGATATATGAGATTTCAAATGAGATCAATGAACTGATCAGAGAACAGAAAGACACCAAAGGATATATAGAAAAAAAGAAGAAGGAGATCGAACAGATCAGACAGATGATTGTGACAAATGACACGATCCTTGACTGCACGATCTCAGATAAGCGGGATCTTGCAACAGAAAAACAGATCGCATTTACCTATAATATCCCGACCGGTTTACCGGAGATTCAGATGGAAGATGTCGACAAGATCCGTCTGTTTGCCAATCTGTTAGACAATGCGATAGAAGCAGCCGAGTCTGTACCGGCACAGGATATAAATGGGAAAAATAAAAGATACATACATATATCGATATTGAATCGTGGAAGCAACTTCTTTGTTACCATTGAAAATTCCAAAAGAACGGAGATTTCTGTTACAGAAAATCAATTCCATACAACAAAACTCGATGCAGAAAACCATGGCAGGGGTGTCCGGATTATCCGTCAGATCGTCGCCAAATACGATGGCACGGTCGAGTTTACCGACAAGGGCGATACCTTCGAAGTCGCGGTTATGTTGTAAATGGCATCTTTTTTGTTCGTAAAAGAGTTTCATCTGTGATATACTAAATCCGTTGCCACCCCTATATAGGCACAGAAAGGGGGGTTGACTTACGGAAGTGTTAGTATCGTTTATTATCTCTGTTATGGCAAGTGTAGTTGCCTACTACATATGCAAATGGTTGGACGGAGACAAATAATCGGCAACCAGCCTAAGGTTTAAGCCACCTTTGCCGAAACGGAATAGAAAAAGCCATGAGTGGCATCTCATGGCTTTTTTGTTGCCCTTACGGACTGTTAATATCGTTTTTGCCTAAACACAATATATCATATGCTCCGGTTAAAATCAAGTATTCCCTTTTTTATCAGAAATATTGTTATTTGCAGAATTTTATTTTCTGAAACATATGAAAGCAACTAGATAGTGAGAATAGAACGGGAGTGTTCTGCGGCATGAATGGATACAAGCGCATGTCATATAGTTGTCTTGTCGTTAGTTTACAACATAGCGTGCTCGGAAATGTATTTCAGGTAGGCGGCTTTGATCGGCTTGGCGTAACGCCTGCCGACAGGCAGTTTAACACCGTCAGTCAGTTCAATCTCCTGTGAGGCGGCATTTTTAACATATTCAAGATTCACCACAAAAGAACTGTGGCATTGTGAGAAACAGGCAGGAAGACGCTTACTTACAGCCTGAATGGATTCGTATACTTTGTACGATTTTTGTTCATTTGTATAGATAATGATCTCCCGCCCGATTCGTTCGATATATGTGATCGAATCGCAGGGGAGTGTATAGCGTTTGCGATTGGAAGTAATATCCAGAAATCGAGTCTTGCGTTCGACAGTAAGCCGGACTGCTTTATCGAGGGCTTTTGGCAGATATCTTTGTATGGAATCCTTCGTAACATAATATATATGACGGACTTCATAAGAGTCAGAGATATAATCGGTATGGCTGGTAAGAAAAATAACTGCACATTGCGGGCATCGCTGGTTGATCGCAGAAGCGAGGTCGATACCATTTAATTCGCCCATCTCAATATCTAAAATGGCAATATCATAGTCGAGCATATCATTTTCAAGCAACTTCTTTAGTTCTTCCGGTTTGTAAGGATTGATCACGGATGTAAATGCTGTGTAAGTATTCAGACAGGAATGTACGAAGGTTGTTGTTTCTTTTAATTGTAAATCCGAATCATCGCATAATAAAAGTTTTAAGTCCATATTTGTTGCCCCCTGCAAATAGTAATTCCCAAGAAGAATTATTTCTAATTAACTGGTAATATTATAGTAAATTTGTTAATATAAGACAAGAAAAAAGTCAGAAAATGGATGCGGGATACAGTGGCCGGAACATAGAAGGTGAGATAATAAATGAACATATGGACATTCCTGCAGGTGCTCGGAGCAGCCCTGATCACGGCATTACAATTTAATATTTATCTGGGTGCTTATATGGGAATGGATCGTGGAAGAAGAGACCGGATCTATCTGGGATTGAATATTTTAAATATGTTTTTCCTCCGCGTTTTAATAAATACAAGTATACAGCTTGATGCACCGGTATGGTTTCGCACCATCGTCTATACTTTTGGATTTGCGATGATGCTTGTAGGTGTCGTATTATACCGTAAAGAGCGCATGGTTATAAATTTGGTATCATTTATGGTGGGTATTATGACATTTGATCTTGTTACGGTGACGATGTCAGCAGTGATCGAGGAGCTGTTTGGATATGCATATAATGATACACCGGTATTATACAGTGCAAAGGCATTGCTTGTCTGGCTTGGGGTAGAAGCCTTGCGTGAGGGCATAGGAACGATCATTGAAGTCTGGTTTATGCGGACATTTATGCCATACGGGAAGTTCCGGAGACAATCATTTGCCAGAAGCATGGTGTGGATTCTGGCTGTTGGAACCGGATATATGATGTTGGTCGTGTATTTTGTGACTATGGTAAAAGAGGTTAATCTGATGTCACAGTTTATAGCACTGGGAATCTGGGCATCTGCTTTTATAGTTACGTATCATCTGTATACGATCGTATATAATAGCTATCAAAGAAAAATGATACGTTTTCTGGAAGCAAAGATGAAGCAGCAGAAAGAGGATTATGAGAAGCTTCTGGCTGATTACAACAGGCTGCGGGATATCAAGCATGATCTGTATAATTATGTGCATATACTTGATCTGGCAGGAGATGTCCGGAAGGAACAGGAGCAGATCAGACAGTTACAGGAGGATCTGAAACCGGGAAAACAGAAGGAGTATATAAAATACACAGATCATTCAATCCTGAATCTGGCATTAAATAATGTTACATCTGTCTGTGAGGGTGCAGGTATTCATCCGGAAGTTGCAGCAGAAGAAATTCAGATTGATACAAATGTAGAACTCGACATGGGATATCTGATCGAGCGGATGGTACATAATGTTATTTTGTTGAATGAAGATCAGGGAGAGAATAAGCAGGATTCCATATCAGAGTCATTGCCCCGGACACTTCGGATTCAGATCGCACCATCGGAATCCTCAGATGGAAATATTCAGGTTGTGCTTAAGGGTATCGGACTTCGCATGAAGGGTATTGAGATGAATTCAGATAACAGAAAGGAGATACGGAATAATAAGCAGATCATCCAGTTTATTATGGAGCGGCATGAGGGATTCCAGTGGAATAACAGGAAAGAATCTCATCTGTATCTGACCGCATGAGCAGAGACCCGTATCCGGAATTTGTAGAAATATGTCGATTACGACGGAAACATTGCAGATTACGACAGGTTTATTGTATCTGATAAATGTTTTGATATAATAACTTCATAGATATATCGAAAACCGATATATTATTGAGTGGGAAAGTTCATAATATATGCATTTATGTCAGAGAGGACATATATTTTTCAGCCCAATCAGCTCTCCTTGCTGCAAGATTGTGGAAACTCAGAATGAGTGCAGTAGATTATGGTTGCAAAATATGAAAAGCATACATTGGAACGGATGAAGGAAGATCTGATAGTTGTACCGAGAAACGCAGGTATCAGGTCTTCTTTTTTTAGCCTTTTACCATGCCTTAACCGTAAAACGTGCTACAATATATATTGTGACAGTTTAGAATATGCATATATAATAATGCTTGTCAAAATTGATTGAAATGGATACGATTGTTATAACAGATTACAAAAAGATACAGCGGAGAAAATGATGAACAGATTCCTGAATTTTACAAAGAATTTTTTAATTACGGCAGCGATATTGGTATGTGGATTTTTGTTGTCCCTGTTTATGCAGAAGGAGTGGGGAAATCAGACTTTGATACCCTCTATTTTTCTGTTGGATGTATTTCTGGTATCCGTTGTCACAGATGGTTTCTTATATGGTGCGGTCGCATCTGTCATCAGCATTCTGGCGGTAAATTATGCATTTACATTTCCTTATTTTAAGATTAATTTTACGATTCCGGAAAATATGATCTCTGCCGTTATCATGATAGCTATTGCAGTTATTACCTGCGGATTTACAAATAAGCTGAAGAGTCAGGAACAGTTAAAGGCAGAGAGTGAGCAGGAGAAGATGCGGGCAAACCTGCTCCGATCCGTATCCCATGATTTTCGGACACCGCTTACAACGATTTATGGTGCAAGCTCTGCAATGTTAGATGACAAGAATGAATTTACGGAGGAGCAGAAGAAAAGTATGCTTCGCGGAATCAAACAGGATGCGCAATGGCTGTCACGAATGGTTGAGAATATGTTATCGATTACCAGACTGGATGGAAAAAATGTTAAGATCATTAAGATCCCGATCGCGCTGGATGAGCTGTTAGATTCTGTCCTGGTTAAGTTCAATAAACGGTATGAAGATCAGAATGTTGAGATTGACATTCCGGATGAACTGATCATGATTCCGATGGATGCGATCTTAGTCGAGCAGTTGATCCTGAATCTATTAGAAAATGCAGTTCAGCATGCAGAGGGAATGAGTAAGCTTGGGCTTCGTGTATATACGAGTGGGCATTTTGCAGTATTTGAGATCCGGGACAACGGATGTGGTATTCCGGTTGACAAGGTAAAGGATATATTTGCAGGGAAGCTGGTTTATGGTGAATCAGGACTTGACAGCAGTAAGAAAAATGCAGGGATCGGATTGTCGGTATGTACCACGATCGTAAAAGCCCATGGTGGTGAGATCTCTGCGGAGAATCTGCAGGATGGCGGTGCTGTTGTGCGGTTTACATTGGATATGGAGGAAACTGAGAATGATTAATAACAGATATAAGATATTGATAATTGAAGACGAAGAACATATTAATAATCTGATCAGTGCGCTGATGGAAGCAAATGGATATCAGGCTGTTTCCGCATATTCCTGTCGGGGGGGACAGATGATGTTTGCATCCCATCGTCCTGATCTGGTCATTCTGGATCTGGGATTGCCGGATCGGGATGGAATGACATTTTTAAGGGAAGTGCGGCAATCATCATTTACACCGATCATCGTTTTATCGGCACGTTCTGATGAGAGGGATAAAGTAGAGGCACTCAATGAGGGTGCAAATGATTATGTAACCAAGCCATTCAGTTCAAATGAACTGGTAGCAAGGGTACGTTCAGCACTCCGTATCGCTACGCATCGGGCAGAGGACGGATTGCGGCCGGGTGGAAGGTTCGAGGTTGGAGAGCTGGTTATCAATTATGATGCAAGACTGGTTACGATCGCCGGAAATGAAGTGAAGCTGACACAGACAGAATATAATATTGTAGCGTTGTTATCCGAGCATGCAGGTAAGATGCTGACCTACAGTTTTATCATCAACGAGATCTGGGGATATAATGATTCGGGAAGCCGGAAGAAGCTGCAGGTGAATATGGCGAATATCCGAAAGAAGTTCGGTGCAGTTCCCGGTAAGGAGAATTACATAACGAATGAATTAGGGGTCGGATACCGGATGTGCGATTCATAGAAAAGAATTCTGAAACTCTACAGCATTCGGTCACGGGGATGGCGCTTGTTATAAATAACGTGCTGCGATTTCTGTTCTCTGGACATTGCCCTATTCGTAAATACTCCTGTGCTAACTCGCTTCACACGGACAAGCACTCGTATTTACCGGCAATGTGCAGTTCACAACGAAATCTCGCAATGTTATTTTATAACAAGCACCATCCCCGTGACCGAGTGCTGTAGAGTTTTTTGTATAAGTAGATAATTGACTATAAGAGAAAGATTTTATGTTTTTTTAATATAAAATACAGGAAGTGGTGTTGACACATTCTTTTTTTTGAACTAAAATGTAGCGTGCTACACATGAAAAAAGATGTATAGTATGTATAAGATATGCAAGCTATATAACATTAAATGTAAGAGCATTTTCCGGAAATTATACATAGCTGTAAATAAAAGAAAGGAACCGTAATGGAACAGGAAAAGGATATGGATGCAGATCGAAAGCTGCCGTGTGGTCCGGAGAAGGACATCGGTTATTATATTAAGCGGATCAATGATAAGCTGAAGGCCGGATTTGACGCATATTTATGTGACGTGGATCTGACCAGTTCACAGGCAAGAGTGATTGAATATGTGTACTGGAATGGTGGAATGGTGACACAGAAGGAGATCGAGGTATTTCTGGATGTAGCGCATCCGACAGTTGTCGGCATCGTGAACCGTCTGGAAAAGAAAGGTTATCTGAACTGTCATCTGGATGAGAATAACAAACGAAATAAGATGGTATGCAGCACCTGTGAAGCTGAAAAACTGCTCAATAAAATGTATGAAGGCAGGAGAGCTGCGGAACAGAGACTGCTTCATTCTTTTTCAGAGAATGAGGTGGCGCAGGCGAAAAAGCTGCTTGAAAAATTATATGAAAATATCAGATAAAGAAAGAAGGAGGACGTATGATCAGAAAATTATTAAAAAGTTTGCGGGAATATAAGAAGCCGACACTGCTTACGATATTCTGTGCAGCAATTGAAGTAGTATTTGAGATTTTAATTCCACTTTGTATGTCTGATCTGTTGGATTTTGGTATCGAAGGTGGAAAGATGAGTATTGTCGTAAAGGATGGAACATGGCTGATTGTGCTTGCAGCCTTACAGCTTTTAACAGGTGTGCTTGCAGCAGTTCTCGGTGCGAAAGCGTCAGCAGGATTTTCCGCAAATCTGCGACAGGATATCTATGATAATGTCCAGACATTTTCATTTTCTAACATAGATAAGTTTTCCACTTCATCTATCGTAACAAGACTGACCACAGACGTAACGAATATTCAGAACGCATATCAGATGATCATTCGTATTGCAGTCAGAGGACCGATCATGCTGATCTTTTCCGTGATCGTTTCCTTTACGATCAATGCAAAACTGGCATGGATATTCCTGATCGTTATTCCATTTATGGGATTCGGTCTGATATTTATAGCAACCAAGGTACACCCGATCTTCGAACGGGTATTCCACAAATATGACGGTTTAAATAATATCGTTCAGGAAAATGTAAAGGGAATGCGGGTTGTCAAATCCTTTAATTCGCAGGAAGCCGAGATCGGCAAATTCAAACATGCATCAGGTGATATCTATAAGGATTTTGTAAAGGCAGAAAGAATCCTGGCATTTAACTCTCCTTTGATGCAGTTCTTCATGTATGGATGTATGATCGCAATTTCATGGATCGGTGCAAAAGCCATTGTGGCAAGCGGAAATAACGAAGCACTTGGACTTACGACCGGTAAGTTGACTGCACTTATCACATATGCGATGCAGATATTGATGGCACTTATGATGTTATCAATGGTATTTGTCATGATCATGATATCCAGATCTTCAACGGAACGTATCGTTGAGGTGCTTGAGGAGACAACTACGATACAGAATCCGGAGAACCCGGTTCAGACTGTTGCAGATGGTTCGATCGTGTATGATCATGTGGATTTCTCTTACAGCAAACGGGCAGATAAGAAAGTTATTGACGGAGCAGATCTTAAGATCCGATCCGGTGAGACTGTTGGTATTATCGGTGGAACCGGTTCATCGAAGTCTTCCTTTGTCCAGTTGATCCCTCGTCTGTATGATGTGACAGGCGGAACACTTATGGTCGGTGGCGTGGATGTCCGCAAATATGACCTGCAGGTGCTTCGTGATGCAGTTGCAATGGTTCTTCAGAAGAATGAACTGTTTTCAGGGACGATAAAAGAGAACCTCCGCTGGGGAAATGAACAGGCGACGGATGAAGAAGTAAAAGAAGCCTGCCGTCTTGCCTGCGCGGATGAATTCGTTGAGGCGATGCCGGATGGATATGATACCTATATTGAACAGGGTGGAACAAATGTCTCCGGTGGACAGAAGCAGCGTCTTTGTATTGCGCGGGCACTTCTTAAGAAACCGAAGATATTGATCCTCGATGATTCGACCAGTGCGGTTGATACAAAGACCGATGCGATGATCCAGAAAGCATTTGCCGAATACCTGCCGGACACGACCAAGATCATCATTGCGCAGAGAATTTCCTCTGTTCAGCACGCAGATAAGATCGTGGTATTGGATGATGGTAAGATCATGGATGTAGGTACGCATGAAGAATTGATCGTAAAGAGTCCGATCTACAGAGAAGTATATGAATCACAGCAGAAGGGAGGCGGTCAGGATGAGTAAACAGAAGAAACAGATGAACGCACCCGACAGAGAGCAGGGCAGCAGGGTCAATAAAAATACAGCCAAACGGCTGCTGTCCTATATCGGAGCATATAAGAAGACGCTGGTTGTTGTATTTATCTGTATTATCTTAAGTGCACTTGCAAGTGTAGCGTCGGCAATGTTTATCGAGATACTGATCGATGATTATATCATCCCGATCCTTGCAATGGATCATCCGGTCTATACCGGGCTGATCAAGGCACTTTGCATGGTAGGCGTTATTTACCTGATCGGTGTATTTTCTACATGGTTTTATAACTACCTGATGGTAGGGATCGCACAGGGAACTCTGAAAACCATACGAGATGAGATGTTCGAGAAGATGCAGAGCCTGCCAATCCGTTATTTTGATACGCATACACACGGAGATATCATGAGCTGCTATACCAACGATACTGATACGCTCCGCCAGATGATCGCACAGTCCCTTTCACAGATGATCTCATCGATATGTACGGTTGTTGCGGTATTCTGCTGTATGTTATATCAGAGCATTTATCTGACACTGATCGTTGTCGTGATGCTGTTCTTTATCATGAAGCTGGTGAAGGTCATCGGTGGCAAGAGTGGATTTTATTTTATAAAACAGCAGCAGACACTTGGTGCATTAGATGGTTATATCGAGGAAATGGTCAATGGCCAGAAGGTTGTTAAGGTATTCTGCCACGAAGAGAAAGCCAGAGAAGATTTCCAGAAAAAGAATCAGGAATGGCAGCAGGCAGCAGCCAGTGCAAATGGTTATGCAAGCGGAATGATGCCGATGATGAATGCACTTGGTTATGTGCAGTATGTAGTTGTAGCGGTTGTTGGAGCATGGCTTGCGATCTCCGGTGCAACGAATCTGACGCTGGTCGGAACGAATACAGCCACTCTTGGTATGATCGCATCCTTCCTTACGTTGTCGAAGAACTTTACCAATCCGATCTCACAGCTTTCGAATCAGTTTAATGCGATCGTAACGGCACTTGCAGGCGCGGAACGTATCTTTAAGCTGATCGATGAAGAACCGGAAGTGGATAATGGTTATGTAACACTTGCAAATGTCAAAGAGGAAAATGGTGAGCTGGTGGAAGTGAAAGAACGAACCGGAATCTGGGCATGGAAGCATCCACATGAGGATGGCAGTCTTACTTACCAGAGATTAGAGGGCGATATCGTTCTGGATCATGTGGATTTCAGCTACAATCCGGACAAACAGATTCTGCGTGATGTGACGCTCTATGCGAAACCGGGTCAGAAGATCGCATTTGTAGGTGCTACCGGAGCAGGAAAAACGACGATCACCAATCTGATCAATCGTTTCTATGATATAGACGATGGTAAGATCCGGTATGACGGAATCAATATTAATAAGATCCGCAAGAAGGATCTGCGGGCATCTCTCGGTATCGTATTACAGGAGGTCAATCTGTTTACCGGAACGGTTATGGAGAACCTGAAATATGGAAATCCAAATGCCACGGATGAGGAATGTATTGCAGCCGCCAAGCTTGCGAATGCGCATAATTTCATTATGATGCTGCCAAATGGTTATGACACGGTGCTTGCCGGAGATGGAAGCGGATTGTCACAGGGACAGCGGCAGTTGATCTCGATCGCAAGAGCAGCCGTATCCAATCCGCCGGTTATGATATTGGATGAAGCAACCTCCTCGATCGATACAAGAACGGAGGCGATGGTTCAGCAGGGAATGGACCGGCTGATGGAAGGCAGAACCGTACTTGTCATTGCACATCGTTTGTCTACAGTTAAGAATTCGGATGTTATCATGGTACTGGATCATGGCGCAGTCATTGAACGTGGTACACATGAGGATCTGATCGCAAAGAAAGGAACCTATTACCAGCTTTATACCGGAGCATTTGAATTGGAGTGATAAATAGTAAAAACTCTACTGTTACCTGTCTCTGGTAGTTGCTCTTATTATAAATAACGTGCTGCGATTTCTGTTCACTGCATATGCCTGATTCGTAAATACTCCTGTGCTAACTCGCGTTCGGTTGAGCGGAGCACTTAGTGAAGACGAGCGTTAGCGTAGTTTGAGGTTAGTGTAGCTTACTCTGATCCGGCAACAACGAAATCTCGCAATATTATTTTATAATAAGCATAATACCCAGCCCTAGGAAGCAGTAGAGTTTTTTGCTATTTTTAGGCAGGCGGTAAATGGTGGATAGCGTATTGATTATAGCATGACTAGGTTTGCTATAAGAGAAAGTTATAACGAATTCTAATATTTATGTATTGTATTTTAGTTGGAATTTGTTATATAATTCATACATTCCGAATAGGAATAGTAAGATAATGATGCGCAGAAACAAAAATTGTATTAAGTTTGAACACTTCGGATTACCAAGACAGAGGCATTTGAGTCCGCCGGTCCTTAGGTGGCGCTGTAAGCGGCAGCTTAGTACCGTTGCAGGACGAAACGAGCGGAAGCGTCCTCTGATTGGTAATGCCGAAAGTGTTCAAACATGATGATATTACGTTACGGCATTAGTAAAATATAAGAAGGAGGAAATGCCATGCGACAGGTATTATGCTTTGGTGATTCAAACACATATGGTTATGTGCCGGGAACGGCAGAACGCTATGACTGGGATACCAGATGGACCGGAATCGTAGGAACCGGACTGATGGAAAAGGGATATATTGTACAGGAGGAAGGGCTGTGTGGCAGAACTACAGTATTTGACGATCCGCTTCGTCCGGGCAGACGTGGCAGTGAACTCCTTCCGATCATATTAGAAACCCATAAGCCGGAAGATCTGATCATTTTAATGCTTGGAACAAATGACTGTAAGACATTTTATGGTGCAACGGCAGGTAGCATCGGACTGGGTATCCGTAAACTTGTGCGACAGATCCGGGATGGTGCGCCATCAGCGAAGATCCTTCTGATGTCACCGATCGCACTGGGCGAGAAGGTCTGGGATGGATTTGATACGGAATTTGGAAAAAATTCTGTACAGGTGTCCAAAGAGTTGCCGGAGATTTACCGGCAGATCGCAGAGGAAGAAGGACTTTATTATCTGGCGGCTTCTGATTATGCCGTACCATCGGAACGGGATCAGGAGCACATGGATGAAGAAGGGCATAAGGCACTGGCAGAAGCGGTACTGGAAAAGATTTCAGAGATATTGTAATGTGAGTTAGGAGTACAGAGAAAAATTATGACTGGGGAGACTGTAGACAGAAAAGAAGTATTAAAACAGGCATTTGTGAAGGCTCTGCCAATCACTTAGTGCGGCAGTCCTTTTTTGTAGTATCCGTTGTAACGAAATTACTTTGTTTTATACGATCACATTGTTGACAGCCCCTCTATTTTGTGATGGTGTTATCTATTCTAAGAATATGTCAATGAATAAGTATTATAGCGGGGGATTATTATGTAAAAATAATTATGTTAATGAACTTGCGCATTAGTGTTCTAGCGCAGCAAGTTTTGCCTGTAATGCAGCAATTTCGGCATCCTTCTCGGACAAAGCAGCATCTTTTTCAGATAAAGCAGCGTCCTTCTCAGATATTGTGGCATCTTTTTCTTCCAATGTTTTCTTCATCTGTTCAATCATATAATTAACAGTATTTTCATCTGCTTTTGCTAAGGCTTGTGAATACATACCGATAACCTCCTTTGGACGATATAAGTATTCGGACATATCCCGACAGATCTTTTCCATCCAGGGATAGTCGGATATTAGTGTAGCAAGGTCATTTATAGAATCAGCTGTTAGCAGAGCTAACCATGCATTAAGTGCATTCTTTTCTTTAGCATACTTGTTATTTTTAAATACGTCAAGGGCGACAACATAGTATTCCTGCAAAAGATGAAGATCAATGCCTGTGTTAAAAATTGTTTTTCCATGATGTATAAAAATATCAGAAGATTTGCATTCGGGTGGACTGTCTTCAAACATGACGATTGTGTATACAGTCTTGATATCGTGATAGGTGAATTGATCTCCTTTTTCTCCCTTGACTCGTGTATATTGACGGAGAAGAAGATCGGACGAATAACAAGACATGCGCTCGCCAGAAAATGCATAATGTATTTTCTGGATCTCTACATTTGCAATAGAGCCATCTTCCAACTGTACGATGATATCCATAATTAATAATGGTGAAGTTGGCAGTAAACGATTTTCCTGCGATAGAACGCTTTGAACGGTAACGTTAATTCCTATGATGCTGCTAAGCAAATGAGATAGTCGTCCGGGATAGAAATCAGGGTTAAACAGTGCTTTAAAGAATGGATCATAGGTTAAAGGAAGAGATTTATTTCCTCCCATAAATTCTTCAAATCTATTTCGCCATTCATTGTTCAAATCCAGATATTTGCTAAAGGTATTGACATCTTTTTGTAAATCTTTTAAAAAGTCATCTTTTTTCCGAGCTGGGAAAATTTGACGGATATCTACTGACGCGGATTTGCGTGCCGTGGTAGGTGCAATATTATTGCTATCTTCGTTGGGATTATACATTGATTATTCCTCTTAATTTCCGGTACCTGATTTGTCGACAAAACCACCATATCAGAAATAAAAGAGAAAAGTTCATAAATGTAATAAATGGTACTGTTTGATGTAACTTTTGGTAAGTGGATGATTATAACGACTATAAAAGAATAAATTAAAAATCCCTTCTGGTTAGATAAAACGTAAACCAGAAGGTGTAATTAAAGGACTTAGTTTATTATAGTTCACAGAGCTTTGGATTGTCAATTCTAGAATGGTTAGGATTTGGTTAAGAAATATAAATACAATATCGGCAATTAAGAGAAATGAAATAACATGTGGTTAAATTTTCCACATGTGGAAAATTGTTAGATGAAGCTAACGGATAAGGACGATGACAAAATGAATGTCAAGTCAAATCCGCATGGTACATTCTCTTGATTACTGAGTACCGAAAACTCAGTATATATACGGCATCCGAGGCTTATAGGTGGTAGTCAAATCCAGATGGTATGTTCTATAGGTGATAGTCAAATCCACATGGTATATTCTCTTGATTACTGAGTGCTAAAAACCTAGTATTTATGCGGCTTCCGAGACTTATAGGTGATAGTCAAATCCACATGGTACATTCTCTTGATTACTGAGTGCTAAAAAGCCAGTATTTATGCAGCTTCCGAGACTTATAGGTCGTAGTTAAACCACATGGTACATTCTCTTGATTACTGAGTGCTAAAAACCAGTATTTATGCAGCTTCCGAGACTTATAGGTGATAGTCAAATCCACATGGTACATTCTCTTGATTAC
>OOAE01000974.1_pt1 | contig 23112 bp, 15 predicted proteins | sample 1671271 | NCBI WGS metagenome assembly OOAE01 (sample SAMN06348139, study PRJEB24527) | human gut metagenome | biome: human gut; feature: ankylosing spondylitis patient; material: feces | host: Homo sapiens | place: China | collected 2015-10 | reverse complement strand
GGCGACCACCGAGATCTACACTCTTTCCCTACACGACGCTCTTCCGATCTTCTAGGCCGCTAAAGTCGAGCGAGACAAAGCTCGTGCTCATGCCGTGGCGACGCGCCTGGCGCTCCACGCCCTCGATGACCGCGGGGTGGAAGGTGCTCTCGTCCAGGATGGCGCCCGTCTTGCGCGCGAGCACAAACTGGATGCTCTCGAGCTGCGTCGACTGCTGATAGCCGAGCGACTGCGCGCACTCCAGGATGACTTTGGCGGTCTCCTCGCTCACGCTGCGCTTGCGGTTGAGCGCGTTGGACACGGTCGCAGGCGAAAAACCGGTGATGCGGCTGATCTCGCGAACACTTGCTTTGGCCATTGTTCCCCCTAGTAACGGTCGCGGTCGAGCATCGTGGCCTGACCGCCCCGTGACTCGACAACTAAACGACCGCAAATTCAATCTAAACAGAATAGTAAATGTTTAATAGCTAGTTTAGCCTGTTGTCAAGCGAAGCGACGCGACTATTCCCCCAACGGGCGTATTTACTCGGTAGCTAATCTGGAACGGGGCACAGAAACCGTTTAGCCAAGGATGCGAGCCATGCGTGCCTTAAACTCCGCGAGGAAACGTGGGGCGTCCACGGTGAGCGCCACGAGCGCGCTCTTATCTGGATCGGACAGACGGTGCTCGTCGCAGATGGTGCGGCCGCGATACTCGCCCAGCAGGTCGACACGCAGGTTACAGCCGAGCGCACCTACGAGCGTGGGATCAATCGCCACGGCAACCGCCAGCGGATCGTGCAGCGCGCAGCCGCCCAGGTAGGGCGCGTTCATTTCGTACGAACCGATATAGTGCTCGACCATGCTCGCAAACGCGCAGCCAGCCATAGTGCCCGAGCCCGTCCAGCCGGCAACGTCGCGGCGCGTGAGCACCACGCGGTGCGTCACATCCAAGCCCACCATGGTGAGCTTGCGGCCCGAGCGCAACACGGCGTCGGCAGCCTCGGGGTCGCCCGCCATGTTGGCCTCGGCGCCCGCGCTCACGTTGCCGGGCACGGTAAGCGCACCGCCCATCACGACCACGCGGCCGATGGACATCATCGCCGCCGCATCGCGCTCCAGGGCAAGCGCCAGATTGGTGAGCGGGCCGGTCGCAACGTAGGCCAGATCGGGACCATAGGTACGCGCGGCATCAATCAGGTAATCGACCGCCGCATTGCCATCGGCCGACGTCGCGCCCACCGGCTCGTACGGCGAGGCGGGCACGCTTGCGCCGCCAATGCCGTTCTTGCCGTGGATAAGCGTGGTGGACGCCGGCGGCGTGTAGGGTTCGGTCGCTTTCACGGGACGATCGGCGCCCAGGTACACCGGCACCTCGGGACGACCCAACAGGTCGAGCACCGCCAAGCAGTTGTGCGCCGACTGCTCGACGCGCACGTTGCCAAAGCACGTGGTGATGCCGACGAGCTCCACCTCGGGGCTCGCGATGGCATAGGCGAGCGCCATCGCATCATCCACACCCATATCCAGATCAAGGATCAGCTTCTTGGTTGCCATTGTTCTACTCCGCTTCTCCGTCTACATCCAAACCGTCTAAACCAAACTTGTGCTCGACTTCCGCACGCGTGGGAATTGATTGCTGAGCGCCCAGGCGCGATACCGTCACCGCCGAGGCGCGAGCACCCGCGGCCATGCACTCAAAGAGCGGCAGACCCTCCAGACGAGCTGCAGCAAGCGCACCAATAAACGTATCGCCCGCGGCCGTCGTATCGACCACCGCGCTCGAAAGCGCCGGCATGCGCAGCGGCTCACCGCCATCGCCGAGCGTAACCGAGCCGGCGCCGCCCAGCGTGATGACCGCGGCGCCGGCGCCCTTGTCGAGCAGCGCATTGAGCGCGGCGACGCAACTCGCATCATCTGTGGGCAGAATGCCCGTCAGCATCTGGCACTCGGTCTCGTTGGGGCAGACCAAGTCGACCGCAGGCCACGCTCCTGCCGGCAAATCGCAGGCGGGCGCAGGGTTAAAGACCGTATAGAACCCCAGCTCGTGAGCGCAAGCAAGCGCCTCGGCCGTCGCTGCAAGGTCACATTCGCCCTGGGCGATAAAGACGCTTCCGGCAGCCGGGGCAAACTCGCTGGCATCGCCGTCGAGCTCGTCGGCCACCAAGCGCCTCAGTGCGCGGGCAACGTCCTCGCCCGCAAGCGCATGGTTGGCGCCCGGCGACAGCACGATGCGGTTGTCGCTCTCGCAGCGAATGATAGTCGCGGTACCGGTCTCCACGTCATCGCGACGCGCCACAAACTCAACGCCCACGCCGGCATCCTGGAGCCCTGCCACAAGCGCATCGCCAAAGGTATCGCGCCCAACAGCGCCAATCATGCACGTGCGCGCACCCATGCGCGCAGCAGCGACGGCCTGGTTAGCGCCCTTGCCACCGGCGTTGGTGATAAAACCGCTGCCACCGACTGTCTCGCCCGCACGCGGCATGCGCTCGCACGCCACCGAAAGGTCCATGTTCATGCTGCCGAACACCGCAACGATGCTGTGATCCGCCATGGAAACCTCCTCGTCTTCAGGCTTTGCGCCCACCGTCGACCAACGATTGTGCACTCTCGCACCCCCTATAACTTTAGTCCACTTTGATGTGGACGCGCGCTTGAGCTTACGCCAGCAGCAAGCATTCACAGGGGCAGGCAGCTACAATGAATACGTGCTGATTATTCTCGTCATTGGATGATGTTTTATGGAACAATTCTCGCAATCGGGCTCGCGCGGTCGACGCCGCACGGGCAACGAGCCGGCGCCGCACGAACGCGTGAAGGGCGAACGCCGTGCCAACGAGCCGCGACGCACCGCGAGCCCCCATCGCGCTTCTGCCAACAACGCGGGCCGCGCCAACACACCCGCCGCGGAGCAGACGCCTGCTCGCCCCAAGTCCCGCTACATCCCTGCCCTTGACGGCCTGCGCACGCTTGCCGTCGTCGCGGTGGTGCTCTATCACCTCAACCTCACGTGGGCTCAGGGCGGCCTGCTTGGCGTCACGATCTTCTTTGTGCTTTCGGGCTATCTGATCACGCGCTTGCTGCTCAACGAAGTCGCTAAGACCGGTCGCATCGACCTTAAGAGCTTCTGGATTCGCCGCATCCGTCGCCTGGTCCCCGCCGTGGTAACGGTAGTGTTCGTGACCTGCGCGCTGTGCACCATCTTTAACCACGTGATGCTCACCAAGATGCGTCCCGACATTCTGCCGTCGCTGCTGTTCTTTAACAACTGGTGGCAGATTATGCAGGACGTCTCGTACTTCAACGCCCTGGGCGACCCCTCGCCGCTTACGCACTTTTGGTCGCTCGCCATCGAGGAACAGTTCTACCTGGTTTGGCCACCGCTGCTGCTCGCTATGGTATCCATGCACATGAGCAAGCCCAACACGCGCCGCATGGTTCTGGGCCTGGCTGCTGTCTCCGCCATCGCCATGATGGTGCTCTATAACCCTGCCGCCGACCCCAGCCGCGTGTACTACGGCACCGACACCCGCGTCTTCTCGCTGCTGCTGGGCGCCTGGATGGCCTTTATCCCCGATCGCGACCTGGCGCCGGTGTGTCTCGCTCATCGTTTGGGGCTCAATCGCCTGGCTGGCGCCGCCAAGCACGGCAAGAACGACGAGGGCAAGCCTGGCGAGAAGGCCGACAACGCAGCCGAGACCGTCCCGGCACAGCCGAGCGCCCTCGTGCGCTTTTGGTCCTCGCCCGCATCCATCGATGTGTTGGGCGTCGTGGGTCTGGTTGGCCTTGCCGCCATGGTCGCGCTCACCAACGGCTACACCGCGTTCCAGTATCGCGGCGGCACGCTGCTATGCTCCATCCTCACGCTCATGGTCATCGCGGCCTGCGTGCAGCCCCAGGGAATGGTTGCCCGCGCACTGTCCGCCGAGCCGCTCGTGTGGGTTGGCAAGCGCTCGTACAGCATCTACCTGTGGCACTATCCGCTACTGTTGCTCATGAACCCGGTCGCCAACATCAACGATACGCCGTGGTGGCAGTACATTTTGCAGGTGTTGTTGGTGGTCGCCGCAGCCGAATGTTCATATCGCTTTATCGAGACGCCGTTTAGAAAGGGCGCCTTTGGGCGCACCGTATCCGAGTTTCGCGACGGCGCCACCACGCCCGCCAACTGGGTACGCGCGCACGTCCCTGTCTGCGCAGCCTGCGCTGTCGTGTTGGTCGTTGCACTGGGCGGCCTGATCTTTGTGCCGGAGACCTCCGCACTGAGCGGTGAGGGCGCCGAAGTCCTCAACAAGGAAGCCAAAAACACCGCGCCCACCGACCAGCAGGCGGCCGACGACACCGACAAGGACAACGACGGCTTCCCCGACGGATCCTACGACCTGCTGATGATCGGTGACTCCGTGTCGCTGCGCGCCGTCGATTCCTTCGACGGCGTGTTCCCCCACAGTCACATCGATGCCGAAAAGGGCCGCCAGTTCGATGCGGGCCGCGCGGCATTTGAGGGCTATCTCCAACAGAACCTTGCCGGCAAGATCGTGGTCTTTGCACTGGGCACCAACGGCTTGGTAACCGACGACCAGATCGACGCCATCATGGCCGATGCGGGAGATAAGCGTATTGTGGTGTTTGTGAACACGCGCAGCCCGCAGCCGTGGGTTGGCTCTACCAACCAGGCCATCGCCAACGCCGCTACGCGCTACAAGAACGTGCGCGTTATCGACTGGTACGGATACAGCGCCAACCGCAACGACCTGTTCGATGGCGATGGCACGCATCTATCGACCACTGGCGTAACTGAGTACCTCAACTTGATCCACGATGCAGTCAAGAAGGACCTGCCCGTGCATCCCGAGGATCACGTCAACGATCCGCAACCGGCAGCCGTCAAGTCTGCCACCGACGCACTCGTCAATGCGCTCGCTCTCAAGCCGCACAAACTGGGCACCGACAAGTAGCCTGCAGCAAACAACCCAAAATCACTCTTTTCGAGCCGGCTCCAAGAGGTCGTGGACAAAAAGGGGCAAATATGAGTACTGTTACCATTTTAGTAGCAGGCAAAACCACCCAAAATGGCGCCCAAGCGGTAGCGCGCGACCCTTCCAGTTGACCAGAATGGCCGGCTTAAGACTTGGAGCTTCGCTTTTAATGAACAGATTTTTAGATATGTTCATTATTTTCTTGGTCGTAAATACTATCATCCAGGCAACAGTACTCATATTTGGCATTTTTTGTCCACACGCATATTACTAACCCCCTATAACAGGCAAAATACAGTCCGCAACCCATGGCAGCGGCCTGTTTGGAGTCCAAAGGAGGCGCTAAGCGCTGTAACCCATCGCCTGCAGAACAAACATAACGACCGTGAGCACCGTAATCACACCGATAGTCGCCCAAGTGAGCACATTCCACACGCGGCCGTTGCGGTTAGTGCCCATAATGTGACGGTCAGCGGCAATAACTACCTGGAACACCAGAACCACGGGCAGCAGCACGCCATTGATGACCTGCGAGGTCATCATAATCTGGAACAGATCGACGCCGGGCATAAGCACCAGCACGGCAGAGATACCGATGATGGCCGTAATGATGCCGCGATAGACCGGGGCCTCGTCCCAGCTGCGGTCGGCACCGCGCTCCCAGCCAAATGCCTCGCAGATAGCGCTCGACGTAACGCCCGGCAGCACGCAGGCGGCCAAGAAGCTCGCCGCGACCAAGCCCGAGGCAAACAGTACCGTGGACCACTGACCCGCAATAGGCTCCAGCGCGCGGGCAGCATCGGCGGCATCGCTAATCTGAATACCCGCCGGGAACAACACCGTACCGGTCGTGATGATAATAAAGCCGGCAATGACATCGGCAGCAAGCGAGCCGCTCACGGTATCAATACGCTGCAGCACGATGTCGTCCTCGCCCGCGTTCTTATCGACCACGTTGTTCTGCGCCAAAAAGATCATCCACGGTGCGATGGTGGTACCGATCGTTGCGACCACGAGCGACACGTAGCTGGGGTCGTTTTGAATATTGGGGACGACCAAGTCGACCGCGACCTCGCCCCAGTTGGGGCCGGCCATAAACGCGGCGACGATGTAGGTCACGAACACGCAGCTTACCAGCAGCAAAATCTTCTCGATGCGCTGGAAACTACCCGACATGGTAAGCATCCATACCAGCAGCGCCACCAACGGCACCGAGATGCTCGCCGGCACGCCAAAGAGAGCAAGACCGCTGGCGATGCCCGCAAACTCCGAAATGGTCACAGCCGTGTTGGCGATCAACAGCGCCGCCATAGCAAGTACACTCTTGCGCACGCCAAAGCGCTCGCGAATGAGCGATGCCAGGCCCTTGCCCGTCACGCAGCCGCAACGCGCCGCGGTCTCCTGCGTCACGATGAGCAGCACAGTCATGACGGGAAGCATCCAGAGCATCTTGTAGCCATAGCTGGCGCCCGCACTGGAATACGTTGCAATGCCGCCGGCGTCATTGCCCGAAAGCGCCGCCAGCAGACCGGGACCCATAGCGCCAAAGATGGCCGCGATGGTCAGCTTTTGCTTGGTGCCCGACTTTTGCTTGGTATTTTGCACGCGACCACCTAACCCATGACTGACATGGCGAGCAGCACCGCGGCGATGCAATACGCCACACACGAGATCATGACGGCAATGACGTTCATGGCGGTGCCCGACGTGTTGAGGTCATGCTCGTCACGCCAGAACAGCACCATCAGGTAAATCACGGCACTCATGTTGCCAACCAGGCAAATGATGGCAGCGATATTAAAACACCCGGTAAAGAGTTGCTCCTCAAACATGGACGCATCGGGGAACGCAGCGGTGCGCACCAGCTGGGAGCACAGGTAGGTCACGAGTGACAGAATCAGGCCCATGCCCGTGCTCTGGAAGAAGAACCCCAGATACGGCTTGGGCTCGTCGTCGTGACCGTCATACTCCAGGAAGTAGTTCTTGACGAACGACACCATGCGCGAGGCCGCCAGCAGCACGAGCGGCATGGCGCACATGGGGAACACCACCAGATGCGCGGAGCCGAGCGCCGTTCCCAGCACGGTCGCCATGATGCACGATGCGATGCCCCATACAACAACCCAGTACTGACGATGCACGAACCAGCTGAGCACGTTCGTCGAGTCGTCCGACGCGCTATCGCCCGAGCCGACACCGGCGATCTGCAGGTCCTCCTGATGCTCCTCGGCGATAACGTCCATGGCGTCGTCGAAGGTCACGATACCAAGGATATGACGATTCTCGTCGCAGACGGGGATGGCGACCAGGTCGTACTTGGTCATCTCGTCCGTTACGTCTTCCTGGTCGTCGTCGGGCGACACATAAACCAGGTCGCGATAGGCCAACTGACCCAGCGTGGCGTCGCGGTCGGCTACGATCAGCGTGCGCAGCGAAAGCACGCCGGTCAGCATGCCACTCGGATCCTCGGTATAGACGTAATAGACGCTCTCGAAGTCCTCGTCGAGCTCGCGAATCGCCTCGATGGCGTCACCGACCGTTGCCGTAGCGGGCAGGGAGACAAACTCCGAGGTCATGATGCGGCCGGCGGTGTTGTCCTCATACCCCAGCAGGTTACGAATCGCCTTCTCCTCCTTGACGCCCATCAGGCGCAGGAGTTTCTCGGCCTTCTCGTAATCAAGCTCGTCGATCAGGTCGGCAGCGTCGTCCGGGTCCATCATGGCCAGCATCGACGATGCGTCGGTGTCGGACAGGCCCTCGAGCATCTCGGTCATAAGCTCGTCGTCATCGAACTCCGAGATGGCCTCGGCGGCCTGGGCAGTATCGAGCTGCGCAAACACCTGCGCACGTAGGCGCGGGTCGAGCTGCTCGATAATGTCGGCGATGTCGGCAGGGTGCAGCTCGCCGAGCGTCTTGTGCGACACCGAGAGTTGGATGTTTTTAGTCGAGCGGTCGAGCAGGTCCATGTAGGACCAAGCGATGATGTCCTCACTGAGCGGCTTGCCCAGGTGCTTCATAAAGCCTTCGACGATATGCTCGAGTGCGGGGCTGATGGCGCGTAGCAGACCGCGGGCACCGACCTCGGCGCCCAGCAGGCGCAGCTGGTTTTCGCCCGACATGGAAAACTTGATGTCGTTTACGCGCACGACCTTCATGCCCTGCGTGTCGACAATCTGCTTGTTGAGCACGTCGCGGGCAAGCAAGAGTTCGGTCGGCTGCAGGTACGAAAAACGGATTTCGGTGGCCGACGTCTTAAGGTGTACACCCGTCTCGTCGATGCGGTCGACCCATTTGCGCCAGCTGATCATGAACGGCGTCTTGCCGGGACCACGGAACGCGAGCGACGTCACGTGCGGAAAAACTTCGCCGGTTGCAATGCCAAAATCGTTGACCACGCCGAGCTTTTCGCCGTCGAGCTCGTCAAGCACGGTATCGACGGTATAGCCGGCCTTCTCGAATAGGGCCTTGCGGACGCGGCCGCGCGTGCGGCGTCCGGGGGCTTCTGGATATGTATACGCATGCGCGGGCGGCACGCCGCTCGACGCTTACACCCCGTGCATGCGCAAAAAGCACCTGCATGGGGTCATCGACTGTATGGTCGAGGTTTGGATTTCACCTGTAACCTTTCTCTTGACCCTCATTAACCGCAGTAACTATAGCATCAGCATCGCCCTGCGGCATCGAATTTATGCGCTGCACATTGCAGGCATACCAAACGCTGACGCATCCGTGACATAGTCATTGGGGACGTTCTTAAATGACTACCCAATAACTACTCTGTGGTGTCGTTGTCCTCGGCAAGTTGGGGGAACACGGCATCCTTGGGCATGGTGACCTTCGTCAGCGAGGTGAGCTTTTTGCTGAGCGATGTGTCCGTCTTGACCAGGTCGCTGAGCGTCACGATCTTGTAGCCGTCGGCGACAAGACCGTCGATAATCTGCGGCAGCGCCTCGAGCGTCTGCTCGGCGCATTCGTCTCTATCGGTGAGCAGCACGATATTGCCCGGCGTCACCGAATCGAGCACCGTCGAGACCTGCTCGTCGGCACCGTTGAGCAGCCAGTCGCCCGAGTCAATATTCCACGAGACCACGGCGGAGACCAGGTCCATCGCATCAATCCAGTTTTGCTCGTCAAAGGCAGCGTAGGGAGCACGCAGCAGCATCGTCTTCACGCCGGTCGCCGACTTAATCGCATCGGTGCCTTTCGTGATCTGTTCGCGTACCGCCTCACGGTCCTGACCCTTGAGCGAATCGTCGCTGTAGCTGTTGGATCCGATCTCGCACCCGGCATCGACAATCGCCTTGGCCGTGGCAGGCGATGCCTCGGCCGCATCGCCCGACAGGAAGAACGTCGCGGTGACGCCCTTTTCCTTGAGTACCTGCAAGATCTGCTTGGTAGCGCTGCTCGGACCCTCGTCAAACGTCAGCGCCACGTACTTTTTGTTGCCCTTGGGCGCCACGCTGGCGCACGCAACGACGCAATCGGTGGCGGGCACGACCTCGCCGCGGTCCTGTGTCTTGCCCGATTGCTCGCCGACCCACACCTCGGAGCGGCCCTGGACACCCCACGTCTGCACATACTCGATAGCGCCCGTACCCTCGACCTTGAGCTTGGGCTCGATAACCGTAGCCTGAACCTCGTGCTTCTCGTAGGTGTTACGGCCATCCTTGACCGTCACCTTCTCGCCGCCCTCAAGTTCGCGGCTATCCCATTTGCCCTGCTTCACGCGCTTGCCGTCGACCTTCACCGACAGCTTTTCGCCCCCATGGCGCTTGAGCACGCTGTCATCGACGGCCAGCAGGTCGCCTGCGTCGTAGGTGTCAGTCAACTCCTGGTCGTCGATGAGATTCTGCAGCGTAGAGCCCACACGCACCGCTGTCTTCTGGCCGTTGAGCTCCACGTCCACACTGCGGTTGACGTAGCCCACGACGGCAGCGATAAACAGCACGAGCGCGCAACCCACGGCGATGAGCGCGTAGGGCAGGCGAGACGAACGACGGGGTGTGCGGCTGTTGCCGATGCGCGCGCTGCGATCGCTAAAGCCGCGGCTATGGTTGAGATACATCGCGCCGGGCTTACGGTGACGGCGGCGCTGACCGCTGGGCAGCTGCCCCAGGTCGCGGCGCGCCGTCGGACGCGCACCCGAACGCCCGTTTAAGTTGGATCCGTTTTGGCGCATGTGCCCTCCCCCATAAACACAGCAAGCCGGAGCAACAGGTCTCCGGCTTGCCTCCCATCATTTGGTACGTCGCTATTTTGTAGCTTTTGACGAGCCTCCGCTCGCCTTTTGGTATTCGTCCTTAAAGGCCTTGAACATACCGCGCGTCTTGCCGAGCTGCTTGCCCAGTGCGCGGCTGCCCTTGTCCACGGCGACCGATCCCTTGTCATCGAGCACCTTGGCGCCCTTTTTGACCTTGTCGCCCACCACGACGCTGGCCTCGGCGGCCTTGGCAGCCGCACCGCCCGAATACCCGAGCGACTTGACCTCGTCCGAGACGACCATCGCGCCGTTCTCGTAGCCGCGCAGCATCGTCGGCGGCACCTGCGTGTCACCAACCAAAACACTCGAAGCAGCGCCGGCGGTCACATAGAATGCCTGCACGATGCCCGAGCGCGGCTTGAACTCAACGTCCGAGCAATAGCCCACGACGTCGCCCGATTCCGTGCGCACGTCCATACCGACCCAGATGATGCAATCGTCCAGGTTGATGTCGAGGCGCTTGGCCGCAGCGGTATCGTAGGTGCCCTTGACGTCGTCAACCGCGATGGCGCCCTCGTAGACACCAATGGCGTCGAGCGCTACGAATCGGTCGGGACGCTCGATCATGCCCGCGATATCGGACTGGCGGACCATAAAGCCGACCACGCGCGTACCGCCCGGGGTAAAGACCGGAAAGTGAATCTTTCCGAGCTTTTTAGGGCTGCGCGGCGTGCCGTCCTTTTTGGTGCGCTTGTCCTCGGCAGGCTTGCGATAGATCTTGGCGCCGACAAAATCCCCGGCGCGCATTATGCCTCGGTCGAGGGCTCCGCAGCCCCGGCATCAGCCTCGACGGCGTTCTCGACCACGACGTCGGCGGCAGGCGTCACGTTGCCACCCGAAATGGCGTCGTTGAGCTGCTCGCGCAGCTGGTCCATGCGCTCGCGGGCCAGGTCGACCTTGGCGCGCAGGTCGTCGGTCTTGGCGTCGACCATCGGGCCAAAGTCATTCACCGCAGCACGGGCCTCCTCGGCGCCGTGCTCGTAGGTGTCGCGCATATTGTCCCAGGCGTCGTTGGCGATATCGGCAGCCATGGCGCGGGTTTCGGCGCCCGAGCGCGGGGCCAGAGCAACGCCGATAATAGCGCCAGCAGCAGCACCAAAAAGTGCGCCGGAGACAAAGCTGAAAGTCTTACCCATGATCATTCCTCTCCTGCGGGCACGTCGGTGCCCACCGTTTGAATGCTGTCCATTATACCCGCAGCGCATCACTTGCCGCTCCGCTCATCTGCGTACGGCAAAGGCGCAGGTACGTGATGGTGATAAACGCGTAGGCCTACTCCTGAGGCATAGCCGGCATGGCCACCGTGGCACCCGGGTCCTCGCCGGCGCCGTCCACGAGCGGCAGGCCGCCCTCATGCGCAGGTCCCGCCGGAACCGTCGCCGCACCGCCAAAGACGGCAGCGGAGGCCTCGTGGTTCTCGGCAACCGCGCCCTCGGTATCAATCGCCACCTGGGGCTCGTCGTCAAAGTTGGGGACGCCCTGGGGCTCGGTGGAAACGGGCTCGGCGGTCGCATCGGCAACGGGCTCGGCGTCAACCGGCACATCGCCCTCGTCAGCGCCCTCGTCCTCGGCAGTATCTTCGCCGTTCGCAGCGGCGACGGCCTCGTGAGGATCCTTGCCCTCGGCCTCGGCGCGCATGCCCAGCACCAGGTTGCGTAGGCCCGCGACCGTGCCTTCCACGTCGGGGGCAGGCTGGTCGGCGTGCAGGTACGCCCAGTCTATCATAAAGGTGGCCGACGACAGCGCACCGATGGCCAGTGCGTCATCGGGGCACGAAAGCTCGACCTCAAAGACACGCTCGTCATGCTCGCTTACGCGCGTGCGGCCGCACGAGATGCTACCGGCAAGACCGGTCTCGTTCATGAGCTCAACCGTCACATGCTCCAGCAGGTGGCAGAGCTCGGTCTGACCCATGCAGTCCTGGAACTCGCGGCCGGAATCGCCCAGGCACAGGTGCTTGGCAATCGCCGGTACCAGGTAGTACACGCGCGCCGTGGCCTCGATGTCCTCCGAGGTCATGAGCGGCATGCCGGGGTTCACCAGCACATGCGCGCAAATCTTGTCCTCGCTGACGGTGACCTTAAGGATGTTGAACAGGCCTGCCATAACTCTCCCCTACTCTTCCTTGTCCTACTCGTCGCCGTCGTGCGGATTCGCGGAACCCGCACCCGACGTCGTCGGCTCGTCTACCGAAGACTCGGAATCCTTCTTATCGGTTTCGGCCGGAGCGATCACGCGAATGAGCGAGATGCGCTGGCCACGCATCGACTGCACTTTAAACTTGTACCCCGCGACCTCAAACACCTCTCCGATGTCGGGCACCGAGTCACAAAGCTCCAAGATCCAGCCGGCGATGGTCTCATAATCATCGCTTTCCTCGAGCGGCCAACCAAGCTCAATCGCGTCATCGCACGAAAAACGCCCATCGACGAGCCACTCGCGGCGCGAAAGGCGCGTGAGATACTTGTTGTCGGGGTCGAACTCGTCCTCGATCTCGCCGACGATCTCCTCGACGATGTCTTCGATGGTGATGATGCCGGCCGTGCCGCCGTACTCGTCCACGACGACCACGATCTGGTCGTGCGAGGTCTGCATCTCTGACAGCAGCGGCAGGATGTCCTTGGTGTCGGGCACAAAGGTGGCATCGCGCAGGTAATCGGCGATGGGCTGGTCGCCCTTGCCGTCGAGCGCGGGCTGGATCAGGTCCTTGATGTGCGCGATGCCCGCGACGTTGTCGGGGTCCTCGTGATAGACGGGGATGCGGCTAAAGCCGGTCTGGCGCATGGTGGACAGCACGTCGGCGACCGTCTCGTCGTCCTCGCACATGGTGGTGTCCACGCGCGGCACCATGACCTCGCGAGCCACGGTGTCGCCCAGATCGAAGATCTCGTGGATCATGCGCTTTTCCTCGTCGAGCAGGTCGTCCTGCTCCGAGACCATGTACTTGATCTCTTCTTCCGAGACGTTCTGACGGTCGTCGGCGCTCTTGATGCGCAGGATGCGGGCTAGGCCGTCGGAGCAGGCACCGGTCAGCCACACGAGCGGGCGGGCGATCTTTTGGAAAAACGACAACGGTCCCACGACCTGCTTGGACACGCCCTCGGCATTGGCCAGGCCGATGCGCTTGGGGACGAGCTCGCCGATCACGATGGACACAAAGGCGACGGCGACGGTGATGATGACCGGCGCCAGGCCGCTTGCGATGGCGGAAAGCGGCGCGATGCCAAAGCTCATGAGCCACGTGGCGAGCGGGTCGGACAGGCTCGTCGAGGCGACGGCGGACGAGGCGAAGCCCACGAGCGTGATGGCGACCTGGATGGTAGCCAACAGCTGATCGGAGTCGGCGGCGAGCTGGACGGCGCGCTCGGCGCGCTTATCGCCCTCCTCGGCATCGTGCTCCAGCACGGCGCGCTTAGCCGTGGTGAGAGCCATCTCGGACATAGAGAAGTAGCCGTTGATGAGGGTCAAAACGAGGGTGGTGATAAGGGAGATGGTTATGTCCATCGGGAGTTTCTCGAACCTCCAAGATTCGGGACGTTGGGTAGTAAGCGTAGGTGACGGATAGGGCAATTGCGCCGGTCGCCCGTGCGAGCGGGGCCGTGGGCGCGGTCGCTAGATTACAAAGAGGATCACCGCCATGAACTGGAAGATGCTGCCGGCGAGCACCCACAAGTGGAAAACACTGTGCAGATAGCGCACGTTTTTGGCGATATAGAACGGCACGCCCGCGGTGTAGCACACGCCGCCGACGGCGAGCAGGGCAAGTGCCACGGGGTTGAGCAGCGCCACAAGTTCGGGCAGCTTAAAGACAACGAGCCAGCCCATCAGCAGGTAGACCAGGCCGCTTACCCAGTGCGGTTGACGCTCGCGCATAAAGCACTCGAGGGCGATGCCGATAATGGCGATGGCCCATACGGCAAAGAACAGCACGGCGCCGCCGTCGTTTGCGAGCGTGATGAGGCAAAACGGCGTATAGCTGCCAGCTATGAGCAGGTAGATGCAGCTGTGGTCGATGATGCGGAACACGCGCTTGGCGCGCGCGGGTTGAATCGCATGGTAGAGCGTGGAGGCTAGGTATTCGAGAATAATACTGGCGCCGTAGACGATTGCCGCGGCCATGTGGGCCGGGCCACCGCCGCGCAGTGCAGCGAATACGATCAGGAGCACCAGACCCGCGATACCCAGCAAGCAGCCGACACCATGGGTGACGGAGTTCATGATCTCCTCGCCCACCGTGTAGTGCGGAACGGCCGCGGCCTTGGGTCGCGGCTTGGAACTGTCGCTCGAATCGGACATGCCGGTTACATCCTCCAACGTAAAGAGTTCTCAACACTATATCAAAGCGTCTGGGTGCGTGCGAAATTTGCACCATACGTGACCCTTTGTTTACCCATTCTTTGCCTGTTGACGCATCAACGGCGAACGTCCATAATGCGCTTCGTTTGATTGTTGACGTATTAACATCCCAGAGGAGAAGACATTATGACTCAAAGCGCACACCCCCATCGAAGGCTCAAGATAGCCGGCGTTGTTGCGCTGGCGCTCGTTGTCACGTTGCTCGGATTTGCCGGCAACTTTTTGTTTGACTTTGCCCTGAACCCCCAAGCGCCGTACACCATGAAGATGATGCAGGATAGCAAGAACGACAAAGAAGGTGAGCATCCGGATGCCGAGGATACCGAGGCGCGGGCATGGTTTAAAGAGAACCGCAAGAGCAGCAGCCTCACCGCAGATGACGGAACCGAGCTCGCCGCCTGGTATTTTGCCGCCCCGGAGAGCACACACGACTACGCCGTCTGCCTGCACGGATATACCGACGAGCCCATCGGTATGGCCCGATACGTCAAGCGATTCCACGACCGCGGCATGAACGTACTCGCACCCGCCGCCCGCGCCCACGAGCGTTCCGGCGGTGACTACATCGGCATGGGCTGGCCCGAGCGACTCGATGTCGTCGCGTGGATCGGGCGGATTGTTGCGGCCGATCCCAAGGCGCGCATCCTGGTCTTTGGCGAGTCGATGGGCGCGGCGACTGCCATGAACGTAGCGGGGGAATCTCTGCCCGCAAATGTGAAATGCATTATCGAGGACTGCGGCTATACAAGCGTTTGGGACGAGTTTTCCCTGCAGCTCAAGGATGTATTTGGCCTGCCCAGTTTTCCCTTGCTCGATGTAGCAAACTTGGTGTGCAACGTGCGCGCGGGCTACGACTTTCATAAGGCGAGCAGTGTGGAGCAACTCAAACACGCGACGGTTCCCATGTTGTTCATCCACGGCGACCAGGACACCTTTGTGCCGTACGACATGCTCGACCAAAACTACGACGTGTGCGCCAGCAAGGTCAAGCAAAAGCTCACCATCCATGGCGCCACCCACGCCAAGAGCGCGCAAGTTGACCCCGAGCTCTACTGGAATACGGTCGACGAGTTCCTCGACAAGAATTTTTAAGCAAATAGTACGGTTTACTGGTCTATCTGGCCCCTAGCACTTCCAAAAAGCCGCCCGTGGGCGCTGTGCTCACGGGCGGTTTTTACTAACGTTGCGCTACAAAAGCGCTTGATATGTCCAATAGCTAGGCGCTATTTGACCTCGATGAGCTCGTACTCGCTCGTGCCCAGGCCGATCTTCTCGGCATGCGCGATGCACGCGCGCCAGTCGGTGTCGGGATGCGTGATGCAGAAGGGATCCTTGGCCTGCTCGCCCTCCAGATGCTCGTGATTATGCTCCATCTTGGCCGCGCTGTCGGTAAGCTCGGTGTTAGGCAGCGGCTCGGACGCCAGGACGGCGTCGGCGCAGGCCTGGTCGATGGCGACCGGGTCGAAGCTCGCGAACATGCCGATGTCGTTGACGATGGGCGTGTCATTCTCGGGATGGCAGTCGCAGTTGGGGCTGATGTCCATGGCGAGCGAGATGTGGAAGCTCGGGCGGCCGTCGACGATGGCCTTGGTGTACTCAGCGATCTTGTAGTTGAGTACGTCGGCCGCGGCATCATAGTCGGGCTTGATGCAGTCCTGGTTGCACGCCGCAATGCAGCGTCCGGAGCCCACGCAGCGATCGTGGTCGATGGCAGCCACATGAACCGTGCGAGCGCTGCCGTTGGCAAGCTCGCGCTCACGCGTACCGTCAAACGTGATGGCGCTGTGCGCGCATATCTTCTCGCAGGCACGGCAGCCAACGCAGTTGGTGGTATCGACGCTCGGCTTGCCAGCGGCGTGCTGCTCCATCTTGCCGGCACGGCTACCGCCGCCCATACCCAGGTTCTTCATGGCGCCGCCAAAGCCGGCCTGCTCATGGCCCTTAAAGTGGGTGAGGCTAATCACGATGTCGGCGTCCATGAGTGCCTGGCCGATCTTTGCCTCGCGCACGTACTCGCCGCCCTCGACCGGAACGAGCGCCTCGTCGGTGCCCTTGAGGCCGTCGGCGATGATGATCTGGCAACCCGTGGCATACGGGGTAAAGCCGTTCTGGTAGGCGGTGTCGATGTGCTCGAGCGCGTTTTTGCGGCTGCCCACATAGAGCGTGTTGCAGTCGGTGAGGAAGGGTTTGCCGCCCAGCTCCTTCACGACGTCTGCGACGGCGCGGGCGTAGTTTGGGCGCAGAAAGCTCAGGTTACCCAGCTCGCCAAAGTGAATCTTGATAGCGACGAACTTGTTCTCGAAGTCGATCTGCTCAATGCCGGCGCGGCGAATGAGGCGTTTGAGTTTGTCGAGCTGGCTCTCGCGAGCATGCGTGCGCAGGTTGGTGAAGTACACCTTTGCCGGTGCTGCGGGTGCGGTTGCGGTCATAGATCTATCCCCTCGGTCTATATGGCGTTACAGACATAGAGGATGGTACCCGTTGAAGTGGGGTTGAAGTCAAGCGCAGCGCCTGGCCACTCATTGGGGACAGACTTAAATGACCGGCCGCCAGGGACATCCTTTCGCCATCCGGCACCCGGCAGTTGGGGACGTTCCTTTCCTGCCGGCAGCTAGGGACAGTCCTTGCCGGCCCGGCCGGCGAGCGGGCAGATCGGCAAAGACTGTCCCCGATGACTAGTCGTTTAGGAACGTCCCCAATGACTACTCTTGAACTTTGAGGGCTTCGGCCAGGCTGACGCGCTTGATCGAGCGCATGTGCAGCAGCGCCACGACCAGGTACGTTGCAAAGCCGATCCCTGCGCACGCCGCCATGGACCAGCTTGGCACATAAATCTCGATATTGCCGTTATAGGCGAGCAACATGGAGCGGAAAATAGCCGTAAGCGAGCAGATAATCAACGGCAGGCTCAGCACGAGCGATGCCGCCACGCACAGCGTGATCGAGCGGATGTACAGATGCGAGATCTCGCCATCGCGATAGCCAAAGACCTTCATATAGCTGATCGAGCGGGCGCTATGGTCGATAACGGCCTTGGTTAGCAGGTACATAAACAGCAGGAAGATAAACACCGCGAGCCCGACCATCATGCCGATCATGTCGCTCATCATGCCGATGAACTGGTCACCCACGGCGCGCATGTCGTCGGGCGTGGTGTCGCCGGCAAAGTAGCGCGCGTCGAGATCGAGCTTCTCGTCGCTCACATAGCCGTTAAAGTAGGCGGCGTCGTTGTCGAACAGCTCGTTAAAGTCGTCGATACTCATATAGATATTCATGTCCGACTTGGAGCCCCAGGCACAGTCCTTGCCCGCGTACTCAAAGGAATAATGCTCGCCCTCGTACTTGTCGCTGAGCGTGACCTTCTGGCCCTCGCTCCAGCCAAACTTATCGAGCAGACCGCCGCCAAAGACGACGCGGCCATCGCCGATGTTGAGGCCCTTCCAGTAGCGCGAATCGGACGAGATGCCGTAGACAGAAATCGTCTCCTCGCCATTACCGTCGCCACGGTCGTACTGCAGCTGGTAAACGGCATATTTCTCGGCCTGCGCGATTGCGCCCGCGCCGTTGTCGGTCGTGTTGACCGGGTGAATGTCGTCGTTGTCAGTGTCGATCTTAGAGGCCTTGTCGATCAGGTCGATAGCCTCGTCGCGGTCGCAGCCAAGGGCATCGGCAAGATCGTCAAGGCGCGCGTAGAGCGCATCCTTCTTGTCCTGGACCTTGGCAAGCGCATCCTGCGCTGCGGTCAGGCTCTCGGCAGACGGAGATGCGGTCGCGGCATCGGCTGCCGTCTGCGCCGCATCGGCCGCGCCGTCAAGCTCGTCATCGGCATCCTGGGCGGCAGAAAGCAGCGCGCCGTCAACCGACTGCAAGCGCTCGAGTGCCGACCACTGCTCGCGCTCCTCGGCAGTGCCCTCGAGCTCCAGCGGCGCCTTGAGTGTGTACTGATGCTCGGCGACCAGGCTCGTCTCTAGATTGTCCGCATAGTGCGTCATCGTGGGCAGGATCGCCAGACCAAAGAGCAAAAGCAGCGACCCAAACGCGATGCCCACGAAGAGCGTGGCGAAGTTGCCCAGATTGCGCAGGAAGATACGCAGGCGGAAGCGGGAAACAAAACCCATGCGCTCCGGCAGCTGCAGGCCGCGCTTGGTGCCCGATTTGCCGCTCGCCTCGTGACGAAGGAACTGCAACGGCGTCTTGCCCATCTTGCGAAGCAGACCCACCAGCGTGATGAGGATGAGCGCAGCGGCGGGGACCACGGCACACTTCACGAAGATCTCCCAGCTCCAGGGAGGCAGGCTGTACGAACCGTAATAGAGGCCGCGCATGGGCTCGGTAAAGAACACAACGCCGAGCGCAGTGCCCAAAAGCGCCGCGAGCACGCCCACGATGGCGGGAAGCGCGAGGTAGTGCAGCACGATCTCGCGGCGGCGATAGCCGCTGGCGAGCAGCGTGCCGATGATGGCGCTCTCCTCCTCGATGGTGGCGTCGGTGAGCACCACAAAGACAAACGCCATGATCACGATGATGATGTCGAGCAACGTCATCCACATCATGGAGTCGCCGTCCACGTCGTCGCGCGCATAGCCAATGCCCTGATTGGAATCGGCATCGATCAGATCGTCCACGCGCGCATCGGCATCGGTCAGCGCCTCGACCATATCCTGCTCCGCATCGATGCGATCCGCGGTGGGGAGATCGCGGTCGGTAAAGGTGAAGGAGTAGGTGTAGGCAGGCGCGCCACCGGCATCCTCGAGCGCGGCAAAGCCGGCATCGGTGACCTCTGCCACGCCGTACGTGATGGTGTTCACCGTAAAGTCCGAATTGTTGAGGAACAGCGCCTGGCTATCGGGCTGGGTCATGATGCCGCAGATGGTGTAGGTGCGGCCCTCAAGCTCGACCTTATCGCCGATGGCGAGGTCGTTGTTGGTGGCGAAGACACGGTCGATTGCCACCTCATCGTCCGCCTTGGGTTGCCTGCCCTCACAGTAGGACGCGATATCGACCTTGGTGCGGTGCGCATAGGTGCGCAGCGTGCGCTTGGTGCCATCGTCGCCGGCGGTCTTTTTGATGATGGCGTCGATGGAGAAATTCTTGTAGAGCGTGACGCCACCGACGTCGCCGGCTGCATCCTCGGCGGCCTTGAGCTGGTCTTTGGTAGCCTCGAAGGAGGTGGTCACGCGGCCGTCCTCGATCGTGTACTCGTCGCGCATGTCGTCGATGAGGCAGCCGATGGAATGCGCCGCGAGCAAAAAGCCCGAGGTAAGGGCGATGCTTCCGCACATAAGCAAAAAGATGCCCAGGTACTTGCCGATATTGCGGCGCAGCTCGCGCGGGAGACGTTTTGCGAGAGGTGTCATGGCGCCGCCTACCAATCGAGCTCGGCGGCCGCGACGGGTGACTCATTGAGCTCATCCTCGACGATGCGCCCGTCGCGCAGGCGCAGCACGCGATTTGCCATGCGCGCGATGGCGGCATTGTGGGTGACAATGATGATGGTGCAGTCGTAGGTGCGGTTGACATCCTCCATGAGCTGCAAGATTTCCTTGGACGTCTTGTAGTCAAGCGCGCCCGTGGGCTCGTCGCACAGCAGCAGGCCTGGGTTTTTGACGAGTGCACGGCCGATGGCGCAGCGCTGCTGCTGGCCGCCCGAGACCTGGCGTGGGAACTTGTTGCGGTGCTCGTAGAGGCCCAGCGAACGCAGCAGGTCGTCGACATTGAGCGGGTTTTTGGACAGGTGCGCCGTGACCTCGATGTTTTCCTTGATGGTAAGGTCGGGCACCAGGTTGTAGAACTGGAAGACAAAGCCCAGCTCGCGGCGGCGGTACTCGCCCAGATCGGCAGGCTTGAGCGCGGTGAGGTCGCAGCCGTCCACCATGATGGAGCCGCCGTCGGCATCCTCCAGGCCGCCAATGAGGTTGAGAAAGGTCGACTTGCCCGAGCCCGAGGGTCCCAGCATGACGCAGATCTCGCCGCGGTTGATGGACGTGTCGATGCCGTCGAGCACCGTCAGGCGCGCATCACCGTCGCCATAGTGTTTCTTGAGCCCTTTGACCTGGACATAGGCTTGCTTTGTCGCCATGTTATCCCCCGTTGTTAGCCTTCTGCTACTTTTCTAAGCTAATAGTAAACCACGGTGAACTATTTTTAAGCGACAGGCGCAATTTTTTCCAAACCAGTCATTGGGTACTTACTCATTGGGGACAGACTTAAATGAGTGAAATCGCTCATTTAAGTCTGTCCCCAATGAGTGCCGGCAGGAAAGGAACGTCCCCAAGTGCCGACATATTGGGACAGTCCTTGCCAGCCCGGCCGGCGAGCCGGCGAATCGGCAAAGACTGTCCCCAGCGACCAGTCGTTTAAGAACGTCCCCAATGACTAGGTGGCTAGGCGTGGGATTTGTTGTGCGCGAGGGCTAGGCCTACGGCGGCGATGGCGGCGGCGAAGAGCACGGTGACGCCCAGGTCGCAGGCGATGTCGCCCAGCACGGTAGACGTCAAATCAGAGGCAAGCGCCTTGCCGATCGCGTCGTTCACCCAAAACGTCGGCACAAAGTGCGCCACCGTCTGCACGGCCGAGCCCATCATCGAAAGCGGCATCCAGGCGCCGCCCAAAAACGTCATGAGCAAGCCAAGCAGGTTGCCCACACCGTTGAGCAGCTCTTCGCGCGCGCCCAGGCTCGAAAGGGCAAAGCCAACGGCCAGCGGCGTGCACGCCAGGGCAAACGTTGCCGCCAGCGCCAGGCACACACGGCCCACGCCGACCTCGGCGACCGCGCCGGCAAAGCCCACGACGCCCATCATGCTCGACACAAACCAGATACAGACAGTGAGCACGGCGGCGGCCGCGAACACGGCAAGCGAACGCTGGCGCTCGGAGAGCGGACCGGCCTCCATGCGGCGCACGCGCTCGGGCTCGTTCATGCCCGAGAACACCAGCCCCACCGACACGATGACCGACGAGATGATCGCATACGCGCCAAAGTTGAAGTACGACTCGAGTGTAGCGGCGGCAGTCGAGTCAACCTTGACCTGCTCGATCTGGACCTCCGCACGCTTTGCGGCAGCATGCTCGGCGGCCTTGGCGACATCGCCGTCGGAAGCAGCTGGCTCAAGTGCCGCCGCAGTACCCGCGAGCGAGACCCACCGCGAGGCCTCGGCAGACGAAAGCGCTGCCGCCATGGTGCCGGAGCCGTACGTCACATCGAGCTTGGGCAGGTCTTCCCCCGCACGCGCGGCTGCAACAAGATCGTCCTCAAACCCCTCCGGGATAAAGAACACGCAATCGGCGCTGCCCTTGGCGCTGTTACTCTTGGCGAGCGCATCCGCAAGGTCGTACATGTCGTCACCAACGCCCGTGACCAGGTCAAAGCGTGAGCCTAGGTGCTTGGTAAGCGCCCGCGAAAGGTCGCTATTGTCGCGGTCGACCACGATCACATTGGTGTCGTAGGGCTTGTACTCGGTAAGCTGCGACGAGTTCCAGCTCACCGAGGCCGCGATGAATACGCCCATGAGCGAGATGAACACCGTATAGATGAGCAGGTATAACGGGTGCGCGAGCGCCATGCGAAGCGCGGTCTTAAAGGTGCTCATAGCGGCTCCTTCCAAAGATCAGCGTAGCGGCGACGACAAACACCAGGGTCATCAGGACGAGCGCGCCGGCGCGGACGGCGAAGGGCCCCAGATCCTCAAAGAAATACAGGCGGTTGAACATGTCGCAGATGAGCTTGACGGGGTTGAGCCAGCACTCGGCCGGGCAGGCGCGGGCGACATCGTCGGCAAGCGCCATCGCCGGCTCGCCGTAGAGTCCGGCGAACAGGGCGCACGTGGTAGCGAAGCCCGTGAGGATACCGGACTTGGACGCCTTGCCGCCCTTAACGGGAAGCGTGCCCACAAAGAGCCCCAGGCCCGTGGCGGCAAGCGCGGATGCAGCACCGCCCACCAGACACAGCCCCTCGCGCCCGCCAAAGTCGACGCCAACGACTAGGCGCACGTAGCCAATCGCGACCGCCATCGAGGCAAATGAGACCAGCCACGAGCCGACAAAGATGCCGGCCAGCGACGCTGTCTTGGAAAGGCCGCCCACGCAGCGGCGCGCACCAAGGCCCGACAGATTGGGCTGCAAATCGACGACGCTCAAAGCGGCAAACTCGGCAGACATCATCGCGACCAGACCAAAGAGCGCGTAGTAGTAAATGGTCGTGCCGTCGGGCGTGGTGCGCGTCAGGCTCACGCGGCGGGTTCCGCCCTCGAGCGACAGGGCGCGCGCAACCGCCTCCGGGTCGGCGAGCGCCGCCGGGTTGTCTTGGGCAATCTGGCGCATGAGCTCGGCATTTTGCGTATACGAGCTCGCCACCGTCTCCAGGATGCTGCGGTCGGTGAGCGCCGTACTGGCGCGCGAGCTATCGTAGCTCGAAAGCAACGTAAGCTTGGGCGCGCCCGCGGCATCGACCGTGTAGACGCCCGCGACTTCGCCGGCCTTGAGCGCACGGTTCGCGGCAGCCAAGTCTTCGTACTCGCTCACATCGAGCAGCTGGTC
>OOAE01000953.1_pt1 | contig 23751 bp, 18 predicted proteins | sample 1671271 | NCBI WGS metagenome assembly OOAE01 (sample SAMN06348139, study PRJEB24527) | human gut metagenome | biome: human gut; feature: ankylosing spondylitis patient; material: feces | host: Homo sapiens | place: China | collected 2015-10 | reverse complement strand
CTCGTACGTACCATTCCATCGATATTTTCAAACAAAATTTCCCAGATATATATCGTATACAAATAAATGTTATCTTTATTTTTTCAACGCATTGCAAATATGCATATTTATTTTCTTCAGACGTTTTTCATCTAGCTTTATCACCTTGCGGTCATAAGTCATCAGACCATTCACTTCCACTTCCACATCCGTGGTCTGTGTATAGATAGCTGCCGAAAAACCTTTAAAGATAAGCTGATACAACATATCGGCATACTTCACATATTCATCTGTAACCTCCTTGGAAGAATTGAACTGAACATATCCCCAATTACGGTTTGGTTCCCAAATATGGTCTTTCAAGACAAGACCGATACCACCATACTCACCCAATACCGTAGCGCGTTGTGCATCATACAGATAAATCTCTGGTTGGGGATAGTTATGAAGATCAAGCATGTCACCACAGGGATAATGGTTACCGCCGCTTGCCGGATTCACCAACCGAGTCGGGTCATACAGTTTTGTCCATTCAACTATCTCCACCGTTTTGAACTGTCCCCATGCTTCGTTGAATGGCACCCATGTACCGATACACGGATAAGAATAGAGACAATCTATTATTTCTTTCCATTCCTTACGATAGTTTGCTTCGGATTCAGTAGAGCGTTTCAGCTCTGTTCCATCAAAATATTGATGACTCTGCCACTGCGGATTATGATCACCACTCGGCATATCCTGCCATACGATAATACCCAAACGGTCACAATGTGTGTACCAACGTGCTGGCTCCACCTTGATATGCTTTCGAATCATATTGAAACCAAAATCTTTTGTCTTCTGTACATCGTACAACAAGGCTTCATCGGTAGGAGCTGTATACAATCCGTCAGGCCACCATCCCTGGTCAAGCAGTCCAAACTGAAACAACGGCTCATTATTCAATTCCAGGCGTACAATACCATCTGCATCACGACGGGTGGAGTACTTACGCATAGCAGCATAGCTATCCACCTTGTCTACTACCCTGCCTCCACTTTTCAGTACCACTTTCAATGTATAGAGGAAGGGGGAATCTGGAGTCCACAACCTAACGTTACGGGGCATAAATACTTCCACCCCTTCTGCATTGATACTTTTTCCGGTAGCTACCAATTGACTACCATCATATACATTCACCTCTACAATATCAGAAGGACATTCCAGATTCAACTCAGCCTTAACTATCAACCTATTACGATCAACATCAGGAGTTATACGGAGATTTTCAATATGTTTTCCGGCAACTGGCTCCATCCATACCGTCTGCCAAATACCGCTTACGGGAGTATACCAGATACCTTTCGGATTACTAACCTGCTTTCCACGGGGTTGAGATCCTTTATCTGTCGGATCCCAAACTTTTACGAGCAACAGATTATTACCTTCAGCAGAAAGGGCAGCAGTAATATCAAAAGAAAACGGAGTAAATCCACCTGTATGGCTACCCACTTTTACACCATTCACCCACACATCTGTTTTCCAATCAACAGCACCAAAGTGCAGCAACACTTGTTTTCCTTTCCAAACGGAAGGAACCTTAAAACTGCGCTGGTAAACTAACTCTTGTTTTTCATTAATTTTTTTTCCGACTCCTGACAAGGAGGATTCAATGGCAAAGGGTACTAGTATCTGTCCCTCAAACTTTGTCGGAAGATGCTCACCTTTATTTATAATGGCATAATTCCACAACCCATTTAAGTTCTTCCAATCATTCCGTTTCATTATGGGACGAGGATATTCTGGCAACACATTTGCAAAATTGAGTTGAGATGCCCAGTCTGTTTTGATTTTATCACCAACCGGTTTCCATTGTGCCGAACTTTCTATTACAAATAATATAAACAAGAACGAAAAAATAATTATTCTCCTCATAGTATTAATGATTTTATTGATTTCAATAGATACAAATATAAACTAGTTAGAATAGATAAAATAGAAAAATTAAATCAATTAATAGAACTCTTATAGATTTTTCCGGGAAAAAGAGGGTTCTACAGTCTTTACTTTTACAACGAATTCAAGGAGAATACCAACTAAAGACATAAGTTCTCTCTCAACTAGAAATAAGAGAAACTTATATTTCAACATTTATTTAAAGTCTGCTATTTAATTTTTATTGACAACAGGAAAGCACAGACCACAGATAACAAAAAAACAAATTCTGAAATTTATAGAAATGAACAACAAAATTACCTACATAATCTGTATATATACTTTCTCGAAAATTGAATATTATATATCATCTGCATTCCTTAGATACTCCTCATTTATCAAAATGCAATTATAGTCTTTTTTACGCCATTCTCCTTGTTCAACATATGCAGAAAAAAGTCTTACACATTCTTGACTAAATAAAAATTAAATGATAAGCTCTAAGAATTCACAAGGAAAGGAGATAAATCGCGGCTACAAAATAACTTTTTAGTAACTTTGCATGGTTTTAAAAGAGATTGAACGAATGGAGTTTAAGTATGACGTTATCGTAATCGGCGCCGGACATGCCGGCTGTGAAGCCGCTGCCGCCGCCGCAAACCTGGGTTCAAAGACCTGTCTTATCACAATGGACATGAATAAGATAGGGCAGATGAGTTGTAACCCTGCCGTAGGAGGTATTGCCAAAGGACAGATTGTACGCGAAATAGACGCCTTAGGCGGATATATGGGATTGGTAACCGATAAAACGGCTATCCAGTTCCGCATATTGAACCGCTCCAAAGGCCCCGCCATGTGGAGTCCGCGCGCGCAGTGCGACCGCAACAAATTCATCTGGACATGGCGCGAGATTCTGGAGAATATTCCCAACCTGCACATCTGGCAGGACACCGTACAGGAAATCCTCGTTGAAAACGGCGAGGTAGCCGGACTCACCACTGTTTGGGGAGTGACCTTCCGCGCCAAATGCGTCGTACTGACTGCCGGAACTTTCCTGAACGGACTGATGCACGTAGGGCGCACCATGCTTCCGGGCGGGCGCATGGCAGAACCCGCATCTTACCAACTGACCGAATCCATCGTCCGGCACGGCATCACATACGGACGAATGAAAACGGGAACCCCCGTACGCATCGACGGACGGAGCGTGCATTACGAAGATATGGAGATTCAGGAAGGGGAAAACGACTTCCATAAATTCTCCTTTATGAACAACGGCGTACGCCACCTGAAGCAACTGCCGTGCTGGACCTGCTTCACCAATGAGGAAACACACCGCATCCTTCGTGAAGGACTGCCGGATTCTCCCCTTTTCAACGGGCAGATTCAAAGCATAGGGCCCCGCTATTGCCCCAGTATAGAAACCAAAATCGTAACCTTCCCCGACAAGGAACAGCACCAGCTTTTCCTGGAACCGGAAGGTGAAACGACGCAGGAGCTTTACCTGAACGGCTTCTCTTCTTCCCTGCCGATGGACATACAGATTGCAGCGCTGAAAAAGATTCCGGCATTCCGCGACCTGGTGATTTACCGCCCCGGCTACGCAATAGAATACGATTACTTTGATCCCACCCAACTGAAACATACGTTGGAAACGAAGAAAATCAAAAACCTATTCTTCGCCGGACAAGTAAACGGAACGACCGGCTACGAAGAAGCTGCCGGACAAGGAATCATTGCAGGTATCAACGCGCATATCAATTGCCACGGCGGAGAACCGTTCACCCTGGCACGCGACGAAGCCTATATAGGCGTATTAATCGACGATTTGGTTACCAAAGGCGTCGATGAGCCTTACCGCATGTTTACTTCACGTGCGGAATACCGCATCCTGCTCCGCATGGACGATGCCGATATGAGGCTGACCGAAAGAGCCTGGAAACTGGGACTTGCCAAAGAAGACCGCTACGAACTATTAAAGAGCAAGCGCGAAGCCGTTACAAGCATCATAGAGTTCACCCGGAGTTATTCGATGAAACCGGCATTAATCAACCCGGTGCTGGAACAGCTCGGCACTACCCCGCTCCGCCAGGGATGCAAGTTGGTAGACTTAATAAACCGTCCGCAAGTAACCTTGGAAAACATGGCAGAACATGTCAGCGCTTTCCGTCGGGAACTGGACAAGATTACGGAACAGGATAAAGTTGCAGACAGAAGAGATGAAATAGTCGAAGCTGCGGAAATACTTATCAAGTACGAAGGCTATATCGGACGCGAGCGAATCATAGCAGATAAACTGGCACGGCTGGAAAGCATAAAGATTAAAGGAAGGTTCGACTATAATTCCATCCAGTCTCTTTCTACCGAAGCCCGCCAGAAGCTGGTGAAGATAGATCCGGAAACGATAGCCCAGGCAAGCCGAATCCCGGGAGTGTCTCCCAGCGACATCAACGTGCTGCTGGTGCTTTGCGGGCGATAAGGGGCAACGTTCCACGTGAAACAAAGAATTCAATAAACGTATTAAATAAACTGATTATGAGCAAAGAAACACTTACCAAGACCATCCGGGAAATTCCCGACTTCCCCATCCCCGGGATTTTATTCTACGATGTGACCACTCTGTTTAAAAACCCGTCGGCACTGCAAGAACTTTCGGACACCTTGTATGAAATGTACAAGGATAAAGGGATAACCAAAGTGGTAGGTATAGAATCCAGAGGCTTCATCATGGGTCCCATTCTCGCCACCCGATTAGGTGCAGGATTCGTACCCATGCGCAAGCCCGGAAAGCTGCCTGCGGAAACAATCGAAGAAAGCTACGACAAAGAGTACGGCAAAGATACGGTACAAATCCACAAGGATGCCATTGAACCGGACGATGTAGTATTGCTGCACGACGACCTTCTGGCTACGGGCGGGACAATGGAAGCAGCCTGCAAACTGGTGAAGAAACTGAGCCCTAAAAAGGTATATGTAAACTTCATTATCGAATTGAAAGAGTTGCATGGAAAGGATATATTCAGCAAAGATGTAGATGTAGAATCGGTATTGACACTCTAAAGAAACAACCGGGTGGTAAAGCAATCACATCGCTGCATGAGAATGTATCGCCGCATGCTCTTGACAGCGTATTGCTTTACCACCTTTTTCTTTACTACCTTTTTCTTACGATATGGACGAACTAAAAACAAATGATTACCTGAAGGGTATCGTTCTGAACCTTCCCGAAAGTCCCGGTATTTACCAATATCTGAATGCCGAGGGAACGATTATATACGTAGGGAAAGCAAAAAACCTGAAGCGCCGGGTCTCTTCCTACTTCAACAGAGAACATGAACCGGGAAAGACACGGGTACTGGTGAGCAAGATTGCAGATATCCGGTATATCGTGGTCAACACGGAAGAGGATGCCTTGCTGCTGGAGAACAATCTTATCAAGAAATACAAACCCCGTTACAACGTACTGCTGAAAGACGACAAGACCTACCCGTCCATCTGCGTGCAGAACGAATATTTCCCCCGCGTATTCAAGACGCGGAGAATCATACGCAACGGTTCTTCCTACTACGGCCCGTACAGCCACATACCATCCATGTATGCAGTGCTCGACCTCATCAAGCATTTGTACCCGCTACGCACCTGCAACTTGAATCTCTCGCCCGAAAACATCCGGGCAGGGAAGTTCAATGTATGCCTGGAATACCATATCAAGAACTGTGCAGGCCCCTGCATAGGCAAGCAGAATCAGGAAGAATACCTCAAAAACATTGCCGAAATAAAGGAAATACTCAAGGGAAATACCCAGGAGATAGAGCGGATGCTGTATCAGCAGATGCAGGAGCTTGCGGCGGAAATGAAGTTTGAAGAGGCGCAGAAAATCAAGGAAAAGTATCTGCTGCTGGAAAATTACCGTTCCAAATCGGAAGTGGTAAGCAACGTATTGCACAATATCGACGTGTTCTCCATCGAGGAAGACACCGATGAAAAGTCCGCATTCATCAACTATCTGCATATCACAAACGGGGCTATCAACCAGGCTTTCACCTTTGAGTACAAGAAACGGCTGAACGAAACGAAAGAAGAGCTCCTGTCACTGGGCATTATCGAGATGCGCGAACGGTACAAGAGCCTTTCCCGCGAAATCATCGTGCCCTTTGAGCTGGACATGGAGCTTAAAGACGTTATCTTTACCATCCCGCAACGCGGTGATAAGAAGAAATTGCTTGAACTCTCCATCCTGAACGTTAAACAATACAAGGCCGACCGTCTGAAACAAGCGGAAAAGCTGAATCCGGAACAACGCACGGTACGCCTTTTAAAGGAAATCCAGCAAGAATTGCACCTCGACAGGCTGCCTATGCGGATAGAGTGTTTCGACAACTCCAACATCCAAGGCTCGGACCCTGTTGCCGGATGCGTTGTCTTCATCAAAGGAAAGCCGTCCAAGAAAGACTACCGGAAGTATAACATCAAGACCGTGGAAGGACCGGACGACTATGCATCCATGAAAGAGGTTGTAAAACGGCGTTATCAGCGCGCTATCGAGGAGAACGCTCCCCTGCCCGACCTTCTTATCACCGACGGCGGAAAAGGGCAAATGAGCGCCGTAAAAGAGGTTGTCGACGAGCTGAACCTTGACATCCCCATTGCCGGACTTGCCAAAGACGGGAAACACCGCACATCGGAACTGCTGTACGGTTTTCCGCCGCAGACCATCGGACTGAAACAAAACTCTCCCCTTTTCCGCCTGCTGACGCAAATACAGGACGAGGTACACAGGTTTGCCATTACCTTCCACCGCGACAAGCGCAGCAAGCGGCAGGTAGCTTCGGCCTTAGACGAGATAAAAGGGATTGGAGAAAAGACAAAGAACGCTCTGCTAAATGAGTTCAAAAGCGTAAAACGAATCAAGGAAGCATCGGCGGAAGATATTGTCAAAGTGATTGGCGAGGCGAAAGCGAAAATCATAAAGGACTATTTCACAGACAAATAGTCCTTCAATACAAATTCTTGTCCCACACCGCGGCAATCACGAATTTATTCGTAACTTTGCAACCTGCAAAATAATTTTTTAGGACTAAAACATGAGAGTAGTTATACAACGTACCGGGCATGCGTCTGTCACAATCAACGGAACCTGTAAGTCCGCCATCCGCAAAGGATTTATGATATTGGTAGGCATAGAGGAGACGGACGGCAAAGAAGACATCGACTGGTTGTGTAAAAAGATTGTCAACCTGCGTGTTTTTGACGACGAGAATGGCGTTATGAATAAATCCATACTCGACATTGACGGTGAGATATTGGTAATCAGCCAGTTTACGCTGCACGCATCTACCAGGAAAGGCAATCGCCCCTCTTACATACGGGCGGCAAAACCGGAAATATCCGTTCCGCTGTACGAACAATTCTGCAAGGAATTGAGTTTTGCACTAGGTAAAGAGATAGGTACCGGCGAATTTGGAGCCGATATGAAGGTAGAATTAGTGAACGATGGCCCTGTGACCATCTGTATGGATACAAAAAACAAGGAATAATGACGTTAAAAGAAGCACAACAAGAAGTGGACTCCTGGATAAAAAAATACGGAGTACGTTACTTCAGCGAGCTCACCAATATGGCCGTATTGACCGAAGAAGTCGGCGAGCTGGCACGAGTTATGGCACGCAAATACGGCGACCAGTCTTTTAAGGAAGGAGAGAAAGACAACGTTGAAGAAGAAATCGCGGACGTCCTTTGGGTACTTCTCTGCATTGCCAACCAGACCGGTGTAGACATCACCGAAGCATTTGCACGCAGCATCGAGAAGAAAACCAAACGCGACCAGGCAAGACATATCAATAATCCTAAATTATCCGACCATGGAGAATAACGAATCTACACAGAGCAAGTACGATGCCGCTCTGGCAAAGTACAACACCAATTTGAATGATGCGGAAGTGGCAGCGGAAGTAGCCGGAATAATCGCAGAGAAAGTCCCTGCAAACAATACTCCGGAAGTAAAGAAGTTCCTGTTCAACTGCATCGACCTGACCACGCTCAACAGTACGGACAGCGATGAAAGCGTCATGAAATTCACCCAAAAGGTAAACCAGTTTGACGAAGAATTTCCCGATTTGAAGAACGTAGCGGCCATCTGCGTATATCCCAACTTTGCGGAAGTAGTAAAGGATACGCTGGAAGTGGAAGACGTAAAGATAGCCTGCGTATCGGCAGGTTTCCCCTCTTCACAGACTTTCATAGAAGTAAAAGTAGCCGAAACCGCCATGGCAATCATGGAAGGCGCGGATGAGATAGACATTGTAATCTCCGTAGGAAAGTTCCTGAGCGGCGACTATGAAACCATGTGCGATGAGATACAGGAGCTGAAAGCCACCTGCAAGGAGCATCACCTGAAGGTAATCCTGGAGACCGGCGCGTTGAAAACGGCAGCCAATATCAAAAAGGCCTCTATCCTATCCATGTATGCCGGAGCCGATTTCATCAAGACTTCCACCGGCAAACAGCAGCCTGCCGCCACTCCGGAAGCAGCCTACGTAATGTGTCAGGCTATTAAGGAATACCATGCCTTGACGGGCAACAAGATAGGTTTCAAACCGGCAGGAGGCATCAACTGCGTAAACGATGCGCTCATCTACTACACCATTGTAAAAGAAGTGCTGGGCGAAGAATGGCTGAACAACGGATTGTTCCGTTTGGGAACCAGCCGTCTGGCAAATCTCCTGCTGTCGGAAATCAAAGGTGAAGAAATGAAGTTCTTTTAAGAGGAATACGGTTGATATATCCGTTATATAAAACAAAGCGAAGAACCTGCTCTCTATATAAGGAAACAAGGTTCTTCGCTTCGTTTTTGAATGACGGGATATAAAAGAAACTTTGATAGATATTCCGTCTTTATTGTATAAAAAACAAACTTATTTTTCGCGTTCCACTACGTAATCAAGATAGCAAACAAGCGCTTTCTTGACATCCGTATCTTCCATGGAAGCTAATAACGAAAGCGCCTTTTCCTTAAACTCAATCATAACTTTCGTAGCGTATTCAATGCCTCCGTTTGCCTTGGAAAACTCGATCAATCGGGCTATTTCATCAGTTGTAGCCGTTCCGTTCTTTACTTTCGCGGCAATCTCCTGTGCCTGCTTGTCGCGGGTTGAATTAAGGGCATAAAGTGCAGGTAAGGTCAGCTTTCCTTCCAGCATATCATTGCCTGTAGGTTTGCCGATTTCCTTGCTTTCGTAGTAATCGAATATATCATCCTTGATTTGAAAGCAAAGACCGATGTATTCGCCAAAGAGACGTGCATATTCCGCCTTTTCATCGCTAGCTCCCACCGAAAGCGCACCCGCTTTCATGCATGCGGCAAACAGTACGGCCGTCTTCTTGCGGATGACATCAAAGTAAATATCCTCGGAATATTCGGGATTGCTGACATTGGAAAGCTGCAACAGCTCCCCTTCCGCCAAATCCTGTCCCAGCTTCGAAACAATATCGATAATGCCGTAATTGCGCGTCATCCCCACTTCCACCAAAGCCGTTGCCAGTAAATAATCTCCCGTAAGCACCGCCACCTTATTATTAAAAACGGCATTCACGGAGAGCTGCCCCCGGCGTTCGGTACTCTCGTCCACCACATCGTCATGCACCAGGCTTGCCGTATGCAGCAGCTCCAAGGCAACCGCAGCATGAAGCGTTGCCGGACAAATCTCATTGTACAGCTTCGCCGCAAGCAAAACCAGAATCGGGCGCATCATCTTCCCATTCTTCTGCCGTATATGCGCAATCACGCTGTTCAGCAAAAGGTTAGAACTGGAAAGGCAACTATCAAAATGCTTTTTGAAGTCTTCCAACTCCGCAGAAATCGGGGATTTTATGAAGGATATACTGTCCATACATCGCTATTTGAGCACAAAAATAGTAATAAAACGGTTAATACGGTATTTTTTTGTACTTTTACCATGAAAAAAAGGATAAATATATGAATTCAACCGATAAACTTTTCTTGCTTGATGCCTACGCATTGATATACCGTGCTTATTACGCGTTCATCAAAAATCCGCGAATCAACTCCAAAGGATTCAACACTTCTGCCATTCTGGGGTTTGTGAACACCCTGGAAGAGGTGCTGAAAAAGGAAAATCCCACACATATAGGAGTAGCTTTCGACCTTTCGGGACCTACATTCCGCCACGAGGCTTACGAACAATACAAAGCGCAACGGGAAGAGACTCCCGAGGCCATCCGTCTTTCCGTACCTATTATAAAGGATATTATCCGTGCCTACCGCATTCCTATCCTGGAAGTGCCCGGTTATGAAGCCGATGACGTAATAGGCACGCTTGCCACCGAAGCCGGCAGACAAGGTATTGTCACCTACATGATGACGCCCGACAAAGACTACGGCCAACTGGTGTCGGAGAATATATTCATGTACCGCCCCAAACACAGCGGCGGATTCGAAGTCATGGGCATCGAAGAGATAAAAGCGAAGTTCGACATTCAGTCCACAGAGCAAGTCATCGACATGCTGGGACTGATGGGCGACTCTTCCGATAACATCCCCGGCTGTCCGGGCGTGGGAGAGAAAACCGCACAAAAGCTGGTGGCTGAATTCGGCAGCATCGAAAACCTGCTTGCCCATACCGACCGGCTGAAAGGTGCGCTTAAAACCAAAGTAGAGGCAAACCGGGAAATGATTGCTTTCTCCAAATTCCTTGCAACCATCAAAGTGGACGTACCTATCAAGCTCGACATGAACACACTCGTCCGCGAAGAGCCGAACGAAGAAGAGCTCCGCAAGATTTTCGAAGAGCTGGAATTTCGTACCCTCATCGACCGTGTGAAAAAGACAGTCTCTCCCCTTCCCTCTTCTTCCAGTTCCGCTTCGCCCGATCCTTATGCGGGAACTTTGTTTGCCCAACCCACCGACGGCACAACTTCCAGAAACAACGCTCCGGTTCAAGGCGATTTGTTTGCAAATTTTGCGGACAACGGGACGGGTGATGCAAAAAATTCGATTCTCACGCGCTTAGAAATGCTCGATGTAGACTATCAACTGATTGATACAGAAGAGAAAAGAAAGAAAATTATTCAAAAGTTACTTACAAAAGAAATTCTCTCAATAGATACGGAAACCACCGGAACCGAACCGATGGAAGCGGAACTGGTGGGAATGAGCTTCAGTGATGCCGAAAACCAGGCTTACTATGTACCCGTTCCGGCAAATCGTGACGAAGCGTTAAAAATCGTCAATGAGTTCCGCCCTCTTTACGAAAATGAAAATTCCATGAAAGTAGGACAAAATATCAAGTACGATATGATTGTCCTTCAAAACTACGGAGTACAGGTAAAAGGAAAACTTTTCGACACCATGCTTGCCCATTATGTATTGCAACCGGAGCTCCGGCACAACATGGACTACCTTGCCGAAATCTATCTGCACTACCAGACCATCCACATCGACGAACTTATAGGAGCCAAAGGCAAGAACCAAAAGAACATGCGCGACCTTCCGCCGGAAGACGTATACCGCTACGCTTGCGAAGATGCGGACGTTACACTGAAACTGAAGAACGTACTCGAAAAAGAACTGAAAGAGCACGCTGCCGAACATCTCTTTTACGAAATAGAGATGCCGCTCGTACCGGTGCTCGTCAACATCGAAAGCAACGGAGTGCGTATCGATACGGAAGCGCTTAAACAATCGTCCGAGCATTTCACGCTCCGCCTGCAGGAGATTGAAAAAGAAATTTATGCACTGGCAGGTGGCGAAACCTTCAATATCGGCTCACCCAAGCAGGTAGGCGAAGTGTTGTTTGACAGACTCAAAATCGTAGAGAAAGCCAAAAAAACCAAGACCGGACAGTATGTCACTTCCGAGGAAGTACTCGAGAGCCTTCGGAACAAACATGCAATCATCGGTAAGATACTTGAATACCGAGGACTGAAAAAGCTGCTAAGTACCTACATCGATGCATTGCCCCAGCTGATAAATCCGCGTACGGGACGTATCCATACCTCGTTCAACCAGGCGGTAACCGCTACCGGACGACTCAGCTCAAGCAATCCGAACCTGCAAAACATACCCATTCGTGACGAGGACGGCAAGGAAATCCGCAAAGCCTTCATTCCCGATGACGGATGCGAGTTCTTCTCTGCCGACTACTCGCAGATCGAACTGCGCATCATGGCACATCTGAGCCAGGATAAGAATATGATTGATGCCTTCCTCAGCGGTTATGACATTCATGCCGCCACTGCCGCCAAAATATATAAGGTGGATATTAATGACGTAACCGCCGATATGCGCCGTAAAGCCAAGACAGCCAACTTCGGCATCATCTACGGCATCTCCGTCTTCGGGCTGGCGGAGCGTATGAACGTTCCCCGTCAGGAAGCCAAAGAACTGATAGACGGGTATTTTGAAACCTACCCGCAAGTCAAGGAATACATGGACAGAAGCATACAGGTGGCGCGCGAAAACGGATATGTGGAAACCATCTTCCACCGCAAGCGCTTCCTGCCCGACATCAACTCACGGAATGCCGTAGTACGCGGTTATGCAGAGCGCAATGCCATTAACGCTCCCATTCAGGGAAGTGCTGCCGACATTATCAAAGTAGCCATGTCGCTCATCTACCGGCGCCTTCAAAGTAACAATCTGAAAGCAAAGATGATTTTACAGGTCCATGACGAACTGAATTTCAGCGTTCCCGAGGCAGAAAAAGAGATTATACAAAAAATTGTAATCGAAGAGATGGAACGGGCATATCGCATGCTGGTACCCTTGAAAGCCGATTTCGGGTGGGGAAAGAACTGGCTGGAAGCGCACTAATCCGCTCGATAACTTTATTTAACTTACAATCAGAAAGCAACAGAAGCAATCGCTTTAAAATACAGTTTGCTCATCAGAATATCCGGCATCTTTGCTGCCGGATATTTTTTACTCACTAACCGCTCCAAAAAGAAAGCATACTATTCTTGTTGCTTTTGACAATTTGATAAAATATTAGCCATATATTTTATTTATGTCAATTATATGCGTACCTTTGCACCGCTTTTAAGAAAGATATGATAGAAAATAGTAAGTAATACTCTAAAAAACATAAATCATGAAAACTTTAAAAACTTTGATTTTATTCTCTTTTCTTTTTGTGTGTGGAATGAATGCGTCAGCAGACAACAAAAGTAACCTTATTTACAATTCGGAAGAAGTAAATGGAATGAAAGTTGCCGAAACTGTTTACAAGATGGATGGCAGTACGCTTGCCAACTATATGAAGTACAATTATAAATACGATGACCAAAAGCGTATAACAGAAAGCGAAGCGTTGAAATGGAATGCCGTAAAAAACGCATGGACTCATGACATGTGCATCCGCTATGCCTATGAAGGCAAATCCATAACTACTACTTATTATAAATGGAGCAATAAAAAGAACACCTATATTCTTATCCCTGAAATGACAATAACAATGGATAATCCCGATATGTAATCCATTCATTTTCTCTCATAAATATACTCTAATAACTAATAATAACCCAAAACCTTTTCATAAACTGAGGAGCCGGAACAAATACATTCCGGCTCTTTTTGTATTTTTGCTTTCCAATAAAAACATAGAAGCATGATACCCCAAGCACTTATCCACTACGTCGAAACGGAGATTATCCCCCGATACGAACACTTCGACAAGGCACACAACCGTTCGCATGTACAAACAGTCATTGACGAAAGCCTCGCTCTTGCCAAACTTTACCCCCAGGCAGACGAACGTCTTGTCTACACCATAGCAGCCTATCACGACACAGGGCTTTGCCGCGACCGCGCCACGCATCACCTTGTTTCGGGAGAAATCATAGCCGCCGACAGCAACCTTCTGCAATGGTTCGACAAAGAAGAGATGGCAATCATGCGGGAAGCCGTGGAAGACCACCGGGCATCCAGCGACCATGAGCCGCGCAGCATTTACGGAAAAATTGTGGCCGAAGCCGACCGTATCATCGACACAGACATCACCCTGCGCCGTACTGTACAATACGGACTGAAACAAAATCCTGCGGCGGACGAAGCATGGCACTACCAACGTTTTCACAAACATCTGATGGAAAAGTACGCACCCGGCGGCTACCTTAAACTTTGGCTTCCCGACTCAAAGAACGCCGAAAGGCTGAAAGAACTGCAAAGCATCATAGCGGATGAGGTGCATCTGAAAAGCATTTTTCACCGCATGTTCGAAGAAGAGAAAAGATAAAAGACTATCTTTGCAGTCAATTAACTGAATAATAATTAAAAAACAAGATATATTTATGGCATTAAAAGCAGGTATAGTGGGACTGCCCAACGTAGGGAAATCCACTCTTTTCAACTGTCTATCCAGTGCAAAGGCACAGGCGGCAAACTTTCCTTTTTGTACTATCGACGCCCAAATGGGTCAGGTATCCGTGCCTGACGAGCGACTGACCAAACTCGCCGAAATCGTTCATCCAGGACGCATCGTGCCCGCCGTATGCGACATTGTCGATATTGCCGGACTGGTGAAAGGCGCCAGCAAAGGTGAAGGACTGGGCAACCAGTTTCTGGGCAACATCCGCGAGTGCGACGCCATTATCCATGTGCTGCGTTGCTTCGACAACGGCAACATCGTACACGTGGACGGAAGCGTAGATCCGGTGCGCGACAAGGAAATCATCGATACCGAACTCCAGCTCAAGGACCTCGATACGGTAGAAAACCGCATCAAGCGTGTAGAGAAGATAGCCAAAGTTGGCGGAGATAAAATGGCGAAAGTAGAGTACGAACTCCTGCTCCGCTACAAAGACGCATTGGAACAGGGACAGAGCGCCCGCACCGTAATACCTCAGAACGATGACGAGGAGCAATGCGCCAAACAGATGTTCCTGCTCACCACGAAACCGGTACTCTACGTCTGCAACGTAGACGACACCAGCGCCGCCACCGGCAACCAATACGTAGAGCAGGTGCGCGAGGCCATCAAAGACGAAGATGCCCAGCTCATCATCATCTCCGCACAGACCGAAGCTGACATCGCCGAACTGGAAACTTACGAAGAAAAGCAGATGTTCCTCGAAGACCTCGGCCTGAAAGAAAGCGGTTGCAACCGGTTGATTAAAGCTATCTACAGCCTGCTGAACCTCGAAACCTTCATCACCGCCGGCGAAATGGAAGTAAAGGCATGGACCTACCGCAAAGGCTGGAAAGCCCCGCAATGCGCCGGTGTTATCCACACCGACTTCGAGAAAGGATTTATCCGTGCAGAAGTCATCAAGTACGAAGACTACATTAAGTATGGCAGTGAAGCCGCCGTGCGCGAAGCCGGAAAACTGGGCGTGGAAGGCAAGGAATACGTGGTGCAGGACGGAGACATCATGCACTTCCGCTTCAACGTATAAAAATAACAGGAAGAGGGTATGTCGAAATGAATGACAAACTATATGTTTTGGGCAGGGCCAATGATGTAGCAATCAAAAATTTCGACATCCTCAATCATAAAGCTGAATTCGGCATTTCGAGACAATTCAATAATCATCCTTTTTACTCCTAAAATTTATGGAACAGCAAGGAGAAATAGTACTTTATCAGCCAGAAACAACCTTCAAGCTCGAAGTGCGATTAGAAAACGAAACAGTTTGGCTCACGCAAGCACAAATTGCAGAATTATTCGGTACCGGCAGACAAGCCATTACCAAACATCTGAAAAATATCTTCAACAGCAATGAATTGGAAGAAAATTCAGTATGTTCCATTTTGGAACTAACTGCTGCGGACGGCAAAACCTATAAAACCAAGATATATAATCTTGATGCGATTTTATCCGTAGGATATCGTGTCAATAGTAAAAATGCAACCTCTTTCAGATGTTGGGCAAACAAAATATTAAAAGAATACCTGCTGAGAGGATATTCGATTAATAAACGGCTAAACAACATCGAGCAAAGAATAAACAATGATTTACCGAAACACGAACAACGTATCGGGCAAATAGAAGAAAAAATAGATTTCTTTGTCCGTACCGCCCTTCCACCCGTAGAAGGTATCTTTTTTGAAGGACAAATCTTCGATGCCTATGTTTTCGCCTCTAATCTGATAAAATCAGCCCAAAAGACAATTGTTCTCATTGACAATTATATTGATGAAAATACCCTTATGATGCTTAGTAAGAGAAATGAAAAAGTGGAAGCTACTGTATATACAGCCAAACTCACCAAACAGTTGCAATTGGACCTGCAACGACACAATGCTGAATATCCGGCAATAGCCATCCATGAATACAAGCAGTCTCATGACCGTTTCCTCATCATAGACTCCGAAGTTTTCCACATAGGGGCTTCCTTGAAAGATCTTGGAAAAAAATGGTTTGCTTTTTCAAAACTGCATTTCTCCCCGCAAGAGCTGATTGAGAGGATGCTGACAGAAATACAGAAATAATTAATCTTCTAAAGATACGCTACAAATGAAAAATAACAACCTGAAGTATCTCATTGCAGGAACCGGCGGTGTAGGCGGTTCAATAGCCGCATTTCTCGCTCTCGCCGGAAAGGACGTCACCTGTATTGCCCGTGGCGGACATCTTGCCGCCTTACGTGAAAACGGATTGAAGTTACATTCCGATTTAAAAGGCGAGCATACATTGGACGTTCCGGCTTATACGGCAGAGGAATATGCCGCCCTCGCCTCTTCGGCGGACGCTTACAAGGCAGACGTTATTTTCGTATGCGTCAAAGGCTATTCCGTAGACTCCATTACGGAATTAATCAGGCACGCCGCACACAAGGACACGGTAGTAATCCCCATCCTGAACGTCCATGGCACAGGTCCGCGCATCCAGCGGCTGGTTCCCGGCGTCACGGTACTGGACGGCTGCATCTACATCGTAGGATTCGTATCCGGCAAAGGCGAAATCACGCAAATGGGCAAGATATTCCGGTTGGTTTACGGGGCACACAAAGACACCATTGTTTCCCGTGAAACATTGGCAGCCATACAGCGGGATTTGCAGGAAAGCGGCATCAAGGCCGACATATCTCCCGACATCAACCGCGACACCTTCGTCAAATGGTCTTTCATCTCGGCCATGGCCGTTACCGGAGCTTACTACGACGTGCCTATGGGCGAAGTGCAGAAGCCCGGCAAAGTACGCGACACCTTCATCGGGCTTTCGCAAGAAAGCGCGGCCTTGGGACGGAAACTGGGCATCGGGTTCGAGGAAGACATCGTAGCGTACAACCTCAAGGTAATCGACAAACTTGCCCCCGAAAGCACCGCTTCCATGCAAAAAGACATGGCGCGCGGCCACCAAAGCGAAGTGCAGGGATTGCTTTTCGACATGATTGCGGCAGCCGAAGAACAGAATATCGACATCCCTACATACAGAATGGTAGCGGAGAAATTCAAATAATTTTATACCTTTGCCTCACCATCTTATACAGTTTCATCTTCCGGAGCGTAGCGCAGAACCTCTTCCGTGCAATACATAAAAAGAGCAGATTCTGCGCTACGCTCCGAAGGACGAAAACAAAGATATAAACTAACTTAAATTGCTTATGAATATGCTGACTCTCCTCTCTATCAACTGGAATCCCAACCCGGAACTGTTCAACCTTTTCGGCAGCCTTCCAATCCGGTATTACGGCCTGTTATGGGTGGTAGGTATTGCTCTTGCCTACGTAATAGTACACCGCCAATACCACGACCGGAAAATCGACGAAAAGACATTCGAACCGCTGTTCTTCTACTGCTTCTTCGGCATCCTGATAGGAGCGAGACTGGGGCACTGTCTGTTCTACCAGCCGGATTATTACCTGAATCACTTCTGGGAAATGATACTTCCCGTGAAGTTCCTGCCGGACGGCGGCTGGAAGTTTACCGGCTACGAAGGGCTTGCCAGTCACGGCGGTACGCTGGGACTGATTATCGCCCTTTGGATGTACTGCCGCAAAACCAAGATGCACTATATGGATGTGCTGGACATGATAGCCGTAGCCACACCTGTCACCGCCTGTTGCATCCGCCTTGCCAACCTGATGAACTCCGAGATTATCGGCAAGCCGGCCGATGTGCCCTGGGCTTTCGTCTTTGAACGGGTGGATATGCTGCCCCGCCATCCGGCACAGCTCTACGAGGCAATCGCCTACTTCATCTTCTTCCTGGGCATGGTCTACCTGTACAGGCGCGGACAAAAGCAGCAGGAAAACAAGCTCAAAACGGACTTCAGCACCACCAAAGCCAAGTCCACCGCAGTGCAAACCGGCGCTACCCTACCCTACCACCGCGGCTTCTTCTTCGGCCTCTGCCTGACTGAAATATTCGTATTCCGCTTCTTCATCGAGTTCCTGAAAGAGGATCAGGTGGATTTTGAAAGCGCAATGACGCTGAATATGGGGCAATGGCTCAGCATTCCGTTCATACTTATCGGAGTGTACTTCATGTGTTTCCACGGCAAGAAAACGGCAGGAAAATAAGAACTCCGCAACAATAAAAAAATATCAAGGCATGAAACCAACAGTTCCACCTAAGGAAACTGAAAGTTCCATGCCTTGATACTTCTTGTTCCACTACGTGAAACAAAGAGTTTCTCACGGGGAAACAAACCGTTCCCTCAGGAGAAATTTTTTGTTTCATTCTTTGAAACCCGACTTACGTCGCAGGTTACTTTCCTTTGACTATCCGCTTGATGTCATTCAGCTTGTTCAGCGCTTCGAGCGGTGTCAGGTTGTTCACATCCAGGTTCAGTATCTCGTCGCGTATCTGGCACAACACCGGGTCGTCGAGCTGGAAGAAACTGAGCTGCATGCCGCCGCGCGTCTCTCCCACTTCAACCATCGGCTTGGCCGCGATGCCTTGCTGGCGGTTGTCCTTTTCAAGCTGTTTCAATATATCACCGGCGCGTTTCACGATACTTTTGGGCATACCCGCCATTTTGGCTACATGGATACCGAAGGAATGCTCGCTGCCGCCGCGCTCCAGTTTGCGCAGGAAAATGACCTTATTGTCGATTTCCTTCACCGATACATTATAGTTCTTGATGCGCTTGAAGGATTTCTCCATTTCGTTCAGTTCATGGTAGTGCGTGGCAAAGAGCGTACGCGCCTTGGCATGCGGATGTTCGTGGATATACTCCACAATGGCCCAGGCAATGGAGATGCCGTCGTAGGTGGAAGTACCGCGCCCCAACTCGTCAAAAAGCACCAGGCTGCGGGGAGAAAGGTTATTCAGGATGTCGGCCGCCTCGTTCATCTCCACCATAAACGTAGACTCGCCCACGGAGATATTGTCGCTGGCCCCCACACGGGTGAATATCTTGTCCACCAGACCGATATGCGCGCTTTCCGCCGGAACGAAACAGCCGATTTGCGCCATAAGCGTAATCAGGGCGGTCTGACGGAGCAATGCCGACTTACCCGCCATGTTAGGACCGGTAATGATGATTATCTGCTGCGTACTGCTGTCCAGCATCACATCGTTGGCTACGTACTTCTCGCCTATCGGAAGCTGCTTCTCGATGACCGGATGACGTCCCTGGTGTATCTCCAGCACCTCGTCGTCGGAGATTACGGGACGGATATAATTGTTTTCGCGGGCTGCGGTGGCAAAAGACAGCAGGCAGTCCAGCCGGGCTATCTGGTTCGCATCGGTCTGAATGGCAGGAATAAACTCACTCAAGGACTGCACCAGCTCTGCATAAAGCTGTGTTTCCAGTACCAGTATCTTGTCCTCGGCGCCGAGTATCTTTTCCTCATATTCTTTCAATTCCTGCGTAATGTAACGCTCGGCATTGACCAGTGTCTGCTTGCGAATCCACTCCTGCGGCACTTTATCCTTGTGCACGTTGCGCACTTCGATATAGTAACCGAACACATTGTTATAGCCGATTTTCAGGCTGGGAATGCCCGTAAGCTCACTCTCCCGCTGCTGTATCTGCAAAAGATAGTCCTTGCCGGAATAGGCTATCCGGCGCAGCTCGTCCAATTCGGCATTTACGCCGGATTTTATCACACCGCCTTTATTGACAAGCAACGGCGGGTCGTTGTTGATTTCTCTTTCGATGCGGTCGCGGATGGAACGGCAGATGTCCAGTTGTCCGCCGATATGGTTCAGACTAGCGTTATCGGCATCCATACAGGCTTCCTTAATCGGTTCGATAGCCTGCAGGGCCACTTTCAGAGCGACTACCTCGCGGGGAGAAACACGTCCTACGGCTACTTTGGAGATAATGCGTTCCAGGTCGCCTATCAAGTGCAACTGCTCTTCAATCACTCCCTTGAACTCAGGCTTCCGGAAGAAATACTCCACCACGTCCAGCCGTCCGTTAATGGGCTTCACATCCTTCAGGGGGAATACCATCCAACGCTTCAGCAGGCGGGCCCCCATCGGGCTGATTGTTTTATCTATCACATCCAACAAGCTGCTGCCGCCGTCGTTCATGCTGCCCATCAGCTCCAGGCTGCGCACCGTAAACTTATCCAGACGGACGTACTTATCTTCCTCTATACGTGCCAGCGAGGTGATATGTCCTATCTGCGTATGCTGCGTCATAATGAGGTACTGCAAGATAGCCCCCGAAGCGATGATACCGTTTTTGAGATGCTCCACGCCGAATCCCTTCAGGTTTTTCACTTCAAAGTGTTTCAGCAGTTTCTCGCGGGCGGTGGTTTCCGTAAACACCCAGTCGTCCAGCTCGAACGTAAAGAACTTGCTGCCGAAATTGCCTTCGAACATTCCCCGGCGGCCACGTTCAAACAGCACCTCTTTCGGGGCGAAGTTGTTCAGCAGCTTGTCTATATGGTCAAAGGAGCCTTCGGCGGTCAGGAACTCACCGGTGGAGATATCCAGAAACGCCACCCCGCAGGCGCCTTTACCGAAATGAACGGCGGCGAGGAAGTTGTTTTCACGGTAATTCAGTATATTGTCGTTAATGGATACGCCCGGCGTTACCAATTCGGTGATACCGCGTTTCACCAGTTTCTTGGTGAGCTTCGGGTCTTCCAACTGGTCGCAAATGGCTACGCGCTTGCCCGCACGTATCAGTTTGGGTAGATACGTATCGAGCGCATGGTGGGGAAAGCCTGCCATTTCAATCGTTTTTCCCTTGCCGTTGGCGCGCTTAGTCAAGGTAATGCCTAATATTTCAGAAGCCAGGACGGCATCGGTGGAATAAGTTTCATAGAAGTCGCCGCAACGAAACAGCATGACCGCATCGGGGTGCTTTGCCTTCAACTCAAGAAACTGCTTCATCATCGGGGTAAGGACAATATCTTCGTGCATACAGGTATATCTTTGCGGAACACAGAAGCCCGGTGGCGCAGAGTTTTAACGGTATGAACTCCCGGTTTCATGAAGCAGACGCTCTGCACAAGCAACTCTGTGCCACCGTATCTCTGTGTTCATTGATTAATGTCACAAAGATAATCCTTTTTTAGAAAATACGTATGTAAAGGGATTTAATCCTTAGCAAGCCTTAACAAAGCCGGTGTTTTTGCTAAAACATGTTATAAAACACACTTTTTTATTTGCTTTATTTGGAAATTTCCCGAAAGTCCGTACCTTTGCACTGTGTTTTTCATAGTATTAGATTTAAGGTTAACAAAGGTTGGAGTACAGCGGTACTCCTTTTTTTATGCCCGTACGTCCGGTTCATACATCCGCAGCGCCCGCGCACGTCCGGCTTCAACCGCTAAAACCGGCGCAAAAGTTCCTCGAGCGTCACACCGCTGTCCGCTTTCATCTTCTCCATACGAATACGCTTCAGGCGCTTCTTTACCGAATCTTTTTCCAGATGCATGATTTGTGACATTTCCAATTGGGACAGTTGCATCTTCACCATACAGCAGTAGCGCAAATCCTCTTTATTCAAAGCAGGATAGTGTTGTTGCAGCCGCCTGGTGAAGTTATCGAAAATAATGTCCGCGTTCTGCACAATGTCTTCCCAGTCATCGTCCGAAAGAAGGATATTGCTCCCCTTCTCTATCTCCTGAACGATACGCTGGTTCAGCCTTCTGAAGAAAGTCTCCTTCAGCCGGGCTTCCTTCTGCTCCATTTCGGCCATACGCTGCAAGTTCTCGGTAGTTACTTGCCGCTGATGATGCAATTCTTCCTGCTGACTGGCAAGCTGGTGCTGCTGCTCCACCAGCCGGCGGCGGTTGCGCCAATAAAGGTTCTCCACAGACAGTTGCTCGTGCTTGTAAAGCTCCTGCAACGCAATGACTTCCGCCGTATGGCGTTGCTTCCTCACGCTGTCCGCCAGTTCCGTAAAACGCAGCAGAAGAGAGTATGCCTCATTGCACCTTCCCATTTTATAATACGCTCCGGACATATGGTTATAGGCATCTGCCTGTGTTGCCAAATTCGGGCTGGCAACGGCTTTCCGGAAATAATGGTAAGCGGAGTCATACTGCCCCAGCTTCCCGAACAAATCCACCTTATCGGCATACAGGCCGAGAATGGCAAGGGTATCTTTACGGGGACGCAACCCGATAGCTTTGTCTATATATTCCAGTGCCTTTCCGTTCTCTCCCATTTTGGCATAGATACTGCCCAAATCGGTATATACATGAGGTAATTGCGACGGCAGGGAATCCGCTATTGCCGCATCATAGGCGACCTGTGCATAATAAAGGGCGCTGTCCAGCCTGTTCAGAAAGTAATAGCCGGTGGCGATATCGCACAACGCCAGGTTCTTGTAAAACAGATTGTCCATCCTCAACGCCGCCTTCAACGCCTCTTTGGAATAGCGCATCTTGCCCTCATACTCTTCCTGGTTCAGGCAGACGACTCCCAGCCATGTATTGACCCTGTAGAGTTGCTCGTCATTGACGCTTCCCTGCAGGAAAAGCAAGGCTTTCAGAAAAGACTGCATGGCATCCTTCATGCGGTACAGCCGCCTGTCCAGGTGCGCCTTGCAGTACAACGCCCGTTCGGCATACAGAGAATCTCCCGACTCACTGAAATATTTGATGGCCGGCAGCAGCAATGTATCGGTTTCCGCATTCAACTGCTGTTTCCGGTGCATGGCTTCGGACAATAATAAAGCGTAGAGCGCATAGTCGCGGTCGGTAAGGTTGTTCTGCGGCTCTTTGATTTCCTGCATCACGGCGATAGCACTGTCCGTCTCTTTCTCCGCCATCAGTTTTTCCGCCAGCGCTACCCGGCGGTCGGGACCGCATGCTACCAGAAACATACTCCACAAAACAACCGAAATTATATGTTTACACCTCATCGTTCCAAAATTTGTCATTCATAAGAATCCATTACCACTTCACCGGTTTCCCCGTGCACAAGTATTACCTTCACTTTATCCGGCTGCACGGAGTCGCGTACATCAATCTCCCATAACGGCATATCCCGGCTTGCATCCACATAACGGTTTACACTGACATGTGCCGTGTCCGACAGATTTATGCCACGCAGTTTAGCAAATATATGAATATCCTGCCATGTATACAGAAAAGTGTGCTTCTTTTTAACCTGCCCGGACGAACCCGATGCCACCCCGGCCTGCGCACCGGCAGAATAACGGATTTCATCCTGCGGCTGCGGATACACGGTTGCTACCGGATGTATTCCCTTGACGACTCCCCAGCCCAGCCAACCGTCCGCCAGGTCTATTTTCAGGTAAACACGTTCCGAACCTTCAAACTGCCATGCCATGCGGGGCGACACATTGACACATGTGTACCGGTCTCCTTCCACAAACAGTTCGCCATACGAAAAGGTATTCAGCAGCCAGGAAGCGGAATAGCGCGAAGAACGGGATTTAGGCCTACGGTCGTGCACCTTGGCGGCTACAGCTTTGGGCAAGAACTGCTTTTTCAAATTTGTTTCTCGGTTTCATAAGCCAAAAT
>OOAE01000924.1_pt1 | contig 24260 bp, 30 predicted proteins | sample 1671271 | NCBI WGS metagenome assembly OOAE01 (sample SAMN06348139, study PRJEB24527) | human gut metagenome | biome: human gut; feature: ankylosing spondylitis patient; material: feces | host: Homo sapiens | place: China | collected 2015-10 | reverse complement strand
TACCGGCATATAAGAACTTTTGAAAAGATAGTCAAAAATTACTTTGTGATTTTTATAAAATTTGATGAAAAACAAGCCTACGAGTTGATTTTTACTCGTAGGCTTTTAATTTTTATTTAATTATTGCTTTACTAGTGCCACTACCATTCCGCCGGCAATAATCTGCCAGAGCAGCCGCTGTCTTTTAACGCGCTTCTCCTCGCGCGCGGATGCCTGCAAGGATTTGTTGGCACTCTCCAATAAGCTGCTCTGAGCTTGCAGCTCTATCTGCAGCTTTATTGATTCCGTCTTGAGCTTGCTCAATTCCGTCTTCGATTTGCTCAGCGCTGCTTGTGATTCGGCCAGCGCTTGCTTGGTGCTCTTGGTTTGCTGCTGCAGCAGACTTAACCTGCTGTCGAGTGCTGCCATCTCCGTTGCCGTCATTGTGTAGGTTGTAGCCGATGATGCCGCCGACGCAGAGGCACAGCACAGCAAGCACAATGTAGCTGCAGTAATTACGCAATATTGTTTTAAGCACATCTTAGCCCTCCCAAGTAAAGTATCCTGGAACAGTACCGCCCTCGCGCATATCCACATGCACAAAACCTCCATCAACGTAGGTGCCCACGCCATCGAAAATCTGCTTACAGATATTGGCCAGCTCACGCACGCCCATGCCATCAACATATATATCTGCAGCAGTGCCTTTGACATGCTGGCTGTTCCACACGCCACCAACAGCGCGATTATGATCCGGACAACGATAGCCGCTGCTGATGTTAATCGGTCTGCCGATGCGCAGGCGCAGGCGCTCCAGTCCCAACAGCAATGCCATGCTGATACCGGTAGTAGGCAGCGTGCCACAACAACGGCAGGCAAATTCATTCTCAGCAAAATGTTCAGTTAACATAGTAATCAGCCCTTTCTTTTTTTGATGATAGCCGCCAGCTCATCGACGGCCTCAATGCCAGCGTCAGACAGATTTTCGCATATACTCAGCAACTCCGTGATAACCAAATAACCCGCCACTAATGGAACAGCCCACACAGGCTGATGCAGCGTAATCATCGCCAAGTCTACCAGCACAGCAGCTAGCACGCAGAGGATGTACACGATGACCTTGCCAACAAAGCGATGCTTCATGACTTCGCTAGAGATAAGGCCTTCCGCACGAGCTGCCTCAATGCCGCCTATAATCTGCATCACGGACGGAGTCTGCCCCATGCCCTGCAGGCGCTTGTAGCTCAAAGACATCCAGCGGGTGAAGCAGTCAAGGAATACCAACGCGGTAAAAACCATAAACAACACCGCGTGCTTGTGCAGCAGGACGGCCAAAATCGCGCCAATAACTGATTTATAAGTAAAACCATGAGTTAAAGTGTGTGCCGCGTTATATACGGCGTAGCGCAAAGCTAAAAAATCCATCTCTCAACCTCCTATAATTCCATGCAAACAGCTCTTACTTCATCCGCAGTAACTGCAGCTTCCACCTGTGCCTTAGCAGCCCTGTACGCCGTATGCAGTTTATTGCTGCGTGCGGCCACGGAAGCTATAATCATACGCAGGTCCTGCGCTGTTACCTCCGCATCCTCATTGTCTGCCGTGGTCCAGCTGATTTTAGCGCCTTCGCCCTGCACGTCAAGCGCAATAATAGCTGCTGCGATGCGGTCGCGGGATTTACTGTCGTAATCGTAGAGGTGCCCGCCGTATTCAATCGGTTCAACCTCTGCAGCATCACGCTGGCGCTTCAGTTCAATGATTTTGCGTTGCTTTACGTTTTCAATCGGTTCTTCTGCTTCTGCTACAGCAACGCCAAACTCTTTCAAGTCTGTATCAGATATTGTGCGTGGGATAAAGACACCGTCTGCGCCTAATACCTCGGAAAGCTCGTATAAATTTTCGTAGGCCTGTCCTTTATATGTATAAGTTGTATTCATCCAATCACCGCCTTAATTAAAGATAATTTCAACTTTGAACTGTTTACCTAGATTGGCAGCGGTAAACATGCTTGATATATTTGACGGCACACGTTGAACGTAGGTATAGAAGCCTGTTAAGCTACCTTGATACGATATTTTACCAACTGCAAGAGGTACAGTAACACCAGTTTCCATAGGTGTTATCTTAAGGCTGATATTGTAACTGCCACTCGTAACACCTTCTTCTAGGAAGGCGATATCAAGCCAACCGCCATAATAAGATAACATTACCAAAGTCAATGCTCTGCCATTATGCTCAACATTGCCTGTAACCTCACCATAATTGCCATTGTTGCGACTATACCCATATTGACCGCGTTGCTGACCCATCGTCATTAAAAACATGTTATCCCCGGGCTCTCCGCCGCCACTGCTGCTGGCAGACCGTTTAACAAACATCATGCGATTAAGTCCCATTATTCCCACCTCAAGTCAATTTGTTCGCCTGCACAATGCTGGTCAAACTGCCGTAGCTATCCTTTGTCATAAGGATGTTGAGCAGCAGGCCGGCGCTGGTGATAGCCACATCCGATGCCTCTCCGATATATTTGATCGTGCCGCCGTTAGTGATGGACAGCGCATAATTACCGCCGGCAGTGATGTAAGCTGTAAACACTGTTGACTGATTGCTACCGAGCAGTGCTGATAACGTCGCAAGGTTAAGAGTAAACGCACCAGTCGCATAATAAGATGCTGCTGACGTAGATGGGCTGACGGATGATGTACTGCTGTTAGGCGTTGTGTACTGCTCATAACCAAGAGTTGCCAAATTAAATGTCTGTTGTGCTCGCCAAGTGTTTTGTCCGGATGTTTTAGTATAGCCATCCAAAGACTGATGCTTCGTCAAATAGCCACTGTCATTTGTCAGCTGAGATACTTTAGTTGGAATAGCAGCACGCACAGAGGTGAATTCTTGCTGTACAACTCTGTTCTGAATTGCGTTGGTACTGGTCGATGATAACGCAGAGTCAACGGTGATGTTTCCACCTGTCCCACCACTAACAGTAATTGTTACATTACCGGAGCTGTCCGGAGTTATATTATTGATACTTTTTACGCAGCCGCTTAGCTCGTTTTTAGTAGCATACGTGTTGATTATCACATTGCCGGAGCTGTCTCTTGTCGCATAGGCAGCTATACCTGTCTTATCTAGCTTATTATTCAAGGCCGCGTAAACAGCTTTATTAGCAATAGCGTTGCTTGATGTGCCGGATAATGTAGAGTCAACAGTAATGTTAGATCCGCCACCACTGCTACTGATGTTGACGTTGCCGGCACCGTCAGGCTTCACATTATTGATTGACTTCACGTAGCTGCTGAGGTCCGTTTTCTTGGCATAAGTGCTGCTGATGATATTACCGGAGCTGTCACGTGCAGCATAGGTTGCAGTACCGTTCTTATCCAGCTTATTGTTGAGAGCCGCGTAGATCACTTTGTTTTGGACAGGATTTGTACTTGTGCTCGACAATGTTGTATCTACAGTAATGTTTGTGCCACCGGTTCCACCGCCGCTGCCAACATTAACAGTAACATTGCCGTTGCTGTCCGGTGTTATATTGTTGACAGATTTTACATAGGCTCTGCCGTTGGGTATCTGAGCATATAACGCATCAAAGTTGTTCATGATATAGTCCAAGATAGCGTTATTGTCAGAATTAACAAATGGTGTTTTCTTGCCGTAGGCACCGGCGCGAATTATTTGGTCATATTCGTCGCGCAGCTCGCCCGGCTGAAATGCTTGTGGTTTCATGTCTCCTCCTTTTTATTTTAAAACTCTGCCCATAAGCCAACCGTAGGTATACCATGCCTTAAATTCTTCCTGTGTCAAGGGGTGTTCCGTGTCTATATCATCAACATACGCATTGTTAAACGTTATTTTTTTTATGGTCACAGCGCCGTCACTGATTTCAAAATACGGATGAGCTTCCGAATCAATGCCGTTCACTCCTTGATGCGCCACGATATACAGATGTAAAAACGTGTCTGAGCCTAATTCTAAAATACAAACTTCATCATTTTTATCAAAGGCAACAGTCGCTGTTTCTTCGTTTCCGCATGCCAATACGTCAAGATATTGCGCGTCACTGCTGTATACCACACCGCCATCAGCGTTATAAATTTCTAACCCGGCAAGATGCTGTGCTGGTTGTCGATTATTATAGCCAAAGATATACAATCTCGCTTTCTCCATCACATCATCACGTTCTGCCCAATTTTTGTTACCTGCTTTTGGGTCATAGAAATATATATTGTTTCCAACAATCGACATGCAAAACGATTTTCCTGCTAGCTCCGATAAGCCTACACCCCTCAATAAACCGTTTTTTGATGCGACATCACTGCATGTGTAAGTATATTGCCAATTTTTACCATACGAAGTGTCGCTTATTAATGTCTTTTTTGCATTTTTTAGTTCCACAACTTCCAGCAATTCAAGATTTTGATAAGTATCATCAACGCAAATACTCCCATCATTATTAACCGCCTCGAAATACTTCGCCATTTCAATACACCCCCCATAAAACAGTTGCCTTATTTGATATGTCCCGCCAAATGATTGATTTACCATCATCCGAAATACGGATAAGGCTTAAATGTTGCGGGTCTTTGCTGTGAGGCGCAGATATAATGTAATACCATAATTTATTATTGATATACCTGCTCGGAATGTGAAATTCTCCTGTGTTTTTTAATTCCATCGTTCCGCATACCTTTGGCAAACGCTTTGTAAGGTCTAATTTCAAATTTCCGTATTCATCATAAACCTGCAATCCAGCCGACATTATTTTCACCTTTCCTTTAATTACCATACCGTCTTTCACAACGGTAACCGTTTCGCCATTCTTTAATTTGGGCGGCTCTATAATTTTTACGCTTGGCGGTTCTATTGGTTTTGGCGATTCCGTCGGTTTTGTTGGCTCGATGTTTTTGTTTTGTTTTTTTGATTTTTTATAGAGATACACAACAATAGCAATCGCTATTAACACGCCTATATACATCATGACCATACCCCCATTTTTACCCGAAGTACATTATTGCTGTCATAGACTTCCAGCAAATTATCCTTTATCTCCAATCTCGCTCCGCTAGTTGCAGTACGTAATGTACCAATAGTCGCACTTATAGCTGACAAACTATCAACCTTTATCTTGCCTGCATCCACGCAACCTGCCTGCAGCATTTTATTGGTAACAATATTATCATCAAAAAGAGTCTGACCGGTGATATGGATGAGCTTGCCGTCAAGCAGGATACCACCATTAGCAAGGTTGATTTTGCTGACCAGCGTATTGCCGTCAAGGTCGATATTTTTTACCGCAAGGCTGATAGCGTCCTGCGTCTGCTGTATGGTACTGTATGATTCTAATTTTTTGTTTGTCGCAGCGTCCATTTTAACAACAATATTGCTGATAGCCGTATTGGTCTGCTCAATCGTGCTGTAGCCGCTCAGTTTTCCGTCTGTGTAGCTTGCAACCTGCGAGCTGATGAGCGCTTCGGTCTGCTTTGTTGTACTGTATTGGCTGAGCGTGTCATTTTTAAAATTAGCAATGCTACTGCTAATCATGCCAGATGTCTGCTCAGTCGTGCTGTACTTGCTGAGCGTACCGTTCTTAAAATCAGCAATACCACTGCTAATCATGGCAGCTGTCTGCTTAGTAGTGCTGTACTGACTAAGCGTATCGTCTTTGAAATTAGCAATGCTGCCGGCAATCATATTAGCGGTCTGCTCTGTGGTACTGTAATTGCCCAAACTGTTAGCAACACGTGTAGCAATAAGCGTTTCCGTCTGCGTGGTCGTGCTGTAATCTTTTTTTAACTTATCAGCGGTGATATTACTATTACTCAACGCTGCATTTGCATTAACTAAAGCGTTATTACTGTTTTGTAACGCAGTATTTGCGTTGGCCGTAGCATTACTGATGTTGTTCTGCACAATCTTGTCCAGCTTGGCAGAGCTGATGGCTTCATCGGCAATCATGTTCTCGTCAATAACAGTCTTGACAGTACATGTAGACTGCCCGGATGTCGGACCATCGCCAAACATATCCACATAAGCGCAGGTTACATCATACACGCCTGCTTCACAGCTATAAGACAGGGTATTATTTTTGCTGTACACGCTATCATCATTGATGTAATAGCGCACGCCGATGCAGTCACTGGGTACAGCCTTACATTTGATGCCCATACCGCCTACTTTAGGACTGAGCACCGGTGGCTCCGGTCTTGGCGGTTCTGCTTTGTAGTATTTCAAATCTGCAGGAGCACTGTATTTGCCTATGGCGCTTTTAGCATACAGATACAGCGTGCCTGTACGCTCTGACAGCGCCAGCGACGCGCTGAGGCCGTTGGTACGCGCCAGCAGGTTTACATCCTCAACACCGGGGTAATTGTCGCGTCGCACCTCATAAAAAGCAATATCGGAGTTAGTAACCTCTTTCCATGTAACTACCGCCACATCATTAAAGCTGATGTTGAAATCATCCGGAGTGTTTGGTGTGGTAGTCTTTACTGCTACCGTAATATCAATCTGAGGCGACATATCAGGGCTGGTAGCCATACCGTATTCATCCTTAGTGCATACAGCAAGCCGATAGGTATCGCCAACGATAGCCTGAGGTATTACGCATTGGTCTTTGCCGGAGCCTCCATACAGCCATCCACCCTGCCAGCCCATCTCATCTGCCGGCACGCCCTCAGCTATAACCATTCTTTCTGCCTGCTCATTGTTGGTCTTATACCAGAGCTGGCCTTCAAGATATGTAGCCATATTAGGCGGAGTCCAGTTGACAACAATGTCATAACGAGCCACGCCGTCAGCAAGCTGGCGGTAACGATTATAGGCCGTCAGGTTCTGCACAGGAGGGATGTAGTAAGCGTTAATGGTATACTCATAGGCCTGCACATCGGCAAGACTTTGTTCCCCGGTACTGAAGATATTATAAGAGCAAAATTTCAGCCATATCTTTTTGCCTACGTCCTCTTTCCGGACCTCTGTTTTCAGCAGCGCCTCATCGCAGCGTACCAGACGTGCTCCGCTGTTATGCGCTGTAGCAGTAGTGTTATATTGCCCGCGCATACAGCCGTCAAGGCGGTAATTGCCGTTGCTGAGCATTGTAGCCGTAGTGTAGCTGATGCACTCACCATCTACCCAGCATAACGTATTGCCACGTTCTGCATCCTGCGCGGTACCGCTGAGCAGCATACCGTTAATCTTGACCTCGCAGGTTGTATCACTAACCTGCATGTTCTTGGCCAACGTACCTAAGCGCGCATTATTGGTTATAGTGCCTACCTTCCTATAATTGGTATTATTGTCGCTGACAAATACTGTACAGCCGCCCCAGGCATCCTTCTTGCCTTTGGCTGCTATCCAGATTTCGTTACCACTGGAAGTCAAATCGCTAGGCGGCTGGAATATCAGCGGTGTATCCGTATCCCCCGGCTCAGCGTTGAAATCTACATAAGGCCTGTCAACCTCATGCACATCATACAGAGCTTCGGAGTAATCGCCTGCAGCTCTGCTGATAGCAGTAACGCTCAAAATGCCACGCGCATCCTCTGTGATGCCGTCAATCATTGCTACCTGCTTATCAAGGCCAATATTAACATCAGTCAACGTCACAAGGTCACCCGGTTCAAGCCGGCAGAAGGACCAGTCTAATTTGAAGGTATATTTATTGCGTTCATATTTGTTGCGCCTTGCCAGCTCTTCTGCCAGCTTTACCGCGCGCTTTTTGGTGTATATATAATGAGCAGCTGTTGTGCTTGCCTGCCGTAAGCCATAATCAGCAATATTTTCGCTGTCCTCATAGCTGACGCTTTCTTTTTCGTAAGCATTTTCGCGATTGTAAAACTCCACGGTAAAGCGGTTGTACAGCTCACTGCTGTCTTTGCGGGAATAGGTTACGCAGGCTCCGTTGCTTTGTTCAAGGAAATCATCCGCAGTAAGGTTATAGACAATCTGTTTATCAGGCTGCCACTCGCCTACAGGACGGTCAGCCCTGGGCACGATTTTAAACCGGTCATTGCTCCAGAACATGTATGCATTTGTCAGGCTCGCAATCTCATTGACAATATCACGAGCTGTCTTTGCGCTGGTGTAGTCTGCAGGTGTTGAAATAAGAAAATCCGACTCACGGCAATACTTCCGGTAATTCTCCAAACCGACAATCTCAACTTCCTGCAACCCAACCTTGTCCAGAATATATCTGATGTAATCAGCAGGGTTAACATCAACGCCATCACCGGTATCTAGCAGCTTGCCCTGAACCTCAAAGTTAAAATTAGGCAGGCTGGCATTGTTGCCAAGGTCGATAACACCGGCCATATAAGTAAGCCCGGTATAAGGCAGAGCCTTTTCCGGATGTTTACCGACAACGTAAGGCCATGGCTGCTGATCAGCGGTACCGCTGTACAAAGTCATGCCGATTTTCTCGGACGGATACTGATACAGCTCCTTGTCAATCCATACACGGCCGATGCCTTTAATGGGCCCTTCGCACAGTCCCATAATGACAGCAGCCGTATATGTATAGGTTATTGTAGTAGATTTTACACCGCCGCCCTTGCCGGAGCGCTGGGTTTCCCGGTGCTCATGGGCCGTAAAATCGTCATAATAGATAACATTGCCGCTGATACGTGTTGTACCAAGCAGCTCCATTACAGCGCTGCCATACTCAGCCGTACTGACGGTAAAATTGCTGATTTTATCCGCCCTGCTGACGATGTTTGCCGTCTTAAATAAGCCCATTTACTCACCTCCAAACCTATATATACCACGCAGCCTGCTTCTGCCTTTAGCGTCCAGAAACATTACATCATCAACGCTGCTGAGGATAACTCCCTGTTCAACAACAGCATGACAAACCATGCCATTACCAACATATACACCGCCATGAGAAATGCAGCGGCCAAACTGATACAGCAGGAAATCTCCTGCCTCCATCGTCTTGGCCTCGTGGCAATAGGTCTGCACATAATGCAGGAACCATTCATCACTGTGATGCAGATGCCATTCGTTGCTGTATGGCGCCACCTTTACAGAGTCCTTCGCAATGCAGCCTGCATCCTCCGTTGACGCTATCAAAAGCATGCCGCAGTCAATTCCGTGTCCTCTGCTCTTTGCGCCGTTGACATGCGGCGTCCCCAACCAGCTTAAAGCAGCTTCGGCTATTTTCTGTCCTTCGTTCATTACATCAGCACCTCTTTCAGCGGAACGTATGGCGCAATCAGGCAGCCTGCTGTGCTGTCCGTGCTGGCAGTTATCGTTCCACCTTTTGTCGAATATGTGCCCTGCGGATAATACTTTCGCACCGGGAATTCCTGGCTCAGGCCTTGCGTAACAGCCTTGACTGTAAGGTCCAAACCTAAACCGCCGCACGACTTTACTTCCACTTTGCCGCCAAACAAGCCAATAGCGCCGATAACTACAGCATCACGGAAAAAGCATCTGCGTAAATACAGCTTGCTCATATCCAGTGTGCCGTCATGCGCAGCCTTCAGCAGCGGCGTGTTGCCTATTTTAGCAGTCTTATCTGCCTTGATGTTTACGCTCAGCGTGTCGACAACTACGCTGTCATTAACCTTGACCTGTTGGCGTTTAATTAGCAGCACGTCATGTCGATAGTTATGGCCATCATACAGGATATCCTTATCTGCATCAGTGTAATAATATACACTGCCACCCGGCAGCCGCAGTTCGAACAGGTCGCAGCTTGTCATATGCTTTTCCGTATTCAGGTAATTTTCTAAGCCTGTGCCAACGTCTTTCATCTTGCTACCTCCAGCTTGATTTCTGCGGTATTGATATTGTCAAATTTCTTGCTGATGGTCAGACCGTCATCTGCCAATATGACTTTCCAATAATATGTATAGTTAGCCGTTACTGTGCCGGAAGGAATCTGCCGGAAGGTGATAATGCCTCCGTTTACAGTGTAATTGGTTGCCGGCACTATTGCGCCATTTACCAGAACGGTTACATTCTCTACATATTCCACCGGCTCTACATAGCTGCCGATGCGCGCTACACACTGATATTTACTGCTGCTCACCTGCGCCAACGGTGCACCTTTTTCCGTATTATGCTCCGGATCAAGCCAGAGGAAGGCCTCAAAGGAACCTTTGATTAAAGCGACGAAGCCTAACAGCTCATCTGCCTGTGCATCCGTCAACGCAGGATAGCTTGCTTTGATAATCCATGCCGGGTAAAGCTGATTGGTCAATGTACGCACGCGGCCGGAGGCAGATTTCTGTACAGTGGTATTCCATTTTTCTTCAAAGGTGCTGTTCCAGCTAAATTTTCTTAGTTCCGGGAACTTTCGCATTACCAAACACCTGCCTCACTCGCAAAGTTACGGTTATTGTCAAAAAAGTACTGTTTTATAGCTTCACCTAAGCCTCCACGTTGCAACGCCCCCATAAAGCTTTCGGCATCAATAGTCTGTATATTTAAATTAACAGTTCTACCATTAGCATTACTATTACCTGATGGTGAAATACAATTACCCGCAGTATATCCCGATACAACTAAGCCACCATCAGCATAACCTCTGCCATTGTTCAAGCCATTCAGCCGTGCCACGCCTAGTCTACGCACGGCAGCTGCATTCAGCACATACTCGCCATTACTCAGTAATGCCGGTATACTGTCACTCGTAGCAGTGCCAGGTCCGCTAACAAAGCCGCCTGAAGCAAATTTGGATACACCAAAAACGGCCTTGTTTGCGTTCTCAGCTGCAGCCTTAGGAGAGCAGCGGAACGCCACAAATACGCCCCACATCATTGTCCATTGCGATAGCAGCTTGATAGCATTGCTGATTAAATCTTTCACCATATCCTTCATAGCCTGCCCTATCGTTTTGCTGCCCATAAGCCATTCACTGACCGCATTGCCCATAGAGGTGCCAAGCTCTGTCTGCCATTCCTTCTGCTTATCGGCCCATTGTTGGCCAATAGACAGATTTTGCGATTCAGCAGCCGTGGCTTGCGCCATAGCGTCCTGAATATAAGCTGCAAAGTTGGCGAACTGCTCTTTTTTAGCTTCAAAATCCGCTGCCAGCTCCTCGGGTGTCATTTTAAGCATTTTGCCCAGGAAGCTCATGCTCTCATCTGACAAGCTCTGGCCAATATTCCCACTAGTAAGGCTGTCCTTCTGATTAGCTTCAATAGCGTCAACTTCCTGCATGAAATTTTCAAGCTTTTCCTTGTAATCCTTCAGCTTCTGGTCTACACGGCTCGGATCGCCAAAAGCTGCAGTAACAAGATCCTTGCTTTGCTTTTGCAGCTCATTATAATTTTTGCTGAAGTTAGCTGCCTCAACCTGAGCAGCATACAACTTATCCTGTGCATCAATTTGTGCTTTAATTTCCGCAATAACGCCAGCACGTGTACTTTCATTGCCAATCTTTTCAGCCAGTGTAAGCTCTTTCTGATAGCCTTCAATTACTGCATCATGGTTTTGTTTGAAGCCTTCCAGCTTATTATTTAATTCAGCCTGTGCTTTCGCCTCGCCAATGAGCATGGAAGCATTAAGTGCAGCGGTTTGTAAGGCAAGTTTACCGCGAGTCTGAGCCTGCTTGCTGGCATCTGCATACTTTTTGATAAGCGCCTCAACAGCACGTTCCTCTTCCGTAAGTTTTGGTGTAGCAGCACTCTTTCCAGCGCTACCACCTTTGCTTCCTTTGGATTTGGAAACATTTACAGGTTCCCTAAAATTATTTCCGGTATCCTCTATAATAACCTTTGGCTTGAATGTCTGTTTAAAGGATTCGTCTATACCGCCTTTAATTTCCTGGCCAATCTTCTTGATGATTTTACCTACAATCGTAAAAATTTCCGCCAGCGGATCCAAAAGCCAGCTAAGGTAGTTATAAACCTTACGGCACATTTCTTTGAAAGCAGAATAAAGCTCGTTTATCCAGATGATACCCAGCTTGATAACAGACCAGGTAAATTGCAAGGCGTCGGCAATCAGGTCGAGGATAAATTGTGCGACGGCACCAAAATCACTAAAAGCTCCACAGCCTTCACCTCGTACCAGGTCAACTAAGCTTTGCGTAAAGTCTATCAAATCCTGCACTATTTCGCTTTGGCTAAAAGCGTCAGCAATGCTTTGGCCGATTTCACCACAGGCCGTAGCAAGGTTTCCGGTAACATCGCCCCACGCATCAGTGATGTTCTGTTTGGAGTTATTCATAGAGCCGTCAAACTTATGCATATACTGTGTTAGTGCATCCATAGCCTGTTGGCTGTCCATGGTGCCGTCTGTAAGCTTCTGCATAGCTTCTTCACCGCTCATACCAATAGGTCCGAACACGTCGTCCAGATTGATACCAGCCATTTGCAATTCAACAAGTTGTCTGCTTGTAAGCTTGCCTGCCGCCTGAATGCGTGCAATGGTAGTCACGAGCTGCTGAGCACCACTTACATCTTTGCCTAATCCGGCAGCAGTGTCAGCGCACTGCTGAATCAAATCCGCTGCATTTTTTGCGCTGTAACCCATATTAATAAGCTGTTTGCCCATGTTGTACACTACGTCGAAATCATAGTTGGTGTTGCGTGCCACATCATTGAAAGCCTGGTATGTTGCAGCAGCGCTAGTCATATTGTTGGCCATCGCACCAAATTGTGCTACAGTCTGCTGCGTCTGCGTGCCCAATCTTGCAATACCGCCAATTACTTCGCCAACAACTTCACCAACTTTTGGTAGTACTGCAGCCACCATACCACCAATTCCCGCAATAGCTATTTGTGTAAGCCCGCTTACACTTGTCAACTTATCGCCAACGCCATCATAAGACCTGGCCAATTTGGACAAATCAGTAGCATTTCTGGTGATAGCACCCTGATGCTCTTTAAACTGCTTTGTTAAAACCTGTAGCTGTGCACATTCCTGTTGTGTTAAGGCAATGCCATTTTTTTGTTTGGTGCGCAAGGCTTCATATTCCTTGCTAAGCTCCTGCATAGCCTGAATATGGCTGTTAGTGCTTTTCTTCATCACTTCATAAGCACGCTTTTGCGTTTCACTCATACCGGAGGCAGCTTTATCGACTTTGCCCATAGATTCGCCGGCCCATTTAGCAAAATCCTCAAATTTCGCCGCTGTTTTATCAAGGTTATCCACAACATCATCAGTATTTAAAGTTACGGATAAATTTGTTGCTCCTGCCAAGCTATTCACCCCCTTTTATTGCATCACTGATTACTTTTTCTATAGCTTCAGGTATTTCTTTTCTGCGCCTGTCCCAAACTTTTGACAGTGCTTTACTACCCTTAACGCCACTCACACGAACCACCCAGGCTTTGCCGCCACGCTTATGCGGGATATCATGTGCTTTAGTGCCAACCTCTAAAAATCGGGCAATATAAGCTTCATGACCAACAGTGACATACAAACCTTTGCCTTTTTTCGTATCTTCAACCTTCTTAAAGCTGCTGCCTTTAGTGTTAGCAAAACCACTGCCATAACCGGTAGCGCTATCATAATCTCCCTGCGTGGAAGCTGCCCATCTATCCATAGCGCTGCGCAAACCTTCACGCACTTTATCTGGTGCACGCTGAAAAGCGTAAACAAAATCCTGCATCTTATTCAGACTAATATTAGCTTTACTTCTTTTCCTAGCCATAAACGCCTCCGGATGATATAATATAAATAAGGATGGTGATAGTTATGTATCTTTTCGGAATAAAAAAATGGTATTTCAACTGGGTTCTGATGATTTTAACTTTTGCTGTTTTCCCGCTGTTAACCATATACATGTTATACCGCATGATTAAAGATTTCTTTAACGAATCCAATAAACAAGCATATTATGACCAACTTGCCGAAGATGTACGTGAAGAAACACGTTTAGAAGAATTAAGAAAAACACGTAAAGCTATTGAACAAAATCAATAATTTTCTTTCCCGCTCAGCCCGAGCGGGTTATTTTTTTATTCGCTGGCAAACGCTAATAACTCTTCGTAAGTCATATCAGCAAAATCATCACATTTCTTGCGCCGTTTCACCAAATCCTGAAAACGTGGCGCCTTCTTGCCCATATGCATCTGATATATTGGCATTGCACAGCATTCTATCAGCAAATCTTCCAGATCATCATGACGTTGCTGCCATCCCTCCATCATGGCCATAAGCTCACAGATGCAGCATTCTTCAATCTGTCGCGTTGTCAGCCCTAGTCTGCCATAGCATAAAGGCAGGATATCATTGATAAATTCAGCAGCGCTGCCGTAGGTTACTTCTTTGCCCGTGGCAGCGCTTTTTTGTTTTTTGCCTTACCAATGATGCCAGATTTTTCCAACGCCAAAATAATGTTTGTTTGAAGTGCGACGATGCCCATTTCTTCAACACAGTCCATGAAAACTGTATCCACATCATCGTCGCTGTATGCCTTTTCTCCACGCAGTCCCCACTTCAAAAGCGCATAAGCATCACTGATGGATAGCGGTGATGCTGCAAGACTGGCGACTGTAAGAATAAGATTATGATTAGCTAATTCCTTTTCGCATTCAACAATGCTCTTCACAGTATAGTGCAGCACATGTCCCGGATTATTTGCCAGTTTTAATTCAACAGTTCTGTCGATGGTATTCACTTTCTTGCCTCCAGATATCAATTAAGGGCAGCCGCTTGCGCGGTCTGCCCTTCTTTTTTTATTCGCTAGCGATAGTTGCTGAATCAAACGCAGTTTTCTTCACAACAGGGCCAACGCCATTAATTTCCATAGATTTTGTCATAACATCATCATAGGAAGCTTCGATGCTGTAGGACGTAACAACACCCCAACCATCATAATAGCTTTTGTCAGCAGTATTCACGAAGGCAAAGCGCAGCGCAGGCTTCTGGCTCTGCAACTCTTCGTCCAGCACCCAGGCTTCAATGATGTCGTTACCCTCGTTGCTCGACTTGACGACAATAGATGGGCTTGCAGTCCAGGAACGCTGTCCAGGTAATGATTCTCCCCAGCCGCCATTATCCTTGCTGGACGCATCAATGCTGTCAGCGGAAATTTCCAACGTGGTATCACGCAGGCCACCGATTAAATTCCATTTACTGTCGTAAGCCACATACAGCAAAAATTTCTTGCCTGCAATGGCCGTAGAACCATCATGTGCAGGGTATTTTTCAGCAGTATAAGACATTTCTAATCCTCACTTTCACGTATCAAGCTGATACAATTGATAATTTAAATTTATATAACCGTTCTGCCAGACAATGCCGTTGGCTTCCACAGCGCCGCCGATGACGCTTTCCCCGGCCTCCATTTTTATAAGCCTATAGCCTTTGGCGGCAAGGTTGGCATCAAATACATCCGCGTACTGCGTTGCCACGCTGCCGATTACGTTAATCATGTCAGCAACCTGCTTGCGGCCGCGATAAGTTGAAAACAGCTCTATGCGTACATTTACGCGCCACATGACGCTGTCAGCCTTAGCGCTGGACGGAGAGCAGGACACATCAGCAATAACACCATAGTTGACAGTCTCCTGCTTTTTTAGCGAGTTCAATATTTCGCCGATCGTCATAGAGCTGTCATATACTCCAAATGTCATTTCATCCGCATTGCTAAGCATTGCGTAAAGTTCGCTCTGGAAAGCGATTAGAGGAGCTTTAAAAATCATCAGCCTATTCCTCCTAAGCGCGTTGCTTCTATTTCCAGATAATACGGCATGCTGTCTGTCAACCTAGTTATAGAGTTGATTACATACGTATAACCATCGTAGAGCACGCGCCAATCAGTAGTAAGCGGATAGCTGCCGGTAATGTCACGCAGAACAAAATAACAGGTGTTGACCGTAACATAATCGCCTATAACCTGCTTATGTGTAGAGGTCTTATCGCGCTGCATAGCCCAAAAGCTTCCTACAGCCTCGTAGTCGCTCTCACGCAGGCCGCCCATTTCGTCGCGTTCTGCAGGTTCGCAGCGCAGCAGTGTTATTCTTTTATTTAGCTTGCCAGGATTCATAACAGCACTCTCCCAGGATTAAGCAGAGCAGTTACAGCAAAGGGTGCTTCCTTGCGGTTTCTGTCATCTGCCGCCAGCCGGTTTTCATACCAGCTGGCAACTAGCAGCTTCATGGCCAGCAACGTGCTTTCGTCGCATTCACCTTTAACGCGGTAATCAATAACCAGATCCGCGTCGGCAGGCAGCATCTCCTCAACACGCAAGCGCGTATTGATTTCGCCATATCTGAGTGTATAATTATCAATCACCTGCTCTTTACCGGATGGCCACCTGACAGTCACATTTGTTACCTCGTTTAAGTTTTTTGAGCGTGGCAGCTCTATATCCGTCTGAGCATCAGCAGTCGGAACAGTCAAGCGGAGAGTAAGCAAGCCATAAGTCCTATGTTGATAGTCCTCACAATAGCGTTGAGCGGCTGCTATCAGTGATGCCAGTACAGCATTTTCTTCGTCGCCTTCGATGCGAAGATAAGCCTTGACATCATCAACAGACAGCACGTCCTGCCTGCTGGCCTGGTCTGTATATTCCAGCTTCATGATTACTCTTTGGTGCCCTTGCTGAATACACCATCAGCCCAAACGAAGGCCTCATTATAGCGCACGCCGAAATCCTCGCGTACAATCGCACGCATCAAAGTTAAGTCATTTTCGAAGGCGGAGACAGATTTATCACCATCAGTAAAGGATGCGTCGCTGGAAATTGCGATTTCAAGGGCAGATTCTACGCCAATCATGAAATTCTTCCAGTCACCAAAGAAAATCTGAGTTTTGCCGTTGACATCATCGCCCACTTTGATATTGTTATCAATCACAAACGGATAACCGCAAAGCTTACCGTCCTTCATTTCGTCACGGAAGATATAGCTGCCGTTGGCGGTCTGCATACCATACAGCTTTGCCCACAATACGCCTGGAATGCGCCATGCGAGAGCAGGATTGTTCAGCTTAGCACTCAGCAGCTTGCCCACCATCTCGTAGATAGTTTCATCAGTCAGCACGTTGTCTACAGCAATTTTCTGAGTAGCGCAGGCTGCAGTAATGCCTTTAGGTGCATACTCAGTACCACTGCCATACAGAGCGGTGATATCTTCAGACTCAGCGATACCGTTCACCATTTCGTCGCGGACAAAGCGGTCAGCCGCTAAACTGGAATCACGCAGAAGCTCGTTGGAAATAGGGATAATACCCGCCAGCTTCTTAGCAGACAGCTTCATGCTGCCAAGAGTTACCTTGCTGGAGGTAATAGGCTTGTTTTCACCCACCCAGCTGAAGTTAGCAGCTCCGGTCTGCTTAACAAGGTTCAGGTTGCCATTCGGCAAGGGCAGTTCGGAAACACCCAGAGAACGAGTTACACCGGTCTGACGAAGCAAAGGGATGATTTCGTTGTACAGGTTTTGCGGAATGGTATAGCCGCCGTCTTCCGGAGTACTCTCGGTCATCACTGCACGCAGCTGCTCATCTTGCGGATACATGCGAGCAGCAATATCAGTAACGCTTTCCATTTGGTGACCACGAGCACACAGCAAAGCAACCTTTACAAAACGTGCAGCACGGATACCGGGTTCAAGCTTTTCATCTCTGCTGCCAGAAGCCATAACGCCAGGAGCAGGCAGCTTGCTTTCGAGTTCACGCAGTTCTTCTTCACGCACGATATCGTCTGCCAATCCGGCAGCCTGATTGCGCAGTGCTTCATAAGATGTCTTTTCATCCTCAGTAAGGGAACGCTGTGCAGTTTGAGCGCCTGCCACCATTTCACGCATTTGTTTAATCAAGCCGGCACGTTTTTGTTTCATCTGTAAAATTTTATCCATTGTCTTAACACTCCATTTCCAAGATTTCTAATTCTCTTTTCAGGTTCTCCAGGTCAGCAAGCTGCTTCTGGTGCTCCTGCTGTTTGCGCATTTTCTGGTACTTGCGGAACGACCGAAGTTCTTCTTCGTCGATATCCTGGCCATAGCTACGGCCAATACCAACATCAATATCGGCAGGCACGCTTACAACTGACGCTTCAAACGGCGTCCACAGCCGTGCAATCTTGCAAGGGCCGGCAAAACGGCCATCAGCAGACTTTTTGCCATCTGCCACAACCTCTACGTTATCAATGAGATAACCGACGGAAATTCCCTTTAGTGTGCCAGACTTCACCTTTTGGTAAATCGTTTCGGCAAATTCATCAGAGTCGAAGCGGATTTTAGCCTTGCATCTATGTTCAGAGGTATCCAGATAAGGCTCAACGATAGCGCCAATGACCTTGTCGCGGTCATGATTATACAGAGCTACGCCTAGGTTTTCCAAACGCGTAAGGTCAACATTCCCTGCATCATGCCCCAGGATTTCGTTGTAATAAGCGCCTTCACGCCAGTCATAGCGTTTCACCGGTGCTTCACTGGAAAAGCTAATATCAACAGTACGAGCCGTATCATCAACATTGCCGTCCATGCGCAAGTCGCGGAAAAACACATTGTTATTCTTGTTTGGCATTCTTCTCACCTCCTTTCGGCTGCATACTCTCTATTTTGGCCAGCCAATAAGCATCAGCCAAATCAGAGCTAATCATATTAAGCGGTGTATAGGTTGTTTTACCTCCGTCCACGTTGCCCATATTTTCTTTAGCGCGGATATCATCGGCAGTAAGGAAGCCCCATTGACGGCCAATAGCGTAAGCCTGATAACGGCTTTGCATATCGCCACGTACAAGGCCTTCCATATTGAACTCAATCTCATAGCTTTTGCGCTCATCTGCATTTAGCAGCTTGCGCATCAGTTCCTGCTCCCAGTTCACGCATTCAGGTACAATGCTGTGCTTAGCGAAGTTAATATCCTGCGATTCAATATTGCTGAACGTCGCGTGTTCCAGGTCTGCAATCATATGCGGCGGTACTCCGTAGATACGGGCTATTTCATTCACGCCGTACTTTCTGCTTTCCAGAAACTGTGCTTCCTCCGGCGGTACGCTAATCTGTGCGTACTTCATGCCCTCTTCGAGCAGCATGGTTTTGCCGCTGTTCGCAGAGCCGGCATAACGCCTATCGAACTGCTTACGTAATCGCTCCTGCGCTTCCTCAGACAAACGTCCCGGATGCTCCAGTACGCCGGACGGCCTGGCACCGTTCTTGAAAAATTTACAGCCATAATCCTTGATATCAAGATTCAGTCCCATCGTTTCGGCAAATTGCCGGATAGGAGAACGGCCGCTTATGCCGTCAAACCCCAGCCCAGGTATATGCACCATTTCATACGCACGCAGGCGCTTTGCTGTGCCGTCATAGAGGATAGCGTCATAGTAAAGCTCACCTGTCTTGCGACTGCGTTGAGGAAATACGCTGCCAGGTGTAAGCGGCCACAGTGCCTTCACCTGATAGTATTTATCAAACTCTATCCAGGCGTAAGCATTGCCCCAGAGCTTTAAGCTGGCTTCCATGATTTTGCGGAATGTATGCGATGACATATTCATGTTAGGCTCATCATGCAGCAGGCTATACAGTGGATGATCCGTCGCGCGTTCTTTGCCGTTTTTCCCTTTGCGGTACAGCACGAGCGGCATGGAAGCTATCGTACGTGCGTATAGGTTGACGCAGGCATACACGGCATCAATCCCCAATGCTCTCTCCTCAGTGACTGCTCCTCGCAGGTTTGCCAGACTGAAATCGCCATCAGAGGCATGCCAATTCCCGGCAGTGCCCACATTCATGCACAAGGACAAATTTGTAAAAGGTATTCTCAGTTGCATTTTCTCACCTCCTTCCAAAGCTACCACTCAGCAAAGCCTTCATCCTCGTATTTCGAGCGTTGCGGCTGTGCTTTAGGCAGACGGCTAAGCGCATTTATCAGAGCCGCCACCGGATCTATACGCTGGGTGTCGTCCTTATTCTTCTTGCTGAGCTTGATATTGCCGTTACCGTCAGTATAGGCATAAGCATTGCTTATCGCCCAAGTCAGCAGCGGGCTGCCATCATGCACAACGCGACGGCTGACAATCAGCTCACGCAGCCAGTTTGTAGGTTCGGACAGAGTGAATGTGTTCTGGCGGACCTCCACCGGTGTTCTGTCCCCTTTTTCACCCAGCTTTATCATATAAAACGTAGCGTTGTATGGATCAAAACAATCTTCCTCAGGCTTTTTACCTATCCATAATGCCTGTGTATCAACATAATCGGCCACAACATCATAATCAACAACAGCACCCGACGTTTCTGTAACCCATTGATTGTTAATCCACGAGCGATAGGGCACATTGTCCTTTTTCTCGTGAAATCGGACAGATTCTTCAGGGATAAATCCATGCGCCCAGACAGCAATGCGCCCATCCGCAAGCTGACAGCAGCCAGCGCAAGCCGTCAAGTCTATTTTCTTCGACAAATCGTAACCCACGAGATAATCTCTGCCGGCTACAAGCTGCTTAAATTGCTCACGAGTCACGGCAAGGCTGTCCCAGGTACGCAGCTGCTCGCTGCTTAAATATTTTTCCTCGCTGTCCTGTTGCCACAGATTGCAGCGTTTCGTTAAAAATTCGCGTACCTTATCCGGGTCGCCGCTGCCATAAGCACGGTTGTAGTCCTCTTTTATTTCTTTCAGGAGGCCAGCGCTATAATCGTTTTCGTGCTGGAGGATGGGATTAGCCTTTATCCAGCAGTCAGGATTCGCCGGATCGTCGCCCTCTTCCAGCTCGCGGATGCTCGCGTAATAATTTTCATTGACGATTTTGCCTTTAAGCACGTCGCAGGCGTAATCATACTCTTTTTTGCAAGGATTGTTTTCCGCGTCCTTCCCGGCCGTCGAGATAATGACCATGAGCGACTGGAAGCGCTTGCCGAAGCCGGACTTTAAGACGTCCACGATTTCGCTGCTGCTGTGTGCGTGATATTCGTCGACGATTACCATGCACGGAGCGCCTGAGTCCTTGTTTTTTGTGTCCTTCGATAAAGGACGTAGCCAGCCGCCCAGCCGCTTATGCGTGATATACGTCTTTTTTATGTCCAGACATTTAGAAATTTTGTCTGACTTCTCGCCCATGGCCTTAGCATCGCCCCAGACGCGCCGCGCCTGCTCGCGGTCGACAGCGGCGCACTCAATCTCCGGCATTGTCTCAAATTTGCGCAGCTCCGGCTGATACGGCGGATAAATCGCATCCGCACACATGCCGTACAGAGCTACGCCGGACATTTCCGTCGACTTTACATTACCGCGGGCGCGGAACTCGAACGCGGTCTTGAAGCGCCGTGCTCCGGTTTCCATGTGTACCCAGCCAAAAATACAACCAAGGTCGAAATATTGGAACGGCTGCAGCTGGATGAGCTCGCCGCTGAAAGCGCCGCGTACATGGTAGCAGTATTTTTCAAACCAGTCGAAAATCCTATCAGCACGCGTCTCATCAAAGACGTAAGGGAAGTCTTCCGTCCCTTGTCGCTCCAGATCGGCAAGGTGCCGCTTGCAGGCCAAGTATTCCATACGACAGACCTTGCGCAGACCATCAATGACTTCCTGAGCATACCGGTGCGTAACATACATCTCTTCATACATCATGCCATCATCGCATCCAGTTCTTCTTTGACTTCGTCGCTTTGGTTGGCGCGTTTAACAGCCAAGCGTGCTCTTGCCGTCGGAGTAAGTCCCAGCTTTTCAGCGTATGAAAGCACCAGCTTGCCCAAGCGGTCAATAGCCTTAGCGTTAGGGAAGGTCTTCTCCAGTTCCTCTTCCAATAAAGCCTGATAACGGCAAAAATCGGCCAACACACGAGCATCGACATTGTCGAACAAGTTGATTTCTAAACCTTCCTTGACGACTTCTTTCCAGATTTTCAACGCCGGAGCACAGGCGCGTGTTTTAAGAAATGCCGGAATTTTTAATTTTACTTCTTTTCTTGTCATTCTTTCGGCTGCATCTTGACGAGCCTTCATTTCAGCAGCCGTTCGATGCTTGCCAATTCCATTCTGTCGGTTAAACATCATAACTTTTGTAGACAGCGCAGGCGTCGGCATTTTATCACCCCCTTTATGAAATTCAAATAACAATTAATATAGTTAGCATGGCCATTTGCAAAAACTTTACGATGGGGGAAATTTTTAAACAAACGAGACCGACGCCGGTTTACCGATTTTTTCCCCTAGGGATTTGCACCCCCTACCCCTTTTTGCCGAAGCCGCCGTCTTCGCGAACAGTCTTGACGTCATGGCAGTGCTTGCAGAGCGCCTGATGATTATTTATGTCCCAGAACAACTCCTTGTCACCCTTGTGTGGAACGATGTGGTCCACGACCGTTGCCGGAGCACCGCAGATATTACAAAGCGGGTGCCGTTCCAAGAACCAGCGGCGATACTTTCGCCACTTTGCATCGTATCCACGCTTGCAGCTGTTCAGACGTTTTTCATCATAGCGGTAAAGCTCGCTTTGATGTTCATCACAATAACCATTAGCATTGCTGGTAAGAGTATGACAGCCATTCTTGCGGCACTCCCTTTTGAAGCGTGCAGGCATATGTTCTCACTCCCTTGCATAAAAATAAAGAAGCAAAAAGAAAAGCACCAGGTTTCGCCTGATGCTTTGTGTGTGTTCTTTCGCTTCTTTACCTGTTAGCATTATATCACTTTGAAAATCAAAAAATGTCTACGATTTGTCCAGTTTTAATATGTGTCTGATATAAATTGTGAAAAATTTGTGACTGACTTACTTAACAGCGAATAAACAGATTGCCTGGAAGCGTACCCGTAATATTCCGCTATAGCATTAACATGCCATCTGTCTACATATTTCATAATTAAAACCAAACGCTCTTCCTCTGGCAGCAGCGCCAGTATTCTTTCAGTATGACGCAACGATTCTTCCAGTTCCGCTATGCGCTGCTGCTTGTTGTTTATCATGGTTAGTATCTTCATCGCATCAGGACGCGCTGGTGGAATATACCCGCCCTTGTTATCGTCGAACCGGGCAGTAAGATTGTTGCGAGGAGCAGACTGTCCGGTAAGAAGCTTAATATCGTTACGCAGCTTCACTATCTGCAACGCGTAAGCTCTGTATTGTTTTATACATCCCACAGCCAGCTCATTATCCATTTTACATCCTCCCGCAGTGTCCGTTCTTGTAAGCAATGCAGCTCTTGCAAGCGCTGCCGTCGCCGTTCTCATCGTAATACATATCAACGTCCAGGTCATCTACTACGCGAAGCTTACGCTTGCCAGCCCAGCTGTCAAGGAAGCTTTGTGCAACTTCCTTAACAGCAATTGCATTCTGCATGATGCCCAGATTCTTGATAATATAATACCCTGCCGGGCAGCGTATTACGCTTAATGTTTCTACCCCATCGCTATATTTTTTCATTAGTCATCACCTTCATACATTCCATCCCCTGAACAACAATGTTACCGTATTTATCCAGCGTGCCAAAGTAAGTTACCCCTTTGCTTACGCAACGACGATATCCGAAACAATGCGCGCAGCGTTCGTCTTCTCTCATGAGGCTTTCCAATTCCCAGCGGTTCTTCTCAATCCAGGCCAAAGTAGCTTTTGTCGGGAAATGTTTTTTCGCGAAAGCTTCCACCTTGTCTTCCATGGGTTCTGCTTTAGCGCAGGCGGCCGCTTCCTTCCAGCGACCTTCTTTTGCCAGCGCGAACATTAGCTGCATGCGTTCATCAGGTCCTTTGCTTTTGGCAGCCTTTTTTGCAGGAGCTGCAATAACAACAGGAGGTTCTTCTGGAATATCGGCAGCTGCTTCCTTGCCAGCCGTAGCACGACCAATGTATTCGTAAAGCTGTTCTACGCTGGGATATTGTTTGCATTCTGCCAAAACAATGCGCATAACGTTGTTCCAAATTTCTTCGTCCAAGTCCTGCAAAGCGTCCAGCCAAACCTCACACAGCGCTGCGCGGGCCTTAATGCTCTTGATGTCATCTGTTTCAACGCCGTCGACAGGCCTGAAGGCAATTCCTTTTTTGTCCAGGAAGTAAAATGCCCTGTAAATGCTTTGTTTGTTTATGCAGCTCATATAATCCCTTCTTCCCTGTAAAAGTCCTGCAATTCCTGCTCTTTGCCTTTGCTATCGTTTGGCATACCATTTAGCAGCCAATTCTGCAGAATGCCCAAGAGATATTTGCGTGGATTCTTGATAAACTTCTCCGTGTTTGCTGCCTTCAGCTCGTACACTGCACGATATACCCAGTTTGCTCCCAAAAGCGCAGCAATAACCTTCAGGGTGTACACATCTTCTATGCGTAATTCATTTCCCTTGTTAGGAAACATTGCAGCGTATTTGGCTAGTGCCTGCCGGTATTCAGGGTGCAGCTCAGCCTGGTCCAGCAGCTTGTTGTTTAGGTCTGTCTTGTTATATTTATTTTTTATTAATA
>OOAE01000917.1_pt1 | contig 24327 bp, 24 predicted proteins | sample 1671271 | NCBI WGS metagenome assembly OOAE01 (sample SAMN06348139, study PRJEB24527) | human gut metagenome | biome: human gut; feature: ankylosing spondylitis patient; material: feces | host: Homo sapiens | place: China | collected 2015-10 | reverse complement strand
GAGGGGGTTCTTGCGTTCGCCGGTATTGACAAACGCCGTGCCTTGAAGTATAATCTGTGATGCATATTGAATGATATATATTATAAAATCTACTTTTGTACAAAATGAGACGCGGCGCATGCCACAAAACCGGCCCGTGCCGCGTTTCTATTTCAGAAAGACTGCGAAAGGGAATCAAGGAGGTAGCCAACATGAAAAACAGCGCGCTGGTGGTGATCGACCTGCAAAACGATATCACGAAGCACTACCGGGAGATCATCGAAAACGTCAACGCCGCCATCGACTGGGCCGTCGAAAAGGAGTTGTGGGTCATTTATATCCAGCACAACAACCTGTCTGCGGGGACGAGGACATTCAAGCCCGGCACACGGGGCGCGGAGCTGGTGCCGGAGCTGCTTGCCTACTATGAAAGTAAGGGCTGCGCCGTCATGACGCTTCAGGAGGTCATGCGGCAGGCGGGTTTGGAATAAAGCAATAGAAAAAAGGAGGGAAACCCCATGAATCAACTGATCGGCTGCTGCGGACTGGACTGCGAAGCGTGCGACGCCCGGATCGCCACCGTCACGAACGACAGCGTCCTGCGGGAGAAAACCGCCGCCCTGTGGACGGAGCTCAACGGCGTGCCCATCACGCCGGAGATGATACACTGCACCGGCTGCCGCGTGGAGGGCCCGAAAACGCCCTTCTGCGACAAGCTCTGCCCGGTACACAACTGCGTCCGGGAGAAGAAACTGGACACCTGCGCCGACTGTGCGCAGCGGGAGGGCTGCCCCACGCTGGGCCGCATCGCCGCCAATACGCCGTCGGTGCTGGACAGCCTGAAGCGGCTCCGCCGGGAAAAATAAACCGAAAACAACGAAAAGGAGACATCATGAAACCGATGAAAAGAACTTTGACACTGCTGACCGCCATATTGCTGGCGGCCGCCCTGATGACGGGCTGCACCAAACTGACCGAAGCCAAGGACAACACCCCCTCCGCCACAGACGCTACGGCGGAGACCGGGGACGGCGTGTATGTGAAGCTGGAGCGGGACGACGTGGCTTCCCTTTACATTCATGGCGGCAGCTTTTCCAAGGTGTGCGAAAACGCCGACGGCTCGCCCCTGAAGGCTGGGGAGTGGATCTACACCGGCGAGGATATCGTAGAGATCTCCAAGAAGGACAACTGCTCCGTCGTCTTTACCGTAGGCGCGACGGCGGCGGACGATACGCTGCTGGCCGAGGGCACGTTCCTCTATGATGCGGTGCAGGAGAAGCTGTATGTCACCATCAGCGCCGACGGCGTGACCTGCTCCACCTCCGATGCAGCCGACGCTCCGGCGGATGTGCCGCCTGTCCTGACGCTGCCCGTTCTGGACGAGATCGACACAAGCGTGATGGTGGGCGTCTCCGGCTCCTCTCTGTCGGCGGTGCAGGCGGCGGTCAGCCTGCTGAACTGGGGCACGGACACCGGCCTTGGCGCGGACGAGATCGGCGACGCCACGTCCACGTGGCTGGCCTCTAAAAACGACGGCCTGACGGAGTTCCTACAAAAGCTGGAGCTGGTGGACGACGCCTATCAGAAGCTGCTGACGGATCAGGCCCGCGACCTGCTGGACAGCGCCGGATGCGAGACCACCGAGATCACATGGGGCAGCGAGCCTGTGGCGGCGGTAGAAGCCGTCATGCAGGCGGCCGGCCTGCGGTAAACGGCGCAGAATAGCAAGAAACGTCGAGAGAAGCTCCTGCCGAAGCGGTAGAATATTCCCCGTAAGGAGTTGAGGTACGTGAAGGAGCAGATACTGGCCGTCCAGCAGATGCAGGACTACATTGAACGGAACAACGCGGAAGAGATCACCCTGTCCGATCTGGCCCAGGCGTCGCTGTTTTCCCCGTGGTACGCCTACCGGTTGTTCCGGGACTGTCTGGGCCTGACGCCCACGGAGTACATCCGCAAATACCGGCTCACCCAGGCTGCCAAGCAGCTGCAAACCGGCGCGGTCAAGGTCATTGACGCGGCCTACGGCGCGGGCTTTTCCAATGTGGATACCTTTACCCGCGCCTTTTACCGGGAGTTTGGCCTGAACCCCGGCGACTACCGGAAGCAGCCTGCTCCGGTTCCGTTCTTCATTCCTTACGGCGCGAAATACCGTGAACTGAGAAAGGAGCCTATCGACGTGTCCAATATCCAACCGATTTTTATTCAGCTCGTCCGCAAGCCGGAGCGGCTGTGCGTCATCAAGCGCGGCAGGTGCGCGGAGGACTATTTCACCTACTGCGAGGAGGTCAGCTGCGATGTGTGGGGCATCCTCACCAGCATGAAGTCCCTCTGCGGCGAGCCGGTCGCCCTGTGGCTGCCGCCCCGATACAGGAAGCCCGATACCTCCACCTATGTACAGGGCGTGGAGGTGGAGACCGACTACAGCGGCGTCATCCCTCAGGGCTTCGATACCATTCATCTGCCGGAAGCGGAGTACCTGATGTTTCAGGGGCAGCCCTTCCGGGAGGAGGATTACTGCGCAGTTATCCGCGCCGTGCAGACGGCCATGGACGGCTATGACCCCTCCGTCATCGGCTATCGCTGGGACGACGAAAACCCCCGCATCCAGCTGGAGTCCCGTGGCCGACGGGGCTATATCGAGCTGCGGGCGGTCAGGAGGATCGCGGAATGAGCGAAGCGATTTTTGTTGAAGGACTGACGAAATCCTACCATGGTAAAACCGTGGTGGATCATCTGGAGCTCTCGGTAACGCGGGGGACGGCGTTCGGTCTGCTGGGCGCCAACGGCGCGGGAAAAAGCACCACCATCGAGTGCATGCTGGGCACGAAGCAGGCCGACAGCGGCCTGATGGGCCTGCCGCAGGCGGTGTCAGGCCTGAGAGAACTGAAGATTCTCAAGCGCTTCCGCGTTACGCCGGTCAGCCCGGTGTTCATTCTGGGCGTGGAGCTGTCCCTATATATCGTCTACTGCATCGTGTCGCTGGCCACATTGGCCGCGGCGGCGCTTTTGTGGGGCGTGCGGCTGCACGGCTCGCTGTCGGCGTTCCTTGGCAGCTGGGCGCTGACCATGCTCTCGACCCTGTCCGTCGGCATGCTGGTGGGCGGCGTGGCGAAGGACGGCAAGCAGGCCAGCGTCATCGCGTCGACCCTCTACTTCCCCATGCTGCTCTTTTCCGGCGCGACGCTGCCCCTGGAGGTCATGCCGCCGGTAATGCAGAGGATCGTCGGCATTTTCCCGCTGACGCAGGGCCTTACCATGAAGAAGCATGCGTTTTTAGGCGTCAGCACGGGAAATATCCTGCTGCCAATTTGCGTCATGCCGGGCGTCACCGTACTCTGTACCGGTCTGGCCGTCCGGTTCTTCCGCTGGGAATAGCGCGGGAGTTGCTGAATATTGCGTTCTATAAAAGCGGAGGTGCGCAGCACCTCCGCTTTTCGGCATAAGCAGCCTTCCGCGAATTGACATTTCCGCCGTTCTTTGCTATACTGCGGTTAGAATATGCTAACCAGAACCGGGGGCGCTTTTTGACGGCCCGGAAAGGGGAGGGGATATCATGACGGTCTATTCGTTTGGCGACCCGTCCGCGCCGGTGATTTTGTTGCTGCCGGGCACCTGCTGCCACTGGAAAAGCAACTTCGGCCACGTGATCCCGCTGCTGGCGGAGGATTTCCGGGTGCTCTGCGTCAGCTACGACGGCTTTGACGAGACGGAGCCCACCGAGTTCCCCACCATGCTGGCGGGGACGGAGAAGATAGAAGCCTACCTCGCCGAAAACTGCGGCGGCCACATCCGGGCGGCCTACGGCTGCTCGCTGGGCGGCTCCTTCGTGGGACTGCTGGCGGCCCGCCGGAATATCCGCATGGACTGCGGCGTTCTGGGCAGCTCCGATCTGGATCAGGCGTCGCCCCTTGCGGCGAAGCTGCAAACGGCGCTGCTGATGCCGCTGCTCTATCCGCTGATCCGGGACGGCCATTTCCGGAGCCGTCTGCTGCAAAAGCGGCTGACCCGGCGCGCCGAGGAGATGCCGGAGTATGTCGGCGCGTTTATGGAGATGTTTGGCGGCGCACGGCCCTACGTGACGGCCCGGAGCTGCAAAAGGCAGTTCTGCTCCGACCTTGTGACGCCGCTGCCGGACGGCATCGACGTGCCCGGCACGGAGATCCACATTTTCTACGCGCTGAAGATGGGCGAAAAATACCGCGCCCGCTATCAGCAGCATTTTGCCCACCCGGTGCTCCATGAGCAGGACATGCAGCACGAGGAGCTGCTGGCCTGTCATCCGGAGCAGTGGGCGCGGCTGGTGAAAGAGATCGCGGCAAATAGGAGGCAATCAGCATGATCGGAAAAGTGATAGTAGAAGGTCTCGGCCTTGGCCTGCTGCTGGTGCTGGTCTGCGCCGTGGGCATCAGCCGGGGCGCGGTGGCGCTGGTGCACCTCTATAACCCGGAGGTGCAGGAGCGCTGCGTGGCGCTGGGACTGACCACCCCGGAGCGGATCAGGCGCAGCAGCATCCTGTTTAAGCTGGTGTGCGTCCCCGGCTATATCGCCTATGTGCTGGTGTGCGTCTACGCCGTCAACGGCGCGCGGGGCTTCCTGACGCCCTTCTGGCAGCTGCTGGTGATCCTGTCCGTCATGAACCTGATCGACCGCTTTCTGGTGGACGACCTCTGGGTGGGACACACCAACGCGTGGACGATCCACGGCACGGAGGATCTGAAGCCCTACATCACGGCGCAGAACAGGAAGGTCAAGTGGCTGTTCGGCACCGTGGGCATGGCGGTCATGGCGGCGGTGCTGTCCGGCATCATGCTGCTGTTCGTCCCCTGACAGGAGGGCGCGTATGTTCTGGGACAAGGTAGCCTGCGTGTACGACGTTTTCGCCAACGTCATCAACCGGAAGGCCAACCGCGCGCTGTGCGAAACGGTGGCGGCGCTGATCCGGCCCGCCGACACGGTGCTGGAGTGCGCCTGCGGCACGGGACTGCTGACCGGGGTGATAGCGCCCCGGTGCAAGAGCCTGACGGCGACGGATTTCTCCGCCAACATGCTGAAGCGGGCGGAGAAAAAGCTGAAAAAATACGGCAATGTGCGGTTCGCACAGGCGGATATCACGAAGCTGGACTATCCGGACGGCAGCTTCGACGCGGTGGTGGCCGCCAACGTCATCCACCTGCTGGATGAGCCGTACCGGGCGCTGGCGGAGCTTGACCGGGTCTGCAAGCCGGGCGGCAGGCTCATCATCCCCACCTATATGAACCGGACGGACAGGGGAACCACCAACAGCGTTTCCGGCGCCATCGGCAAGGCGGGCGCGGACTTCAAGCGGGAGTTCACGCCGGAGACGTACCGCCGGTTCTTCGCCGCCGCCGGGTATACGGATGCCCGCTACACCCTGTGCCGTGGCCGTATCCCCTGCGCGGTGGCGGTGCTGCAAAAGAACGGCGGGTGAGTGGTTGCATACCTGCGGACATAAGAAGCCCGTTTCTGTCATTCCGAGCCAGTGACCGATGTCACTGGCGTGGGAATCCGTAACCAAAGCCTCCCCTGTGTAAGGGGAGGTGTCAAAAATCTTTGATTTTTGACGGAGGGGTTGTCTATGTACGGGGACAATCCCCCGGTCACCTTCGGTGACAGCCCCCTTTACACAAGGGGGCCAGAAACGGATTGTCACACCAGTGTGAGCACTGGCTCGCAATGACAGGATTTTCGACAACAGAACCACCCCGTGACCTCGGTCACGGGGTGATTTTTCCACTATCCCAGCTTGCGCAGGAACACGAAGGTGACGCCGCGGTTTTCACCGTCCAAGTCCCGATCCTGCCGCAGATGGGGGTATTGCTGTAAGGCTCGCCGGGCCGTCTCGTCAAAGATGGAGAACCGCTCCCCCGGCAGATAGGCGGCGATCCGTCCCTGCGTGGTGGCCTCCTCCAGATAGCGGCGGCTGGCGGTGCGGATGCGTCCGCCCTTGCCGGAGGAGCCGTAGCCGTGGATCAGCTTCATCAGCGGCGTGTTCATCTTCCGCGCCGCCTCCAGCTCCGCGTCCAGCCGCCGCAGCGCCTGATCCACCGTGGGCCAGCCCAGCTCCAGATTCAGTTCACGGGTATGCTTCATGTCCGCTCCTTTCCCGCGGGGTCAGCGGCTGCGGATGGCCCGCTCCATGCGGACAAGGCCCTCCTCCAGCACGTGGCGGGGACAGGCGATGCTCCACCGCTCGAACCCTGCACCCTCCGCGCCGAAGTGATACCCCTCGGTGAAGAAGCAGCGGGCCTTTTCTCCCATAAAGCGCTCCTGCTCCCCGGGCTCCATCCCCAGAAAGCGGAAGTCCAGCCACGGCAAATATGTGGCCTCCAACGGCGTCACGCCTACCTCCGGCAGATGGTCGCGGCAGAAGTCCGACAGCAGGCGGAAGTTGCCGTCCAGCACCGTCAGCAGCTCATCCAGCCAGTCCTCGCACCGCTCCCACACGGCGATGCAGGCGGCGTAGGACAGAATGTCCCGACCGGAGTCCTCCCGCTGGGCACGGTAGACCCGGCGGCGCTCCTCGTCCGCCATCACCACCGCCGCGCCCTTGATGGCGGCGATGTTGAAGGTCTTGGTGCAGGAGGTGGACACGGCGCAGTTGCGCAGGTACTTTTCCTCCAGCGACGCCATGGACACGAAGCTGTGGCCCGGCAGGATCAGGTCGGCGTGGATCTCGTCGGCGATGAGGAACACGCCGTGCCGCAGGCAGATATCCGCCACCTGCTCCAGCTCCTGTCGGCTCCACACTCGACCCACTGGATTGTGGGGGTTGCAGAAGATCAGCATAGTGGTGTCCGCCCGGCGGCACAAGTCCTCCAGCAGAGCAAAGTCGATGGTGTAGCGGCGGTCGTCCCCCAGCACCATAGGACAGTCCAGCCGGCGGCGGTTCAGCGGCTCCGGCGCGTCCAGAAACGGGGGATAGGCGGGGGTCAGCACCACGATGCCGTCTCCCGGCCTGGTAAAGGCCCGGATCATCCGGTGCATGGCGCCCAGTACGCTGTCGGCGTCCACCACCCACGCCGCGGGAATGTCCACGCCGTGGCGGCACTGCATCCACCTCTGAAAGGCGGCGATGTACTCCCGCGGCGTGCGGGTATAGCCGAACACCCGGCCCCGCATAAAGTCCTGCACGCCCTCGCTCAGCTCCGGCGGCGGCAGAAAGTCCATGTCCGCCACGGAAAAGGGCACGGTTCCCCGGGGCACGTCGGGGCAGCGCTCCTTCATCAGCTCATATTTCTCCGCGCCGGTGTCCCAGCGATCCGGCAGCGTGGTAAAATCATAGGTCATGGGATAGCCCTCCTGTTTCTGTGGTTATTCTTATTGTACCGGATTCCCGGCGGCTGTCAAGATACAAGGTGGTTGACATTTTCCTCCGTCCCGCCTATAATGTGACGCGGATTTTTGAACCCTATTTCTCCTATCGAGGTGACATATATGATGGACTACTATCTTCTGGCGGATCTGGCGGCGCGGCTGGGCTGCCAGCTGGCGCTGGCGGGCGCCGAGACCTTCCGGGTGGAGGACACCGTGCGCCGTATCCTGCGGACTTACGGCGTGGAGTGCGAGGTGTTCGCCATCCCCAACAGCCTGACCGTCAGCTTCGAGGCCACCAACGGCAAACCCCTGACCATTATGAAGCGTATCGGCTACCACGGTAACGATCTGGAGGCGCTGGAGCAGCTGAACGCTCTCAGCCGCCGCATCTGCCGGGAGAAGCCAACGGTGGAGGAGGCCTCGGAGTGGCTGCGGCAGACCATGGCCCGGTGCCGGGTGTACCGCCCCGCCGTGGCGTATCTGGGCAGCTTTCTGGGAGGGCTTGGCTTCGCGCTGGTGTTCGGCGGCTCCCTACGGGACTGCCTGTGGGCAGGGCTGATGGGCATGATCATCGGCTTTGTGAACCGCTTTCTGGATCGCTTCGAGGCCAATCCCTTCTTCAGCACCATCCTCGCCTCGTTCCTGATGGCGGTGCCGGCCTATGTGGCGGCGGGGCTGGGCTGGCTGGATAACCCGGACGCGGCCATCATCGGCGCGCTGATGATCCTGGTGCCGGGGCTGCTCATCACCAACTCCATGCGGGATATCATCTACGGCGACACCAACTCCGGCGTGGTGCGCATCGTGCAGGTGTTTCTGTCGGCCTTCGCCATCGCGCTGGGCACGGCGGCGGCATGGCGGGTGACGGCGCCCATCTACGGCATCGGCGCGGTGGTGGAGTCGGCGTCGCTGGTGTGGCCCGCGTGGGCGCAGGCGCTGGCGGTGTTCGTGGGGTGCTACGGCTTCTCCATCCTGTTCAATATCCATGGCCGCTGGATGGTGCTGTGCGTACTGGGCGGAACGGCCACATGGATGATCTATCTGCTGTGCCAGGCGCTGGGGCTGGACGTGTACACCATGAACCTGTACGCCACCCTGTTTGCCGCGCTGTATGCCGAGGTGATGGCCCGTGTGCGCCGCTGCCCCGTGACGCCGTATCTGGTCCTCGCGATTTTCCCGCTGCTGCCGGGCGCCGGGGTGTACTACACCATGAGCTTGGGCCTACAGGGCGAGATGCTCGACGCCCTGCGCAAAGGTCTGGAAACGGCGGGCATCGCCGGTTCGCTGGCGGTGGGTATCCTACTGGTGTCCACGGTTTTCCGGGTGTTGACGGCGTTCCTGTCCCGCCGGGAAAGACAGGAGCATACCTGATAAAAATTGGAGGAATCTTCCAAAAGCTCAGCTTGACATCTCTCACAAAATCTTGCTATACTGAACAAAAGGAATGAAAAGCGTGGAGAAAATCCACGCTTTTCGTCCATGTGAAGACAGAAAGAAGGCTTGTGAAAGAAAGAGAGGTCATTATGAGGAGAAAGAGGATCGCCGCGTGGCTGCTGTGCGCAGTGCTGGCGCTGGGACTGCTGCCCGCCACAGTGTGGGCCGCCCCGCCTGAGGGCAGACCCACAGAGGAGACGATCGAGGGCTTTGAAGGGCAAGATATCGTAAAATTCGTCTGTATAGATGACGAGAGTCACGACCACGACAGGGTATACGGTATGGAAGCCGTCTGCGTGGCCTGGCAATTCAGCAACAGCGGCGACAAATGTACGCTGTGGATCAATCCCAGACAATATTACAAGAACTTTTATCTCAAGGACGTTCCCGACAATAATCACCTCATGAAGGATGGAACAGAAACGCTGCTGCTTTACCTGACTTGGAGCGAGGAGAAGGGAAAGTGGGTGCCCGATCAGCCGGTGACACTGCCCATCACCTTCTATGTGGAGGAAGTTCCTGACATTACCTCCGATCAGTGCATTTCAATGCTGGATGATAAGCCGGTGCGCTTTGTTCCGGCGGAGGGAAGCCGCCATGATGCGGTGTACTGCAACCGCGGTACCACCAGCTACTGGCGGTATGGCAATACTTATCGTACCGTCAGTTTTGAAGCGGACAGGTATCTCGCGCAGCTGAACGCTGCCTGCGGCGGAAATCACACGCTGGTGGATGAGGATAAGGAAAAAGGGATCGAAGTGCGCTATGACAAGATGGATAAGACGTGGAAGGTAAACGGAAAAAACTATGTGGAGTTTCATTTCACCTGTGACCGTCCCACGCTGCCTGTGCTGGAGGAACTGGATCCATTGGTAGGGAATGTGGCGGTACAGTGCGCAGCCGACCACGACCACGGCAGTCAGTCATTCCGGCTGCAAGACCTCGGCCCTGATAGCTATGAAGTCCAGTTTTCCGGTGACAACACCTGCCAGCTGACAGTGTATCACGCCGCGTTCGTAAGGCAGTTCTGCGAAAACAGCGGCCAGCAGCACATTTTCGCGCCGGGCCAGAGCGACCGCACGCAGATCACTCTGGTGCGGAACGAGGGCACAGGGGCGTGGGCTGTGGATGGTATTTCTGAAGAGATACTGCCGCTTACCATCCGGGCTTCTTGTGACCAGCCTGCCGCGCCTACAGATGAGGAGATCGTGATGGTGGAGCGGGCGGTGAATTTTCTGGCGGACGAGCTTCACATTCGGGATTTTTACTCATGTAAACTCCAACCGGGGACATTCTTGAGAAAGAACAAGGACACGGAGGGCGCTTCTCAAGCCGAGGTGACTTCCTCTGATGATCTGACATGCTGGGAGTACAGTATCTGGCTGGACAACGGCGCCGCACCACTATATCGAAATCGATTTCTGGAGCAGACCCGGGATGTGGAAGCGGACAGAAAAATGGTCTACCGTCCCATTCTGGAGGTGCAGCCCCACATCCGCCTTACCTATGTGGACGGAGAGTGGCAGGTAACAAAAGGCGACCAAGCTACGATTCGTGTGGGCAACGCATCGAAACGGTTTGACCTGAACGGTGACGGCGAGGAGACGGTCAGCGATCTGGCCTGTCTGTATAACTGGCTGAGCGCCAAAGTGAACGACGGACAGCTGGAGGCCGCAACGCTTGCGGACAAGGCCGACCTGAACCATGACGGCGCGGCGGATGTCTATGATTTGCAGCTGCTGTACGAAAAGCTGAGTCAGTAGCGGAAGACAAACGCCTGATAAAGAAAAACAGCCCCGGAACGGTCAAACCGTTCCGGGGTGGTTTTTCATGTTGTTTACCCGATCAGCTTCACGCATTGGATGCCGTCGTCCAGTCCGGCGGCAAAGGCGTCGCCGTCGGCCATTTCGCCGACGATGCAGCCGTAGTGGGTGGGCACGGCCACCTTGGGCCGGATCGTGTTGGCCAGCGCCGCCGCCTCCCGGGCGGTCATGGTGTAGGTGCCGCCCACCGGCAGGAACGCTGCGTCGCACCGGACGGAACGGGCCTCGCCGATGTTATCGGTGTCGCCCGCCACGTAGAAGTGCAGGCCGTCCGCCGTTGTGACCACATAGCCCAGCCAGCGGTTGGCCTCGGGGTGGAAATTTTTGCCCTCGTTATAGGCGGCCACCGCCCGGAAGGACAGTCCCAGCAGCTCATAGGTCACGCCGGTGTGAACCGGCAGCAGCGCCGATTCCTCAAAACCGGCCTCCAGCGCCGTGCGGTAGCAGGTGTCCGGCAGGACGATAAAGCCGTCCGGCGACAGCACCCGGCGGATATCCTCCGGCGAAAAGTGGTCATAGTGGTCGTGGGTGATGAAAACAAGCCCCGCGTCGTGAGGCGCATCCTCCACCCGGAAGGGATCGAACCGCAGCACCATGTTGCCGTTGTCGCAGCGGATGCTGCTGTGGCAGTTGATGGAGAACCGATTTATAATGTCGCACATATGGCGTACCTCCCATAGAGTTTAAGTATCTACAGTATACGACAGATAGCTTACTTTTTCAAGTGCCCAAATAAACCTTTCTTCTCGTAGGGGGCAGAAATATAGCCCGTGACCTTGTAGCCGGTGGGTTCGATCACGCCGCGCAGCGCGTCCTCGCCGATCTCCTGCTCCGTCAGGATCACGGATTCGCCCTTGCTGTGGGAGGACGTGACCTTTTTGACCGGGAATTTGGCCCGAATCGCGTCGTTGACATGGCTTTCGCACATACCGCAGGCCATACCGTCGATTTTCAAAGTGATCTGATACATGATACATACCTCCATGTAAAATAATTGTTTGGTTAGATGCCGCTAACTATTGGGCCAAGGAAATGCCGCGTCCTCGCGGCATTTCCGGCGGCACAGAGCCGCTGTTATTTCTTAAAGCTGTCCTTCAGGGATACGCTGCGGTTGAACACCAGATGCTCCGCCGTGGAGTCCCGGTTGTCCAGACAGAAGTAGCCCACCCGCATGAACTGGAAGGTCGGCGCGTTGACGCCGGTGCGGTTCTCCTGCTTGCCGAACTCTGCCGCCACCTTGCGCATTTCCGGCTCCGCCTTGCAGCCGGTCAGCACCGTCAGGCTGCCGGGGTTCAGGCAGTCCAGAAAGTCCTTGTCGGGGCCGTCGGGCGTGGCATCGGAGAACAGGTTGTCGTACAGCCGCACCTCGGCGTCCAGACAATTCTCCGCGTCCACCCAGTGGAGAGTCGCGCCCTTCACCTTGCGGCCGTCGGCGGGGTCGCCGCCCCGGGAGTCGGGATCGTACTCGCACAGCACCTCAGTGACATTGCCGTTCTCGTCCTTCACGCAGCCGGTGCACTTCACCAGATACGCGCCCTTCAGACGGCATTCCAGACCGTCGGGGGTCAGGCGCTTGTACTTGGGCACGGGGACTTCCATAAAGTCGTCCGCCTCGATCCACAGATGGCGGGAGAAGGTGATATCGTGGGTGCCCTGGGTGGGATCGGTGGGGTTGTTCTCCACGGAGAACACCTCGCTCTTGCCCTCGGGATAGTTGGTGACCGTCAGCTTCACCGGATGCAGCACCGCCATGGTGCGCTCGGCGGTGGCGTTGAGATCCTCCCGGAGACAGTGCTCCAGCGTGCCGTACTCGATGACGCTGGGGGTCTTGCCCACGCCGATCATCTCGCAGAAATTGCGGATGGCGGCGGCGGTGTAGCCACGGCGGCGCAGGCCGCACAATGTGGGCATACGGGGATCGTCCCAGCCGGAGACATAGTGCTCCTCCACCAGCTTGCGCAGCTTCCGCTTGGACATGACGGTGTGGTCGATGTTCAGGCGGGCAAACTCGATCTGCCGGGGCTTGTGATAGGGGATGGAGACGTTGTTCACCACCCAGTCGTACAGGGGACGGTGCTCCTCATACTCCAGCGAGCACAGGCTGTGGGTGATGCCCTCCAGCGCGTCCTGAATGGGGTGGGCGAAGTCGTACATAGGAAAGATGCACCACTTGGTGCCCTGCCGGTGGTGGTTGATGAAGCGGATGCGGTAGATGACGGGGTCGCGCATGTTGAAGTTGCCGCTGGCCAGGTCGATCTTGGCCCGGAGGGTCATCTTGCCCTCCTCCACCTCGCCGCTGCGCATCTTCTCAAACAGCCGCAGGTTTTCCTCGATGGGACGGTCACGGTAGGGGGACACGGCGGGGATGCCGATATCGCCGCGGTTCTGCTTGAACTCCTCCGGCGTCAGCTCACAGACGTAGGCAAGGCCCTTCTTGATGAGCTCCACCGCGTACTCGTAGTCCTTTTCAAAGTAGTCGCTGCCGTAGAAGAACCGGTCGCCCCAGTCGAAGCCCAGCCAGTGGATATCCTGCTGGATGGCGTCCACGTACTCGGTGTCCTCCTTGGCGGGGTTGGTGTCGTCCATGCGGAGGTTGCACAGGCCGTTGTACTTTTCGGCGGTGCCGAAGTCGATGCACAGGGCCTTGCAGTGGCCGATGTGCAGATAGCCGTTGGGCTCCGGCGGGAAACGGGTGTGGACGGTCATTCCCTGGAACTGACCACCCTCTGCGATGTCCTCGTCGATAAAGTTCAGAATAAAGTTTTTGCTCTCCGCCACCGCCTCGGTCTCGGGGGTATTGGTCTTCCTTTCCTCGGTCATTGTCTCACACTCCTTGTAGGTCGTATTTTTGTATTGTTTCCGGTAAAAAAACCAGACCTATATTATACGCTGTTCGCCGTGGGATTGCAAGGGGTTTGCGGCGGAAATCCGCCGTTTTACAGCGCAGCCTCCAGATTCTGCCGGATGGCGGCGATAAACTGGGCGGAGGTAACGGCGTGAGCCGTAAAGCCCTCGTCCACCAGACCGGCCAGATCCTTGGTCATGGTGCCCTGATTCAGCGTGGTGAAGCAGGCCTGCTCCAGCTTGTCGGCAAAGGCGGCCAGATCATCCAGACCGTCCAGCTGTCCCCGCTTGCGCAGGGCGCCTGTCCAGGCAAAGATGGTGGCCATGGGGTTGGTGGAGGTCTCCTCGCCCTTGAGGTGCTTGTAGTAGTGGCGGGTCACGGTGCCGTGCGCGGCCTCGTACTCCGTCACCCCGTCGGGGGACACCAGCACGGAGGTCATCATGGCCAGAGAGCCGAAGGCGGTGGAGATCATGTCGCTCATCACGTCGCCGTCGTAGTTCTTCAGTGCCCAGATAAAGCCGCCCTTGGAGCGGATGACACGGGCCACCGCGTCGTCGATGAGGGTGTAGAAATAGGTGATGCCCAGCGCTTCAAATTGGGCCTTGTAGTTCTGCTCGTACTCCTCCTCGAAGATGCGCTTGAACTCGCCGTCGTACACCTTGGAGATGGTGTCCTTGGTAGAGAACCACAGATCCTGTTTGTTGTCCACGGCAAACTGAAAGCAGCTCTTGGCAAAGGCGCGGATGCTCTTTTCCGTGTTGTGCTGGCCCTGCCACACGGCGGGGCCGCTGACGGTCTGCACCGTCAGAGTCTTTTCCGCGCCGCTTTCGCCCTTGAAGGTCAGCGTGGCGGTGCCGGGCTCATCCGTCACCATGTCCACGGCCTTGTACATGTCGCCGTAGGCGTGACGGGCCACGGTGATGGGCTTTTCCCAGTTCTTCACCACCGGGTGGATGAAGGGCACCACGATGGGAGCCCGGAAAGCAGTGCCGTCCAGATAGGCGCGGATGGTGCCGTTGGGGCTCTTCCACATCTCCGTCAGCTGGGGATACTCTTCCATCCGCTGCTTGTTGGGGGTGATGGTGGCGCACTTCACCGCCACGCCCAGGCGCGCTGTAGCCTTGGCGGCCTCAATAGTCACCTGATCCTTTGTCTCGTTCCGGTGCAGCAGGCCCAGATCGTAGTATTCGGTTTTTAAGTCCACGAAGGGCAGGAGCAGTTCATCCTTGATCATCTGCCACAGCACGCGGGTCATCTCGTCGCCGTCCATCTCCACCAGCGGCGTTGTCATCTTGATCTTATCCATAATGTGTCCTTTCGTTGTATGTTGTGGGGAAAGTGGTGGGAACCAAAGCCTCCCTTGTGTAAAGGGAGGTGGCGCGGAGCGCCGGAGGGATTGTCCAATGATGTAACAATCCCCCAGTCAGCTTCGCTGACAGCCCCCTTTACACAAGGGGGCCATTGAAACCGCCGTATAAACCTCGTTTTTACCCCCGCTTGGCGTAGTAATTCATCAAACAGCCGTCCAGCAAAATCTCCTTTTCATCCGCCGTCAGACCCCGGACATGGAGCAGCAGATCGTGGACGCTGCCGTCAGCGCAGATCACCTGGGCGGGGATATCCTCCCGGCCCTCCTCGATGGCCTGCCGGATACCGGGAACAAACACGCAGTCACCGGGCTGGTAGTCAAAGGCGGTATCCCTGTCCAGCGTGAAGGGCAGGATGCCCCAGTTGATGCAATTGCTGCGGTAGCGCTTGGTGGCGAACTCGTAGCAGATGTTGGCGAAGCCGCCCAGCACCTTCTGGCAGGAGGCCGCCTGCTCACGGGCGGAGCCGTCGCCGGGCTTGTTGGCGAACACGCAGGAGCCAAACTGGGTGCTGGCGGCCAGCGCCTTGGCGTCGCCTACCTTACCCAGCACCTCCAGCACATGGGCGGGCACGTCGCCTGCGCGGCGCTGGGCCTCCTGCGCCGCCACGGCCTTGGCCCGGGGCACGTACTCCGGCACCCGGCGGCTGAGGGTGAACTCCGCCAAACGCAGGGGGTTGGAGCGGTAGGAGGAGGTCTCGCCGGAGGGGATCAGCTCGTCGGTGGTGGTCACGTCATCGTGGATGACGGCGGCCAGCTCTACCAGCAGATTCTCGGTGAGGTCGTACATTCTGGGCCAGTCGGTGATGTTGGGCCCCATCACCAGCTCCACGCCGGGATCGGCCTTGCCGAAGCCGTAGTACAGCCGGTTGTCGTACACGGATTTATCGAAGTGATAGGCGCGGTGCACCGGCGCATAGTCCACATCGGTGGCGGCGGTGATGCGTCCGCCGTTGGCGGCAGTGGCGGCGATGGAGCGGGCGTCCATCAGGCACACGGCGGCGAACTGACCCTCGCCGGGCTTGGAGCCCTCGCGGTTGGGGAAGTTGCGGGTGGTGTGCCGCAGGCTCAGGCCGTTGTTGGCGGGCACGTCGCCTGCGCCGAAGCAGGGGCCGCAGAAGCTGGGCTTGATGACCGCGCCGGTGGTCAGCAGATCGGCCGTCACGCCGTCGCGGGTCAGCTCCAGCGACACGGGAACGGAGGTGGGGTACACATCCAGCGTAAACGCGCCGTTGCCGGTGCTGCCGCCCTTGAGAATGTCCGCCGCCTCGGTGATGTTGTCAAACAGGCCGCCGGCGCAGCCGGCGATGACGCCCTGATCCGCCCACACGCCGCCGTCGTGGATCTTGTCGGTAAGGTGGGGGTGGGTCTTGGGGAAGCGCTTGGCGGCGTCGGCCTCCACCTTGGCCAGCAGCTCCTCCGCGTTTTCCAGGAACTCGTGGATCGTCCACGCGTTGGAGGGGTGGAAGGGCAGGGCGATCATGGACTCGATCTTGCTCAAATCGATGGCGATCATCCGGTCGTAATAGGCCACCTTTGCCGGATGCAGGGGCGCGTAGTCCTCCGGCCGCTGGTGGGCGGCGTAGAAGCCCTGGGTCTCCTCGTCCGTCTCCCAGATGGAGGAAAGACAGGTGGTCTCGGTGGTCATCACGTCCACGCCGTTGCGGAAGTCGATGGGCAGCTCACGGATGCCGGAACCCACGAACTCCAATACCTTATTATTCACAAAGCCGCTTTCAAAGGTGGCCTTCACCAGCGCGATGGCCACGTCGTGGGGGCCGATGCCCCGGCGGGGCTTGCCGGTGAGATACACCATCACCACCTCCGGCATAGGCGCGTCCCACGTGTTCTTCAGCAGCTGCTTGGCCAGCTCCGGGCCGCCCTCGCCCACGGCCATGGTGCCCAGCGCGCCGTAACGGGTGTGGGAGTCGGAGCCCAGGATCATGGCGCCGCACTTTGCCATCTGCTCCCGGGCATAGGAGTGGATGACGCTCTGGTTGGCGGGTACGTAGATGCCGCCGTACTTCTTGGCGGCGGAGAGGCCGAACACGTGGTCGTCCTCATTGATGGTGCCGCCCACCGCACACAGGCTGTTGTGACAGTTAGTCAGGGCGTAGGGGATGGGGAACTCCTTCATGCCGCTGGCTCTGGCCTGCTGGATGATGCCCACATAGGTAATGTCGTGGGACACCATGGCGTCAAACCGGATCTGAAGTCTCTCCGGATCGCCGGATACATTGTGGCCTTGCAGGATACGCCATGCCATGGTGCCCTGCCGCGCCTCCTGTTGGGCAACGTCCGCCTGCTCACAGGGAACGCCGTCCACCAGATACATGCCGTGGTTCGTCAGTTGGATCATAGTTGATAACCTCCTCGGGTACGTATATTCATTGCCCCTATTTTATACGCATCGGGCGGCAAATGTAAACTGCTTTTTCGCCAAAAAAGCGGCGGCGGCGCGGATTTCTCCCTTTTGACGGTATGACTGTCCTTCCCGGAAAGGCAAATGGTGGATTTTGTTTCTTGTAAGTAAATAATTCGTGAGAAATGTTGACGAACGATAAAATTTGTGCCATACTGTATGGTAACATACCGCCCTATATACTTTTACAGGGCGTCAGAGAGGAAAGGAGTGACCACCCTTTGAGCAGACTTGATATCAAGACGCCCAGCAAAGCGCAGACTGTGGTGGATAACCTTTACCGCGACGTTGAGCGCCGCATCGCGGCCTCACCTCCCGGCCTGTGCCCGGTGGATATGTCGCTGACCTTTTTGCAGCTGTGCCATGCCCAGACCTGCGGCAAGTGCGTGCCCTGCCGTATCGGACTGGGCCAGCTGACCAAGCTGATCGAGATGGTGCTGGACGGTCAGGCGGACATGTCCACGCTGGCAATCATTGAAAAGACCGCCAGCAGCATCGTCAACACCGCCGACTGCGCCATCGGCCGTGACGCGGCCCGCCTGGTGGTGGACGGCCTGGAGGGCTTCCGGGACGATTATATCGAGCATATCGAGCATCACCGGTGTCTTGCCAGCCTGGCCCTGCCGGTGCCCTGCGTGGCGCTGTGCCCGGCGGGCGTGGACGTGCCCGGCTATATGGCACTGGTGGGCGAGGGGCGCTGTGCCGACGCAGTGCGCCTGATCCGCAAGGATAACCCCATGCCTACCGCCTGCGCCTATATCTGCGAGCACCCCTGCGAAGCCCGGTGCCGCCGCGACATGATCGACGCGTCCCTGAACATCCGCGGCCTGAAGCGCTACGCCGTGGACAACGCCGGGGACGTGCCCCAGCCGGAATGCGCGCCGTCTACCGGAAAGACCGTGGCCGTCATCGGCGGCGGCCCCAGCGGCCTGAGCTGCGCCTACTATCTGGCGCTGATGGGCCACAAGGTGGTCATCTTCGAGGAGCGCCACCAGCTGGGCGGCATGCTGCGCTACGGCATCCCCAGCTACCGCTTCCCTCGGGAGAAGCTGGACGCGGAGATCCACTCCATCCTCTCGCTGGGTATCGAGGCCCACACCGACGTGACCGTGGGCAAGGAGATCACCTTCGAGCAGCTCCAGCAGGAGTACGACTGCCTGTACATCGCCATCGGCGCCCATCAGGGTAAGGGCGCGGGTATCCCCGGCGAGCACAGCAAAAACGTCATGTCCGCCGTGGAGATGCTGCGGGGCATCGGCGACGGCGATATGCCGGACTTCACCGGCAAGCACGTGGTGGTCATCGGCGGCGGCAACGTGGCCATGGACGTGACCCGCAGCTCCATCCGCCTGGGTGCGGAGAAGGTGTCCTGCGTCTACCGCCGCCGCATCGAGGATATGACCGCCCTGCCGGACGAGGTCACCGGCGCTATGGCGGAGGGCGCGGAAATGCTGACGCTGATGGCGCCTGTCCGCATCGAAGCCAACGAGAACGACGAAGCCGTTGCCCTGTGGGTGCAGCCCCAGATCCCCGGCGAGTCCGACAAGTCCGGCCGTCCCCGCCCGGAGAAGGCCGATCTGCCGGAAGTGCGCGTGGAAGCGGACGTCATCGTGGTGGCCATCGGTCAGGGCATCGAGATCGCCGGGTTCGAGCAGTCCGGCGTGCCCATCAAGCGGGGCACCTTTGTGGCCGCCAGCTCCAGCCAGGTGGGCAATATGAATAATGTGTTCGCCGGAGGAGACTGCGTCACCGGCCCGGCCAGCGCCATCCGCGCCATCGCAGCCGGCAAGGTGGCCGCCGCCAATATCGACGAGCATCTGGGCTTCCACCACGATATCACGGTGGAGGTGGACATTCCCGCACCGCGGCTGAACAACTCCCCGCCCCATGGCCGCATCAATACCACCGAGCGGGAAGCCGCCCAGCGGAAGAACGACTTTGAAGACATCGAATGTGGTCTCACCTGGGAGGGAGCCTGCACCGAGGCGTCCCGCTGCCTGCGCTGCGACCACTACGGATACGGGATATTCAGAGGAGGTCGGAACAGCAAATGGTAACGTTGACCATCGACAAGAAAACCATCTCCGTGCCGGAGGGCACCACCATTCTGGAGGCCGCCAGAAGCGCCAACATCAGCATTCCCACCCTGTGCTATCTGAAGGGCGTCAACGAGATCGCCGCCTGCCGCATCTGCATGGTAGAGGTGGAGGGTCACGCCCGGCTCGTCCCCTCCTGCGACAACGCGGTGGTGGAGGGCATGGTGGTACATACCAATTCGCCCCGTGTCCGCGAGGCCCGGCGCGTAAATCTGCGGCTGATCCTCAGCCAGCACGAGAACAACTGCACCAAGTGTACCCGCAGCGGCAACTGCAAGCTGCAGACCCTGTGCAACGACTATAACCTGCTGGGCGACCACTATATCAAGGATCTGAAGAACATCCCCACCGACTTCTCCAACCCCGTGGTGCGCATCGAGAACCGCTGCATCCGCTGCATGCGTTGCATTCAGGTGTGCGAGAAGATCCAGGGCATGAACATCTGGGACGTGGTGGGCACCGGTATCCGCACCACCGTGGGCGTGGGCCGGTTCCGCACGCTGGGCGAGTCGGACTGCACCTTCTGCGGCCAGTGCGTCACCCACTGTCCCGTGGGCGCTCTGCAGGAGCATGACGACACCGGCAAGGTCTGGGATGCGCTGGCCAACCCCAACAAGATCACCGTGGTGCAGGTGGCCCCGGCCGTCCGCGCCGCGTGGGCGGAGTACTATCACCTTGACCCCAAGTTCGCCTCCGCCCAGCGGATGGTGACGGCGCTGAAGGAGATCGGCTTCGACTACGTGTTCGACACCGACTTTGCCGCCGACCTGACCATCATGGAGGAGGGCAGCGAGTTTTTGCAGCGCTTCACCCATCATGACCAGTACAAGTGGCCCATGTTCACCTCCTGCTGCCCCGGCTGGGTGCGGTTCGTCAAGGGCCAGTTCCCGGAATACACCACCAATCTCTCCACCGCCAAGTCCCCGCAGGCCATGTTCGGCGCGGTGACGAAGAGCTACTTTGCCGAGAAGCTGGGCGTGGATCCCCACGATATCTGCGTGGTGTCCATCATGCCCTGCACCGCCAAAAAGGCGGAGCGGGCCATTCCTAATCTCAATAGTGCCTGCGGCGATCCGGACGTGGACGTGGTGCTGACCACCCGCGAGTTCGTCCGCATGCTCCGGGGCGAGCAGATCAACCCCGCCGTCATGGAGGAAACGCCCTTCGACAGTCCTCTGGGCACCGGAACCGGCGCGGCGGTGATCTTCGGCGCCACCGGCGGCGTCATGGACGCGGCGCTGCGCAGCGCCTACTTCATGGTGACCGGTCACAACCCCGACCCCGACGCCTTTACCGCCGTCCGGGGCATGGACGGCTGGAAGGAGGCCGCCTTCGACATTCCCGGCGCAGGTCGTGTCCGGGTGGCGGTGGTCAGCGGTCTGGGCAATACCCGCAAGCTGATGAACGCCCTGCGCAGCGGCAAGGCCAGCTATGACTTCGTGGAGGTCATGGCCTGTCCCGGCGGCTGCGCCGGAGGCGGCGGTCAGCCCATCCGCGACGGCGTGGAGCTGGCGGGACCCCGCGGCGATATCCTGTGGAATCTGGACAAGAACGCCGATATCCGCTTCTCCCACGAGAATCCGGAGGTACGGGCGCTGTACAACGCCTACTTCCACAAGCCGCTGAGCCATCGCTCTCACGAGCTGCTGCACACCGACCTGACCGCGTGGAAAATGCCCACAGAGGAGTAAACCGCCCTTTCTGACGGAGGTAACGCCATGAAAAGACTGATCGCCTTGCTGCTGACCGCGCTGTGCGTTCTCGCGCTGACGGCCTGCGGAAGCAGCACCGAGTGGACCATGGTAGACATAAAAGGGCAGGAGAGTCGGCTCTCCGCCCAGGACGCCGCCGCAGTGGATCGCTGCTTGAAATCCAAGGACTGGCAGGACGACCTGAGGGACTGCATCATGGTGCGTCTCACTGACGGCGGCGGCAGGCGCATCGACTACTGCGCCGACTGCGGGGTCTTCAACGATCTGGCCGCCGGACGGCACCTGGAACTCAGCGACAGTGCCGGAGATGACATGAATACCCGTCTGGGCCGATACGGTTCGCTGTGGGTCACGGGTTAAATAAAAAAGGGACTGCATCTGCAGTCCCTTTTCTGTAAAAATCTCTTGCACTTACCGTCGGCAGTGGCTATAATAAATGAGACAGGAAGCAAAAAAAGAATATTCTTTTTTTGCTGGTTATTCTTTAACCAGCAAAAAGGCTCTGGTACAAAAGGAGAAAGAACATGAAAAAGAAAATAACAGCCCTTCTGCTGACACTGGCGATGCTGCTGGCGCTGGCAGTCACCGCCTCAGCAGACGAGGCGACACCCACCCGCACGGAGAACCTGAATCTGAGCGCCTATACCGAGGTGACGGACATGCTGGATACCGAGGGATGGAAATATGAACCCGGCCAGAATGGCGGCACGCTGACCCTGCGCAATTTCTATTTGAAGGGTGCCCACAATGCCGATGGCTTTTCCGGCCTGCTGACGGGCGAGGGCACCGTCACCATCGTGCTGGAGGGTGCCAACGTGATCGAGACGACGAGCGATTGGTATCGTCCTCTGATGAGTTCCACCTCCGGCAACATGGATGTTTCCTGGATCATCAAGGCGGGCGAGAGCGGCGGCAGCCTGTCCATCCGCCACTGCGGCACGGTCAAGGACAAGAATAATCCCTATGCCTTTGCCGGTGACGATCTGACCATCCAGTCCGGTACGGTGGATTCCAATATGGAGTTCTGCAATGTCGAGGGCGACTTCCGTCTGGAGGGCGGCAGCCTGACGGTCACGGTGTCCGACGTCATCGCTGACAGCTATCCCGTCCGCACCATCGGCTCGGAGCAGGGCAAATCGAACGTGGTCATCAGCGGCGGCAAGCTGTCCATCCCCTGCGGCGACTGGGCCATCACCGCCAGCTCGAACCGCAGCGGTGATATCATCATGACCGGCGGCGAGGTCAACGTGGCTTCGGATCAGGCCGCCCTGTACGCCGCCAACATCAAGCTTAGCGGCGGCCACCTGATCGCGGTGGGTCAGGCGAGAGCCACCCTCTTCGCCGTGGATACCAGCGATTACACCGGCACTGGCGTTGTGATCGGCTCCGTCAACGCTGACGGCAGCGATCCCACCAGCTACGTGGCCGACAACTACAAGACCTACAAGTGGATCGAGTTCCCCCACCAGCACACCTTTGGCGACTGGGACACCGTGAAGAAGCCTACGACCAAGGAGACGGGCCTGAAGATCCGCACCTGCACCGAGTGCGGCTATGAGGAACAGCAGGAGCTGCCTAAGCGATCCAACGGCGGCTCCGGCGACAGCCAGACCCCGCAGGATACGGAGACAAAGACCGGCAGTGTCCAGTCCGCCAAGACGGCTGACGGTATGGACCTGCCCCTGTACCTGACGCTGACGGTGCTGACCGCGGGCGGTATCGTTCTGCTGCGCCGCCGTGCGGTTTGACTCATAAGAAAAAGAGATGGCGAAAGCCATCTCTTTTTTTACCGGTTCCTCTTCGCCAACGCCGACAGCAACGGGAACTTGCCCATGATGTACTCGTAGCTGCCCCGCCCGTGGGGCAGCATGCAGGCGGAGCAATCCTTGATGCCGTTGGGCAGCCACTGACAGTTGCCGCCGCACTGGCTGCCCAGCGCGTACAGCGGGCAGTAGCAAAACAGACAGTTGAAATCCTCCGGGTGGCTGGTGGCGTGACAGGGGAAGAACTCGCATTTCGTGTGCTGCACGAAGGAGTAGTTGCACTCGCTGGGCTTCTTGTCAAATACGTTATCGCTCATTGCTGATCGACCTACCTTTATCCTGATGTGCCCTCATTGTACCAGCCATTGGTGGGAAAGTCAACGGGAGGGAAGAAATCCGGGGTTGCATTTTCGCGGCGGACTTTATATAATAATGCCACTTTACCACACTTTCTGGAGGTGGAGACATGGAGAAGAAACCACATCCCGCCCTTGCCGCCGTGCGCGCTGCGTTTCCCAGCACCGTCCCGGTGCTGACGGGATATCTGGTGCTGGGCATTGCCTACGGCGTGCTGATGCAGACCAAGGGTTACGGCGTGCCGTGGGTGCTGCTGATGTGCTGTCTGGCCTACTGCGGCAGCATGCAGTTTGTGGCCATCACGCTGCTGGCCACCGCGTTCGACCCGCTGCAGGCGCTGCTGATGAGCCTGATGGTCAACGCCCGCCACCTCTTTTACGGCGTGTCCATGCTGGGCAAATACCGGGGCATGGGCGCGGCCAAATTCCCGCTGATCTACACCCTCAGTGACGAGACGTTCTCCATCGTCTCCTCGGTGGAGCCGCCGGAGGACGTACCCCGGAAGGACTTCTATCTGGCGGTGTCGCTGCTGAACTACGGCTATTGGGCCGCCGGTTCCGTGCTGGGCGCGGTGGCGGGCCGGTTCATCACCTTTGACACCACGGGCCTTGACTTCGCCCTGACGGGCCTGTTCGTGGTGCTGTTCATCGAGCAGGTGAAGAACCCCCAGAACCGCATGAGCGGCATCATCGGCCTTGTCTGCTCCGCTGCGGCGCTGGCGGTGTTCGGCGCGGACAATCTGGTGATCCCCGCCATGGTGCTGGTGCTGATCGTATTACTGTTGGGGAGGAAGAAGCTATGACATTGACAACGACGCAGGCGCTGGTGATCGCCGGCGCGGTGACGCTGGGCACCATCATCACCCGCTTCCTGCCCTTCCTGCTGTTCCCGGACAACAAGCCCATCCCCAAGGTGGTGGAGTATCTGGGCCGCACGCTGCCTGCCGCCATGATGGGCCTGCTGGTGGTGTACTGCCTGCGCAGCATCTCCTGGCTGTCGGTGCCCCACGGAGCGCCGGAGCTGATCGCCATTGCGGCGGTGGCAGGGCTCCACCTCTGGAAGCGGAATGTGCTTCTGTCTATCGCTGGGGGTACTGTACTGTACATGGTGCTGGTACAGGCGGTGTTTGTGTGAAAAAAGAGAAGAGATGCCGGCCGGCGGAAGTCCGACCGGCATTTTTCAGCGCCGGGAG
>OOAE01000914.1_pt1 | contig 24397 bp, 19 predicted proteins | sample 1671271 | NCBI WGS metagenome assembly OOAE01 (sample SAMN06348139, study PRJEB24527) | human gut metagenome | biome: human gut; feature: ankylosing spondylitis patient; material: feces | host: Homo sapiens | place: China | collected 2015-10 | reverse complement strand
AACGGTCACCCGTGAGGAAGTGTTGGGTTCGAGTGCTGTGGACAATGCTCCACCATTAAAAGATTATCCGAACCTTCGACCAATCGGTCAAGGGTTCGGTTTTCTTTTGTTCATCGAAGATATCATCTTATAGTCATCCGTCCTTCTATTTCGCGTTCTGCGGTTCAAAACAGGAGTAGCTACCGTTTTGGAAAACAAAATTCCGCAGTCGACAAATTATACCACCAGCAGTATTGGAATAATTTTAGGAGGTATTTGACATGAATGGAATGGTATCCTGTGAGTATAACATGGACAGCGGCTGTATAGAACTCAAATTCGTTGACGGTACGGAAAGCGCTATTGACTGTATCGCCGTAGAAAACCTTACAGCCAACAATATGTATGAGCGTTTTGAGCTTGATTATCTAATCTACAATGCCCCGCTCGCTTATGCGGACTTGATCCTGAATGGCAACCCGGAAACATATCTGAAAGCCGTTATAGTATGTAAACCATTTGAGAACTAAAAAGAACAGGGCGAGGTCGGAATTGCTTCCAGCTTCGCCCTTTCCATTACACCGCTTTGCGATTTTGGTGTTTTGTGTCTTATGTTTGTATTTTAATAATACACGAGACCCGTCAATGTGTCAAGAAAACAATCTCCCGCTAAAAACCGCTAAGTTGGCAATTCAACAGGTATGTCTTTAGGAATTGGCGTAAATCTTATCTGCTTGCCTAATACACAAAGTGGCGACTCAGATTTTGGTTAAATATCATTCATAACGTTCAAATAAGACCTCAACAACATCAAAGATGTCCTCTGTGTCCCTTATAAGCCTCATGCCTTTGCTAATTACTCCAATTTCTTTTGTTGCACCAATCGCCAAACTTGGAATCCCAGAACTCAAATCCGGAGCTTTATCATCAAAACTGATTTTGATCGGTTCAAGAGTGATAGTCGAATCCTTTTTGGAAAAAGGATATCTATAGTGGGTGGATGAAAAGTCTTTTTTGTCAATCTTTGAGAGAACTCGCATACAGAGCTGACGGTCAGAATCATCCATCTGAAGTTTATGTTCTTGGCATAACTGTTGATAGTATTCCCAAAGAGCTTTTACGGAATGGACAGTGTTCATTTTCCCAACTGGCGTTTTAATCTCGCTGATTTTAAGAAAGCTATTATCTTTTCTCAACTCGCAAACGATAAGCCCTTTCAGCTGAAGTTCTATGGTATGGCGTAATAAATAAGAAATCGGATTGTATAAATATGGTGCACTCACGATTTGCGTCCATAAAGTTACTGCAGCAATATGGTATTCGAAAGCCATATCGTAGAAAGCCTTTACTTGCTTATGCAACACAAGCTCCTTTCAGACACTATCTTTCATGGAGTATAATTCCCGTCAACAGTCAACTTTTTGAATATGATATGACTGTGGTTCAATAAGCCATTGGCAATTCTCCATGATTTCCTGTGCAGGATTGTTTACAATCTCTGGGGAGTAGCCATTATCAGAGATTTTCGTCAAATCAACCAAGTATAAATAGTAATTGGTTCCCAACAATTTCGCTACCGCATATTCGTTTTTAGACCAGAAAAATCCTGTTGTAGATATAGCTTTGACCTCGATAAAACGATTGGATACCACTGCCTCAGGGGTGTTGACTGACACAATATCATATCCGGCGGATACATCAATATCAGATATCCGCTTTACCTTTGTACCATCGGCGATTCCAAGCCTTCTCTTCTCATATTCTACAACAAACAACTCAGCTATTTCTCCAGCACGCTCATTGTTTTCAAGTTGTTCTTTTAGTTTTTCTAACGACATTAGCTTCCGTTTTGCTTTACAGTGTTTGGCAATCAAAAGTTCATAATCTGAGGAAATATAAAACCGAGAACCTCGCGCATCCCTTAGTGGAAGAAGAAAATGCTGGCTTATCAAGACATTCCGAACGCTTGACAGTGAAAGAGGAAACAGTTCGTTTTTGAACGAAAAACTGCATTGGAGCGAATCATAGGAAAACATTGTTGAGTCAAAAACGCCTTCAGAAAAGAGTAAATCAACCGAAGACGTAACCAATTTCGTGTTCAATACGTCTTTATCGTGTAACATTTCCCCTATGGAGGGTACAACGGAAATGGCATCCTCCTCCAAATGAATCCACCCAAAAGCGAGACAATATTCGATCAAATCCCTGACAGACAGATAACGTTTTCCTGGGGCATGAGCGCATATTACTTCTGCGTCATGAACCTTAATTTGACTATTGCCAATTACATCACACAGAAAGAACAGCACCCCATCCTTGCCACCGTGATAGTTAAGATTCTTTAGTTCGTCTAACATAATCTCTTATCAACGCCTTTATATCTTCGTCACCCAAATCTTCAGAAATATTGTTAAAGAGCGGAATTGGCATACTCTCCATGATTTCTGTCATTCTCATTTCTTTTTCTGTTAATCTGGCATCAATGGTTTCATCTATCGTATCTTGGGATAAAACATAGTAGTAGTTGGTAACCGTTCCAGCCATTAAGCCATATCGGTGAATTCGATCCTTTGACTGAACAAAGTGTGCCGCATTAAACGACCTCTCAATGTATATCGCATTATGACAAGCTTTGTGCAGGGAAATCGATTCAGCTACAGCAAAGGGATTTGCAATAATGACTTTGAATGGACAATCAGGCTCTTGGAATGCTTTTACTATTTTCTCCCTCGTGAGAATGAATTCGTCTTCATCAATTCCGTCACGCTCAACAGGAGTTGCTCCGTACAATTCCTGACATAATATCCCCTCATTTTCAAGGAAGCGTTTCAGCCTGTGTATTGTATGAATAAATGATGCCCAAATAACTACTTTCCCGTTTTCTGCAAGTATACTATCAACGATTTTTTTAACGGCTATATATTTTGCCGGTGTTTCACTATCCTCATAATCAAGGATTGATTTTAGCACATCAGAATCATCAATTGCCTGATATGCCTCTACCGGAAGGTCTTCATTTTCAAAAAAGTCCCGTAAAGGTGCACGAAGCATTGCAGGATCTGAAGCGGCTTGCATCAATCGGATAGTACGCGCTTGAGCTAATGCTGCTTTGAAACGAGATGTCGTATCCATCGCACCGTCAGCCATAAACTCATCCATATACTTTTTTTCAATGAAATCATATATGCGCTGCTGTAATGGCCCCATTGGAACAGATACCGGGGGATGAACAGTGGCCGGAGGGATATTCAAATCGCTTTTCCGAATGCGAATAAAGAAAGGCGAAATATTGTCGATTAGGCGAGCCACCCTTGCCGTGTCTCCTGTTGCAGTAATGTCTCGCAGCTGATTGACTTCAAATCCCATGACATTTTTGTTAGGCCAAATGAACTTGAACATATTATAAATATCCTCATATCCATTTGGAGCGGGAGTACCAGTCAATACGATTCGAGATTTGCTGTATTTTGACATCTCCAATACTGCCTGAGCAATAATGCCTCCTGATGAATTTTTGGCTTTATGAGCCTCATCCAAAACAACCATGACCCGATTTGTTCTCAAGAAAAATCCAATTTCTTTCTGAAGAGAAATCAATGAAGCATAGGAAATCAAGGTTAATTCAAAGGGGTGTTTCGAAATCAAATAATCTTGCTTATCAGCCTTATCTACACCGCCAACCAGTCGTTTTGAGTGTGGAGTTCTTCCAAAGCATTCTTCAAATTCTGTTTCCCATGGGCCAAATGAACTTAATGGCCCAACAATAAGAAGCTGATCAACATGCTTCGGATTATCTTCGGGCAAGTTATGTAAATAAGCATAAGCTCCATATACAATGCTTGTCTTTCCCGCTCCAGGGACCGAAAAATTGCAAGCATTCTGGGAAAAAGCCATATGATATGCGGAGAGCAACTGTAACGGATATAAAGACCGCGAAGGTAAGTTCTCAGCAACAGATTTTGTGAACTCCGCAAATTCCTCTGTATCACATTCGTTATTTCGAATATTCAGAGCCTTTTCGGAGAATTCTTTAAAGCGACGCTCCTCTTCATAATAATCTATAACTACTTGTTCGGTGCTCTTGCTCTGGTCTTCGATGAATCCATATTTAGCTAACATGGAACTGATATTTGACATCACCGCGTATGGTTCGTTGTCTCCAACGGGAATGACTATCCGTTCAGCCTCTACGGTCGGATTCAAATAATCCCGCGCATATCTCCAAGCAAAGCGATGCTTTTGTAATGCCTTTATATCTCCAAGAAGATATATTTCATTTTTTGAAGGGTCGAAATCGATAGAGATATTTGCCATGATGCTCATCTCCGCTCCAGTTTTTTCTTCATCTCCCAAGTGATTTTATTGATTTCTTTCACCATCTCTTCGATGTGAGGATCGTCTGTAAAACTATCCTGATTACAGTCTACAGCTCTAAGGGCACTAAGCGCTCGTTCAATAAGATCAGCTGGTTTGTTTGCGTCACGTTTATCTTCTAAGCGCCGTGAGAAACGGTTCAGATTGCCTTTTAGATGCCCTTTAGCCTGATCAACCCATTCGTTATCTCTTTGCTTGAGCAAGAGGCTCAAATCTTCACCGGGGCAACGTTGCCGTAATTCATCAACTGTTTCCTCGTCAGTTGGTGTATTCTCTTGATGCTGTTTTAAGAAGTTACTCCAAAGATCTTTAAAGAAGAATATGCTTCCTTCTTTTCCTGTCTTTGCAATATCACGGAATTCCTTTCCTTCGTAGCGTGCTCTTATGTAATCAAAACAAACCAACTTAAGGTCTGATATATCGGAATCTGTATAATTCCAATCCACATTGCGAACATTAGTTCCACGTTTAGAATAGGAATCCAAATAGTTTTCCAAGTCGACGAATGGGCCTTCTGTTTTTTCAAGACGCGTATAAATCCCATCATAATCATATTCTTGTAGATACTCTTCCATAAGCGTTAGAATTTCAAGCCATTGTTTTATCTGACTTTCTTTTTCGCTCATAAATTCTGCAATCTGCTTTTCTGTAAACCCAAGATGCTTCAGTTCTTTGCACTTTAAATACTTTTCTATCGGATTATAATCCAACTTATCATCCTCTCCCATTTGATAGATAGTCTCAAGCTGTTGAATGTCTTTTTCTTCTGCATCATCCGGGAGAATAATCGCAAGGAAATATTGGCATTTTTCAACTTCAGCATAAGAATAGCCGTATTCTTCATGCTTATGGAACAACCGATTCAAAAGCATGGCTCGACGGTTGCCATCGACAATAATACCGTCCGATGTCACAATACCGTACCTCTGCTGGCCAATTTTCAATAAGCTTTCCATTGTAGTTTTATTGCGATCGACCTTTGATTCGTACAAGAAGGTTTCAATGATTTCTCGATCGGAATCTAATTCCGCATTCAATTCACCATTCTGTTTCTCATACGAAAGAACATCGGAGCCGATTCTGCCGTTGTACTTGTTATAAATGAGATAATCTAAAGGAATTCTCCATACGATTTCTGTCCTCGTAGTTCCTTTATAGCGCAAGGGTATTCCTGTCATAGCTTGATTCAACTGACTGGTCTTTATTTCTTCCAATTTTGCTTTTCTTGTAGCAGCATCCATTATTTCGACCCTCCCATAAAATCAACCATGGCTGTTAGAATGTAGTAGCCAATTACAATAGCAAGTGGTAAAGAAAAAGGTTCTTCTCCAATGACGACCACTTCCGTTTGTTCTTTTGGCGCAAGTAGCATATCAATATATTCTCTAATACTATCTAAAAGTTCGTATGGGCCTTCCCAGGGAGTAGCTTTTCTCTGCTCGGATGTCATACAATACACTTTTTGGAATGAATCCATGTCAGTGACGGTCGGTTTTATTCTTGATAAATAATCCCGAAGGCTCTCATGGTACTTCTCTGGAATTTCTATTATTTTCAGAGCTGGGGTGTATTTTTTAGCTTTCTTTTTCCCTTGACTGTAGTGTATTTCAGCATCCCACTTAAAAATCTTCTGATTAAAGTCAGAATGATAATTTGTTAATTCCACACGGTATGCATCTATTATCAAATACGGAATATGATACTTGAATTTTGCAACATCGCGCCGCGGTTTTTCAGCTCGGACAGCAAATTTTCTACCATTCAAATCGACAAATTTAATATCCTTATCATGCTTAATCTGAGGGTAATGATTTGGCATAGATATTTGCTCTTCTTTAGCTATAGCTTTTGCAAGTGCATAGGACATTTTAGGTGGTACCGCATTACCAACAAGAGTATGCTTGATTCCTTTTGATTCGCCATAAAACCAATAGTCAATGGGAAAGCTCATCATGCAAGCTGCTTCTCTTACTGTTGGCAAGCGATAACTGTTTTCCCCATATCCAAGTATCATTGCTTCCCGTGCGCTGGCGGTCATAGTTGCCATAACAGTCCTTGCGGGTTTATTTAGGTTTTCAGGGAAAGACATTTTTCCCATATACCCTTTATCTTGTTTTAACCGTTTGGCTGTTTTACACTCAAACTCAGCAAGTTCATAGATATAATGCTGATCTGTTACTTGTTGTGCTTCCAGCTTAAGGTCTGGATAATTGATATCTGTAATCAGATTGTTATCTGTTCTCAATGGGTTTCCAAGCGAATCAAGAACTTGTTTCAGGGTTGTCACATTGTTATCGTTTTTTACTCTAATAGGCTCTGGAAATTCTCCACAGAGGTAGCGTTCCCTATTTGTAGGAGCTCCAAAATATTTTGCATTATATTTTCCCGATGCACCATCATGAGGTCTTAAAACGAAATCGCCTTCAAGTCCTAAGTCAGCAGCAGAATACTCTTCTTTAATATACTGCTTTACCGCTGGCACATTTTCCAGTATCCAATATTTTAAGACTGATTCTTGTTTGAATTTTTTACGGGCGATTATTCTTAAGTAGGCTTCAATTAGCTGAATACCAATTGATTTATCAGCATTTCCAGACTTATTGGAATGGGAAAATGACTGACACGGTGGCGATCCGATAATAACCTCACTATCAGGCACTAACGCTTCAAATTCGTCATCTGGAAGTTCAGATATCCGAATAACATCGTCTTGTATTACATTGACACTGGGCTTATTGCCTTTGTATGTTTTTACGGCAGGTCCCCATTTATCGACAGCAAATACTATTTCAAATCCGGCTTGACGGAATCCCTCTGAAAAGCCACCGCCGCCACAGAAAAAGTCAGCAACTCTCATTTCATAGACCTCTTTATCTTTAGCTCAATTCTTAATCATTAGGTTGTTTTCTATATTTTCTACTCTTTATTCGAGCGTCAACCGGCTTTTTCGCCTCTTCAAGTATCAACCACATATTTCCGGCTCGTTGAACATTTGGGATACGCCCCTCAGCACAAAGTGTTCCTATTCTCCCGGTCGAGATATTCCATTTTTTACCAATCTCTGTTGCAGAGACATATTTCATCTAAACATCCTCCGTCAAAACCACGGTATAACAGGATATAACTATTCATTTATATCATATCCCACAACCGGAATAATATCAAGATGGCAAATGTCATAAATCGACATAAAATTAAGCTTTTTCGCATCTTTCCTGGTCAAAGGATGAGCAGGCGAAATGTGAGTTCATACTTATTTGGCAAACCTGCTAACGAGTGTCAATAGGCTGAACAAAAAAATCATTGCCGGGTGCAGTTAAGTATCCGGCAACTTTAATAAGCCGACAGCACCGCTTGTCAGATGAAAATCATCGTAATAGTCCATCAGAAATCATCAACCGGCATCAGAAGATGGCTGAGGGCGCAGAAATTCGGTAACACGAGTGCAATAGATTCATAGGAACTTGGCACTTCCTGCGACGGTATAAACGTAATAATGCTTTCCCTCGGAACACTTTTTGTCCATGAAGCAGTAAACAGCATTTTTGTTCTGTTTTTCAGTCGCGGCCTTTTCTGCTTTCGGCGGACGACCACGGCGCAGCTTTTTCGACTCCTCCGTATTGGTGGGCTGCGGTGTTTCTCCAGAAACTGCCACCTCCGACATTTCGGGAGTTTCCGCCTTTTCGACTTCGGCGCAGGTGTTCTGTCTCTTTTCCACCATAAGCTCATTGATTTTGTCAAAGGACACAACCACATCGCTGGGCGCAGGTATGGCAGGCCCGGTCTGTTCCTACCGGGGCTCAGACGCTGCGGCCTGTTCGGGTGTAGCGATAGGATCGGCGGCCTTCGGGGAAGTATTCTCCGCAGGGTCCGTATTCAATTTTTCATCGGCCATTTACACCCCCCTTCGTTAAAGTTGCACAAATTTGAATGCTAAGATTTTGTAGTTTTTTGTGTTTCCTTTCCGTCTATCCACGTAAAAAAGCCGCCCGTTCTTCATGCCGGACGGCTTTTTTCGTAATGTGATAAATCAAATATTTTTTCTGGTTTGCAGGCTCCGAAAGGCCTTGTATTTACAGTGTTCCTAATAGGAAGCAATCATATGACTTTGATGTCTCCACCAAGCAAGAGAAGTCCGAGTCTGCTTCTGATTGAAGATGGGTTTGGACTTTTCGTTTTCTTTGGGTAAAAAACAGAAGGAACGATAAATCGCTTATTGAAAAGTGTGCTAAAGAATGGTACAATCCGTTATAGAGAGGAGGCAAGTTCAATGGGACAAGGAACTATAACAGATGACGAAGCCAGAAAGATGCTTGAGATGCTCAAAAGTCTTTTTGAAGACGAATTGAACTTTCCTCTACCCGGAAAGAAGTTGGAATTCGAAGCAGTTGGCGAAAACAAGCGGGATTTGTTTGTTGTATCTATCTTTCGTGGAAAGATTCAATCAGCAAAGGTCAACATAGGAGCTAGGATAAAGGTCAATGGAGTAATGCTCCTAGAACTTCATCTTAATCCCACAAATGTACATCAGAATCCCGATGGCAGGAAAATTACTGGAAGCCACTGGCATATATATACGGAAGAGTATGGTCGTTCCATGGCCTATGAAGCCGAAGATATAAAGTCAGATAATTTTGTCGAGAATACCTTGGCATTTTTGAAACGTTTTAACGTTGTCAAAATGCCAACAATAAGTTATCAACTAGAGTTGTGTTAAAGAAAGGAGGAATAATCTTTGGATATTCAAAAATTGATTAACGACTATGCGCAATGGTTAAAGAATGAAATTACATTTTCGAAGATTGGCGAATATTACGAGATTACTACTCCGTATTTAGATAATGCAAATGATTATTTGCAAATTTACGTTCGTCAAGATGGAAATGACATTCTCTTTTCGGACGATTCTGCAACTATCAGCAATTTGAAAGCTACGGGTTTTCAATTTACACCCAATCGAAAAAAACATCTTCAGCGCATTTTAGCACAATTCGGCGTTAATTGTGAAGGAGATGAGTTGACCGCAAAAGCTCCTATTCAGGAATTTGCAAAGAAAAAGCACCTGTTTATTCAAGCAATTTTGAGAGTAGATGATATGTTTGCGCTCTCAAAATCGAAAACAGCGTCGTTGTTTACTGATGATATTCAGCAGTTCTTTGATTCGAGAGATATATTTTATTCGGACAATGTTCAATTTACTGGAACATCAGGTTTTACTCATAGCTATGATTTTCTGTTCCAAAGAACTAAAACACAGCCAGAGCGTCTCTGTCAGGCAGTGAACAATCCAAACAAATCCAGTGTTGGCAATATCTTGTTTGCGTGGAACGACACAAAGCTCGTCCGAAAAAATAATAGCCAGTTAATTGTAATTCTCAATGATCAAAACAATGTTTCCCGTGGAATCGAGGAAGCCTTTACAAACTATGATGTGAAGGTCGTTCCTTGGAGCCAGCGCAATGCCTCTGAGAATCTTGCATTGTTCGCTGCCGGCTAAACTATTTATATATAGCAGGGCATTTCTAGCAATGGGAATGTCCTGCTGTTTTTATATGGCAAATGCAAGTGCTTGTAGTTGCGTTAAATGGTAACAGTAAGTGTCGAGTTTCGTACCCAAAAATTCATGGGTACGGTTCTGGGTACAAAGAGCCGTTTTAGAGACAAAAAGATACCAAAAGTTACGTCAAAGTACACAAAGGCACTTTTATGAAATTATCAGATAGTCACAAGATTTCACAAGAAAAACGGGATTTCAAAATTAGCGACGTTCTCATAACCGCTTGGTCCCGGGTTCAAGTCCTGGCTGGCCCATACAAAAAAGAAGCACGAAGGTTTCGGCCTTCGTGCTTCTTTTTTGTATGCCGACTGCTTATTGGCAATCGGTGCAAAAACTATATTCAGGCAAGCATCCTGCCCTCCAGATAGGAGCAGCGGAGGTAGTCGGGATTGGTATAGTAAACGTTGGAATTGAAGTCAGAGATCTCATCCGTGATAAAAGAGGAAAAAATATCCAGAATGCCTTGTGCGGCATCGTCGTTTTTCATAGTAGACAGTACCAAGCCCTGATACAACATTCCGATGGAAGTAGTCGAAGGAACCGTATAGCGGCATTCCGAAACCGTGTCGAATGTTCCCTCTGCAATCTGGAAGTCCTCGATCAGTTCATCCGAAACCTGCTCAAAGGAAAGGCAGTGGTTGACTTCGGCAAGCCGGAGCTGCCGCTCGATATCGGCTTTGGAAAAGCAAGCGATCACATCCTGCCGATGATTTTTCGTCTTACGGGCAATGTACTCGATCAGACTGCAAACATAGAAAACGTCATTTTCCTGCTTTTCAGTCATGGATATGTTCACTCCTTTCAAACGTCAGGCAACGCAGAGCATTGACGGTAGAGATACCGCTTCCAAAAAAGGGACGTTCCACGGAACGTCCCTTTGATCGCCTGTGCTTACCGGAACACTGCCACGACATAGGCGGTGCCGTTGTAGTCGATGAAGGCCGCGCCCATTTCGTTGTGACCGGCCGCGTCATCCAGCAGCTTTGCCGCCGCGCTGTCGGCCTGCGGCGCATACAGCCAGGCCGTCATGGCCGCGCTGTCATCCAGCAGGAGCGCCACCGTTACATCCTCCGGGACACCATAGCACCCGGACCAGTATAGGAAGGCGTTCAGATCATCCGTATGGCTCATGTTGCTGTCCGCATCCAGCGCCACGGTGTACACCAGATCCAGGCCGCTGACCCGCAGGCTGTCCGGTTCCTGTACAAACCATTCTGCCACCGCTTTGGCCGTGCTATCCAGCTCCGGCGCATAGGCAACGCCCAGCTGCCGCGCCAGCTCTGCGGCTTTTTCAGCGTCCGTGCCGGTGTTCACGCTCCCCAGCCCGCTGCAGGCCGTAAGCACACCAAGCGCCAGCACCCCAGCCAGCAGGCAGACAAGCAGATTCTTCCAGTGTTTCATCTTGATCGGCTCCTTTCACGCTGCATCCGTCCCCGCCGCCCCAGACCGGCAGGGCCTTTTTGTTCATGATATCATGCTTCCGGGCAAAAAACAAGGCCGCTGCCTGCAAACGGCAGCGGCCTTGTCCGGTTTTTACTTTGCGTACTCGACAGCGCGGCTCTCGCGGATGACGTTGACCTTGATCTGGCCGGGGTAATCCAGCGTATCTTCGATTTTCTTGGCGATGGAGCGTGCCAGCAGGATGACCTGATCGTCGCTGATGACGTCGGGCTTGACCATGATGCGCACTTCGCGGCCTGCCTGCACGGCAAAGGCCTGCTCCACGCCCTCAAAGCTGGAAGAGATCTCCTCCAGATTTTCCAGACGCTTGACGTAGCTTTCCACGTTCTCGCGGCGGGCACCCGGGCGGGCGGCGCTGATGGCGTCGGCAGCCTGAATGATGAAGGCCAGCGGGGTCTTGGGCTCCACGTCGCCGTGGTGGGCCTCAATGGCGTGGATGATCTGGGTGTTTTCCTTGTACTTGCGGCAAATGTCCACGCCGATCTGGACGTGGCTGCCCTCGATCTCGTGATCCAGTGCCTTGCCGATGTCATGCAGCAGACCGGCGCGGCGTGCCATGGTCACGTTGACCCCCATCTCGCCTGCCAGCAGGCCGGCCACCCAGGCCACTTCCATGCTGTGGGTCAGAGCGTTCTGGCCAAAGCTGGTACGGTACTTCAACCGGCCGATCAGCTTGATCAGGTCCGGGTGCAGGCCGTGGATGCCCAGCTCCATCACCGCACGCTCGCCTTCGCGCTTCATCTGCAGTTCCAGATCGTGGCGGCACTTTTCCACCGTCTCCTCGATGCGGGCGGGGTGGATACGGCCATCGCCGATCAGACGCTCCAGCGTCATGCGGGCCACCTCGCGGCGGGTCTGGTCGAAGGAGGACAGGGTAATGGCCTCCGGGGTATCGTCAATGATCAGGTCCACGCCGGTGGCGGTTTCCAGCGCACGGATGTTGCGGCCCTCACGGCCGATGATGCGGCCCTTCATCTCGTCACTGGGCAGCGGCACCACGCTCACGGTGGTCTCGCTGCAGTGGTCGGCGGCGCAGCGGCTCACGGCCTGACCGATCAGGTTGCGGGCGATGTTGTCGCAGTTCTCCTTCAGGTCGGTCTCGTAGGCGGCAATGCGCACGGCCTTTTCGTGGGTGAGCTCCTCATCCACCTTGTGCAGCAGCACCTCGCGGGCGTCCTCCTGGCTCAGGCCGGCCAGCGTTTCCAGACGCTCCATCTCCTTGGCGCGCAGGGCGTCGATCTCGGCCAGACGGGCGTCGGCCTCGGCGGTACGCTTCTTCAGGTCCTCTTCCTTGCGCTCCAGGGCTTCGGTCTTGCGGTCCAGGGCATTTTCCTTCTGGTCAATGCGGTTTTCCTGACGGCTGATCTCAGCACGGCGCTGTTTGATCTCCTTGTCGGCCTCTGCCTTCTGGGCATCGACCTCGGCCTTCAGCTTGAAGGCCTCGTCCTTGGCTTCCAGAACCGCTTCCTTGCGCTTCTGGTCTGCGGTCTTGATCGCTTCGTTCACCAGGCGGGTCGCCTCGGCTTCGGCGCTGCCGATCTGTGCTTCGGCGGTCTTTTTCCGGTTGTTGTAACCAACAAAATAGCCCGCAGCTGCACCGACAACACCCACGATCAGGGCCACGATCACTTCGATCGCGGTCATCGTGTTCACTCTCCTTTGTTCTGATTTTTCATTCAGGTTCAAACAAGCAGGAGACGCTGTGCGGCAGGCTGTGGGCAACGATCTATAAGGGAGCCTTCCATGCAAAAAGTGACAACAAAAATCACACGCGCAGGCAGACCCTGCACGGGCATTGCGGCTTTTTTCTATCCGGTTCTGGCTTATATAAAACAGGCGCGCTTCGCCTGTGGAGAAACTCCGGTCATGGGGACGACCTGCACACAGCGTCTTTTATTCCATACTACTAATTATATTACGAAACATTTGCACGCTTGTCAAGGGAAAACCGGCTCCCGCCGCATATTTTTTGTGCACATGGCCGATTTTATGCCGCAAAAACCCCGGTGCATCTGCATACACCGGGGCTCATTCTGCATCATTATTCCAGATACATCCTCCGCAGGCGCATCCGCCGGGCGGGAGTCAGGCCGTACTCCCGGGCCAGATACTCCTCCGCGCTGCCGCACGCTTCCCGGATGACCTGCAGCACATAGGGTGCCGCACCCGGATCCACGCCCGCCTGTGTGCAGAACCGCATCCGCTTGGACGGGTCGGCGGCGATCTCTTCCGCGTGGCCTGCCAGAAGGGCGTCGATCTCGGCCTTGCGGCAGACATTCGTCTGCACAAAGTCCGCGCAGATCGTCTCGTCGGACGCACCCAGCGCCAGCAGGATCAGCATGGCGGCCACGCCGGTGCGATCCTTGCCGGCAGAGCAGTGGAACAGGATGGGCGTCTCGCCGGCTTCCAGCGCCCGGAACAGCTCCTTGAAGGCCTTGTTGCCGAACAGCATCTGTCGGTACATCCGGTACAGGATGTTCTCGCCCTCCCGGGCGGTGCGCATCATGCGCTCGATGTCACCGGGGGCAAAGCTGATCTCATGGCCGTCGTCGCCGCACAGGGCACAGATCTGCACCAGCCGGGCACCGTCCGGCACATAGTCCGGCTCGGCCTGGGCCTCGGCAGTGCTGCGCAGGTCCAGGATCAGCCGCAAGCCCAGCGCATCCAGCCGGGCACGGTCCGCCGGGTCGGTAAGCCGCGCGGTGCACACGCCGCGCCAGATCTGGCCCCAGCGCACGGTCTTGCCCTCATCGGCCGGATAGCCGCCCAGCTCCCGGAAGTTGGTCGCACCCGCAAAGGGCAGCTGGGTGCCAGGGGCCGGGTGCACCGGAGCGGCAGGCTTTGCCGCCGTGCTGGACAGCACCGGGAAGTTGTAGAAGGGCTTGGCCGGACGGCCCCGGCGCGGCGGCAGCGAGGCGGCCCCGCCCAGCACCTCCATCAGGTAGCTGCGCAGCAGGTCGATGTAGGCCGAGGTATAGTCCCGGCGCTGTACCAGCGACACGCACAGCGGGGGCAGGTCCTCCAGCAGCACGTCCCGCACCCGGTCCAGCTCCCGCCGGGCACCGGGCTCGTAGCGGGTCAGGCAGGTGCACAGCTGCTCCTGCACCAGATAATAGGCCTGGTAAAAGCTGGGGCCGATCTCGGCGTTGGGCGCAAACCCGGCCCGGGCACAGGCCGACCACAGCGGACTGAACAGGTCCTGCCGCAGGCTGGGCAGCAGCACCCGCTGCCCCCGCAGGTCGGCCAGCGGGATGCTCTCCCGGTCCCAGAAGGGGTGACCGCGGGGCACCAGCAGGCAGGCAGGGTCGGCCCGCAGGGTGGTGCGGGCCAGTACCGGGGCCGCACAGCCCAGGTCGATGACCAGACCGGCGTCCAGCTCGCCCTGCTCCACGGCATCGGCCACAGCGTCGTTGTCCAGCAGGCGGAACCGCATCTCCACATGAGGGTACTGCTGGCGGAACTTGTCCAGCTGCGTTTCCAGCCCAGGCAGGTAGTCCGGCACCAGCGCCACGCTGATGCCGATGTGCACCGGCTGGGCCGACTGGATCTCGGCCCGCAGGGCGGCCTGCATCTGCTGGAACTGCTCCACCACCGGGGTGGCATGGCGCTGCAGGCTCATGCCGCGGTCGGTGAGGGTGAGCTTGTGGTGGGCACTGAGGAACAGCGGCCCGCAAAGTTCCGCTTCCAGCGCAGAGATGCTCTGCCGCAGCGCCTGCCGCGACAAAAACAGCCGCTGTGCGGCCCGGGTATAATTCATTTCTTCGCACAATACCAGAAAGTAGTGCAGCTGGCGGATGTCCATGGTTTCCTCCTGCGGATGTTTGTCATAAATAAAGAATACCGCCTTTTCCGGCAATTGTAAAGCCGGTGGACCTTCTTCCCGGTCACATTTTTTGCTGCGCTCTGCATTCCGCCGTATCACGCCGTCACATGGACCGCATTTTCCCGGACGGCATCAATGGTTTCCACCAGCTCGCCGTTCTCGTCAAAATCCGGCAGGCGGCCGTACTTCATCTTTTTGATGGCCGGGAACACCCGCTGCTGCATGGTCAGGAAAATCTCACGGGAGTCCTTATCCTTGAACTTGCTCCACCGCATGGACTGGCCTGCCGCACTGGCGGGGAAGAGGTGCTCCATTTTCTCGCCCGCCATGCTCTCAAACTCTTCGGTGACAAGCTCCTTTTCGTCCAGCGACCGGATGAACATGAGATAGGTCAGCTGCTCGATGCCGGTTTTATGACAGGGTTCAGGACATCCGAACAGACACCGTTTTACATAGAAATGAGGTTCACCCTGAACAAACTGCTTTCCTGCCGCCATTGAGAAAAAACAATCCCCACAGCCACAAAAAGGACTGTGGGGATTGCTTTTATGGTGAAGGAGAAAGAGAATAACGTGTTAACCCTTGTCCGCGCCGGAGGTGATGCCCTCGACGTAGAACTTCTGCATGATGACAAACAGGATGGAGATGGGGATGGACACCAGCACACCGCCTGCACAGAAGAGCGCAAAGTAATTGTTGATCAGGGTCTTTTGCAGCATATTATACAGACCGATAGCCACTGTCCAGTCGGCAGAGACGCCCGAATTCAGGATCATTTTTGCCATCACGAAATCGGTCCATGGAACCATAAAAGAGCTGATGATAGTATAGACCAGGATCGGCTTGGACATGGGCAGAACGACCTGGAAGAACACACGGGCATCGGATGCGCCGTCCAGCTTGGCGGCTTCCCGCAGGGAGATGGGGATGGTATCAAAGAAGCCCTTGCAGATCAGATAGCCCAGACCGGACGAACCGGCATAGACCATGATAAGACCGGCATAGGAGTTGGTCAGATTCAGATATTTCAGGACGAAATAGACGGCGATCATTGCCAGCACGCCGGGGAACAGGTTGACGCTGACAGAAAGGTTCTGGATCAGCTTGCGCCCCTTGAAACGGCAGCAGCTCAGCGCGTAGGCTACCATCAGCACAAAGCAGGTGGAGATAACGCAGTTGAAACAGGCCACCACAAGGGTGTTGGTAAACCAGCGCGGGAACTGCGCCACAGAGTCCGGGTGGAACAGAATGTTGACATAGTTGCGCAGTGTGTAACTGGCCGGGAAGAACTGTCGCACATTGATGCCCCGGTCTGTGGAGAAGGAAGTGACCAGAAGCCACAGAATGGGTACCAGCCAGATAGCTGCCAGCAGGGCCAGCAGCAGATGCCGCAGGATGCTGCGGACTGTGCGGAGGATACGCCCGCGGCGCAGCTGCGCTGCGGTCTCTGCCCGGCGTGCCGGAGAAACAGTTGTCTGTGTCAAGAGAACGTCGCCTCCTTTTTATTGAGGAACCGGAAGCATACCAGCGTGAACACGGCACAGATGATGAACACCATAATGCCAATGACGGCGGCCATCTTGTAGTTGTACTGCTCCTGCGTCAGGCGGAACAGCCATGTGACCAGCAGATCCACCTCTTTTGCACTGGAGGAAGCCAGCGCCTGATCCTTGGTGATATAAACGTCCTGCGTGAGCAGATAGATGACGTTGAAGTTGTTGACGTTGCGCACAAAATCCGTAACCAGTGCCGGGCCCTGCACACTGAGCAGGTAGGGCAGCTTGATGTAGATAAAGCTCTGCAGCGGCGATGCACCATCAATGGTGGAGGCCTCCAGCATATCGGTGGGAATATTCATCAGCACACCGGTGGCAATGAGCATCTGGTAGGGCACGCCCACCCAGATGTTGATGAGGATGATCATGAACTTAGCCCAATGCTGATCGGTCAGGAATGGAATGTGGTTCATGTTCTGCCCCAGCAGACCGATGGCCTTTAAAAAATCGGTCACGCCTGCATTGGCCATCATGGTGTTGAAGATGCCGGCATCCGAGAAGAAGTTGCGCACCAGCAGCAGGGTGACGAACTGCGGCACCGCAATGGTGATGATGAACAATGTGCGCCAGAGCTTTTGGCACTTGGTCTTTTTATTGTTGATGAGCATAGCCAGAAATACGCCGCCGAAGAAGTTGGTGAAGGTGGCAAAGAAGGCCCACACCAACGTCCAGCTGAGCACCCGGCCAAAAGCGTAGCTGAAGGTCAGGCTCAGCGACTGCCCGCCAAACAGAGAAGCAAAGTTCGCCAGCCCCACCCATGTAAACAGGGCGGCGGGAGGCATATGCTGCTGATCGTAGTTGGTAAAGGCAACAGCGATCAAAATGAACAGCGGGATGATGGTGAACACCACCACACCCAGCACCGGAAGGGTGAGCAGGGTAACGTAGAACTTTTCGTTCAGGTACAAGGTGATATCCTGCCGGAAATTGTTGGGCTTTTTGCCAGCGGCCTTCTGCGCCTGTAATGCGTAATTGCTCTGCACCACCAGCATGGCAGCAGCGATCAGCGTTACAATGACCACCAGTGCGATCACGCTGAGCAGCAGGATGGCAAACGAGTTGTCGTAGTTGTTGACCTCGTTCTTTAAGGTAAGGGGGTTGAACTGCATCTCCATCTGCACCGTGCCCAGCGTGCCGAACTTTTTCAGCGCAGGAATGCCGGAGGTACCCAGAAAATACAGTCCCAGCCCCTGCACCAGCGTTACCAGCAGTGCCTTGATAAGCTGGCTGTGGCCAATGTAGCCCAGACCCCAGACAAAGAGGGACAGCTTTGTAAAAATATCTCCGTGAACAAATGCGTGACCGAACTTCTGAAGGAAATTCGGCTCCCGGCCATCTGCCCGCAAGGGTGGTGTAAGGACCATTTCTGCCACAGAAGTCAACTCCTTTCTTGGTATGCAGAGGGGGTTATAGCAAACAGGATGTTAGGTTGACGCCGATTTCTTGTATTGCGATAAAAAGCGGGCACACCGCATTCTGCTGCGTGCCCGCCGGGAAAAACCGAAACTTACTGTGCCACAGGTGCGGTGATGCCGGCCACAGCGTCATCCACCAGCTGCTGCGTGGTCTTGCCCTGCGTGTCGCCGGAGGCGAGGATCTCGCCCAGACTTGCGGCGGAGCTCCAGTAGTTTGCGCCTACCCGCTGCAGGGTAGCGTAGGAGCTCTGCTCAGCCAGTGCGGCAATGGCGGGTGCAGACTGCACAGCCTCGGTGGCGTTTGCGTTGATGTTGGAGGGACCCAGCTTGCGGTCGTTGAAGCGCTTGTTCTGGTTGTCCTCGTTGGTGATGAAGTCGGCCAGCATCATGGCAACGCCCACGTTGGCGCTGTGGGGGTTGACGCCCACCAGCTTGTAGCCGGAGAAGGAGCCCATCTGGACCTGTGCGCCGTTCAGGGTGTAGGTTGGCAGCTTGGTGGCGGCGTAGCCCTCGCCCCAAGCCTCCTCGGCGGTGCTGGCGTTCCAAGTACCGGAGATGGCGGCGCAGCAGCTGCCGTCTTTGATGGCAGAAACGATATCAGCATCTGCGCCGGACTTGAAGCCGGGGTTTGCGGTGATATCCAGAATGGCCTGCGTTACGTCTGCGCCGGGAGCCTCGTTCCAGTTGCAGACGGTGTTGATGCCGTCATCTGCCAGCGTAGCCACCAGACCGGCACCGGCGTAGAAGCTGTAAATGTACCATGCATCGTTCACACTCATCATGAACTTTTTGCCGGCAGCTGCAGCCTTTTCCAGCATGGTGTCCACGCTCTGCACATCCTCGGCGCTCAGCACGCTTGCATCATAGTACAGGAAGTAGCCGTTGTCGGCGGTCATGGGGTAGGCGTAAAGCTTGTCGTTCATGGTGGCAGCGCCCACAGAGCCGGGCAGGTTGCGGCTCTTCACGTCGTCCGGGTTCAGCAGCACTTCCTGCAGCGCACCGGCGTTTACCAGCTCGTTCAGCTGGTCATCAGCAAAGGCGAAAACGTCTGCGGCAGACTCCGGGTCGGCCAGAACGGTGTCCTTTGCGCTGGACTCAGACTGCACGCCGATCTCGATGGTCACGTTGCCCTTGTCCGCATTCTGCTCGATGAAAGCATCCGCCATCTCGCGCAGCATGGTCTGATCCTCTTCTGCGCCCCACATGGTCAGCTTCACATCGCCCCAGCTCTCCGCAGCAGAGGCAGCCGTACTGGAAGCGGCAGCAGAGGAAGCGGTGCTGTTGGAAGAACCGCCGCAGGCGGTCAGCACACCGGCAGCAGCCACAGTGCCCATGGCTGCAAGGAAGTTACGGCGGGAAATCAGCTTTTTCATGATCCAGTTCTCCTTCGTTCTCAATCTGAAATCTTCGGGTGCTCTTTGTTGCGCTTATAAGTTGCGCACATCCGAGCAGCTGTTTTTCTGTACCCATAGGATACCGCATTCTTTTACTCACGTCAATGGACGAAATTCACGGTATTGTTGAGTCGAAACTGGAAAAAGTGACGGTAAAATTAGGATACATGGGCAAAAGTGCGCAACTTTAGCGCAACCTTTGCCATGCAAAGAGCAAAAATGCCCGCTCCGGGAAAGGAGCAGGCACAAAAAGCGCGTTATTTGATGCTGCGGGAGCGTTCCCTCCACTTGGTAGAGTCCCGCAAAATGACCTGATAACCTTCCAGCTGCCGCATGACGATCTCTTTTCCGGCCAGCCGGTCCAGCAGCATCCGGCAGGCGGTCTTGCCCAGCTGCTCGGCATCGTACTGCACCGCCGAAACAGACGGCGTGATGCTGGCAAGCATGGAGCTGTCGTACAGGCTGGCCACTCGCAGATCGTTGGGCACGAGGATATGCCGCGTCCGCAGCTCCCCCATGACCTCAAAGGCGACCTCATCATCGCCGCAAAGGATGCAATCCGCCTTCTGCTCCAGCGCAGCCTCCAGTGCGTCGAGCGTCTGCCCGGCAGATTCCACACCGGAATGAACGAGCCGCTGGTCTACTGGCACACCAAATTCCGCGAATCCACGCAGATAGCCACGTATGCGGTCGGTGTTGACGGCGTACATGGTACTGCCCACCAGCAGCGCGATCCGCTTGGCGCCCAGCTGCAAAAGGATGCGTGTCATCTCGCAGGCAGCCGCGACCTGATCGTTGTCTGCCTGCGGGATGGTCTTGTCCTCGCTGCGTCCGATGAGCACAAAAGGTGTCTCGTATTGCCGCAAAAGTTCGATGCAGGGATCATCCGCCATGGCGTAGGTCAGGATCACGCCGTCCACCTTGTGGTTGGCCAGCTGCCGCTGCAGCTGCGAATACTCGGTGTTGGAGGCGTAGCAAAGCATCAGGTCATAGCCGCGCTGGTCTGCCATGATGCAGATGCCGCCCATGCACTTGCGCAAAAAGGGCAGATCCAGCGTAATAAAGCGCTGTGGCACGATCATGGCAATGTTGTTGGTGCGCACCTTTTCGCCGCCCTGCGGGGCGGCAGGCTCGGTGCGGGTGCGTCCTAGATAGGCATACACCTTGGCGCGGGTCGCCTCGCTGATGCGTCCCTTGCCGGAAAGTGCGCGTGATACCGTTGTTTTGGAAACACCAAGCGCATCGGCCACCTGCTCGATCGTCATTTTTTCGGTTTCCTTTGCAGCCACAGGATATCCTCTCCTTTTCACAGAACTGCGCAACAATGCGCCACCCCAGCATACCGGGGTAAGCCCGCTTTGTCAAGTATGAAAGCAAACAAAAAGCGTTCTGCTTTTTCGGCAGAACGCTGAAAGCTGGTATTTTGTGCCTTACAGGACCTGCTCGCCGTTTTTCCAGACGGCCGTTCCGTAACGGTTCAGCGCAACACCGCCTACTTCGACCGGATGTTCATTGCAGTTCTGTACAAAGACGAACGTACCGCGCCGCGCAGCCAGAACGCCGTCCGGCAGTGCCTCCGGCCAGGCCGGGGTCAGGCCGACTTCCTTTACAGCAGCACGATAAAATGCGCGATAGAACGCTTCCTCGAACCGACTTGCCAGATAATAGGCACGGCCCTCCCCGTAGGAGTGGACAGCCACCGCCGGGCAGTTTGCATAATAGTCCTCGGCATAAACGCTCAGCGGTGTGGCAGGGTCGGTGTCGTTCAGACTTGCGACCTCGCATAGGACCGAAGCCTTCGTTTCCGGCAAAATGGAATCGTCCATCGGGGTGCAGCGGCAGGTTTCGCCGTCATACATTCCGTCGATCTCAGTGCGGCGCAGGCCCAGCAGGTCGGTCAAGCCGTAGGGCGTGTCACCCAGACGGCACAAATCGCTTTCATCCACCACACCGGTCCAGTATGTAACCACGACCGTCCCACCATTCCGGGCAAAATCACAGAGTTTTTGGGCAAAGGCATCGGTCAGCAAATAAACCATCGGAACAACGACCAAACCATAACCCGTCAAATCGGATTCCTGATTCACGAACTCCACCGCAATGCCTTCCCGCGCAAGAGCATTGTAGTGCAGCTTCAGCTCGTCCCAGTAGCCCATCCCTGCATTGCGCGGGCCGCAGGAACCTTCCAATGCCCACTTGTTTTCCCAATCGTGGACGATCGCCGCCTGTTTTTCACGGCAAGTCGTTGCAATCTCCGAGAGCACTTCCAGCTTCCGTCCCACTTCCATCGTTTCCCGGAACGGACGGGCATCCTCCCGCCCATCATGGCCGACGACTGCACCATGGAACTTTTCTTCCGCGCCGCGGCTGGCTCGCCACTGGAAGTAAAGCACACTGTCCGAACCATGTGCAACCGTCTGCAGAGCCGCAAGCTCCGCAATGCCGGGGCGCTTCTGTTTGGAGATCGGCTGCCAGTTGGTAAAGCTGGGGCTGGATTCCATCAGCAGGAAGGGCCTGCCCTTCATGGAGTAATACAGGTCGTGCATCAGGGCCGTATCCAACGCCGTTTCTTCCACTGTTTCGCTGGGCTTGTGCCATGTGGGATAGTTGTCCCAGCTGGCCACGTCGATCTCCTTGGACATTTTGAAATAGTCGATGCCGTCAAACCGGTACATCATGTTTACCGTGAACTTTGCATCCGGCGCAAATTCTTTCACGGTATCACGCTCATATTTCAAAAAATCAATATGCCGGTCACTGACAAAGCGCTTCCAGTCCAGCGCAAGACCCTGCACGGCATTTTCCCCCTGCGGGGCAGGGCTTTCGATTTGTTCCCAAGCGGTATAGTCGTGACTCCAGAACCGGGCGTTCCACGCCTTGTTCAAGGCATCCAAAGAGCCATACCGTTCCTTGAGCCAGCAGCGGAACGCGGCCTGACACAGCTCGCAATGGCAGTCGCCGCTCATCTCGTTGGAGATATGCCAGAGCAGGACAGCCGGGTCATTGCCGAACCGCTGCGCCAGCATCTGGTCGATGATGCGGACTTTTTCCCGGTAGACCGGCGATGTATAGCAGTAATTCTGCCGCCGGTTGTACAGCTCCCGGACCCGGTCTGCCCGGACTCGGCGCACCTCGGGGTACTTGTGCGCCATCCAAGCAGGGCGGGCCGCACTGGGCGTTGCAAGGATCGTATGGATTCCATTGGCATACAGGTTATGGACGATGTCTGCCAGCCAATCCAGCTCAAATACCCCCTCCTGCGGTTCCAATGTGGACCATGAGAACACGCCCAGCGTCACAGTATTAACGTGTGCCTTTTTCATCAGTTCGATGTCCTGCGCCAGAATATCGGGTCGGTCCAGCCACTGTTCCGGGTTGTAGTCTCCGCCATGAAGTAATCTGAGCTGCTGCATGATAGCGGCCTCCTTTGGTTGCGCAAATTGCGCAACATTTTTATCGGATAAAGTTGCGTTCGATACAGAGTATAACAAGAACCTCCACAAGATGCAATGCAGCTTTATGGAATTTCGTTGCAATAAGCTGAACGTTTGATGCGGCACAAGAAACCATCCATGGATGCTTTGGAAGATTCCACAACGTTCATGGGGGATTTATAGGCAGGTTGTCAAAATGCAGAAATACATTGATTGAACGGGAAAACACTTGAACGCCGTGCTATAAGTCCTACTATCACTACACTCCTGCAATAAAATTTGCAAAACCATCTTGACGCACCTTGTAAATCCTGACACTCTCTGTCACAAATCCCACCGAGCTTGTCGGGACAAAGCCCCCGACAAGCTCTGCTCACGATGCACAGGATGCAGACAATGCAAAGAAAAACACGGCTTTCCCGCCGGTGTGCAAAAAATGTGCAAAAGTGTGCAAGCATCCAGAAAAGGAAAATACCACGATGAATCTTGCGATTCTTCGTGGTATTTTTGTGCACTCGAGGGAACTCGAATCCCTGGCCCTCTGATTAAAAGAGCCTACCGGGCAGAACACTTTGATTTTAGAAGTTTCGAGTTTTCGTTGTTTTTGTGCAGAGCATCGTGCTTTTTCACTGTGTAATTTCTGCACCCTTTGTCGTATTTTGCAAATCAGAGTGCCCATTGCATCCCTTGAAACCGTGCAAAAACAGTGCAGAAACCGTGCACTTACTCTGAGACAAATAACAAATGATGATTTTTGATCCATGACTTGGTGGCGGTTTGAGTGACCACAAAGGTATATTTGATATATAGGAAGAAGAATGCCCACTCGTCTGAGGAGTTCTCAGGGGAGTGGGCATTTCTGTATAATGGCATTTTGTATATGTCACTTGCCACCTTTAGCATGGAGGTTGCCATTTTTTGAGATGAAGTTGACTCTTTTAGCATAAAGGTTGCCATTTGGGGAAAGAAGTTTCTGCTTTTTTATATGGCAAGTTTCCGCACTTTCCGCATTACTTTCCACACTTTCCGTACAACTCCGTGGTGCTGTCTGCGGTCTCTGGCGGCTGCTTTTCTCCACAAAGCATGACCTTGGCAGAGAAAACGCCATTCTGATGGGTAAATGTGCTTGCACCGCCGGTCTTTTCTGCAATATGCTGGACAGACTGGATGCCGATCCCGTTTTCCTTTCGCTTGGACGAGCGGAAGAGCCCGCTTTTTTCGTTGACTTCACCGTCAAATGCGTTTTCCACTTCGACCAAAAGAAGCCGCTCGGCATGGACATACGCGGTGATCGCGATCTTGCGCCGGGCGGGTGCGGTGCGCAGGCTGGCTTCGAATGCGTTTTCCAAAAGATTAGACAGCACCAGACACAGATCGATCTCGTCCACAGGAAGCACCTGTGGT
>OOAE01000871.1_pt1 | contig 25251 bp, 19 predicted proteins | sample 1671271 | NCBI WGS metagenome assembly OOAE01 (sample SAMN06348139, study PRJEB24527) | human gut metagenome | biome: human gut; feature: ankylosing spondylitis patient; material: feces | host: Homo sapiens | place: China | collected 2015-10 | reverse complement strand
CAGGGACCTCCAGATTATGAGTCTGTTGCTCTAACCAACTGAGCTACAAGTCCGACTTAACCTATGTATTAGGATAAGTTTGCGACTGCAAAGGTAGTGTTTTTCGGGAGAAACGCCAAATATTTGGAACTTTTTCTGCATAAAACAATAAGAAAGGAGTGAAAAAACACTGAGAAAGGGCTGAAAAATCATTAATAAACGTTATGTTTTTGGGAGTATCGGGTGGGTTGATGGGGTGTTTGCCATTATTTTAACTACTTTTGCAAGCGTATGCTGATGGTTCGCAGCGGTCGACGCAGATGCTCGCGATGGTCGACGCGGATGCCCGTAACGGTCGGCGCGGATGCTGAAAACAAAGGAAATTCATCAAGATATGTAGCATAACAGAAAGGGTGAGAGGCAGAATATTCATATTAACCATACTATTTGTGTTTGTCGTAAGTGGCGTTAGAGCAGACAATCGCAGTTACACGCTTCAGACTATGAAGCGCGTGTTCAGTTATGCTGCCTCAGTGGACACGACAGAACACAGCCCGAAGGAGGGCTATGCCTACACAAAGTACGCCATTCGCACGAACCGTCGCAACGCTGTACTGCTCACCGTGCCGTCGATGTTTGCCATTGCAAACGCGAGCAGGCGCGAGGTGTTCGGCGAGACATACAACCATATGAGGATTGATGCGGAGGGAACGGTTTCCGCCACCCGACTGCTTGAAAGTTCGACGACGACGCGCAAGTCGCAGCCTATGCCTACCGTGCTCAACTACCTCACACCGCTCATCAGCGAAGAGATGCTTATCGACGGGCGTATCATCTCGCCCTTCTTCCAACGCAACCGTCGCTACTATCGCTACAAGGCGCAGAGCTTCACGCAGGGCACGGCACTCGTGAACTTCACCCCACGCCAGAGCAGCACGCAGTTGGTGAGCGGTTGGGCACAAGTGGATGAACTGACGGGACGCATCATTGAGTTTGCGCTCGACGGCGAGTACGACATGGTGCGCTTTCACCTCTCCACGACCATGGACGAGGAGAAGGGACGCACGCTGCTGCCCAAGGAGTGTACGCTGAATGCGCGTTTTCTGTTCCTCGGCAACGACATCACGGCTGAATACACTACGATCTACGGGTTGCCCAACTGCGGTATCGACTCGCTCGCAGAGCATGATGACACCACCCTACTCGCTCGCGTGCGCCCCATTCCGCTCACCGAGCACGAGGTTTATCTCTGCCAACAGAGCTACAACGACAATATTCTTAACGACTCAACGAGCAAAACGCATGGGAGCATATTCAACAGACAGTTGCTGACGAACGTCGGCGAGACGCTGATGGGACGCATCGGGGGCGACATAGGTAGGGACAAGCGCGGAACATTCAACATCGGTCCGATACTGAACCCTCTGCAGTTCAGCTACAGCAACCGACGCGGTCTGACGTACCTGCTCGACGTGCAGGCGCAGTACAACTTCACTGCCAACCAGAAGATGCAGGCACGCATAAAGGCTGGTTATGCCTTCAAGCAGAAGCAGTTCTACTTCAACATTCCGATCACATACTACTTCAGCAACCGCCACAACGGATACGTGCAGACGGAGTGGGCAAGCGGCAGGCGCATACGCAACTCGTCGGTGCTCGACGCCATCAAGGACAAGCACGACAACGCCATGAACTGGGACAGTCTGAACCTGACCTACTTCCGCGACCACAGTCTGAAGCTGTACGCCCACTACGACCCTACGCCGCGCTGGGGCTTGGAGGTGGGAGTGATGGGGCACCGCCGCACAGCCATCCAGGACACGGGATTTGAAGAGGTGGGTATGCCGACGACATACATCTCCGTGGCACCGATGGTGGAACTGACGTACCGACCGATAGGCTATGCGGGTCCGATACTGACCGCCAACTACGAGCGCAGCATAAACGGCTTCATGGGGGCTAACATCGACTACGAGCGCATAGAGTTCGACGCACAATACATTCACCGTCTGTCGGCTCTCAACTCCCTGCAGATGCGTCTGGGCACAGGCTTCTACACGCATAGCGGCACGGGCAGATACTTTCTCGACTATCGCAACTTCCGCGAGAACAACATACCAAACGGATGGAACGACAACTGGTCGGGCTCGTTCGAGCTGCTCAACTCCAACTGGTACAACGCCTCACAATACTACGTGCGTAGCAACGTGACGTATGAGACACCACAGCTCGCACTCTACTGGCTACCCTACATAGGACGTCTGTTGGAGAAGGAACGCGTGTACGTCAGCGCGCTCTCCGTGAGTCACCTCACGCCCTACTTAGAATGGGGCTACGGTGTGCAGACGCGCGCACTGTCGATAGGTGTCTTTGCGTCGCAGAAGAAGTGGAAATTCACGGATGTAGCCGTGCGCTTCAGTCTCGAACTGTTCAACCGCTGGTAGGCGTAGGCGAACGCCGGAGAGGCTCGCGCCGACATAAAAAGGCACTATTCCTTTGCCATTCGCCTTAAAATCAGTATCTTTGCATATATGAGAAACGAATATTGCGCAACAATCGGGTTCTTCGACGGTGTACATCGCGGTCATCAGTTTATGATTGACAGCCTTACGACCATGGCACACGCACAAGGAAGGCAGTCGCTCGTCATCACGTTCGACCGCCATCCGCGTCAGGTGGTACATGCCGACTACGTGCCACAGCTCATCACCACCACAGACGAGAAGCTGCAGCTGCTCCACACCACCGCAGCCGACCGCATAGAGATGCTCCACTTCGACGCGCAGATGGCGCAACTCTCAGCATACGAGTTCATGCGCCAGGTGCTGCACGAGAAGTATGGTGTGGCGATGCTGCTCACGGGCTACGACAACCGCTTCGGACACAACCGCGCCGAGGGTTTCGCCGACTATGTGCGCTATGGCGAGGAGATGGGCATGAAGGTGCTGCAGAACACGCCGATAGACATCGACGGGCTGCGTGTATCGTCGTCGCTCATACGCCGTCTCATAGTCGAGGGCAACATCACTGAAGCCAGCAACTGCATGGGCCACCCCTACTCTATCACGGGCAGCGTGGCGCACGGCTTTCAGGAGGGCCGCCGCATAGGTTTCCCCACGGCGAACATTGTGCCCGAAAGCGCAGAGAAGCTCGTGCCCGGAAACGGTGTCTATGCCACAAGAGTGAGCGTAGAGGGCGGCGAGTGGATGCCAGCAATGCTAAACATCGGCACAAACCCTACGTTCCAACGTCAGCAGACCACCATCGAGGCGCACATCATCGGCTTCGAGGGCGACATATACGGACGGAAAGTGCGAGTGGAGTTCGGCAGGAAGCTGCGCGACGAGCAACGCTTCGAGAGCGTTGAAGCACTGCAGAAGCAACTCGAGGCTGATAAGAAAGAGGTGCTGATGGTATTATGTTGAGATGTTGTTATGTTGAGGTGTTGAGATTTGTACTATTGTCAACACATCAACACCTCAACACCTCAACATCTCAACATCACATCTCAACATCACATCTCAACACCTCAACATAACAACATCTCAACATCATATCTAAACATCTCAACATCATATCTCAACATCTCAACATCAGAATATGAAAAAACGAGAATTACTGAACGTGGCGTTGTACCTCTTCGCCTTCCTTACGATACAAGCGATAACTGTAGCTGCAGCGATGCTCATAAGCCAATCGAGTGGCATGACGGCAAGCACCACAACCATCACAACACTCGCAAGCAGCATTATCACCATCGCACTGTTCTACAAGCTGCGCTGGACACCCTGCTCGGGCGCATACATCAACACACGCCCGTGGTTCACTATGTTCTGGGTGGTGTGCCTCACCATAGGCACCATAGCTCCACTGGCATACCTCACCGAACAGCTCGGCGTAACGCTGCCCGACACATACAACGAGATGTTCAAGGGCATCATGCAGCATAAACTTGGCTTTATCACCATTGGCATCATAGCACCCATCGCTGAGGAATACGTATTCCGCGGAGCCATACTGCGCGTACTCTGCGACATAACGGGCAAGCACCGCCAGTGGGTAGCCATAGTTCTCTCGGCTGCGCTATTCGCCATCGTTCACGGCAACATGGCGCAAGGCATCGGCGCGTTCCTCTGCGGACTGCTGCTCGGCTGGATGTACGTGCGCACGGGCAGCATCGTGCCCGGTGTGGTCTACCACTGGGTGAACAATTCAACAGCCGTGCTGCTCTACCGCCTCATGCCACAGTCGGCAGACATGCAGTTCGCCGATTTCTTCGGTGGCGACATGAAGCGCGTGGCACTCGCCATCGTCTTCTCGCTGATGATATTCAGTGCTTCCATGTTCCAGCTCAACCTACGACTGCAGAAGCCGCAGCAATAATCAACACCTCACCATATCAACACCACACCACCTCAACTTCTCAACACCACACCACCTCAACTTCTCAACACCACACATCATGCCCGATTTCAGAGATATCACCGTCAGCCAGTCAGTACGCTTCTGCGACGGTAGCCACATTGGCAACGACATACTCCTACTCGACGAAGTGGCGAAGATACCCATTCCGCGCGAGCCACGCCGTATGCAGTGTCTGCTGCTTGCCATGTGCCTGCGCGGCACCGTGAGCTACTATGTCGACTCGGTGAAGCACAACGTTGAGCCCGGCGACCTCATCATCATCAACCAAGGTCGCTCGGTCTACAACTGCACGCTCTCGCCCGACTGTCGCGGCATAGGCATACTCGTCGACTACAAGTTCTTCAACGAGACGATAAAGAGCGTTCACGAGCTGTCGTCGCTCTTCCTCTTCGCACGCAACCACCCCGTATTCCGACTGCCGAAAGAGCGCTTCGACTTCATCTACGAGACCTTCTTCCGCATGAAGGCGAAGATAGACGAGCCCGAGAACCGTTTCCGCCGCGAGATGGTGCAGGCGATGTTCCTCGCCATGGCGTACGAACTCTCGAACGTCATCTATAGTGTGCAGGCACAGAACGAGAGCTGCAACACACGCGCCGAGGAGATATTCACACAGTTCATAAAACTCGTCGAGAAGCACTTCCGCTCGGAGCGCCGCGTGGGTTGGTACTCTGAGCAGCTCTGCATATCGCCAAAGTATCTCTCCGAGACAATCAAAGCCGTGTCGAAGCGCACGCCCAACGAGTGGATCGACTCTTACGTCACCATCGAGCTGCGTATGCTGCTGCGCAACACGCAGAAGAGCATTAAGGAGATTGCGCAAGAGCTGAACTTCTCCAACCAGTCGTTCCTCGGCAAATACTTCAAAGAACACACCGGCATGTCGCCGTCGGAGTATCGCCGCAGCTGAGAAATCTTGATAATACTGCTCATAATAGTGTATATTTAAAATAAATGTTCGCTTTTTTTGCGAATATTAAATTAAACACTTATCTTTGCAAGCATAAGACAAAAGAAATGGAAATCAAATTTGAAGAGGACTATCTCCGAGAATTATATTATGAGGGAAAAGCGCACAATAAGAAATATCGCTTTCAGCCTCAAATCATAAAGAAATACATTAGAGTGATAGACTTGATGGAATCATTAAGTTGCACTGAAGACTTCTACCGATACAAGTCACTTCATTATGAAGCACTAATCGGTGACAAAAAAGATCGTGAATCAGTAAAAGTCAATGACCAATACCGAATAGAGTTCCGCTCAGAAGTTATTGGTAATGAAAGAAAGATTACGATCTGCAATATTTTAGAGTTGTCAAACCATTATAAGTAAATATAATTATGTCAGATTTAGGTTATGGTTTTTACCCTACTCACCCTGGTGAAGTAGTAAAAGACGAATTGGAGGAGAGAGGCATATCACAACGTAAGTTTGCAGATAGCTTAGAAATGGGCTACAGCGTACTGAACGAAATACTTAATGCTCGTCGCCCAATCACCACAACTACAGCATTGATGTTCGAAGCGGCTTTAGACATCCCTGCTGATTCTCTCCTAAAGATGCAGATGAAATACAATATGCACACGGCAATGGAAGATAATTCACTGCACGAAAAATTGAAAAATATTCGCCGTATTGCTGCTGTATTTTAAAGACTTCAATAATACAACAAATAAAATCGCCTCGCTTGGAGATGATCTCCAAGCGAGGCGATTTTTGTTTTAAGGATGTCCGATAACACCAAGGGGGTGCACTTGTCTCAAGTGCACCAACAGAGAAAAGTGCACCAATGTTATGTCAGTGGACTTATTGCGTTGTTGGTGCACTTCTTGCTCTGGCAAGCGGCAAAGCCGAGCGGAGACAAGTGCACCCCCTGAATAACCTCTATAATAAGTCTGTATGCGAAAAAATCCTCCATATCTGCCAGTTTTGCCGTAACCCACAGATTATAAGAACGATAAAGGCTGGAAGATGAGCTTTGGGAGCGTGATATCTCCCAGCCTATCTTCCAGCCTTTTCTGGTTATCTTCCAGTTTTCTTTACGAAAACGGTTTACTTTCCGACCTTGTTACTTCACGATCTTAACGCCGTTCACAACGTACACGCCGCGCTTCAGCGAGCGGAGCGATGTAGCGTTCTTCATCACGAGCTTGCCGTCGATGGTGTAGACATCAGCAGGATGCTGAGCGTCGATTGTAATGCCATGGATATCTGTCTGACACTCGTCAGATGTAGCAGCAGCCGACTCGCCACCAGTGAACACAGCCGATACGCTATAGCGTGTAGGCTCTGCCTTCGGGTCGAAGTTGATGTCGTAAGATGTTGCGGTAGCCGGAAGCTCCTTAATCATCTTGTCGTTGCGATATACGCGGAAACCCTCGAGCTTGCCGAAGCCAGCCTTGTAGACAATGTCGTCGAGCATGAGCATGTAAGCATCAGCCTCAGGTGTTGCGCAACGGATAGCGAAGTAGCTTGCGCCCTCCGGCAGGTCTACTGTGTAAGAATCCCACTTGCCACCGCTGTGTTTGAAGGTCTTTAACAACTTGAAGTCTGCGTGGTCGGCAGTCTTGTCAGAGTAGTAAACCTCGATGGTCTGCGGATAGCGAACGTTCGTCGGGTTTGGCTGACCGTTGTTAGCCCAGAAGAGCACGGTCTGCGCCTCGCCAGAGAGCATCGGCGAGATGAGCCAGTTGTCAGCATCGTAGTAAACGAACTTCTTGTTGACAATCTCGCGAGCGAACATTGTCATCAGACACTTCTCTCCGCCGTGAGGCTTGAGAGTGAGGTTCTGCGAAGTGATACCGTCCTGGATAGCATCCGGGTTGAACACGATATAGTTGTACAGCTCGTTCTCATGCGGGAAAGGCATACCCTGCGAGCCCCACAGACCGCCAGTCTCACCACTCTTGATAGAAGAGTAGGTAGTCCAGTCGCCGAACTGGTTGATAGTCCAGTTGTCGTAGCTCTCGAATGTCTCGCGAGTCTGGATGCTTGCCGATGTCGGTACGCTCCAGTTCATGGTGAGCTTGCTTGTAGCCTCGTCCTTTGTAGCCGAGAAGTTCTCTGGCATCGGGATGCCCGACTCAGTCAGTTCTACTACAAATGCAGTGCTGTTGTCTGCCTTATACTGGTCGGCATCATACTCTACGTCAGCATACAACTTGAATGTCTTCGATGTGTTGGTAGCGTTGTTCTTTACATTCACGACGAACGACTTGCTTGCGAGTGGCTGGATAGCCTCTGCTACGGTCTGCTCGAACATGATGTCATTACCACTTCTGAGCTGCACGCGGTAGTTGGAAGCTGCCTTCTCGCCGTTGTTTGTTATGGTAACGGTAGCCTTACTCCAAGCTCCACGCTTCATCTTGGCAGGAGCCGAGATGCTTACAGCGAGGTCGTTGTCGTAGATATTGTGTACGTTTACGTCGTCGATACGCACTACGCCGTATGTGTCAGCCTTGCCTACGAAGGTGAGGATAACGTAGTCTGCCTTTGCCATCTCTGCCGGAATCTTGAACAGTGAGCGGTGCCAATCCTCTGCCTTACCGCTGAGCTTTGAATAGTCGACAGTGCCGATGAGCTTGCGTGTGCCGTCAGGAGTCTGTGCGTACACCTCAATGCTGCAGTTCTTTCCGCTTGTAGCGTTGTGGCTGAATATCACAGCCGGGTTACTTGCACCGGCGAGAGCTATCTTACCAGAGCTAAGGTCGGCTGTACCGCCCTTGCTGAACGATGTGAACACACGGCAGTTGTTGTCGCCGTCGCTTGAGGTTTGGGTGTTATGCAGGAAGCCGATGCCACCCTCCTCGTCGAGTGTGAGCGACCACCAGAGGTGTGCATTCTCACCGTTCACGAAGTTAGAACGGAACGGCAGAGCGTAAGGCTTGCCAGTTACAACCGGCGATGACATTACGCGCTCGCTCTCGCCCTTGCTGTTCTTTGCACCTACGGAGTAGAGACGTAGAGCCTGCTCGCCTTCGGTAGTGTTGAAGTCATCGGTGTATGTGTTCTCTGCCACTGTACCGAGGAGCTGCTGACTTGTTACGCCGTCAGAGATGCGCACACGGTAAGCATTGTATGTTACGTCGTTGGTGAGCACAGCACCACCATTTGCGCCTTGTGTAGAAGCCTTGTCCCATGTCAGCTTAACGCCAGTCTTCACGTCAGCAGCCTTCACGTTTGTGAGTGGAGCCGGTTTGTCAAGACCTACGTAAGCAGCCACAACAGTCGGGGTGCCTGCACCGTCGGCGGTGTAAGCAGTGATGGTGTAGTTGTTGAAACCAGCTACTGGTGAGTTGTCGTCGCAAGAGAGTGTTGCGCCCGACTTGCTTGAGCCGAACTCCTTAACGGTCACGCCGTCGCGAGTTACTACAACCTTTGTGACAGCAGCAAGTGTTTTACCAGCAACGGTCTTTGTCGGCAGACGGAAGTTGATGTTAGCCTTCAGTGCGGTCGTCGGGTCGGGAGTGATTTTTACGTTCTCCACAGCAGCAGGGGCATTGAGATGACCATTGTCTACGATAGAGAAGTTCTCTATATAGATATAGTCCATTGCCTTGTCGCTGATAGCGTGGATACCGAAGTAGAAGATTTGAGCAGCAGTTGTGTTAACCGTGCCATCGTATGTAGTGCTCGTAGCTGGCAGCTTTGTTGCTGCAAGGAATTTATTTGTAAGGTTCGCCACCTTATCCTTATTGCCCCACTTTGCCTCTATCTTCTCGGGGAAGTAGGCACTTGAGCTGCGTGCTGTGAATGATACCTTATAAGAGTGGTTAGCCTCAAGCTGTATGGCAGGAGTGATGAGCCAGTCGTCAGCTGCCTTGCTGGATGAAGCAGGGTAGTATGCGCTATGCTTATTCTCATGCCACTTCCATGTGTTATCATCGCCGTTTTCGTCGATAATGTTAAAGAGATCCAATGACTCCTCTAAAGAGAAGTCCTCATAATAAGGCGGCACAATGTTGTCGCCGTAAGCCACAGCACCAGTGCGACGCTCTGCGCCACGCTTAGAGCCGTTGATTGGTATTATGCCGTAGTAGTAGTTGCGCAGATGCTTGTCCTTGATTGTCTCCGAGAACGACAGACCGCTGATGTTAGTGCCTACGGTCTTAGCGTCGGGATAGCGCACGATGTCGTAGCGCAGGTCGCCGAGGTAGCCGTTGTGTACGGCACCCGAGGGCTTGCCCCATTTGACGGTTGCCTTACCGTTGGTGTCAATATTCAGACGTGCGAACGACACCTGGTTTGGCTCGTCGTAGCCTACGTATGCTGTTGTCTTGGCAGCCTTGCTCTTGCCTGCGGCGTTAGAGAGCGTAACGGTGAAATTGTTCAGACCCTCTGGAGCTGTTATCTCCTTAGTGATTGACGAGTTGGCAGGCATAGTGCCGGTGAGTAGTTCTGTCTTGCCAGAGCGTACCAAGAAGGTCACATTGCCGCTGAGTGTCTGTCCGCCGTATGTCTTCGCTGGTGCAGATATAGACACCGAGCCCTTTGTCGATCCGTTCTCGAACTTCACTGAGAAGCCGGTCGGTGCAGCCGGTGCTGCTGCGTCGGGTGTTGCCTCTGGTATAGCCAAACCGAGTATCTGTGCATTGTATTGGAAGTTGGCGATGAGTGTTGCTTTACCCGTCTTGAGGTCTACCGAGTAGAGCGCAGCCTTCTTGTCAGCATCGTATGCAGCCCAGTAGAAGGTGTCGTCGTCCTGGTCGATGCCACCACTCTGTGTGTAGCTCTTCTCTGACGATGGTGCTACGTACACACCGGTCGGACCGATTTCGGTCTCTTCGCCAGTGATGGTGTTCAGCTCGTAGAGCACACCGTCGGTAGCCACAGCGTAGACGCGCTCCTCAGAGCTTACGCCCATTGCCACAAACTTGTGTTTTGACGGAGCGATTGTGGTGCGCTGCATCTTGTCGTAGTCGATGATACCGAACTCGAACGACGAAAGGTCGTTGGTATAGAACTGACCATACACCTTGCCGGTGAGCTGGCTTGTAGCGGTAGTTGTAGCGATTAGTTCAAGCTTTGAAACCAACTCCGGTGCAATCTCCTGATGCCATTTGTCTTCGGTATTGAACTGATAGTAGGTAACAACAAGCGAGCTTGAAGCCTGATTTCTTGTGAAGTGTACTGCGTGGTACTTACCATCGTAGTACGACCATCCGCCGTTTGGCGACATTCTGCTGTCCAAATCTTCCGTCTTGAGGTCGCGGAAGTTGCCAGCTGTAGCTGCGTCGAACTCCATGTAACCAATCTGCTTGCTGGCTGTAGGGTACTGCGTAGCGTTATTCACATAGCCCCAGAGGTTGCGGCTGGCTGCACGTGCTGCTGCCTTTAGCGGACTGAGGAAGTTAGCACCCGACTTCGCAGTCTGTGCTTTTGTCTGTGCCGATACCGGACAGGCTGCCATAGCTAAAGCTATAGCAGCTATCACAGAGGCAACAGAGCGTCTGTTTCTTCTGTTCATAATATAGAATTTGATGTAAGTTGTTATGTCTTTGTCGATTAAAGCGGATTTATTTTGCAAATATATATATAAATATGTACACAGACAAGCATAAAAGGGTTATTTAACAAAATAAGCCTTGTTGACATCGCGCATATTCAACAAATCTACAACAATGTTCACAATACTTACAATCGTGAGGCACACGAGGCCCGAGCAGAGTATGACCGCAGCGAAGCGCGAATACTGTCCGAGCAGAAGCAGCAGTCCGCTCTCTGCGCCGAACGTGAAGAGTGGCTGGTCGGCAGGCGCATTGAGCATCATGGCTATCGCGCCTCCGCCTAAGACGACTCCGAGCACGAAGGCAGCAAGCATGGCATAGCGATAGCGTCTGATGCAGGCCTCTTCGTGCTGCTTCAGATACTCTACGGCATCGAGGCGTTTCTCGAGTTTTTGGATGAATGCGTCGCCGTCGTCGAAGGTGGGTCGGGCTGCGAGGAAGAGTTCCTCAAGTGCTTTATCTTTCATCATACGTTCAAAATGGTTTTAAGGTTGTCTCTGCCGCGCGAGAGCTGTTTCTTCACGGCGTCTTCCGAACTACTGGTGATGTCTGCAATCTCCTTTATCGAGTAGCCGCTCATGTAGAACATCACCACCGCCGAGCGCTCCTTGGGCGAGAGTGTGGCGAGTGCCATGTACAGTTCCTGATGGCGGAAGGCGGAGTCGGCTGTGGCAGCTGAGGGCATAGCACTCAGTGCTTTTAGGTCGTCGAGCGTGCGCGTGCTCGCCTTGTGGTTGAGGAAGGTGTTGCGCGCTATCGTGAACAGCCACGCACGAAACTTGCCCTCGTCCCGATAGCCAGCCGACGAGAGATAAGCCTTGACGAGCGTCTCCTGCGCTATGTCGTCGGCATCGTCGCGCTTGCCGCAGCAGAGGGCGAGCAGAAAGCCTCGCAATGCCTCCTGCTCGCTCTTCACCAGTGCTATGAATTGTTCTCTCGTCATAGGTTGTTACTCTTACTTCATGTTCTGCTCCTCTGCCTCCATCTCCTTCTCGAGCATACGGCGACCTACGAAGTAGCTCACGAGGAAGGCGATGCCGATGGCTATCAGTACTGTGCCAGCAATGATGAGAATTTCCTTCTGCACGCTGAGGAAGAAATAGAGCAGCACGAAGGCTACGCCAATAAGACAGCAGAGGCAGCCGTGCTGCAGATTGGCGAGCAGCTTCTCCTTGATGAGCTTCTCCGACTTCTTCAGGTTCTTCATGAGCAGTTCCACGTCGATGTCGGGGTTCTTCTCCAGTGCGGCGAGCACTATCTCCTTGCGGTTGCGCTCGGATGCCAAAGCACTCTTGAACACGATTGCTACAACGGCGATAGGAAGCACTACTGCCACTCCTAACGGAACTAAAAGTTGTACTAACCAAAACATAATCTTTTGTCGTCTTTAATTGTTATACTTGTTGTTCAATTCTATCGCTTCTTGCTGAAGCGGTTCATTTATATAACAAGCGACACGGGTGAAAGGTGACATTGCGGAAGCAGAAATATACAAGTGCATCCCCTAAGGGTGCGCATCGGTCGACGCAGACATCCGCATCGGTCGACGCAGACATCCGCATCGGTCGGCGCAGACATCCGCATCGGTCGGCGCAGACATCCGCATCGGTCGGCGCAAACCGCAGAAGTATAACTATAACACTGCGTTTCCTATGCTTCAGCAGTACTAATGCTGAGCTATGCCCCAGTGCTTGAGCTGCTCGAAGTCGATATCAGCGAAGCCTGCCTGTTGCAAGGTTACGGAGCGGTTGTGGTCGTTGAGATAGTGGCGCTTGCTGCTGCGGAACGCAGGGTTGGCAAGCGACTGTGGCATTACGTCGGCGACGCACTGCGCACTGATGCCGGCGATGGATAGCATCGTCGGGAATACCGACACGCTCGACTGCACATCCTTCTCGCGGTTGGCGTTGAGTGCCGACACCACTTCAGGATACTCGGCGCGATACGACGCGGAGGTCCAGACGATGAGCGGCACGTGTATGCCGTGGCATGAGGGCGTGGGCGAGGCGTGGAGGAAACGCTTGCGATAGTCGTCGAAGATGTTCTCGCCGTGGTCGGAGGTGTAGAGCATGGCAGCCTGCGCCCCACTCTTGCCGAGCATCGTGATGATGCTGTGCAGCACGAAGTCGGTCTGACAGATGGTGTTGTCGTAAGCGTTCAGCAGCGAGGGGCGGTTCTTGGCTTCTGCCTCGGTGGGCGTGTCGGGAAGGAACTTGGCGCGATGGCGCGGATAGCGGTCGCGGTAGTTGAAGTGCGAGCCGTAGGTGTGGAGCACTATCAGCTCCTTCTTGCGCTTCTTGGCGAGGATGTTCTGCACGTAAGGCAGAAGACGCTCGTCGCTGGTCTGCGCCGTAACGTCGCCCGTGACAACGCTCACAGCCGAACGGATGAACACGAAGTCGTCAGCCTCGTCGCCGAAGAAGTCGATGAACGAGTGGTTGGGCTGCTGGTTGGAGATGAACGAGGTGTGGAAGCCAGCCTCGCGGAACGCTGTAATGAGACTTTTCTCGCGGTACAGACGCGCGTGGTCCTCGGCTGAAGCGGCGGCGAGGAGCAGCGGCACACTCTTGTGCGTGGTGTTCGACTGCGATAGCACGTGGCGGAACACGCTGAGTCCGTCGGTCTTGGAGAGCAGCGGATTGGTCTCGCGCTCGTAGCCGTAGAGTTGGAAGTTGTCGGCGCGTGCCGTCTCGCCTATCACGAGCACGTACACCTCGGCAGAGTCGGCTGCGTGCGCAGAGCGTGCACCGAAACGGAAGTCGACCACATCGTTGCGATAGTTGGCTATGCGGCTGCTCTCGTGGCAGGCGAGGTAGAGGTTGTAGAAGATGTTGGCTGGGTAGACGTGGTCCTCGGCACGATAGTCGAAGTCGCTGTCCTTCGGATAAGCCACATAGCTCAGTGCTATGAACACTGCGCCCACAGCCATGCCATAGCAGGAGTAGCGGCGCACGCGCTTCAGGAACGCCTTGTCCTCGGTGCGGTGGCGTGCCCACGACATAGCGGCGAGCACGAGCAGCGGCAGGTAGAGGATGAAGACAGTAGCCACGGCGGGCACGAGGTTGTTGAGCAGTTCCATCGCCTCACCGGGGTTGGTGGTGACGAGGTTGAGGAACATGTCGACGGCTATCACGCCACGTCCGAAGAGGTAGAGCAGCACTATCTGGAAGGCTGCGAAGAAGACGAGGAGAAAGAGGCACCACACCTGGCGACCCGTCTTCTTGGAGAGCGTCATCAGCAGCGCATAGAGCGACACGGGCAGCACGACGTTGGCTATGCAAGCCAACACGGGCATGTGCTCGGTGAAGCAGAGTGCCACGTTCGGAATGGCGAGCGTGAGCACTATGTAGAAGAAGAGGAAACGGGGAGAGGTGAGGAGGGCTAATATCTTTTTCATAACTAAAACGCTTCGTTGATATTGAATATGAAGCTGTGCTGTCCCGACTTGCCGAAGCCGTAGTCGAGTCGCACGTTGACATTCTTCTTGAACTCCCAGCGGTAGCCCACGCCCATGTTCGGCAGTATGTGCTTCAGCTGTATCTTGCTAAACTTCGGGAAGATGGTTCCGGCGCCTACCCACGCCACCACGCCGTTGCGCTTCCACACGTGCTGTCGCAGCTCCACCTGCGCCTCCATCTTATGATTGTCGCGATAGCGACCCTGATAGTAGCCGCGCATCGAGTAGCTGTCGCCGAGCTGCGCGAGCATCGACCACTCCACATCGCCGAAGTTGAACTGCGTACGGAAGTCGGCAGCAAGCGTGGCACCCTTCCACAGATGCGTGTAGCCGTCGATGCGGAAGTCGGTGGTGTAGGAGTTGTATTTGTTGCCGATGAACTTCGGGCGCATGAGCTGCATGAACTGTATGTACATGCCACGCTTCGGCGCAGTGAGGTTGTCGCGCGTGTCGTATATGGCGGTCATACCGGCACCGAAGTTGAGCGTCTCTGTGCGTTCGCCACCAAGCAAGTCGACACGGTCGAACTTCGTGCCGCGCACATAGTCGAAGTCGACGGTAGGACCGATGAAGAGGTTGTCGGCGGTGCGTATTAGCCAGTCGGCTTTGAACTGCGCCTGCCAACGCTTCATCTTACTCTTGTTGGCATCCACATTGCCCATGTCGTAGCCCCATCCCCAGATGTAGCAAGGGAAGGAATAGAAATAGACGGTGTAGTTGAGGCGGTGGGTGTCGCGCGGGAACTTATGCGTGCCGCGCACACCGAGCATGTAGAAGCCTACGGTAGACACGTCGCCGAAGAGCGACACGTTGCTCGGAGCCGACAGCGAGTCGGTAGGATCGGAGCGATAGAGTCCGGCAGCCACGAGTCCGATGCCGAACTTGGTGTCGGAACTGTAGTGCGGTCCGCCGATGACACTGAAGTCGAAACGCTTGTTCTTCTTCTCCTTGTTGGCATCGTTGAAGTAGGCAAGGAAACGACTGAAGATGTCTTTCTTCTTTGCCGGTCTTGCAGCAATGGTGTCAGCAACAGCAGCAACCTCACTGGTTGCTGCACTCGCTACAAAAGTGGTATCAAAACCGAACGGCTCTGTAGCCCCAACGGGCTGCAGAGCTATTAAGAACAGAAATAATATCGCTTTAAAGGGGCGCATAATCTCATTTTTTTTAATTAATAATAGAGTTGACAAGGATATATCAACACCTCACCATCTCAACATCACAACATCACAACACCTCACCATCTCAACACCTCAACACCTCAACATCTCAACACCTCAACATCTCAACATCTCACCATCTCACCATCTTAATACACCAGTCCTACGTTGTCTACCCAGAAGGTGTTGCCCACGGTGCCGACATAGGCTCCGCCGTGGCTCGACGAGAACTGCAGCACGATGTGCGTCGGTTTGGCGTCGGCATCAGCCCAGCCGGTCTCCTTCATCAGCACGCTCTTTCCCTTAGAGTTGCGTACGTAGTCGGTAGAACGCAGTCCCATCATCGACGCATCGTAGAACGGTTTGCCGGTGATGTTGCCGTAGTGAATCTCATAAGTGGCATCCTCAACCCATCCGTTGGTCGACTTGCCGTACTTCACTACCACCGTGCCCACGCGCTGCGCTGTGATGTTTCCCTTAGCATCCTCATGGCGCTTCTGGAGGAGCAGCAGAGCCACACAGTAGTCCTTGCCCGGAACAGTGGTCACTGCCGAGAAGCCGGTCTGACGGATGCGCTTGGCGTTGCCTGGCACCTGCACACGATAGTCGAAGCGCAGAGCCTTCGGACGCAGGGTGAACGGGATACCGAAGTTGAGTGCCTTCGGACCTTCCTTTGTGCCGGTGATAGGCTCCTTCATGTCGCCGAGGAAGATGCTGCCAGCGGCGAGCACCTTAATATTAATAAGACCAAGCACCTTGCAGGTCTCGATATGGGTGGTCATTTTGACGCAATGTCCCGAACCGCGGTTGTCGCGATACACCGAGTTGTTGGTCTTTGTGATGCCCGACACCTTAGCCATCACGTTGCTCGTACCCCACGGCGATCCGCCGAGGTTTACGTATGGGTTGTTGCCCGTGAGGGCTCTGTTGGGGCCTATCTCATAAAGGGTTTTCTTGCTACCACCGATTACTGCCGACTCATGTATCTGACGCGTCACCCAAGTATCGAAATTGCCATACTTGAACAAGACAAACTTTCCTTCGGCATTTGCAGAAAGACTACAGAAAACGCAAAGCATTGTCACAATGCACGATTTGAACATAAAATGTTTCATATACTTATGATTATATATTGTGTGCTACAAAAACATGAATAACAAGCAAAAAGCCGTATCATTCGGCACAAAGATATACAAAAAAGGCAAATGTGAAAACTTTTATATTACAAAAGTTTTCCATTTGCCTTAATATTTAATATCTGTCAACACTTGCAAGGAAATAAAGACAACTTTTAGTTGCTTTTATACTAACCGCGTTTTGTTGCTTTTGTTTCAACCGCATTTATTTGCCACTAATCAGCTCAACGGCTTTGCTTACGGTGTGATTGTGCTCGTTCATCAGTCGGAAGTACTCGTTCATGTCCCAGATGTCGCGAGCGATGAGTGCCTTCAGTTGTACGCGAAGCATAGGCAGCGTGTTGCGGCGCTCTTCGTCGTCGCGCGGTTTCACCTTCTGGCGTTCAGCCTCAGCAAAAAGACTGTCGACCATGGCTTGCGGCACTTCAAAGTGCTTCATATAGTCGTCGAACTTCGTGTACTCCGCCTTCAGCTCCTCGCGATGGTTCTCAACATAGCGCAGGGTGGCGTTGATGACGAGTGAGCGTGCAACAAGCTGACGGTGGAACGCTGTATATTGAGTGGTGTCGAGCGGCACGAACACGTCGGGCATGATGCCTCCACCTCCATATACGGTGCGGTGCTTGCGCAGAGTGTAGCAGCGCAGCGAGTCGTTGAAGTGGATTGAGTCAGCCGAGTAGAGCTCGCCATGCTTGAAACGTTTCTCTATATCCTGCGCATAGTCCTCCTTTTCGCCTTTCTCGTACGGCTTTTGTATGCAGCGGCCGGATGGCGTATAGTAGTGGGCGATGGTGAGGCGTATCATTGAACCATCGTCGAACTCGATAGGACGCTGCACGAGTCCCTTTCCGAACGAGCGACGACCTACCACTGTGCCACGATCCTGATCCTGGATAGCGCCCGTAACGATTTCGGCAGCCGATGCCGAATACTCGTTGATGAGCACGTAGACCTTGCCCTTCAGCAGTCTGCCTCCTCCACCTGCCTTGTACTCTTGACGTTTCTGAGCGCGTCCCTCGGTGTACACCACGAGGTCGCCCTTCTGCAGGAACTCCTCTACGATGCGCACCGCCGACTGCAGATAGCCACCGCCGTTGTCCTGAAGATCGAGGATGAGGTCGCGCATACCAGCCTTCTGCAGCGAGTCGACAGCAGTCATAAATTCTCCGTAGGTGGTGGCACCGAACGAGCCGATGCGCACGTAGCCCACACGCGGACGTATCATATAGTAGGCATCAAGCGTGTGTACGGGTATCTTGGCACGCGTAACGGTGAACGTGAGCAGGTCGGGCACGCCACGACGCTGCACGCCGAGCTTCACCTTCGAGCTACGCGGTCCGCGCAGACGACGCATGATGTCCGCACGATCCATCTTAACGCCTGCTATCGTAGTGTCGTTGACGGTGATGATGCGGTCGCCGGCGAGTATGCCCACCTTCTCCGACGGACCCTTGCGCACGGGCTGTATGACGAGCAGCGTGTCCGAAATCATATTGAACTGCACGCCGATACCGTCGAACGAGCCTTGCAGTGGTTCGGTCAGCGACTTTGTCTCCTTGGCTGTGGTGTACGAGGAGTGGGGGTCGAGTTTCTCGAGCATACCACGTATGGCATCCTCCACGAGTTTCTGCTCGTCGACCGAGTCGACATAGAGGTTGCTGACAGCCAGTTCGGCTATCTGCAGCTTCTTGAGTGGGTTCACACGCTGCGCGAAAGCGGCTGCGCACAGCAGCAGTAAAACCATTGCACCCATTCCCATTTTCCATGAGAACGGGTGCGTTGTGTTATGTTTGTTTATACGTTTCATTATCTGAGTTTGTTTTATGCCAAGTCTTCGTCGGGCAGGTCTTCCTCAACCACGAGGTTGTCGATGATGAAGTTCTGCCTCTCCATGGTGTTCTTGCCCATGTAGTACTCGAGGAGCTTCTGCACCTGGTCGGTCTTGTGAAGTGTCACCTGTTCGAGTCGCATCTCCGGACCGATGAAATGTGCGAACTCCTCCGGCGAGATTTCGCCCAAACCTTTGAATCGGGTTATCTCCGGGTCGGGTCCGAGGTTGCGTATCGCCTGCTGGCGTTCGTCCTCGCTGTAGCAGTAGCGTGTGATGAAGTCGCTCTTCTTCTCCTTACCGGTGAGGCGTGCGTCGGCATCGGTCACTACCTTCTTATCCTTTATCTTCGTGCGACGGTTGCGCACGCGGAACAGCGGTGTCTGCAACACGTAGACGTGTCCCTTCTTGATAAGGTCGGGGAAGAACTGCAGAAAGAACGTGATGATGAGCAGGCGGATGTGCATACCGTCGACATCGGCATCGGTCGCCACTATCACCTTATTATATCTAAGCGTGTCGAGTCCGTCCTCTATGTCGAGAGCAGCTTGCAGGAGGTTGAACTCCTCGTTCTCGTACACCACCTTCTTTGTCAGTCCGTAGGAGTTGAGCGGTTTTCCGCGCAGCGAGAACACGGCTTGCGTGTTCACATCGCGGCTCTTTGTGATTGATCCGCTGGCAGAATCGCCCTCGGTGATGAATATCGACGACTCTTCCTTGCGGTCGTTCTTCGCGTCGGAGTAGTGTATGCGACAGTCGCGCAGCTTGCGGTTGTGAAGGTTTGCCTTCTTCGCGCGTTCGCGTGCCAACTTCGTAACGCCAGCCATCGCCTTGCGCTCACGCTCGCTCTCGGTTATCTTCTGCTGCATCACCTCCGCCACGTCGGCGTGTATGTGCAGGAAGTTGTCTACCTCAAGCTTCACGAAGTCGCCAACGTACTTGTTGATGCTCTCGCCTCCTGGTGCCATCTGCAGCGAGCCGAGCTTAATCTTCGTTTGGCTCTCGAACATCGGCTCCTCTACGTTCAGCGCGACGGCAGCCACGAGTCCGTTGCGTATGTCGGTGAACTCGTAGTTCTTGCCGAAGAACTCCTTGATGGTGCGGGCTATGTGCTCCTTGAATGCGCTCTGATGGGTGCCGCCTTGCGTGGTGTGCTGTCCGTTGACGAAGGAGTGGTACTCCTCGCCGTACTGGTTGGTGTGCGTAAAGGCTATCTCTATGTCCTCACCCTTCACGTGTATGATGGGGTAAAGCGGGTCGGTGGTCATCGTGTCGGTGAGCAGGTCAGCCAAGCCGTTGCGCGAGAGGATGCGCCGACCGTTGTACATGATGGTGAGTCCGGAGTTGAGATAGGTGTAGTTGCGCAGCATCGTCTCCACGAAGTCGTCATGGAACGAATAGCCGACGAACAGTGTCGGGTCGGGCTCGAAGAAGATGTAGGTGCCGTTCTCGTCGGCAGAGTCCTCGGTGATGTCCGATGTCAGGTTGCCGCGCTCGAACTTGAGCGCACGCACCTTGCCGTCGCGATACGACTTCACCTCGAAGTGTGCCGAGAGGGCGTTCACCGCCTTCACACCCACGCCGTTCAGACCCACGCTCTTCTTGAACGCCTTCGAGTCGTACTTGCCGCCGGTGTTGAGCACACTGACTGCCTCAACGAGCTTGCCCTGCGGTATGCCACGACCATAGTCGCGCACCGACACACGCAGACGGTCGTCGATGTCTACCTCTATGCGCTTGCCGGCGTTCATCTTGAACTCGTCGATAGAATTGTCGATGACCTCCTTCAGCAGCACATAGATACCGTCCTCGGGCAACTGTCCGTCGCCCAAGCGACCGATATACATACCTGGACGTGTACGCACGTGCTCCATGTCGGAGAGGTGGCGTATGTTGTCGTCGGTATATTGAACTGTGGGTTGAATGTTTTCTTCCATTTTATTTCTTAATATCTTACAGCATCCCGAGTATTGTCATCGTATCTTGAGGATGCTATCCGACTTAAATATCCTTCTTGTAGCATCTGCGGCGCTTGTGTATCTCGCGGTTGAGATACTGCCACTGTCCCTGAACCTTCATGTTTGTCTCCATCTCGACGTGGGTCTCGCCCCACTTGAAGCCGAGACGCTGATAGTGCGGTATGAGGTCGTAGAAGAGCAATGCGTTGGCACCCTTCTGACGATACTCCGGCAACACGCCGATGAGGAGCAGGTCGACCACCTCAGTCTTGTGGAACTTCAGCGCGCGAAGGATGTGCCACCATCCGAACGGGAAGAGCTTGCCACCACACTTCTGCAAAGCGCGGGCGAGCGACGGGATAGAGATGCCTACGCCAACCACCTTGTGGTCGGGTGTGTTCCAGTCCTCGATGATGGTGATGAGGTCGAGGTCAGCCATCGGCAGGTACATCTTCACGTACTGCTCTATCTGGCGGTCGGTGAGCTTCGAGTAGCCGTAGAGGTCCTTGAAGGTCTCGTTCACTACCTGGAATATCTTTCTGCCGTAGCCGTTCTCGCCGTATATTTCATTGCGCTTCAACTTCTTCACCTGCAGGTTGTAGCGCTTCTGAATCATCTTTGCGATGGTAGCATACTTCTCCGGCATTTCCTCTGGCACGTAGAGCTTATACTCCACGTAGTCGTTGTCTTTCTCCCATCCGCCCATGCGATCCATGTGCTCTGGATAGTAGGGGTAGTTGTATGCCGTAGCCTGAGTGCCAAGCTGGTCGTAACCGTAGAGGAGCATTCCCTCGGGGTCCATATCGGTGAAACCGAGCGGACCGACAATCTCCTTCATACCTTTCGACTTGCCGTAGTCTTCTACTGCCTTGAGGAGTGCTTTAGACACTTCGATATCGTCAACGAAATCGATCCAGCCGAAGCGAACCGACTCGCGCTCCCACTTCTTGTTGGCACTGTGGTTGATGATAGCAGCCACACGACCCACAACCTTACCGTCGCGGTATGCCATGAAGTACTCAGCCTCGCAGAAGTCGAAGGCTGCATTCTTGTCCTTACGGAAGGTGTTCATCTCATCGAAGTAGAGGTTGGGCACGTGGTAAGGATTACCTTTATAGAGCTCGTTGTGGAAATCGATAAACTTGCACAAGTCGCGGCGCGACTCAACTTTCTTAATCTCTATTGCTGACATTTTAATTGTTTTATTCTTTCACTTTTGTTTGATACTCATTGCACGATTGCCTCTTCGGGCAAGCGATACATCTTTATAAATAAAGCCTTAAAAGTGCAAAAGTACGGAAAAATGCTCAAACTAACGAAAAACCGGGTAACATTTAGCGATATTTACGAGAAATTAGCAGCAGATGTTCACCTTCAGCTGTGGTTGTGGCGAAGATATACACGTCGCCGCCGTCTTTGATTTTGAGGCGTTTGCGCAGTTCTGCAACTGTGAGTGGAAAGTTGCGCGTAGCTATATTGGCTTTCTCTATGCCTACCAACGCCTTGCGCAGCTCGCCCTTGTTCATCGTCGTCACGCGCTCCACAACGAAGCTTCTGCCCGGAAAGCCCTCAACGGGTTCGTCGGAGAGGAAGAGATGACTGTTGCGGCTCACTGGCGACACGCCGTAAGCTGCTGCCAACTCGTCGAAGCAGCCTGCTTTCATGATTGAGGCGTTGGGTTCGTGTACGAATTTTGAGTTTTGAATTTTGAGTTTTGAGTTGGCGACTGGAGCCGAGAAGCCTGGCGTATAGACAAAGAGGGAGGAAGTGTCTGAAGCTGTAGAAAGATCCGCACAATACACCTTCAGTTCGCTCTCTACCACCGTTGAAAGTACGAGCAGCAACTCCTTGCACTCGCCTCCCACCGACACGATGTGCACCTCGCGCACCGCGCCCTGCAAGTCGTCCACCGCCTTATGCCAATCGAGCATAGGCGAGAGCTTCAGCATCGTGAAGCGCGACTTCTCAAGCAGCTGGGGCAGAAGCTGCACGACATCGGGCGTGCAGTCGGCAAGCATAACAGTCTTGGCACCGTGCTCGTCGCGACGCGCCGGGTCGAGGAACAGCATAGTCTGCGGTTCAACGGTTGAGAGATACTCCACGGCATCTGCACACACTACCGTGGCGTTGTTCAAACCGAGCAACGGAAGGTTGTGCTCAACGATGTGGCAGAGCTGCTCGTTGCGCTCCACATATGTAGCCGCAGCAAAGGCGCATGAGGTGAACGAGAAGTCGACACCGAAGCCGCCGGTCAGGTCGGTCATGCAGGACGCATGACCAACTCTCTCCGCCCACTCCATCGCCAAGTTGAGCTTATACTGCGCTGTTGGTTCTGACGAGCACTGCTCCATGGAGAGGTGTGGCGGAAATATTACGCCATCGCACGCAGCCCATTTGGGGAGCTTACGACGCGCTATCTGCCAGCCTTGTATCTGATCGAGAGCGTAGGGCATGTCAACATCCGGAAAGCGATTTGCTTGAAGCGCAAGCTGACGGATATCACGTTCGCGATATTCGCGTATAAATTCTGCAGTAGTCATAGACATATCATTGTTATTTTTGACTGCAAAGTTAACATATTTAGCCGATTAAATAACTACATCAGAATGAATGTAAATAAATTTCACCGATTTTCTTTGCAGTATAACAAACTTACTGTAACTTTGCAAAAGTTGCACAGAAGACAACAAAATGAGCAACCCCTAAACATAATACCCTAAAGTATGGAACCTATTGTTGACTTTTCAATCCTACCCGCACGTCTGCGCTCAGCCGAGCGAGTCGTAACTGTAGCAGTGGCATGTCCTGCCGACTCTCACACAGAGGAAGTTATCGAACGAAGCATCGCGGAACAGTTCGCACGCTTCACCCTTGTAGCCAACACGGCAAAGGCTGATATCGCACGCCGATTGGCTGCCGACTATCCCGACAAGGTTACACTCATCGTTGCTGACGACGATGACGATGCGGCGCGCCATGCCGTTAAGGAGGTGCGCGAGGGCAGAGCCGACGTGCTAATGAAGGGTTCGCTGAACACCGACAACCTCTTGCGCGCAGTACTCAACAAAGAGGAGGGCATACTCATCAAGGGTAGCGTACTCACACACATCGCCGTTGCTGATGTGCCGAGCCTTAATCATTTGTTGTTCTTCTCGGATGCAGCCGTCATTCCCTACCCCACTACCGAACAATACGATGCCATCACACGATACATCACCGACACCTACCGCAGCATAACGGGTGGCGACCGCCCACGCGTGGCACTCATCCACTGCACGGAGAAGGTATCGGAGAAATTCCCGCTCACGCTCAGCTACGAGGAACTGAAGGCGAACGCCGCCGCAGGAGCCTACGGCGAGGTGGAGATAGGCGGACCGATGGACGTGAAGACGGCTTGCGACGCAGAGAGCGGAGCCATCAAGGGCATCGCATCGCCAGTGGTGGGCAACGCCAACTGCCTCATCTTCCCTGACATAGAGGCTGGCAACACATTCTACAAGACAATAACTCTCTTCGGTGGTGCTACGGTGGCTGGTATGCTCGTAGGCACGACAGCACCCGTGGTGGTGACATCGCGCGCCGACACTGCCGACTCCAAATTCTACTCTTTAGCAACTGCTTGCTTGAAAGCGATTAACAAACAGTAAACTCAAGACATATTCATGAAAAAAATATTTGTGATCAACCCTGGCTGCACCTCTACAAAGGTGGCTGTGTATGAAGACGAACACGCTGTATGGACATCCGACGGACTGCATCCGCAGGAGGAAGTAGACAAGTACGCAACCGAGATGGAGCAGTACGAGTACCGCAAGAATTTCATCCTGAAACTATTAGAGGAGGCAGGAATACCTTTGGAATTCGATGCCGTAATCGGTAGAGGCGGTCTGCTGAAACCGTTGCACGGCGGTGTGTATGCCATTAACGAGCAGATGAAGCAGGACCTCATCAACGCCAAGCACAAGCATGTGTGCAACCTCGGTTCGATCCTTGCCGACGACATCGCACAGATGTGCCACTGCCCAGCCTACATGGCTGACCCAGTGGTGGTAGACGAGTTTATGACACGTGCACGCTATACGGGTCTGCCGTTCATGAAGCGCGAGTCTATCTTCCACGCGCTCAACGCCAAGGCAGCCTCGCGCCGCTATGCGCGCAGCATCGGACGCAAGTATGAGGAGATGAACCTCGTAGTGGCTCACCTCGGTGGCGGCATCTGCGTGTCGGCTCACCACGAGGGCAAGGTGATCGATGTGAACAACGCGCTCAACGGTGAGGGTCCTATCGCGCCGGAACGTGCCGGAACGCTGCCTGCCGACCAGCTCGTGCGACTCTGTTTCTCGGGCAAGCACACCCAGGCAGAGATTATGAAGATGCTGGCTGGCAACGGTGGTTGCCAGGCACTACTCGGCATGAAGGACATGAAGGAGATATCGCGCCGCGCAGAGGCTGGCGAGGAGCCGTTCCACGAAGTGCTCGAGGCTATGCTCTACACCGTGTCGAAGCAGATCGGTGCCATGGCGGTTGCGCTGTGGGGCAAGGCGGACGCTATCATCCTCACCGGCGGCATCGCCTACAGCAAGTACTGCGTTGAGGAGATAAAGAAGCAGGTGGACTTCCTTGCTCCGGTCATCGTGATGCCAGGCGAAGGCGAGATGGAGTCGTTAGCGTTCAACGCCTTAGGAGCATTGAACGGCGAACTGCCAGTACACGAGTATAGGTAATTATTAATTTTTAATTATTAATTACTAAAGTTTCGCAAGTGAAAATTCACAAGCGTGATTTAACGTAATTTTGAA
>OOAE01000870.1_pt1 | contig 25278 bp, 25 predicted proteins | sample 1671271 | NCBI WGS metagenome assembly OOAE01 (sample SAMN06348139, study PRJEB24527) | human gut metagenome | biome: human gut; feature: ankylosing spondylitis patient; material: feces | host: Homo sapiens | place: China | collected 2015-10 | reverse complement strand
GCATACGAGATGGCCACGTGACTGGAGTTCAGACGTGTGCTCTTCCGATCTGTTCTGGCAGTGCTGCCTACGGGTGCAGGCAAAAGTATCTGCTTTCAGCTGCCTTCGCTGCTTTTGAAAGGCGTGACGCTGGTAATCTCGCCGCTGATATCACTGATGAAGGATCAGGCGGAGGCGCTGACGGCCCGCGGTATTCCGGCAGCTTATCTGGACAGCAGCATGAGCAGCAATGAGTACGGCAGGGTGTTGCATGCCGCGCTTAATAAGCAGTGCAAATTTTTGTATGTGGCACCGGAGCGATTGGTCAACCAGCAGTTTATTGATTTTGCCCGCCAGGCCTATATTACGATGGTGGCGGTGGACGAGGCGCACTGCGTATCGCAGTGGGGACACAGCTTCCGCAAGGAATATTATAATATCCCCGATTTTATTCAGACCTTGCCGACGAAGCCGCTGGTAGCAGCCTTTACTGCTACTGCTACGCCGGATGTGCGCCGTGATATTATCAAGCGCCTGGGCATTCCGGAGGCAAAAATTGTCGTAACTGGCTTTGACAGGCCTAACCTGCATTTTGCCGTGCAACGCACGCAGGACAAGGAGCGCTCGCTGCTGGAGTTTATGCGCAAGCATAAAAAGGATTGCGGCGTAGTTTACTGTGCTACGCGCAACAAGGTGGAAAGCGTGACGCAGCTTTTGCGGCGCCAGGGCTTCAGCGCCTTGCGCTATCATGCGGGCCTGACGCCGGAGGAGCGGCGTGAGAATCAGAATGCCTTCGTCGGCGGCAGCGTGCCGCTGATTGTGGCAACAAATGCTTTTGGTATGGGCATCGATAAGCCGGATGTACGCTTTGTGGTGCATTATAATATGCCCAAGGATATCGAAAGCTACTATCAGGAAGCAGGACGCGCAGGGCGTGACGGCCTGCCTGCGGAATGTCTGCTGCTTTATGATAAGGCGGATATTGCGGTCAATACTTATCTTATAGGGCACGACCAGCCTGATTTGACCTGGAAGGAGCATGAGCTGCAGCTGCTGAGCAAAATGACCAACTACTGCAATACGTCCATGTGCCTGCGCAAGGTACTGCTGGAATATTTCGGAGAAAAAACAACGTCGCAGTGCAATAATTGCGGCAACTGCGACGTGAATAAGAACGCTTCGTGGCGTAAGTTTTTGAAGTTTTAATTTTTAATCGATATCAATAGTATTGCCCGGTTTTACAATGAGCACCTTGCTGTCGGTTTCGTCCTCAACGGCGGCCTTGAAGGCTTCAACGTCCTGAGCGATGGGCGGCCAGGTGTTGTAATGTACGGGGATAACGTATTTTGTCTGCAGCAGTTTGCAGGCGATAAGTGCATCATTGGGGTCCATAGTGAAGTTGCCGCCGATAGGAAGCACTGCGTATTCAAAGGCATCGAGCTTGGGCAGCAGCTGCATATCGCTGAAGAGTGCGGTGTCACCGGCGAAGTACAGCTTAGTGCCGTAAAAATCGATAACGATGCCGCAGGCGTGACCGCCGGGAACGCCGCTGCCGTGGAAGGCCAGTGTCAGGCGTACCTTGCCGAAGGGAAACTTAAAGGTGCCGCCAAGATGCATAGCGTGTGCTTTGCAGCCGGCATCCTGCGCCAGACCGCAGATTTCGGCAGTGGAGATGATGGTAGCGTCACAATTTTTGGCGATTTCAAAGGCACTGCCCAAATGGTCGAAGTGACCGTGGCTGACGAAAATATAATCAACCTTAATGTCTTTGGCGGTGAGTCCTTCCGGATTATCGTCCAGATACGGGTCGAAGATAATAGCGGAATTATTTTTTTCCAAAATAAAGCAGGCATGGTTGATGAAATGGAATTTTGCGGACATAATTTTCCCTCCTTAATTTGACAAGCTGATTGCTACTTGATATTAAATAAGATAGCGCTTGACTGTTAGCTTATAAATATTATAGCTTAAATCTACTTTTTTGTGAATTCCTCACTGCAGGGGTGGGAAAAACTTTACAATTTTGCCTTATGTGCGGTAAAATTGATAGCGTGATATATATAGGAGTAATGCGCTATGAAATATAAAAAAATTACTTTTGCGTGTGTTCTGCTGGGTTTGTCGCTGTATGCCGGCGTATGTGCGGCAACTGTGCGCGAGGTCGCTGATGAAGCACCGGCCTCCAAGCAGACGATTATCGCTGATAAAAAGGATAAGAAGCTGCTGAACAAAAAGCAGCGCGCTGTCCAAATAACTCAGGAAAAGGATAAAATTGTAGTATCTACCAAACCGGTGGCTAAACCGCCTGCCGGTACGATAAAGGTTCCTGCCGCTCCGCGTCCGTCGCTGCTGCAGGAGAAGGATGGCAAATTCTATTTTTCCGGTACTCAGCTGCCGGATGATTATCGTAATATCGCTATTTACGGTGAGGCGATTGCCAGCAAGGCGCAGGCTATTGCCTATATTTTGGCGGCTAACCCGGCTGTGAAGCTGGCCTGCCCGGTAGAGGAGCTGGTTGAGCTGTACTGGCAGGAGGCTAAGCGTGAAAACGTGCGCCCCGACCTTGCACTGGCGCAATCGTTGGTGGAAACAGGTGCTTACCGCTATGGCGGTGATGTGCTGCATCATCAGAATAATTTCTGTGGTCTCGGTACTATCGGCGGCGGTGTGCGCGGAGCATCCTTTGCTACGCCGCAGCTGGGAGTGCGAGCGCATATCCAGCATCTGCTGGCTTATACGCAGATGAAGCGCCCTTCAACCGATATTGTCGATCCGCGCTATGATCTGGCGCATAATATCCGCCTGGAGCGCGGTGTTGTCAACACCTGGTACGGTTTGAACGGTACCTGGGCGATGGGCTCGCTGTATTGCGAAAAGATTATGGCTACCTATCAGAAAATCCTGGCACAGCAGCCTGTTGAGCCGGAGATTAAGCCTGCACCGGCTGAACAGGTTAAGGAAAAGAATAAAAAGAAACGCAGTATGAAGCAGAGAGTTTCCGAAATACTGCAGGAGAAAAAATAAATTAATGACTGCGCAGCAGTCAGCTGAGGAGGCATTCAGTAAAATGCATATAGTTTTAGTTGAACCGGAAATTCCCGGCAATACCGGCAATATTGCACGTCTGTGCGCAGCAACCGGCTGCCACCTGCATTTGGTTCGTCCGCTTGGTTTTTCCGTGGAGGATAAATATTTGAAGCGTGCGGGCCTGGATTATTGGCATCTTGTTGATATCCATTATTATGACAGCGTTTATGAGGTGCTGGAAAAATATAAGGATAACCCCAAGTATTTCCTGACGACAAAGGCACACAGCTCTTATGCCGATGTGCAGTATGCTCAGGACAGCCTGCTGATTTTCGGCAAGGAAACTGCCGGTCTGCCGGAAACCCTGCTGCACGAATATCCTGAAAGCTGCATCCGTATTCCGATGATTGAGGATGCACGCTCTTTGAATTTGTCCAATTCCGTGGCGATTGTGGCTTATGAGGCTCTGCGCCAGAACGGTTTTGCTGATTTAACCCTTTATGGAGGAGAATATAAATGATAATTATCAAGGAATTCGATTTTGATGCTGCACATTATCTGCCTGCCTATAACGGCAAGTGCGAGCATTTGCACGGTCATACCTATAAGCTGGTGGTAAAGGTGGAGGGCACTCCCGACCATGAGGGTATGGTTATTGATTTTATCAAGCTGAAGAATCTGGTGAAGGACGAGGTGCTGGCGCATCTGGACCACGCCTGCCTGAATGATATTCTGCCGGTGCCTTCCGCAGAAAATATCAGCGTCTGGGTTTGGAATAAGCTGGTTGAGCTGCTTAAGAGCGACCATTATCATTTATATGAAGTAGAAGTTTGGGAAACTCGCACCAGTGGCTGCGTGTACAGAGGTGAATGACGTGAAGGATGTACAAAGCGAAAAGGATTTACGCAATATTCCTTTGAAGCATGTGGGAATAAAGGGCCTGCGCTGGCCGATTGAGCTGCGCGATAAAGCACGCGGTACGCAGCACAGCGTAGCGGAGGTAACACTGGCGGTTGATTTGCCGCATGATATGCGCGGTACGCACATGAGCCGTTTTGTGGAGTGTCTGCGCACTCTCGGCCCTGTGGGCCTCGCTGATGTGGAAGCAATTTTGGACCAGCTGAAGCAGCATCTGCAGGCTGAAAGAGCTTTTATCGAGCTGAAGTTCCCGTATTTTGTGACGAAGAAGGCTCCTGTGAGCGGCATGGAAGCGCCGATGGATATCGATTGCGTGTATAAGGCCGAGAAGGGCGAGAAGCTGCGTTGGCGCATTACAGCTGTTGTGCCGGTGCAGACGCTGTGCCCCTGCTCCAAGGAAATCAGCGAATACGGTGCGCATAACCAGCGTGCCTGGGCGAAGCTGGAGGTTGAGGCGCAGGAAATGGTATGGCTGGAGGAGCTGGTGGAATATGCTGAGGCTTCCGCAAGTACGCCGCTTTATGGCCTTTTGAAGCGCCCTGACGAAAAATACGTTACGGAGCATGCTTATGAGAATCCGCGTTTTGTAGAGGATGCCGTGCGTGAGGTTGCTTTACGTCTGGAGGCGGATAAGCGCATTACCTGGTATCGTGCAGAGGTGGAGAGCATGGAAAGCATCCATAATCATAACGCCTTTGCTGTTGTGGAAAAAGGTGAGAATGAATGTTATTAAAGGTTAACCGTGAAGGCTTGGAGGCAGCGCTGGCAAGCATCGGCGCTCATGCCGACAGTCTGCCTATTTTTGCGCATAAGGCGGAGATTATTCCGTTCAAGCTGCTGGGTGTGCGTACTCCGGCAGCGAATATTATCAAGCAGGAGATGCTGGCAGTGGGCGGCGACGCTGTAACGCCCGTCGGTGCTGTTACCTGCGCTGCAAAGTATGTTGATATTTTGCTTTTGGGTACGCTGAAGCATTATAAGGTACTGCTGAAGAAAATGGCGCAGATGCCTTATTTTGGTATTCCTCAGGCTGCTATTGATCTGGAAATGGCGCTGACGCCGCAAAAGCTGCGCACTACTCTGGCTGACGGCCGCGTGCTGACCTATGAGAAGATGTGCGTGATGGGCATTTTGAACGTTACGCCGGATTCTTTTTATGAGGGTAGCCGTGTTCCTGCTATGGAGGAGCTGGTGGAGCGTGCCGGCAGAATGCTTGCTGCAGGTGCCGGTGTGCTTGATATCGGCGGTGAGTCTGCCCGTCCGGGCAGCGACAGCGTTGATGGGGAGGAGGAGCGCCGCCGCGTAGTTCCTGCGATTGCTGCTTTGCGCAAGGCTTATCCCGATGCTGTTATTTCTATTGATACATATCGTGCGGATACGGCGGAGGCAGCTATTGCTGCCGGTGCTGATATTATCAACGATATCAGTGCGATGGAGGCTGACCCGCGTATGGCTGATGTTGTTGTGGCTACTAAAGTGCCGATTATTCTTATGCATATGCGCGGTACGCCGAAGAATATGCAGCAGAACTGCGAGTACAAGGATGTTGTGCAGGAGGTTGCCGTTTATCTGGCGCAGAGGGCGCAGCTTTTGCGTGAGCGCGGTGTGAGTGCGGATAAGATTATTCTGGATCCGGGTATCGGCTTTGCCAAGAATGTGGAGCAGAATTTGCTGTTGATGCGTGACCTGAAGGCTTTGACGAGCTTTGGTTATCCTGTGCTGCTGGCGGCTTCTCGTAAGAGTACGCTTGGTGCTGTGCTGGGCGGTGTGCCGGCGGAGCAGCGCTTGGAGGGGACGATTGCGACGAGCCTGCAGGCGATTTACGCGGGGGCGCAGATGGTGCGCGTGCATGATGTTGAGGAGAATGTGCGGGCGATTCGCACAATGGAGGCTATTTTGAGCGGCAGCGCGGAATAGTGATATACGCAATTATCTGTCACGCTGCAGCGAAAAATTTTTTAACGGCAATTTCGTGCGGAACAAAGACGAAATTGCAATAAAACTCGCGCTAGGCGAAGCATTTTTCTGCAGAAGTCAGCTTAGCGCTCAAACAATATTGCAATTTCTGTTGTTCCAGGCACTTGTTGCCTAAAATTTTTATGCTTTCGCCGCGACAGAATAATTGCTGCGACAGTATCGTTTATTTTGCTGCGTCTATTATAATCACATCAAAAGAACAGGAGTCTGAGATGGCTATTGCATATATTGCCTTGGGCAGTAACCTGGGCGATAAGAAAAAGAATTTACAGCGCGCGCTGATGCTGCTGATGCAGCAGGGCGTGGAGGTACTGCAGGTTTCCGGCTATTTTGCTACGGAGCCTTACGGTGTGACGGACCAGCCGCAGTTTTTGAATGCTGTGTGCAGGGTGCGCACCAATCTGGAGCCTTTAGCGCTTTTGCATACGCTGTTGGCAACGGAGCTGGCGATGGGGCGTGTGCGCCTGCGTCATTGGGGGGAGCGCAATATTGATCTGGATTTGCTGCTTTACGAAAATGTCGTGATGCAGACACCGGAGCTTACGCTGCCGCATCCCGATATGCAGAACAGGGATTTTGTGCTGCTGCCGTTACTGGATATTGCACCGGAGCTGGTACATCCGCTGCTGCATAAAACTGTGCGTGAAATGGCGGCGGCGCTGAACAAATAATGCCGCAGCACGAGCGATTTGTTTTACAGCAAATATGCGCTTGTGCTATAATTAAGAAAAAACATCTGGCAGGAGGTAGCTATGAGAATAGATGGTGCCGGCGGTTGCTTTGATAACCGTCTTTATGAAGTTGATATTGATGTAGCTTGGAATATTGCCTTGCTATGCGTCAATGAGATGGGTGTAACTATTGATGAGCAGGATGATGCTGCACATCAGCTGCACTTCCATAACAAGAAAAAAATTATGCAGCTGGCTATGCAGTCTTTGGATGAAGAAACCGTACAGGTTATCATGGACTCCACTAAGGAGCGTCTGCAGATTTATAACTGGAAGCGCGAGGACAAAGAGGTTAACCAGTTCTATGAGCTGTTCGAAAAGAAGCTCACGGAATACCGTGCCTTTATTTTGTGCCCGAACTGCTCCGCAAAAATCAGCTCTTTGGTTAAGTTCTGCCCCGAGTGCGGTTGCAAAGTAAAATAAGCGCCCAAAAAAAGAAACCAAATACCGATTGGTATTTGGCTTCTTTTTAAATCCGAACGGATTAGATTGCGCGGTTAACTTTACCGGAACGCAGGCAACGGGTGCAAACGTTCAAGCGTTTAACAGAACCTTCAACAACTGCTCTTACTTGTTGAATATTCGGGTTCCAAGCACGTTTGGTGTGTCTATTGGAGTGGCTGACGTTGTTGCCAGCGAGTTTTCCTTTACCGCAGATTTCGCAGATAGATGCCATTGTTTCCCACCTCCTTAAACGTGATAAGACATAAGGCACATTCAAATTTAACATGAGTATCATACCATAAAGAGCGTAGAAAATCAAGGGAATTTTAAGATAAAGAGGGTATTTTTATAAATGTGGTGGAAAGAACCTGTAACAACACTAAAAGGTGTAGGTGTAAAAAAGGCAGCTGAGCTGGCTGCTCTTAATATTTTCAGCGTGGGTGATTTGCTGGAATTTTACCCGCGTCAGGGAGCTTATCTCGATTATGCCAAGCTCAAAACGATTAAGGAGCTGGAGGTTGACAACAGTAAGCAGATTTTCAAAGCGACCGTTTATCAGGTGAAAAACGGCTATGGTGCCAGTCGTCGCAGCTATACGTCCGTGACGGTGCGTGACGAAACAGGTTATGCCACGCTGTACTTTTTCGGCGGGCAGCGCTACAAGGCGCAAAAGCTGAAGCCGGATACTATGCTGCAGATTACAGGCCGCGTAAGGCAGGGGCGCACTACGAAGTCCGTCAGCGAGGTTGACGTGCAGCCTTTGGAGCAGGACGAGGGAAAAACGCCGGGTATTGTACCGGTGTATGCTTTGAGCGGTAACCTGACGCAGAAGAACCTGCGTACCTGGGTAAGCGAGGCGCTGCGCCTGGCAGCAAAGGATTTACCGGAAAGCCTGCCGGCGAAGGTTGTGAGCCAATGCAATTTGCCCGACCGCTATACGGCGCTGAAAAATATTCACTTTCCGGAAAGCTGGGAAGCATTGCGACGTGCCAAGCAGCGCTTTGTTTTTGAGGAGCTGTTTTTGCTGCAGTGCGGTCTGCTGTATTATCGTCAGCAGAGCCATGACAACAGAGAGGGTATTAAGCACGTTGCAGACGGTGCGCTTGTTAAAGACGTAATGCAGGGACTGCCCTTTGAGCTGACGGCGGCACAGCAGCAGGCGTGGCGTGAGATTTCGCTGGATATGCAGGATAAGAAGCCTATGCACCGCATTCTGCAAGGCGATGTAGGCAGCGGCAAGACGGTTATCAGCGCGCTGGCGTTGGCTAAGGCGGTGGAAAACGGTTATCAGGGCTGCATTATGGTGCCTACGGAGATTTTGGCTGCGCAGCATTTTGAAACGCTGGAGCAATATCTGCAGCCTTACGGTGTGCGTATTGCTTTACTGACTGGCGGTATGCGTGCTAAGGCAAGGCGTGAGCTGCTGCTGAATCTGGAGCTTGGCCTTGTTGATGTAGTTGTGGGTACGCATGCTCTGCTGGAGGAGGATGTGCGCTTTGCCAATCTGTCGCTGACGGTGACGGACGAGCAGCACCGCTTCGGCGTAGAGCAGCGTGCGCGTCTGTCCAACAAGTCGGCCAATGCTCCTGATGTACTGGTAATGACGGCAACGCCGATTCCGCGTACCTTGGCACTTACTGTTTACGGCGATCTGGATATTTCCGTAATGAAGGGACGTCCGCCGCAGCGCAAGCCGGTGCGGACGCTGTGTTATACGGATGAGCGCCGCCGTGAGGTGTACGCCGGCCTGGTGCGTCAGGTGCAGGCAGGAAGACAGGCTTATGTTGTCTGCCCGCTGATTGAGGAATCCGATGTTCTGGCTGTGCATAGCGCAGAAAGAGTATACGAGGAGCTGAAGCGTGATTTTCTGCAGGATATTCCCTGCGCTCTGCTGCATGGCAGGCTGAAGGGTGCGGAGAAGGATGCCATTATGAGCAGCTTTGCGGCAGGCGAGCTGAAGGTGCTGGTGAGCACTACGGTTATCGAGGTTGGCGTGAACGTGCCCAATGCTACGCTGATGGTGATTGAAAATGCGGAGCGCTTCGGTCTGGCGCAGCTGCACCAGCTGCGCGGACGTGTAGGTCGCGGCAGCGAGCAGTCCTACTGCGTGCTGCTGACGGCCGCCGATTCGCCGGAGGCACTGGCGCGTCTGAACGTACTGCATGAGAGCGAGGACGGCTTTTATCTTGCGGAAAAGGATATGGAGCAGCGCGGTGCAGGCCAGCTCTTCGGCTTAAAGCAGCATGGCTTGCCAGATTTGCGAATTGCTGATATAATGCGAGATGTTGACGTAATTGCGCAGGTTCGCCAACTGGCGCAGGCGCAGCTGCGTACGCCGGAGGACTGGGCGGAAATCCGTCGTCTAGTGGAAATGCAGTTTGGCGAACGCTTTAATATGATTTTCAATACTTAAAGAGGTTATAAATACATGAAAAAAGACTGGTTAAAAAATCCTGATGTTTGTGCTAAGGTGACGGCGGCAGTTTTGCTGGTGGCCTTGTTTTTGGGTATTCACTTTTTTGCCGATGATTTCTTCAACAAAACCTTTACGCTGGCAATCAGCGGCAATGTCAACGGCCTGGTGGAATATCTGCGCTCCTTTGGACCATGGGCGATTTTAATCAGTTTTGTGTTGGATGTGCTGATTAATGCCGGCAGCGTTTTCCCGTCGATTTTTCTTTCTACAGCCAACGGTCTGATTTTCGGGCTGCCGCTGGGTATTACTATTTCCTGGCTGGCGGAAACAACCGGTGTTGTCATCAGCTTTTACCTGATGCGCTTTTTCTTCCGTGATACGGCGCAGAAGCTGATTGAAAAAAGCAACTCGCTGAAATCCATTGATGAAGCAAGCAGTAAGCACGGCCTGGAGTGGATGGCCTTCGCCAGGGCGCTGCCGTATTTTCCGTCAGGCATTTTGACGGCGGTGGGCGCTGTGAGCAGCATGAGTGCGCGTGATTACATTATTGCCAACCTTATCGGCAAATTTCCTTCCACAGCGTTGGAGGTTGTTATTGGTCATGATGTAGTTAACTTTCAGGAGCACAGCCAAAGACTGACGCTTTTGATCTTGGTTGTGGGCGCTGTCTTTTTTGCGTATAAAAAATGGTTCTATAAAAAGGGAAAATAAAATTTGCTTTAGTGCGTCGCTGCAGTAATTTCTGTGGCGGCGTTTTTTCAAGATATGGAGAGGACAAATGATGATGGAAAATAAAAATGTGCGTCTTTGGCAGCAATATCAGGCACTTTATCTGCATATACCGTTTTGCGTACAGAAATGCCTGTACTGCGATTTTGCTTCTTATGCCGGCTTTGGCGAGCAGGCAAAGCGTGACTATACCGACGCTGTGTGCAAAGAAATTGCTCTGCGTGCGGATGAGGCTGCAGATATGGCGGCGAACGCCAGCATTTATTTTGGCGGCGGTACGCCGAGTGTGCTGCCGACGGAATGCATCGCTAAGCTGGTGAACGTTTTGAAGCAGTACGACTTTTGGCAGCAGCCCTGCGAGGCAACGATTGAGGTGAACCCCGGCACGGCGGATTTGGCCAAGCTGCAGACGCTGCGTCAGCTTGGTTTTGACCGCATCAGCTTCGGCGTACAGTCGCTGCAGGATAACGAGCTGCAGGCGATAGGACGTATTCACAACGCACAGCAGGCACTGGAGGCGTTGGTATTGGCACGCAAAGCTGGCTTTGCGCGCGTCAGTGCGGATTTGATTTACGGCCTGCCGTCGCAGACGCTTACAAGCCTGCAGGATACGCTGGAGCGTCTGACTGATACGGGCATAGAGCATGTTTCTGTTTACGGTCTGATTGTGGAGGAGGGCACACCGTTGGCAAGCCTTGTTGATAAGGGCAGAATAACTTTGCCGGATGATGATACGGCGGCGGATATGTATGAGCTGGTGCAGAGCTTTTTGCGCGAGCGTGGCTTTGAGCGCTACGAAATTTCCAACTACGCGAAAAACGGACAGTATTCGCGGCACAATACGGTATATTGGCAGTATCATCCCTACATAGCCTTCGGCGCTGCCGCCTGCGGCTTTGATGGGCAAAGACGGCGTACCGGGCTTAGTACGGTCAAGGAATATATCGGGCAGCTGCAAAGCTTCGGCGGTGACGATTTGCGCACAAGTGCATTATATAATGTAGAAGAGTTATCTTGCGCAGAGCTGTTGGAGGAGTTCATGTTCATGTGGCTGCGCCGCAGCGAAGGTGCGAGCCTGGCGGAGGCACGCGAGCGCTTTGACGTGGATGTGCTGCAGCGCTTTGCCTCCGAGCTGGCGCCGCTGTTTGAACAAAAGCTTATTGCGTATGATGCAAGCACGCAAAGACTGCGCCTGACAGAGCGTGGTATGGAGGTCGGCAATCAAATATTTGAAGTTTTTGTGATAACTTAAAAATAAATAAAAAAGGTGTTGACAATAAAGTAGGCTAGTGCTATTCTAGTATCAAGATGTTAGCACTCCTAATGATAGAGTGCTAACAATCAAGATGAGGTGGGAATATGTTAAACGAAAGAAAGAAAAAAATTCTCCAGCTCATAATTGAGGATTATATTTCAACCGCTGAGCCTGTAGGTTCAAGGACGATTGCCCGCAAATATGATTTGGGCCTCAGTCCTGCGACCATCCGTAACGAGATGAGCGACCTGGAGCTCCTGGGTTATCTGGAGCAGCCGCACACCTCGGCCGGACGTGTACCGTCGGCTCAGGCTTATCGTCTTTATGTCGACTCACTCGTTGAGCCCGGCACTCTGACAGATAATGACAGAGCACTGATTAACGGCTGGTTCAGCGAAAGACGCAGAAGCATTGATGAAATCTTCCAGTCAACGGCGAAAATCCTTTCCCGGATGACGAAGAATGTTTCAATGGTGCTGGCTAACCGTGATGCCGGTGCGTGCTTCCGTTATATGAAGTTTTTACCTCTGGATGAGCACCATGCCATCCTGTGCATTGTAACAGATGACGGCAATGTGGCCAACTGCGTGGTAGAAATTCCTTTGGGAATGCGGCCGGAGGAGCTGGACTACATGGCAGGACGCGTCAGCAGACTGCTGGAAGGCAGAGCGCTGGCGAACATTACCGAGGACCTGCTGCAGGCGGTGCATACTAATATAGCAGATGATAAGCTGCTGTTCACATCGCTGGTACAGTCCATCCGCCAGATGCGTCAAAAATACCAGCAGCAAAAGGTTTTCCTGGGTGGCACCAAGCAGCTGCTTAACCAACCGGAATTCCGCGACGTGGAGCGTGTGAAGAATCTTCTGGGTATCCTGGAGGAGGAGCGCGTAGTACGCGATTTGCTGAAAGCAGGCGAGGACAGCGGACTGAAGATCACGATTGGCAGTGAAAACAAATTCACCGGCATTCAGGATTGCAGCATGGTACAGGCAACCTACCGTCTTAACGGTCAGATAGTCGGTACGATGGCAGTTCTTGGCCCGACGCGTATGGAATACGGCAAGGTAATTACCGTAATGGATTACCTGCATAAGTATTTGAAAACGATGTTCGAGCAGAAGCCCGACAATAAATAAAACTAAGGAGGAAGAGCCTTGCAGGATAATGAAATGAAAGAAAAACAGGCTGAGCAGGAGGCTGCGGAAGCGAAGGCTGCCGAACAGGAAACTGCGGAAGCTGCAGAAGCTGAAAAAGCTGAAGATGCAAAAAATGCGGAGGAAGCCGCTGAGCCTGAGGTTGAACCGAAGGATGCCAAAATCGAAGAACTGCAAAATCGTTTGTTGAGATTGCAGGCCGATTTTGAAAACTTCCGCCGTCGCACCAATATAGAAAAGGAACAGCTTTCCACCTTTGTAACAGCAAATGTGGTTGGCAAGTTCTTAAAGGTTTTAGATAATTTTGAGCGTGCTGAAGCAAGCGTCGAAAAGGGCGATAATGTGGATGCAGTTGTCGACGGTATGAAAAAAATCCGCCGTCAGTTTGAAGATGCCTTCAAGGATCTGAAGGTAGAAGAAATCGAAGCTCAAAATGCTAAATTTGACCCGAACATACACGAAGCTGTAATGCGCGGTCATAATCCGGAGCTGGATGATGAAATCGTAGATATGGTTTTCGAAAAAGGCTATAAGCTGGGTGACAAGGTTATCCGTCACAGTAAGGTAAGAGTAAACACCAACGAATAAAGCTGGCGTGCTCTTCACAATAAATTTAAAAAATATATCACATCGATTCGGTAAAAATGCGGCAGTTGCCGCATCACCGAAGGATAGTAATCAGGAGGATAAAAATCATGGCTAAAGTAATTGGTATTGACTTAGGTACTACTAATAGTGTTGTTGCAGTTATGGAAGGCGGCGAACCTACCGTCATCACTAACCAGGAAGGCAGCCGCTTAACCCCGTCTGTTGTAGGCTTTGCTAAAAACGGCGAGCGTCTTGTTGGTCAGCTGGCAAAACGTCAGGCAGTTTCCAACCCTGACAGAACCATCAGCTCCATCAAACGTCACATGGGCGAAGGCTCTTACAGAGTAACTATCGACGACAAAAAATATTCCCCGGAAGAAATTTCCGCAATGATTCTGCAAAAACTGAAAGCTGATGCAGAGGCTTATTTGGGCGAAACCGTATCCCAGGCAGTTATCACTGTTCCGGCATACTTCAATGACAGCCAACGTCAGGCTACTAAAGACGCAGGCAAGATTGCAGGCCTCGAGGTTCTGCGTATCGTCAACGAGCCTACCGCTGCTTCTCTGGCATACGGCATTGATAAAACCGACGACCATACCATCATGGTATACGACCTTGGCGGCGGCACCTTCGATGTATCCATTCTGGATGTCGGCGACGGCGTATTCGAAGTAAAAGCAACCAACGGTGATACTCATCTGGGCGGCGATGACTTCGATAAGAAAATCATGGACTGGATGGTTGACGAATTCAAGAAAGCCGAAGGCATTGACCTTTCTACCGACCGTATGGCTATGCAACGTCTGCGTGAGGCTGCTGAAAAAGCTAAAATCGAATTGTCCGGCGTTATGAGCACCAACATCAACCTGCCGTTCATCACTGCAGGTGCTGACGGCCCGAAACATCTGGATATGGAACTGACCCGTGCTAAATTCGAAGCTATGACTGCAGATCTGGTTGAACGCACCATGGGCCCTGTTCGTCAGGCTATGAGCGATGCAGGTCTTTCCACAAGCGATATCAGCAAAGTAATCCTGGTCGGCGGTTCTTCCCGTATCCCGGCTGTACAGGCTGCTATCAAAGCTTTCATGGGCAAAGAGCCTTACAAAGGAGTTAACCCGGATGAATGCGTTGCAGTAGGTGCTGCTATTCAGGCCGGCGTTCTCTCCGGTGAAGAAGGTACCGGCAACGTACTGCTGCTGGATGTAACTCCGTTGTCCCTGGGTATTGAAACCCTCGGCGGTGTATTCACCAAGATTATCGACCGTAACACCACCATCCCGACCTCTAAGAAACAGGTATTCTCTACCGCTGCAGATAACCAGCCTTCCGTTGATATCCATGTTCTGCAAGGCGAACGTGAAATGGCTGCAGACAACAAAACTCTGGGCCGCTTCGAGCTGTCCGGTATCCCGGCTGCACCGCGTGGAATTCCTAAAATCGAAGTTTCCTTCGACATCGATGCTAACGGTATCGTTAACGTAAGCGCTAAAGACCTTGGCACCGGCAAAGAACAAAAAATCACCATTACCTCCTCCGGCACCCTTGATAAGGACGAAGTAGACAGAATGGTTAAAGAAGCAGAAGCTAACGCTGAAGCTGATAAGAAACGTAAGGAAGGCGTAGAAGTTCGCAACCAGGCCGACAACATGTGCTATCAGGCTGAAAAGACCATGAAAGACATGGAAGGCAAAGGCAAAGACGAATTAATCGCTAAAGTTAAAGCTGCAGTTGACACCCTGAAAGAAACCATGAAGGGTGATGACCTCGACAAGATTAAAGCTGATACCGAAGCTCTGACCAAACCGCTGTACGAGCTGAGCGCTGAACTTTACAAAGAAACTCAGGCACAAGAGGGTGCTGCAGGCGCACAAGGCGCAGCAGGTGCTCAAGGTGCTAAAAAAGCTGACGATGATGTAGTTGACGCTGAAGTTGTTGACGACGACAAGAAATAATCCTGTCTATAAAGCACCGTCTGCGTTGTTGAAACGCCTAGACGTACTAAAAGTATGCCGTCGCCGTTTCGCCTAGCATCCGGTACCTTCTCACCAGCCTTCAGGTTAGGTGAAAGGCATCATCTGTGCTGTTGCTGCAGACGTAAAAAAGTAATATAATATTAGTGCCCAGCTGCTGTGGCAACCGCCATCATGCATCTGGGCATTATATGCTTAAATAATATTCGTTAGAAAAGTTTTAGGAGGCGCCTGTTTTGGCTAAGAGAGATTATTATGAGGTACTGGGAGTAAGCAAAACCGCTTCCCAGGACGAAATAAAAAAAGCATTCCGTAAACTGGCCCTGAAATATCATCCTGACCGCAATAAGGGCAACGAAGAAGCCATGAACAAATTCAAGGAAGCCAATGAGGCTTACAGCGTCCTTTCCGATGAGCAGAAGCGCCAGCAGTATGATCAGCTTGGCCCTGATGCCTTCGAACAGGCGCAGACAGCCGGCGGCGCCGGCGGTAATCCGTTCGGCGGCGGCTTCGGTGGCTTTGGCGGCGGAGGCATGGATGATATTTTCGATATGTTCTTCGGCGGCCAGGGACGCAGTCGCGGCGGCCGCGAAGCGGGCCCGCAGCGCGGTGCGGATTTGCGCTTTGATATGGAAATTACCTTTGAAGAAGCAGCTTTCGGCGTAGAGAAGGAAATCAATCTGTATCGCGACGAAACCTGCGACCATTGCCATGGTGATGGTGCAGAACCCGGCTCCAAGGTTGAAACCTGTCCTGAATGTCACGGCTCTGGCTATGTACGCTTCACGCAGAACACCATGTTCGGTCAGATGGTAAATGAGCGTCCGTGCTCCAAGTGCCACGGCGAAGGCAAGATTATTTCCAACCCTTGTAAGGAATGCCGCGGCAAGGGTACTGTGAAGAAGAATAAACGCCTGAAGGTAAAAATTCCTGCAGGTGTAGATAACGGCTCCCGTCTGCGCGTAAGCGGCGAGGGCGAGGCCGGTGCTAAGGGCGGTCAGAGCGGTGATCTTTACGTATATCTGTACGTGAAGCCACACAAGTTCTTTGAACGTGACGGCACTACTGTTCTGTGCGAGGTACCTGTCAATATCGTACAGGCAACCCTGGGCGCTGAGATCAAGGTTCCTACGCTGGATGGTCAGGTAACCGTGAAGGTTCCCGAAGGCACTCAGCCTGGTAAGGTGCTGCGCCTGAAGGGGAAGGGTATTCCCAGCCTGCGCGGCGGTCAGCGCGGTGATCAGCTGGTTCGCATTAAGGTAGTTGTGCCGACTAAGCTGAACGAAAAGCAGAAGGAAGCACTGCGCAGCTTCGGCGAAATCAGCAAGGATAATATCAGCCCCGAGGAAAAGAGCTTCTTCAATAAAATTAAAAATCTTTTTAAATAAAAACTGTAAATAGCTTGACACTTATCAGGCTATGTGTTATCATATTCTAGTAACAAAGCAGAAGCCACTCGCTTCTCACCTTGCGGCAAACGCTCGACAGGGTTGGATATGATATTCATGCGGGTGGAATTTGTTCTGCCCGCTTTTTTGTTTTGCTTATATCTGATATGTTACAGATTTTATAAGCAGTAATTGCTTATCTGAGGTTCATGGAGGTGAATTGTTATAAGTAAGGAAAGCTTGCGTATTAACGAAGAAATTCGTGCGCGTGAAGTGCGTGTTATTGCCAATGGGGGCGAACAGCTCGGCATTATGTCCAGCCGTGACGCTCTGAAGCTTGCATTAGAAAATCATCTGGACTTAGTCGAAATTGCTCCGACAGCAAAACCGCCTGTGTGCCGGATTATGGATTATGGCAAGTATCGTTACGAGCAGCAAAAACGCGAAAAAGAAGCTCGTAAGAAACAAAAGACCTTCGACATTAAAGAAGTTAAGCTGCGTCCCGGTATTGAGGACCACGACTTCAATGTTAAGTATAAGAATGCAGTACGTTTCCTGGAAGATGGCGATAAGGTAAAAGTTACCATCATGTTCCGCGGCCGCGAACTGTCTCATCCTGAGCTTGGCGAGGTGCTGCTGAATCGTATGGCACAGCAGTTGAAAGAAATTGCCGTCGTAGAAAGAGTTCCAAAATTAGAAGGCAAAAACATGATTATGATTGTTGCGCCAAAACCTGCTAAATAATAGAGGAGGAAATCACAATGCCGAAAATGAAAACCCGTAGAGCTGCTGCAAAGCGCTTCAAAAAAACCGCTTCTGGTGAATTCAAACATTTTAAAAACTTCAAGAGCCACATTCTCGAACATAAATCTCCTGCACGTAAGAGAAACCTGCGCAAAGCTGCTCTGGTGCACAAGACTGACAAAGAGCATGTAGCAAAAATGCTCCCGTACGCATAATTAAGAGATTTAAAGGAGGATACTAACAATGGCAAGAGTTAAAGTGGGCGTAACCGCTCATCGTCGTCATAAACACATTCTGAAACTGGCTAAAGGTTACTATGGTTCCCGCAGCAAACAATTCAAAAAAGCTAACGAGCTGGTAATGAAAGCTCTGTCCTATGCTCGTCGTGACCGTCGCGCTAAAAAACGCGAGTACCGTCGTCTGTGGATCGCTCGTATCAACGCTGCTACCCGTGCTAACGGCCTGAGCTACAGCCGTTTCATCTGCGGCCTGACCAAAGCTGGCATCGAAATGAACCGCAAAGTTATGGCTGACATGGCTATCTATGACTCTGCTGCTTTCGCTAAGCTGGTAGAAGCTGCTAAAGCTGCTCTGTAAGAGAAAAGTAAATACTGACTGGTGCGTAGGCGCTGGTCTGAGCCTGCTCCTGTGCATGCATGGGAGCAGGCTTTTTTAATAATTTGTGAGGGGTTTAGTTTTATGTTAGTAGTTTTAAGTAAAGCCCTGGCCTTTGTGCTCATCATACTTATAGGCTATATCTGCAAACGCCGCGGCTTTTTTTCACCGACAGATTATCAGGTCGTAAGCAAAATTGTTTTGAATATTACGCTGCCCTGTGCCGTAATCAACAGCTTTGCACATTTTGAGATGGATTTTTCCCTGATTGCTGCCGTAGTTTTAGGCTTATGCGGTAATCTGGTTATGCTGTTTGTATCTCTGATGCTGACGCGCGGTGATACGCCGGCTACCAAGATTTTCTATATCTTCAGCCTCGCCGGCTATAATATAGGCTGCTTTACGCTGCCGTTTGCTCAGGCCTTTTTAACGCCATTTGCCGTAGTCGGTCTGTGTATGTTCGATGTGGGCAATTCGATTATGTGCACCGGTATGACCTACGCGCTGACGGCCTCCTGCATCGGTTATGCGGACGGACGCAAGGACAAATTCAGCATGAAGAATATTGCGCAAAAGCTGCTGCATTCGGTGCCGTTTGTTGTTTATATCAGTATGTTGGTGCTGTCGCTGGCAGGATTCCACTTCCCTAAGAGCGTGTATACGTTTACAGAGATTGTGGGCACAGGCAACCCGTTTTTAAGTATGCTGATGATTGGTATGATGTTTGAAATCAAGCTGGATAAGAAGGCAATGGGCTATGTCAAGGAGCTGTTCAGCGTGCGTTATGCAATATCGCTCTTGTGCGCCACTGCTTTTATTTATCTGGCGCCTTTCAAGCAGGAGATAAATTATGTGATTGCGCTGGCGTTTATGGCACCCTGCACGATTATCGGTCCGATTTTTGTAGAGAAGCTGGGAGCAAATGTACAGCTGGCCAGCCTGTTCAATTCATTGACGATTATAACCAGCGTTGTTCTTTTTACAGCTTTTTTCATTATAATAAACGGCTGATTGACGCTGGCTGGAATATATTAGTATAATAGTAGCAAAAGTAATTTAGCTGCGTATAGAGGAGAAACGAGATGGAACTTACCGGATTGCAAAACCCAATGGTGAAGGCTGCAGCAGAGCTGAAGCAGAAAAAATATCGTCAGCAGCAGGGCCTGTTTTTGGCGGAGGGCCTGCGTACTGTGGAGGAGGCAGTGCGTTACGGCGCCGTGCAGAGCATTTTTTATACTGCGATTGAGGATGACCGCACCCGCGCTGTACTGGAGCAGGCTGCGGCCAAGCAGATCAAGCTTATTTGCGTGAGCGACAAGGTGCTGAAAAAAATTGCCGATACCGAAACACCGCAGGGTATTATTGCCGTGTGCGAAATGCGCAGCAAGCAATTAGATGATATGCTGGCATCCGGCAAAATGCTGCTGGTTCTGGACCGTGTAACAGATCCGGGAAATATCGGCACTATGCTGCGTACTGCGGATGCGGCCGGTGTAGGCGGCTTGCTGCTGCTACAGGGCTGCGCTGATATTTATGCGCCGAAAACAGTGCGTGCTTCCATGGGCTCGCTATTCCACCTGCCGGTGCTGAGCGGTTTGAGCGAGGAGCTGTTGGTGCAGGCAGCACGTAAGGCAGGATATGAGCTGCTGGTTACCTGCCTGGACGGTGCGGATAATTTGTACAAAGCTGATTTGCAGGGACGCTTGGCTTTTGTTATGGGTAACGAGGCCAACGGCGTGAGCGATGCTTTGCTGGCGGCAGCAGACAAGCGCGTCTTTATCCCTATGCAAGGACGTGCGGAATCGCTGAACGTGGCTATGGCTGCCGGTATAGTTATGTTTGAGGCGCTGCGTCAGAAGCTCAAATAATTTTTTAGTTTTTGCTTGACAAAAGTATCTCGCTGTAATATAATATCTATGTTGCCTATGGATGGGTTCCCGAGTGGTTAAAGGGAGCAGACTGTAAATCTGCCGCGTTTCGCTTCGTTGGTTCGAATCCAACCCCATCCACCAACTTTCATCGCGGGGTGGAGCAGTTGGTAGCTCGTCGGGCTCATAACCCGAAGGTCGGTGGTTCAAGTCCGCCCCCCGCAACCAACTTTATATGCTGATGTAGCTCAGTCGGCAGAGCGTATCCTTGGTAAGGATAAGGTCACCAGTTCAATCCTGGTCATCAGCTCCAAATGGCGGCGTAGCTCAGTTGGCTAGAGCATGCGGTTCATACCCGCAGTGTCCGCGGTTCGAATCCGTGCGCCGCCACCAACTGCAATTCAAGACTTCCAAGAAATTGTAAGTCTTTTTTGTTGCCTGCAACAGGGAAATGGAATATAAAACATTCTGCTTCGTATCATGTAGAATTTCTTATTAGCTTAAAAAAATTCACGTAAAAATAAATTTCAAAAGTTTTCATACTTTTCTTGACTTGGTGGTCTTTGAATGATATACTTCTAAACAGTAATAAATTTGAAAACGTATAAGAATGCAAAAAATCTTATATGCCTATTCAGACATATGTAAATGACTGGTTTTAGCTATGGCGGACTTTGCCGAATTTTAATCTGTCATAGCTGTGATTAGTATATATTTTAAGGAGTGGTATGAGTATGCAGAAAAAAGAACTATCTAAGTTAGTCCTGACAACCCTTTTGACCGGTAGTGTACTGTGGGGGGGGACTGCATTTGCTGCAGAGGAGAATTTACAGGAATTTTCCTTGGACACCATGGTTGTTACCGCAACCAGAACGGCAATGACCGTTAAGGAAACCCCTTCGACCGTAGAGATTGTTGACAGCAAAAAGCTGGAGCAGACACAGGCTAAAACCTTGCATGATGCTTTAAAGGGCGCGTTGGGCGTTAATGTATTTAATGATTTCCAGGGACGCAGTAATGTCAGCATCCGCGGCAGTGAATCCCGTCACGTATTGATTATGGTTGACGGCAAGCGTTTAGGCGGCGAGGCTGCTTACAACTCTGCCAATGCCTGGGACGTAGACCGTATTCGTATGGAGGATGTTGAAAGAGTAGAAATCATCCGCGGACCGGCAGGCGCACTGTATGGCAGTGATGCAATGGGCGGTGTAATTAACGTTATTACCAAAACTCCGGATAAGACAACTGCTGACATTAACTATGAATATGGCTGGTATGAGGACGGCAAGGGCGCAGGCTATAAAGGCAACCTGTATCTGCAAGGCGCTGAAGGCAACTATTCCTATAAAATCAACGCTGGCCTGAATAAAAACAGACCGTATTTGGATCCCAAAGGCAGCGGAGATTCTATGAACTTTTATGGCAAGCAGCAGCCGCTTTCTTTGAATGTGGGCTATAAGTTTGATAATGGCAATGAATTAAGCGTAGATTTCAGTAAAATAAAGGAAGATAATCAAAAATCTTCTACCAGCAGAACGGTTATGGTGCCCGGTAAGGTATGGCAGGACAAAGTACAGACGATTTATAACGATAATAAGCGTACTGACTATGCTATTACTTATAAGGGCTCCGATGATAAGCAGGACTGGATGTTCCGAGCTTATAAATCAGTATTCGATAAGCATTACATGAACCAGAATAATACCCGCATGACCATGATGGGCAAGCCCGGCAAGTGGACTCTGCAGGATCCGAAGATTGATACTGTTAAACGTACTCTGAGCGTTATTGAAGGCAAGGACACCTTCAATCTGAGCGATAAGAACAAGCTGACCGCAGGCTTTGAATATCGTAAGGATCAGAGCGAAGGCACCCGCTTAAAGAAACCGAATACATCTTTGGCAGACGGTAATGCTCATGATGCTTATGACAAGGCATCTATCAACTATCTGGCAGCATACGTTCAGGATGAATTCAGACCTGATGATAAATGGCTGATTATTCCTTCCGTACGTTTTGACCACAGTGATCAGTTCAGCAACAAGCTGACCAGCAACCTGGCTGCAACCTATAATGCTGCCGATGATGTACGTATTAAGGCTGTAGTTGGTCAGGGCTATAAAACTCCGACTGTAAACGATCTGTACATTTTCTGGGAAATGTATGCTGCAAATCCGGGTGGTAAAGGCCAATTCTATGTTGGTAACCCTGATCTGAAACCGGAAAAATCCTTAAGCTATGAATTATCTGTTGAAAAGGACTGGGGCGACAGATCTACCGTCCATTTGGGAGTATTCAGAAATGAAGTTAAAGATTTGATCAGCACCTATTGGACCGGTAAGCTGACCGATGATGATCCGGTTATGTACCCCGGCGTCAGTGGTGATATGATTATGGCTTATGAAAATATTCCGGAAGCAACTCTGCAGGGCGTAGAGCTGTACGGTTCTCACAGACTTGGCAAGAATATTTATCTGAATGCCGGTTACACCTTCTTGGATGCTAAAGACAAAACTAATGGAACCCGTCTGAAAGATAGAGCTAAGCATCAGGTAACCTTCGGTGTTTCCTATCAGCCGGAAAATATTTATGCTTGGGACCTGAGCTTTGACCTTGTATCTAACATCGGCTACTACTTCAATAATGGCGATAAGAGCACCATGGGCAACTTTGTTTACGAAACCAAGGACTTCACTATTGCTAACATCATGGCTTCCAGACATCTCAACAAGGATACCAAGATTTATCTGGGTATTGACAACATCAGCAATCACCAGAACTTTGGTCCGTATTCTGACGGCAATCTCGGTCGCTTGTACAGAGTTGGTATGGAATATAAATTCTAAACATAGCGGTAAAGTAAAAGAACAAATAAAGCAGGCCCGATGGCCTGCTTTGTTTGCCTAACGAGGAAATATTATGCGAAAAATTTTCAGTTTCATTTTAACGGTTCTTATGGTATGCTTATGTATAAGCGGTTGCTCTCCGCTAACCGAAAACTCCGGTTTGGGTAGCGCAGTAAAAATTACCGATGATAACCAGCGTATTGTTACCTTGAAGAAGATTCCGGAAAGAATTGTTGTCCTGTCCCCGTCCTTCTTGGAGCTGGTGGAGGCAGTAGATGGCAAGGTTGTCGGCCGTGCCAAAACACAGGTAGGCAAGGTGCCCGCTTTTGCCAAGGATGCTGCCGAGGTAGGCTTTATCTTTAATATCAATGTAGAAAAAATCGTGGAGCTGAAGCCTGATCTGGTAATTGCTTACAAGGGCATGCACGAGCGTTATCTGCATACATTGGAATCCAACAATATTCCAGTTGTTGTGCTGAATCTGAAATCCTATGAGGATGTTAAGCACAGCATGCTCACCATTGGCAAAATAATGCGTAAGGATGATAAGGCACAGAAGGTTGTGGCAAATCTCGATAAGGATATCAATGCTACAGTAAGCATGCTGCCTAAAAGCGAGCGCAGCGTAGCGATTCTGCACACCACCAGCATGGGCATTACCATGGAAAAGGAAACCAGTATTGCCGGCTGCTGTGCAAAAATGCTTAAATTACGCAACGTAGTACAGGGCGAAACCAAGCCTGTCAGCGGACCGATGGGAACTCAGCCTGATAAGGCTCCCTACAGCTTAGAGAATTTGCTGGAGAAAAATCCGCAGGTAATTTTTATCACCTCTATGGGTGCGCCCAGAGATAGTGAGGGAAATCCTAAGCTGGAAATTATGAGCAACCCGGCGTGGAATTCCATCGATGCGGTAAAAAATAAGCAGGTATTTTTCCTGCCGGACGATTTGTTCCTGCTCAATCCGGGGTTGGAATATCCTAAGGCAGTACGCTACATGGCAGCTAAAATGTATCCTGATGCAGTAAAGGAGTAGGCTGATGACTGATTATGCAAAAAATATCCAAGCCTTTTATGAGCGTGATGATTATAAGGCTCTTGCCGGCCAGCCGGGGGCTACTGCTGTAGAAGCAAGCTTTAAAGATCTGACCTATGTTCCGCGCAAGACCAAACCGTTGCCGGGGATAATGGCGGGGACGATGCTGCAGGAGTTTGCTCTGCAGCCGCAGCAGCCGACGGCGCTGTATCTGCATATTCCGTTCTGCAATCTGCGCTGCTCCTACTGCAGCTTTTACCGCAATCCCTTTGAGGCGGAGCAGGTTGAGGAATATGTACAGGCGCTTTTGGCGGAGCTGGATTTTCTGCAGCAGCAGGGCGTTTTTGCCAAGCAAAGACCGGAAGCTGTTTTCTTTGGCGGCGGCACGCCGTCCGTGCTGAATCCGGCGCAAATCAGCGCGCTGCTGAACAAGATTCACAGTGTAGCAAGTCTGGCGGATGACTGCGAGGTAACCTTTGAAAGCAGTATTTATGATTTGTCTGCGGAGAAGCTTGCTGCCTGCATCGCCGGCGGCGTTAACCGATTCAGCTTCGGTGTGCAGGCCTTTGATACGCATTTGCGCCGCTCCTTAGGCAGGCTTAATACGAAGGAAGAGGTAACGGCCAAGCTCGAAGAGGTGGCAGCCAAAGGCGTTAAGGTTATCATCGACCTGATTTACGGCCTGAACGGCCAGACGCAGACCATGCTGCTGGACGATATCAGAACGGCGCTGGCCTGCGGTGTGAGCGGCATGGATTTGTACAAGCTGCAGATTATGCCGAAATCTCCCTTAGGTCAGGCGATTGCCAAGGGCAACATCAAATACGAATATAACGACAGAATGCTGGCGGAAATGTTCGTTTCTGCTGATGCGCTGCTTGCGGAGCAGGGGGCCAAGGCGCTGAGCTGCTGCCATTGGGCAATGCGCGAGGATGAACGCAGCGGCTACAATACGCTGGTGAAGAGCGGTGCGAACATCATTACCTGCGGTGCGGCCTGCGGCGGTCACATGGGAATGTATAATTATATGAAGACTATGGACCGAAGCGACTATGTAAAAAAGGCTACTGCCGGACAGTACGCTGTCATGGGCATGGGCAAGCATAACGAAAACTATCTGCTCCTCGAAAAGCTTTCCGGACAGTGTGATTCCGGCAGGTTTGATTTTGCTTTGCTGAAGCGCTACAGTGATGCGGATTGGGAAAGCCTGCTTGCGCCGCTGCTGGAGCAGTGGGAGCTTTTGGACCTGCTTTATGCTATGGACGGCAAGTATTTCTTTACGGCGAAGGGCAAATATTACTATCGTCAGATGGACAGAGTGCTGCTGACAGCTGCGGAATGCGCACTTTACGGCAACCCGGGACTGATGGAGCAGGCCGGTCAGAAGATGATGGGCATTATGAAGAATATGAAATAAAAGGAGTGTACGACTATGCAGGACATTTTAATCGTTTATGACAGCAAAACCGGTAATACGGAAAAGGTTGCCAAGGCTTTGGCCGAGGCTCTGTTTGACGACGAGAACAACCTGGTGCGGATCGATATGTCCGAGTATATGGAGAAGTTCTCCGTCTCCCGGCTTAT
>OOAE01000867.1_pt1 | contig 25326 bp, 21 predicted proteins | sample 1671271 | NCBI WGS metagenome assembly OOAE01 (sample SAMN06348139, study PRJEB24527) | human gut metagenome | biome: human gut; feature: ankylosing spondylitis patient; material: feces | host: Homo sapiens | place: China | collected 2015-10 | reverse complement strand
TGATGCAAATGCAGCAGGAAACAAATCCAGAAAAGATGTTAAATATTATATGCAGAAATCTTCATCCATGAAAAAATACTATAAAACTGAAGGAAGAGAAGATATCGTTCTCTAAAGAACAGGAGCAGATCATGAAAAAGTGGACAAAGAAGATCCTGGCAGCAGTACTTTGTCTGATGATGCTCCAGATGCCGGCAGCTGAACCGCTTATTGCGGTTCAGACTGTACAGGCAGCATCTACAGCCAAGGCAGCCAAGGTAAAAAACGGTCTCAAAAAAGAGGGCGGACAATACTACTATTATGTGAAGGGAAAAAAAGTAAAGAATACATGGAAAACCGTGACTGTCGCTAATAAGACTACCGGCAAAAAAATGACATACAGATACTATTTTTCCAACACCGGAAAGGCTTATAAAGGTGGAACATTCTTCGGGGAGAACTATCTCCTTGTAAAAAAGATCGGCGGGAAATACTATGGATTTAACCGGTATGCACAGATGGTAAAAGGCGTTTATTATTCCGCATATGGACAGTCCAGAGCCGGATTTTATGCTTTTAATACAAAAACCGGTGTATACGATGCCAGAACATCTTCAAGATTAAGGAAAGCATTTGTAAGAGAAAAGAGTTCTGCAGCACTGCGGAAAGCCCTTGGCAGACCTCTTCGTACCAGAAAGACAGATGGCTGTTATGGTGACGGACAGGAATATCTGTTGGAATACACAAGATTCTGGGTCAATACATACAAAGACAAAAAAGGGAAGGAAATCGTACTGGACGTGATCAGCAAATAAGATTCGCCAGACCGATAAATAAATATAATTATGGTTTTCAGTTCAATGGTATTTCTGTGTGTATTTCTTCCGGCTGCTTTTTGTCTGCATCTCCTTTTACCTGGGATGCGGGCCAAAAATTTTTTGCTTGTAGTGGCAAGTCTGGTCTTTTATGCATACGGAGAACCGATTTATGTAATATTACTGGTTGCTTCATCGGCGGGCAACTATATTTTAGCGCGCCTGACAGGGGAATGTCCGAAGATCCGTAAGCTCACAATGACATTGGCTGTGGTGATAAATCTCGGTCTTCTTGTGATCTTTAAATATTCCGGATTTCTGGTGGAGACATTTAATTCTATTACCGGTGCCGGAATTCCGGTTCCGCAGGTCCGGATGCCGGTCGGAATATCGTTTTTTACTTTTCAGGCACTTTCCTACGTGATCGATGTTTATCGGGGAGATGCTTCGGTTCAGAAGAATTTCGGAAAGGTGCTTCTGTATATCTCGTTTTTCCCACAGCTGATCGCGGGACCTATCGTTAAGTATCATGATGTGGAGGCGGAGATCAATAATCGTAAGCAGACGCCGGAGGAAATCGGAAAAGGAATCCGGCGTTTCATTGCAGGTTTGAGCAAAAAGGTTCTTATCGCCAATACAATGGGACTTGTGGCGGATAATCTCTTTGGTGCGGCAGCAACCGGAATCACCGGTCCGGGTGCTTGGCTGGGCGCAGTTTCCTATATGCTGCAGATCTATTTTGATTTCAGCGGCTACAGTGATATGGCGCTGGGACTCGGAATGATGTTTGGATTTCATTTCCATGAGAATTTTGATTATCCTTATATTTCTGCCAGTATCCGTGAATTCTGGAGAAGATGGCATATGTCTCTTTCAGGATGGTTTAAGGAATATCTGTATATTCCGTTAGGGGGAAACCGCAGAGGGAAATTCCGTACAGTGGTCAATAAAATGATCGTTTTTGTGTGTACAGGTATCTGGCATGGTGCCTCCTTTAATTTTCTGTTCTGGGGAATTTATCATGGCTTTTTCCTGATGCTGGAAGAGTATATCCCATTTATCGGGAAAAAGGGCGGAAAGCTCAAGAGCTTTTTTCAGCATGTCTATGCACTTCTGGTAGTTTGTGTTGGCTTTGTGTTTTTCCGTGCGGACACTATGAAGCAGGGATGCTTCTGGATCAGAGAAATGTTTACGGATTTTGGATGGAAGGCTTCCGCAATGAGCCTTACACTGCAGCAGCTGACACCGGTATATCTTGTAACGCTGGCAGCGGCACTGGTCGCAGCAGTTCCGGTAAACAGCATGCTGAAAAAGTATAAATGGTATGAAGGCTTTAACTATGTATTAAGTCTGGCTGGTTTTGCGCTTTGTGTATTGAGCCTTGCCGGCGGAACCTATAATCCGTTCATCTATTTTCGATTTTAAGAGGAGGCAGAAAACATGAAAAAATTGCAGGTGCTTTATATTACTGCATTTTTTGCAGCTTGTCTTGTGCCATCTCTGGGGATGGCGGTGACAAAGCAGGAAGCATCGTCTGAAAACCGAAGACTGGCTGAGTTTCCTGAACTGAAAAAAGAAAACGAGATCAATACCCGTTGGCTGCCGGAAGCAGGCGAATATTTTCAGGAACATTTTGCGTTTCGAAATGAGCTTGTAACGGCAAATGCCCTTTTGAACGGGAAGATTTTCGGAGTATCTACTGCAGATGGTGTGATCCAGGGAACCGATAACTGGCTTTATTATAAGGATTCGCTGGAGGATTATCTTGGAGAGGAGCTTCTTTCCGAGAGAAGCCTTTTTAATATTGCACATACATTGGCCATGATGCAGGAGACATTGAATGAAAAAGGTGTGCAGTTTCTTTTTACTGTGGCACCTAATAAAAACTCACTCTATGGAGAGAACATGCCGTACTATGACAGCCTGAAGGTATCATCGGACAAAAACCTTGTTAATCTTCAGAAATATCTCAGGCAGGAGCAGGTTTCTTACGGAGATCTGTATGAAACTCTTTCAGAAGAGAAAGAAGTTCTTTATCACAAAAGAGATTCACACTGGAACAACAAGGGTGCTGCAGTTGCGGCGGATACATTGCTGTCTTCTCTGAAAAAGGAGCATGTTTCCTATAAGGAGGAACCCTATACTATAAAAACAGATTTCACAGGAGATCTGGATGAGATGCTGTATCCTCTTGCAACGACACCGGAAGAGGAAGTTTATTATGACAGACAGACAACATTTGCCTATGTGGGAGAAGTGGTAAGTAATTTTGATCCGAAGATCACAACGGTAAATCCTGTGAAGGAAGGAAGTCTGGTCATGTTCCGTGATTCTTTTGGTAATGCACTGCTTCCGTTTATGGCAGATGCTTATTCCAGTGCGTATTTTTCCAGAGGAGTACCTTACCAGATGAGTGAAGTGGATGAGAAGAATGCAGATACTGTGATCGTGGAACGGGCAGAGCGTTTTCTCCCGGAAATGGCACAGTCACCGCCGATCATGGAAGGACCGGAGTGTCAGGTGAATGTTACGGAAGAAGATACGGTTCCTGCCGGTGCCGGAGCAGTTCAGTGCGAGATCCAGGGAAATCTGGAAAAGATCACAGGTTGTATTGAAGAAAAATATCTGGATACAGACAGCAGGATTTATATAAGATTGAACCATGATAAGATTTATGAAGCATTTCCGATGGATGTTTCCACAGAAGATGGAAAAACGGACAGCAGCGGTTTTTGCTTATATCTGGACCGTTCACTTCTTGCAGCAGACGGAAATCAGATCGAAATTCTTACAGGCAACAAAGATTCAGCCCGTATAATAGGCGGACTGACACTATAAAGGAGGATATAAGAAATGAGAAAAAAAACAGTACAGGTGCTTTTAGGGGCAGCATTGATCGCAGCGATGTGTCTGGGGGCACCGACAGCTGCTTTTGCAGGCGAGACAACGACAAAGGAGGAAACCGCAGAGAAAACTGGCGATAAAGATTCCGCAGAAGAAAAAGAGACCGCAGAGGATTTTCAGATCGGAGAGCTTACAGTAAAAAATCAGAGCGGACTTGAGGTGAAATCCGCAGAGCTTCAGGATGCAAAAGAGGACGACAGCAAAAAGAAAGACTCCAAGGATGCGGCAGGTCAGGATCTAGTGATCACCATGAAAGATGGTACAGAGCATACCTTCCGGAATGTGACACCGGATGACTGGAAAGAACCTGTTTTTTATAATGAGTATGAGATCCTTTATATTTCCTACACAGATGAAAAAGGAAAATCTCAGGAAGCGTTGGAAGATGCGGAGGAGACTGAGCTGGAAGAAGCTGCCACTACCTATGCAAAATCCAATGTAAATATCCGTGAAAAAGCGGATACAAAATCAAAATCCCTGAAAGTAACATCTCTTGGAACCGAGTTCAAGGTAACCGGTGTATGTCCTGGATGGCTGAAGGTTGAAGGAGATGGTGTTAAGGGATATGCGGCACATACATACTTCACTTCCAATAAAGATGAGATCGACAAGCTGGTAGCAGAGCAGAAAGCAGCTGAAGAGAAAAAAGTGGCAGAGGCAAAAGCGGCATCAGACGCACAGGCAGCAGCAGAAGCGCAGGCAGCGGCAGACGCGCAGGCAGCAGCGGACGCACAGGCAGCGGCAGACGCACAAGCAGCGGCAGACGCACAGGCAGCGGCAGAGGCACAGGCAGCAGCAGAGGCACAGGCAGCAGCAGAGGCAGCTGCAGCAGAACCTACCGAAGTTAGCCGTCAGGCCTATGATGACTGTGACGGAAGTGGTCATGGCTACTATGAGATCACCTATTCTGACGGAAGTGTGAGATACGAAGAGTATTGATTAGAATGAACGATAAGGAAAGATACGTATGAAAAGAGTAAAATTGTTTTTTATGGCGATGGTCATGCTTTTTGCGGTGCAGATCTGCACGGTTTCCGTAACCTGTGAGACGCAGGCAGCAACTACTACGGCAACTGTAAAGAAGAAAACCGGTCTCTACAGAGAAAAAGGAAAATATTACTACTACACCAAGGGCAGAAAGATCAGAAACCAATGGAAGACCGTAAAGGGAAAACGGTATTATTTCGGGCCTAAATATTATGCGTTAACTTACCATAACAAGATCGGTTCCAGGATCTATGTGTTTGATACTGCAGGACGCCTTTTGAACGGAAAGACGTCACGTATCGTAAATGTAGGAAAATATTCCTATTACGTAAATAAATATGGAAATCCTTCAAAGGGTTGGCTGTGCCTTCCGGATAGAAATCTTTACTATGCGGATTCCTGGGGACGTTTTTACAAAAACCGTACTCTGGAGGGAATCCGGTTTAACGGAAAGGGGCAGGCTGTAAAAAATGATATGCGCAGTCTGAAGCTGCATTGTATAGGCGTGGTCCAAAATATTACAAGAAGTGGAATGTCCAAAAGCCAGAAGCTGCAGGCGTGCTGGAGTTATGTGATAAATAATACCTATTATTCATCTGCCTATTATCCGAATTTAAATCAGAATGACTGGTGGAGAATGACTGCGTGGAGAACGCTTGCTACAGGAAAGGGAAACTGTTATGGCTATGCCTGTGCATTTGCTGCACTGGCAAGAGAGATCGGATATGATCCATATGTGGTATGTGGTCGTGTTCCGGGAACCAGAGATGGAGCCGGAGATGGCTTTACAAGACATAGCTGGGTGATCATAAACGGACTTCATTATGACCCGGAAGGACAGGCTAAGGGCTGGCATACCGGAGTTTATGGAAGCTACAGCTACGGAATGGACAATCAGATCCAGAAAACAGTTAATTTCCGTACAGGAAGAGGAAACTAAATAAAATATACAGCAAAGATCCCGGGGATTCAGATGTAAGATCCCGGGGTCTTTTTATATAAAACGAGTAGCGGGAAAGATGGTCGCAGAATAAGCTAAAGAAAGGTCAGCTGTCCGGCGGGAGAGCTTTGGAAAGGTATAAAAGGATGTATACAGGAAAAGGGATAGGCGTGGCGGTTCTGGATACCGGTATTTTTCCTCATATAGATTTTGGCAGCCGTATTTCCGTGTTTCGTGATTTTACAGGAGTCAGACGCAGCCCATATGATGATAACGGACATGGGACTCATGTCAGCGGGATCCTTGCAGGGGACGGAACTGCATCAGGTGGAAAATATAAAGGGGCTGCACCTGGCTGCAGTATCGCTGCTCTGAAGGTTCTGGATCGTTTCGGGAACGGAAGCAGGGAGGATGTGATGCGGGCATTTCGGTGGATCATGGAGTTTGGAAGCATTTATCATATCCGTATCGTTAATATTTCAGTGGGAACAACATCCCGGGATCATAAGGAACAGACAGATCTTCTTGAAGGAGTGGAAAAACTTTGGGATCTGGGATTTGTGGTGGTAGCTGCAGCAGGAAATCAGGGACCGGGGGCCGGCACGGTAACAGCACCGGGAAGCAGCCGGAAGATCATTACCGTAGGCTCCAGTGATATGCTGAATGGCAGAAAGGCAGTTTCCGGAAGAGGCCCTACTTTTGACTGTGTGTGCAAACCGGATCTGGTAGCGCCGGGAAGCCAGGTCATTGCCTGTGCACCGGGACTGCCGTACTCATATGGGCTCAAAAGCGGAACCTCCATGTCGACGCCTCTGGTGTCAGGAGGGATCGCCTGCCTTCTGGAAAAAGATCCCCGGCTTTCTAATGTAGAGGTAAAGATGTTGTTAAGAGAAAATGCAGAAGATATGGGACTTCCCAGAAATCAGCAGGGATGGGGAAAATTTAACTGTGAAAAACTGTTGGCAGGCTGAATTATTATACAATTCTTATAAACATAGTGTGGTAAAGCACAAAAGCGTTGACGGAACCGGAAAATATGAGTACAATGTACAGTAAAAGTGCTGAAGAAAGATTCTAAAGGAAAGAGCACCTGGAATCCGAACAGGAGAATAAACCTCAAAAGGAGAAAATAATATGGAAAAAATCAAAATGCAGACACCTTTAGTTGAGATGGACGGAGACGAGATGACACGTATCCTGTGGCAGATCATCAAGGATGAACTTCTCACACCGTATCTGGAACTGAATACAGAATATTATGATCTTGGTCTTGAGCACAGAAATGAGACAGATGATCAGGTTACCATTGATGCAGCAGAAGCAACCAAGAAATACGGAGTAGCCGTAAAATGTGCCACGATCACGCCAAACGCAGCCAGAATGGAAGAGTATGACCTGAAAAAAATGTACAAGAGTCCAAACGGAACGATCCGTGCCATTCTTGATGGAACTGTATTCCGTGCACCGATCGTTGTAAAGGGAATCGAGCCATGTGTAAAGAATTGGGTGAAACCGATCACACTTGCACGTCATGCATATGGAGATATCTATAAGAATACAGAATTTTATATTGACAAGCCGGGAGATGCATATCTTGTATTTGAGGGTGAAGACGGAGAAGAGCGTAAGGAGCTGATCCAGCATTTTGATGGAGCAGGTGTTCTCCGTGGCATGCATAATCTTGATGATTCCGTAAAGAGCTTTGCGAGAAGCTGCTTTAATTATGCACTGGACACAAAGCAGGATGTATGGTTCGGAAGCAAGGATACCATTTCCAAAACATATGATGGAAGATTTAAAGAGATTTTCCAGCAGATCTTTGATGCAGAGTTTAAGGATAAATTTGAGGAAGCCGGCCTGACCTATTTTTACAGTCTGATCGATGATATCGTAGCCCGTGTTATGAAGGCAGAAGGCGGTTTTATCTGGGCATGCAAGAACTATGACGGAGATGTTATGAGCGACATGGTATCTTCCGCATTTGGCTCTCTTGCCATGATGACCTCTGTACTGGTATCCCCGAAGGGATATTTTGAGTATGAGGCTGCCCACGGAACAGTTCAGAGACACTATTATCGTCATCTTGAGGGAAAAGAAACATCCACAAACTCTGTTGCAACGATCTTTGCATGGACAGGAGCTCTCCGCAAGAGAGGCGAGCTGGACGGAAATGAAGCACTTGCTGATTTTGCAGGAAAACTGGAAAAAGCAACACTGGATACCATTGAAAGCGGAAAGATGACCAAGGATCTTGCACTGATCACTTCCCTGAAAGAGGTACAGGTATTGAACAGCAAAGAGTTTATCCTTGCTGTAAAGACAAAACTGGATGAACTGATGGCATAAATAATAGGAATTTCAGAATTTCAAGTAATTTCATAAAAAATAAAAAATTGCACCGGAAGATCCAGGGATGGATCACGGTGCAGTTTTTTTATGAGGGATATATATGGATCATCTGATCTCTGTCAGACCGAAACGTTCATGGCCTGCTGTACATGTTCCACAAGGATCTGCCGGACCTGGGGATATTCTCCAAGTCCCTTCAGTACAGGGGTGACTTCATATCCTTCGGAAGAAAGACGGTTCATCCAGGAGTCCGGATCTGCACCGGCCAGATCGTTCTGTGCATGGTCGCCGGCTACGATCATGAAAGGCGCTAGCACGATCTTTTTCGGATGAAAGCTGTCGGCAGCCCGGAGAAGGGAGTCCAGGGCCGGATAGGCTTCTACAGTTCCAAGAAAAATATTTTTATGTCCGGTATCTTTAAAACGGTAATCCAAAGCAGCATAAACCGTGTTTGCGTAGTGTTCTGTTCCATGTCCCATCAGTACAAGTGCAGTGTCCGGATCCATGTCCCGGAATTCATCTGCAACTACCCGGACGATCGCCTGGTTATCTTCTTCTGTTGTGAGAAGAGGATTTCCGAAAACAATACTGGAAAAACGGTCACGAAAAGAAAGCGCATCGGCTTTCATCTGATCATTTTCGATACCGTTGATCACATGAGTCGGCTGTACGATCACATCGGTGATACCATCCAGAAGCATCTGTTCCAGAGCCTCCTTTACCGTGTGGATCGTAAGACCGTCCCGCTTTTTCAGTTTGGCAATGATCATTTGCTTGTCCATGCACGGTAGGTGGGACAGGCCGGGAATGCATCGGCAATATCGTGTTCGATGGCCTCGATGGTAAGCTTACGGGTGTTTTCATAGCTTGTGCCGAAACTTACTACTAGGATCGCTTTTTTTGAAGTTGAGTTCATACGGGGATTTCCTCCATCCTGATAATTATGGTGATTATGATAAACTCTTTATATTTCTCCGCTGGAATATAAAGATGATCCGCAATTTCTACCATAAGATATTATAAAAGGGAGGGCTGACATTGTCAATCGTAGTTGACTTTCCTTACGGAAATGTTTATCATAATAAAAGATTGTGGAAACAAAGGAGAAACGTAGGACATGAGTATATTCATGATTGGAATCGATCATAATATGGCACCTGTAGATGTCAGAGCGCAGTTTGCTTTTACCCGTAAAAATACCGGAGAGGCGCTGCGCAGGCTGAAAGAAGAAGCTGGGATCTGCGGGTGTATTATTCTGTCGACCTGTAACCGGCTGGAACTGTGGGTAAGTACTGCAGATGAGGAGAAGCCGGACCTGTATCAGTGGCTCTGCTCGTTGAAAGGTGTGCAGGGAGAACAATACCAGAAGTATTTTACCAGCAGAGAAAACGAAGAGGCGGTGGAGCACCTTTTTTATCTTACCAGCGGACTGAAATCCCAGATCCTGGGGGAAGATCAGATTCTGACCCAGGTAAAAGATGCGTTGAGTATGTCAAGGGATGAGTTTACCACAGACAGTGTTCTGGAGGTGCTTTTCCGTATGGCGGTAACTGCAGGCAAGAAGATCAAAACGGAAGTGCCGTTTTCCCATGGAAATCCTTCTGTGATCCATCAGGCCATCCGTTTTCTGGAAGAGGGCGGTTATCATGTTCGCAATAAAGTCTGTATGGTGATCGGAAACGGTGAGATGGGGAAGATGGCTGCCCAGACACTGCGTGAAGCAGGAGCGGATGTGACGGTTACGATCCGTCAGTACAGAAGTGGTGTTGTGAGCATTCCTGTTGGATGCAGCAGGATCAATTATGGTGAGAGAATGGATTATCTGCCGGAGTGTGACCTGGTGGTCAGCGCAACAGCAAGCCCCAATTATACACTGACTGAAGAATTGTTTGAGGATGTACGTGTGGAACGACCTATGATCCTTATCGATCTGGCAGTTCCAAGAGATATTGATCCGGAGATCCGAAAAAAAGATAACATCACACTTTATGATATGGACAGCTTCCGAACCGGCGAGACACCGAAGGAACTTGCAGATAACCTGGAAGCAGCAGGAGCCATTGTGAAGGCCCAGATGAACGAATTTTTCCAGTGGCTGGAAGGTCGTGATATCATCCCGCGCATCCAGGAGATCAAAGCGGATGCTGTGGAAGATCTGAACCTGAGGATCGAAAAAATCTTCCGGAAAACTCCTATGGAGGATTCAGACAGAGAAAAACTGAAAAAAGCAGTGGATACTGCAGCCGGAAAGGTTGTGAACAAGCTGATCTTCGGGCTTCGGGACAGCCTGAACCAGGATGCTTTTCTGGAATGTGTGGAAGGACTGGAGAAACTTTATGAAGAATAAACCTTATTTCCCCATGTTTATAGACCTGTCCGATAAAAATATCGTTGTGGCAGGTGGTGGTAATATTGCTACCAGAAGAATAAAGACTCTTCTGAAATTTACAAGAAATATCACGGTAGTGGCTACAAAAGTGACCCAGGAGCTTATGGATCTTGGAAAAGCAGGAACTGTAACTTTATATATCCGTCCCGTGAAACGTTCAGACTTTGCCAACGCATATATGGTGATCGCAGCCACCAATGACTGGAAGCTGAATGATGAGATCCACCGTGTCTGTAAGGAGGAGGGCATTTATGTTAATGTAGCCTCCGACCGGGAAGCCTGTGATTTTTATTTTCCGGGCGTATATATGCGGGATGAAATGGTAGTTGGAGTTACAGCAAGCGGACTGGATCACAAAAAAGCAAAGCGTGTAAGGGAAGAGATTCAGAATGCGCTGGAAAAAGTATTGGGAGAGCAGGATGAAGATGAAGAGAGATAAGATCGTGATCGGCAGCAGAGAGAGTAAGCTTGCAGTGCTGCAGAGCGAAATGGTCCGTGACTACATAAAAGGAAAAAATCCGGATCTGGAAGTGGAAATCCTCACTATGAAAACTACCGGGGATATCATTCTGGACCGTACACTGGATAAGGTTGGCGGAAAAGGGCTTTTTGTAAAGGAGCTGGATAAAGCACTGATAGATGGAAGAAGTATTCTTTCTGTACACAGCCTGAAAGATATGCCTATGGAGGTTCCGGAGGAGCTGCCGCTTCTGGCTTTTTCCAAAAGAGAAGATCCGAGAGACGTACTGGTTCTTCCTGAGGGAGCTTCTGAACTTGATAAAAGCAAGCCCCTTGGATGCTCCAGCTTAAGGAGAACCTTACAGCTTAAAAAACTGTATCCGGATATGGATGTCAGAAGTATCCGCGGAAATCTTCAGACAAGACTCCGGAAGCTGGATGAAGGACAGTACAGTGCATTGATCCTGGCTGCTGCCGGCCTTAAGAGACTCGGACTGGGATCCAGGATCAACCGGTATTTTACAGCAGATGAGATCATTCCGGCTGCTGGTCAGGGAATCCTTGCTGTACAGGGAAGAAAAGGGGAAGCTTATGATTTCCTGGAGGGCTACTGTGATAAGGATGCCTGGACCGCGGGAAGTGCGGAGCGTGCTTTTGTAAAGCTCCTGGATGGAGGATGCTCTTCTCCGGTGGCTGCCCATGCGGAAATTCTCGGGGATGAGATCTATCTCAGAGGGCTTTATTATAATGAAAAAGACGGTTCCTATGTAACAGGAACACTGCGTGGCAATAAGGCAGATGCGGAAAGCTTAGGCAGGGAACTGGCAGAAACTCTTCGGAAAAAAGGAGAAAACAGATGAAAACAGGAAAAGTATGGCTGGTAGGAGCGGGTCCTGGCGATATCGGCCTTTTTACATTAAAAGGCCTCAAAGTGCTGGAACAGGCAGATGTGGTCGTCTATGACAGTCTGGTAGGTCAGGGAGTTCTGTCAAGAATCCCGGAAAATGCCAGGCTGATCAATGTAGGCAAACGTGCCAGTCACCATATCATGCGTCAGGAAAATATCAATCAGGTACTTCTTGAGGAGGCACAGCGGGGTCTTCGTGTGGTGCGCCTGAAAGGCGGAGATCCATTCCTCTTTGGAAGAGGAGGAGAGGAGCTGGAGCTTCTTCGGGAGAATGGGATCCCTTATGAGGTTGTTCCGGGTGTTACTTCCTCCATTGCAGTACCGGCATATAACGGGGTTCCGGTAACACACAGGGATTTCTGTTCTTCAGTCCACATCATTACAGGACATAAGAGGGCCGGAGAAGAATATGATATAGACTTCCGGGCACTTGTTGATACAAAGGGAACGCTTGTATTTCTGATGGGCGTGTCCGCACTTCCGGATATCTGCGAGGGTCTGATAGGTGCAGGAATGGAAAAGGACATGCCTGCGGCGATCCTGCAGAAGGGAACTACAGCAGGTCAGAAACGGATCGTAGCAACAGTTTCTACCCTGGAAGAAGAGGTGAAACGCCAGGGGATTGAGACACCGGCGATCATTGTGGTGGGTAAGGTATGTACACTGGCAGAGAAGTTTGGCTGGTATGAAGAACTGCCGCTTTCAGGATGGAAGGTCCTTGTCACAAGACCGAAGGAGCTTGTTTCCAGAACTGCGGACATGCTTCGTGAAAAAGGCGCGGAGGTTCTGGAGCTTCCGGCGATCCGTACTGTCCCCATGGAAGACCAGAGCCGTCTCTATAAAGCGCTGGATCACCTGGAGGAATATCAGTGGCTTGTATTTACCAGCCCTACAGGTGTAAGGGTATTTTTTGAAGAACTGATCCGCCATGGAAAAGATATCCGTGCCATGGGAAATGCCCGTCTGGCCGTGATCGGGGAAGGAACAAAAAAGGCCCTGAAGGAAAGAGGTCTGCTGGCAGATTTTGTGCCGTCGGTATATGACGGGGATACTCTTGGAAAGGAACTTTCAGAGCTTCTTTCCGGTGGAGAAAAGATACTTATCCCGCGGGCAGAAAAGGGTAATGAAAAGCTCACCGCATTTCTTGCACAGGCAGGCGCTGTGGTCGAGGATGTTCCGACTTATCAGACTCTTTACGAAAAGAGCCAGCTCATCGATGAGAAGAAGGAATTTGAAACAGGACAGATCAGCTGTGCGGTGTTTACAAGTGCCTCCACTGTGAAGGGATTTGTAGAGGGAACAAAAGGACTGGATTATTCAAAGGTTAAGGCGGCCTGCATCGGCAGACAGACGAAGGCGGCTGCTGAGAGCTTTGGAATGAAAGCATATATGTCAGAAAAAGCCACCATTGACAGTCTTGTCAAGCTGGTGGTGGATATGAAAAGGAGCGAATGATCATGGAACTGACAAAAAGACCAAGAAGATTAAGAGGTAGCGAAAACCTTCGTAAGATGGTACGTGAGACAAGAATGGATAAATCTTCTCTTATGTATCCTATGTTCGTAATGGAAGGAGAAAATAAGGAAGAAGAAATTCCGTCCATGACCGGGCAGTACCGTTACAGCCTGGACCGTCTTCCGTATAAACTGGAACAGCTTTCCAAAGCCGGTGTAGGCAGTGTGATGTTTTTTGGTATTCCTGACCATAAGGATGAAGTGGGCAGCGGTGCCTATGATCCGGAGGGGATCGTTCAGAGAGCTCTTCGCATTGCAAAAGAGAAATTTCCGGAGCTTTATTATGTAACAGATGTATGTATGTGTGAGTACACTTCCCATGGCCATTGCGGCGTTCTCTGCGGTCATGATGTGGACAATGACAAGACGCTGGAGCTTCTTGCAAAAACAGCACTTTCCCACGTGGAGGCAGGTGCAGATATGGTTGCTCCGTCTGATATGATGGATGGTCGTGTTGCAGCAATCCGTCAGTGTCTGGACAAGGCCGGACATTATACAACACCGATCATGTCCTATGCAGTAAAATATGCTTCTGCATTTTATGGCCCGTTCCGTGAGGCAGCAGATTCTGCTCCGTCTTTTGGGGACAGAAAAAGCTACCAGATGGATCCTCACAACAGCAGAGAAGGGCTGAAAGAGGCACTTGCAGATGTGGAAGAGGGTGCAGATATCATCATGGTAAAACCGGCTCTTGCATACCAGGACATGATCTGGCAGGTAAAGGAGATCACAAACGTTCCGGTTGCCGCATACAGTGTCAGTGGTGAGTATGCAATGGTAAAAGCAGCAGCTGCAAACGGCTGGATCGACGAAGAAAGGATCGTGGGTGAGATGGCTACAGGAGCATTCCGGTCCGGTGCGCAGATCTATCTTACCTATTATGCGGAGCTTCTGGCAAGACTTATGGATGAAGGGAGGATCGGCTGATGACAAGATCAGAACAGTTATTTGAGCGTGCGGTAAAAAGAATCCCGGGAGGCGTAAACAGCCCGGTAAGATCTTACGGAGCCATCGGTGAGGCACCTCGTTTTATTGAAAAAGCAGATAAATGCTACATCTATGATGTAGATGGAAACCGTTATGTGGATTACATTGATTCCTGGGGCCCGATGATCCTGGGACATAATTTCCCGGAGATCCGCGAGAGTGTGATCAAGGCCTGCGAAAATGGCCTGAGCTTTGGCTGTGCTACAGGAATCGAAGTAGAGATCGCAGAATTTATCTGTGAACATATTCCACATGTAGATATGATCCGTATGGTAAACTCAGGAACAGAAGCTGTTATGAGTGCCATCCGTGCAGCAAGAGGTTTTACCGGAAAAGACAAGATCATCAAATTTGCAGGTTGCTATCACGGACACAGTGACTGCCTTCTGGTAAGTGCCGGCTCCGGTGTCATGGCAAGTGGTATTCCGGATAGCGCCGGTGTTCCGAAGGGCTGTACACAGGATACCATGACGGCTACCTACAATGATGCCGCCAGTGTGGAAGCACTTCTCAAACAGGAAGAGGGAAATGTGGCAGCCGTGATCGTGGAGGCAGTAGGAGCAAACATGGGTGTGGTTCCTCCGAAACCAGGCTTCTTAAAGCGGCTTCGTGAGCTTTGCGATGAGCATAATTGTCTGCTGATCTTTGATGAAGTGATCACAGGCTTCCGACTTGCCTTTGGCGGAGCAGCAGAGTATTTTGGTATCCGTCCGGATCTTGTCACCTACGGGAAAATAATCGGCGCAGGAATGCCGGTAGGCGCTTATGGCGGACGTAAGGAGATCATGGATCTGATCTCACCGTGTGGTCCTGTATACCAGGCAGGTACCTTAAGCGGAAACCCGGTTGCCATGGCTGCAGGTTTCACACAGCTGAAATATCTCTATGAGCATCAGGAAATCTACAAAGATCTGGCTGCCAAAGGTGAGAAGCTTTACGGCGGCTTGAAGAAGATCGTGGAGGAAAAAGGTCTTCCATATCAGGTAAACTATGATTCTTCTCTGGCAAGTATTTTCTTTACAGACCAGGAGGTAAAAGACTATGTTTCTGCAAAAACATCCAACCTGGAGCTTTTTGCAAAATATTTCAAGGGAATGCTGAAACGAGGCATTCATCTTGCACCTTCCCAGTTTGAGGCGATGTTCCTTTCCACAGCGCATACAGATGAAGTAATTGATGAAACTCTGGAAGCAATGAGAGGCGCTTTGGGAGATCTGTAAAGAGGCGTAATGGATGCGCAGGAGCCGATTCATTTGCGTGGATTATGTGTGAACGCCATAGTGAACGGTAGCTTTGCATAAAAAATTGCACAAAAGATAACAGGATGGTAACTTGTTCTTGCAGAAGCTTTGTGATAAAATAAACACAAAAATACGTAACCAATGTAAAAAGCAGGAGGCCAGAACTTATGGGAAAAAAGAAGTACGTGGCTTACGTGGGAACATATACCCATGGAACCAGTAAGGGAATTCAGGTATACGATGTAGATGTAGAAAAAGGAACACTCACAGAACGAAGCGAAGTGGAAGTTAGCAATGCTTCTCATCTGGCAGTATCAAAAAACGGTAAATATCTGTATTCCATTGAGGATGAGGGTGTAGCTGTATTTGAAAGAGACAAGAACGGTGATCTTACCCGCCTCAACAGTGTGGATATCAACGGAATGCGAGGCTGCTATCTTGCAACAGATGTGGACGGAAGATATCTTTATGTGGCAGGGTACCATGATGGTAAGGTAACGGTTGTACATACACATAAAGACGGCCGTCTGGGAAGTGTTATGGACGGCGTTTTCCACAAGGGACTTGGAAGCGTGGCAGAGCGTAACTTCCGTCCGCATGTTAATTGTGTACGTCCGACACCGGATAATAAGTATCTCTGTGCGGTAGATAATGGTATCGATCAGGTTAAGATCTATCGTATCAATAAGAAGAAAGACAAACTGGAGCTGGTTGACATTCTTCGCTGCCCGAGAGAGAGCGGCCCTCGTATCATCCGCTTCAGTGATGACGGAAGATTTGCATATCTTCTTTTTGAGCTCAGCAATGAGGTGAAGGTATACAGCTATGACGGAAGCGGTAAGAACCCGGAGTTTCAGCTGCTTCAGAGCATTACCACTCTTGGAAAAGAGGATTCCAATGATGCGCTCCATAACGCAGCTTCCGGTATGTCTCTTTCTGCGGACGGTAAATATCTTTTCTGTACAACAGCAGGGGAAAATACTGTGACTATGTATGCAGTAGACCAGGAAACAGGCCTTCTGACCAAGAAATTTACACTTCCGATCAGTGGTGATTACCCGAAGGATCTTATGATCTTCCCGGATAACAAGCATATTGCTATTGCCAATCATGCCAGCAACAGTATTACCGTTTTCACTGTGGATTATGAAAAGAATATCATCATGATGAACGAAAAACCGAGAAAGATCGAGACACCGAACTGTATCCATATCTGGCCGGTACCGGATACATGGGAGCAGTTGGATTAAGAACAGGATTGATCAAAGTAAGTCTTGCACAGGCAGACAAAAACAGGCTCAGGGACGAGTAGGAACTTTCCCTGAGTCTGTTTTTTTGCGCATTTATATTTTTTTATCTGACAGGTCAAAATGTGAAATTACCGCTGATAAAATTCGTGGATACGATCCATCCGTGCACTCATATTGTTAAAAAGTGCATCTGTAATGGTAAGTGCTGCCATAGCTTCCACAACGACTACTGCACGCGGTACGATCACCGGATCATGCCGGCCCTTGATCTCAAGCTCCAGGTTTTCTCCGGTGTTGGTCACAGTAGACTGAGACTGACTGATGGAAGGAGTTGGTTTGATATGTGCACGGAGAATGATATCGCTGCCATCACTCATACCGCCCATAATACCACCTGCGTGGTTGGAAGTTTTGGAAATAATGCCGTCTTTTTGTACAAAACCGTCGTTGTCTTCGGAACCGGTAAGACGTGTCACGTTGATGCCGTCACCGATCTCAACAGCTTTTACAGCACCAATGGACATGATCGCATGAGCGAGGGTAGCATCCAGCTTGTCAAAAACCGTATCGCCCAGACCGGCAGGAACGTTTTTGATGCGGCATTCGATCACACCGCCGGCACTGTCCTGACTGTTCAGACATTGTTCGAGATAGGCAGATGCCTTTGCGGCTGCGTCGGCATCTGGCATGCAGAGTGCATTATTTCGGATCTCTTCTTCTGAGAAGGACCGGATCTCTACAGGACCGATGGATCTTGCGTAGGTAGTAAATGTAATGCCAAGTTCGTTTAACAGCTTGATGGCAATGGCACCGGCTGCCACACGTCCGGCGGTTTCTCTTCCGGAGGAGCGTCCACCTCCACGGTAATCACGGAATCCGTATTTCTGGTCAAAGGTAAAGTCTGCGTGACCGGGACGATAGGAGTATGCGATATTTCCGTAATCTCTGGAACGCTGATCTGTATTGCGGATCAGAAGAGAAATTGGAGTACCGGTAGTCTTTCCTTCAAAAACTCCGGAAAGGATCTCCACCAGATCTCCTTCCTTACGGGCAGTTGTATAACGGCTCTGACCGGGCTTTCTCCGGTCAAGAAAAACCTGGATATCTTCTTCGCAGAGAGAAAGACCTGCGGGACAGCCGTCGAGAACGGCACCGATAGCCTTGCCGTGAGATTCTCCCCAGGTGGTAACCACGAATTTTTTTCCGAATGATGACTGACTCATTTGTATAACTTCCTTTCGTTGGAATTCTGGAATCATTATATAGGAAGCCGGAAAAAATGTAAAGAACGTGGAAGGCAGAATGAATTTTTATGTAAAGATCATGTGAAATTATTTAAAAGCTCTTTTAAAAAGAAAAGGTATGAATTGACAAAGCTATTTTGACTATTTATAATAAAAAAGAATTTTGCCCTGGCAAAAGAAAAGCAAGAGAAGGGAAGTGGGAATCGTGGTAAGGATTTACAAGACAATAGACGGAGCCATCCACCAGATACAGGAACCGGAGGAAGGCTGCTGGATTGCGCTGACGAATCCGACGGCAACAGAGATTTTTGAATTTTCCGAGAAGTTTGATATAGAGGTTGACGATTTACGATCCCCTTTGGATGAGGAAGAACGGTCACGTATCGAAGTTGAGGATAATTATACACTGATCCTGGTTGATGTTCCTATGATCGAGGAACGTAATGACAAGGACTGGTATGGGACAATACCGCTTGGCATCATTGTGACGGGGTCTATGATCTTTACCATCTGTCTGGAGGACACACCGGTTCTTACCAGATTTATGGAGGGAAGAGTCCGGAGCTTTTTTACCTATATGAAGACCCGTTTTATCTTTCAGATCCTTTACAGAAATGCGAGCATGTACCTGCGTTATCTGCGTATCATTGACAAAAAAAGTGAGCAGGTGGAAGAAAAACTGCATCTTTCCACAAGAAATGAAGAGCTGATCGAGCTTCTGGAGCTGCAGAAATCCCTGACTTATTTTATCACATCACTCCGGTCCAATGAGGTTGTGCTGGAGAAGCTTCTGAAGATAGACAGCATCAAGAAATATCCGGAGGACACCGATCTTCTGGAGGATGTCATCACTGAGAATAAGCAGGCGATCGAAATGGCCAATGTGTACAGCGGTATCCTGAACGGAACTATGGATGCTTTTGCATCGATCATCTCCAATAATATGAATATCGTTATGAAGGTACTGGCAATCATTACTATTGTCATGAGTATTCCGACTATTGTGTTCAGTGCTTACGGAATGAATGTGGCTGGTTCCGGTATGCCCTTATCAAGGAGTCCATTGGGATTTCTGATCATTATCCTGATTTCTGTGGCAATCAGTGTTGTGGCAGCGATCATTCTTTCCAAGAAGCGATTTTTCTGATTTTCAAAAGTTTTCTGAAAGGAGATTTTAATGAAATTTATTGACAAACTGGAACGTAAATTCGGAAGATTCGGGGTTCCGAATCTGACTGTTTACATCATCGGATGTTATGTGTTGGGGTATTTTCTGGCTATGTTTGCTCCGGGAGTTTTGAACATGCTGAGTCTTGATATGTCCATGGTCATGAAGGGACAGATCTGGAGACTGGTGACATGGGTGATCTATCCGCCGTCCAGTGTGGGAGGAACTGGCAATCTTGTGATGTTCCTTCTCGCAATCTTTTTTTTCTATTATCCGATCGGTACTTCACTGGAACATACCTGGGGAACTTTTCGGTACACATTGTATATTTTTTCAGGTGTTTTGTTTACTGTGATCGCAGCAGTGCTTTTACATGTATTTACAGGTGGTTATGTGGTTATGAACGGGATCGCCTATTCTCTTGGCGGAAATATTTTTACCACATATTATATCAGTCTTTCTATTTTCCTTGCCTATGCAGTCACATATCCGGATCTTCAGCTGCTTCTTATGTTTGTGATCCCGATCAGGATGAAATGGATGGCCTTTGTATACGGACTGTTCATTGCGTGGGATATCGTATCTTATCTTCGAGTCGGGCTTTGGGTAGGTGTAGTACCGATCGTAGCATCACTTTTAAATTTTGTGATCTTTTATTTCAGTACCCGTGATATGAACCGATACAATCCGAAGGAGATCCACAGGAGGCAGCAGTTTAAGAAGGCTGTGGCTCCTTCCAGAACAGGGTCCGGTCCGGATGGGATCGCCAAGCATAAATGTGCGATCTGCGGACGTACCGAAAAGGATGACCCAAACCTGGAGTTTCGTTTCTGCTCAAAGTGCAACGGAAATTATGAATATTGTCAGGATCATTTATTTACACATAAACACGTACAGTAAAACGCACAAACGAAGGAGAACATTATTATGAAAAAAACTAAGATTATCTGTACACTTGGACCTGCCAGTAATAACAGGGAAACTCTGAAGGCTCTTATGGAGAATGGAATGGATATTGCCAGATTCAACTTTTCTCACGGAGACCACGAGGAGCAGAAGGGCCGTGTGGATATGATCAAGGAGCTTCGTGAGGAGCTTGATATGCCTATTGCCATGCTTCTTGACACAAAGGGACCGGAGATCCGTACCAGACTTTTAAAGGACGGACAGAAGGTTAAGCTGGAAGCGGGAAAACAGTTTGTACTTGGAATTGGCGATTTTGAAGGCGACAGCACAAAGGTTGCTATCACATATGAGACACTTTACAAGGATGTAAAACCGGGAAACAGGATCCTCATTGATGATGGTCTGATCGAGTTGGAGGTTAAGGCGATCAAGGAAACCGATATTGTCTGTGATATCTTAAACGGTGGTGAGCTGGGAGAGAAGAAGGGTGTAAATGTTCCCTATGTAAAAGTAAATCTTCCGGGAATCACAGAGCAGGATAAGAAGGATATTATCTTTGGTATCGAGCAGAAATTTGATTTCATCGCGGCATCTTTTGTCCGTTCCGCAGAGGTGATCCGTGAGATCCGTAAGCTTCTGAATGATAATGGTGGAAAGGATATCGGTATTATCGCGAAGATCGAGAATGCAGAGGGTGTTGAGAATATTGATTCCATCATTGAAGCATCTGACGGTATCATGGTTGCCAGAGGAGATCTCGGTGTGGAAATTCCTGCAAGCCAGGTACCTCACATCCAGAAGGAAATCATCCGTAAGTGTAACGAACATTATACACCGGTTATCACAGCAACACAGATGCTTGATTCCATGATCCGTAATCCGCGTCCTACACGTGCAGAGGTAGCTGATGTTGCCAATGCGATCTACGACGGAACCGATGCGATCATGCTTTCCGGAGAGACAGCAGCTGGTAAATATCCGGTTGATGCTCTTAAGATGATGGCAGATATCGCAGAGATGACAGAGCCGCATCTGGATTATAAAGTGTTTATTGAACATCGTTCCATGGATGGAAGAGAGAAGATCTCCAGTGCAGTGGCACTTGCAACGGTGCGTACTGCAAAGAACCTGAAGGCGAACGCTATCGTAACACCGACAATGAGTGGAAATACAGCCAGACTGATCTCCAATTTCCGCCCGAAGGTTCCAATCTATGCGATTACACCAAACTCAACCATCCAGCATAAACTTCAGCTGATTTGGGGTGTAACACCTCTGAAAGGATATCAGAGAGATACCACGGACCATATCATGTCTCAGGCCATGAATGTTGTCCGCAGCCGTCATCTGATACATAAAGGAGACCTTGTTGTATTTACAGCAGGAGACCCTGCGACCAACATGACAAACGGTCGTGGTGCAGTGACAAATATGATGCACGTGATTGAGGCAGAATAAGACTGAGTTTTCTTCGGGAACAGCAGTCGGAAAAACAGGAGATGCAGTTATTATGAAAAAAGAACCATTTGTGACACTTGAGAAACTTAACGAAATTACTGAAAAGTTTCCGACACCCTTCCATCTCTATGATGAGAAGGGGATCCGTGAGAATGCAAAAGCCCTGAAAGAGGCCTTTGCATGGAACAAAGGATTCAAGGAATTTTTTGCGGTAAAGGCAACACCGAATCCATATCTGATCAATATTCTGCAGGAGTATGGCTGTGGCTGCGACTGCTCCTCAGAAACAGAGCTTATGATGGCCAAGGCAGTAGGCTGCAAAAAGGGCGATATCATGTTTTCTTCCAATGACACACCGGAGAAAGAGTTCAGATATGCAGATGAGATCGGTGGGATCATCAACCTTGATGACATCACACATATTGAGAGCGTAGAGAAAGCTCTCGGAAAAATCCCGGAAGTGATCAGCTGCCGTTACAATCCAGGTGGAGTATTTAAGATCAGTAACGGTATCATGGATAATCCCGGAGATGCAAAATACGGAATGACTACCGAGCAGATCTTTGACGCATTCCGTATCCTGAAATCCAAAGGTGCCAAAGAGTTCGGAATCCATGCATTCCTTGCAAGCAACACAGTGACCAATGATTATTATCCAATGCTTGCAAAGGTTATGTTTGAGCTTGCCGTGAAGCTTCAGAAGGAGACAGGTGCACACATTAAATTCATCAACCTTTCCGGTGGTATCGGAATTCCTTATAAACCGGATCAGGAGCCAAATGATATCCGTGTGATCGGTGAGGGTGTCCGCAAGGTTTATGAAGAAGTACTTGTTCCGGAAGGAATGGGTGATGTTGCGATCTATACAGAGCTTGGCCGTTTCATGATGGGACCGTATGGCTGCCTTGTCACAAAAGCAATCCATGAGAAGCATACACATAAAGAGTATATCGGCGTAGATGCCTGTGCAGTAAATCTGATGCGTCCGGCTATGTATGGTGCTTATCATCACATTACGGTTATGGGTAAGGAGAACGAGCCGTGCGATCATAAATATGATGTGACAGGTTCCCTCTGTGAGAATAATGATAAATTTGCCATTGACCGTATGCTTCCGAAAATCGATAAGGGAGATCTTCTTGTGATCCATGATACAGGTGCTCATGGTTTTGCAATGGGTTATAACTACAATGGTAAACTGAAATCTGCAGAGATCCTTCTTCATGAGGACGGCAGCTTTGAGATGATCCGTCGTGCCGAGACACCGAGAGATTATTTTGCAACCTTTGACTGCTTCCCTGTTTTTGAGAAACTTCTTCAGGATGAAGACGAACTGAAATAAAATAGCGGAAATATATAAAAACAGCCCTCTATGCATCTTGGTAATGATGCATAGAGGGCTGTTTTATGTTTAAGTATCTGGTAGGCATAAGATCGCGAGCAGGGCGGAAGGTGGTCAAATGCAGGGTTACAGCTTCCGGCTGCCGGAGATTTCTGCCAGGGCTTTTCTAAACTCAAAGAAAAACAGGATGGCAGTAAATGTAACGGCCAAGATATCCGCAACCGGCTCGGCCATATAAACTGCATTTGTCCGGTCAGCACGGAAAATATTGGGCAGGATATAGATCAGCGGGATGACCAGAATAAATTTCCGGACAATAGCCACAATGATGGAATCTTTGGCTCTGCCAAGGGAGATAAAGGTCATCTGGCAGGCAATCTGGATACCAAAGATAAACACAACTGCCATATAGATCCGGAGCGCTGTTTTTGTGAAAGCAAGTAATGTACTGTCCGAAGTAAACATTCCGGCAAAGATCTGCGGGAAGATCATAATGATCAGCCACAGGATCACGGAATAAGAAACACTTGTTTTTATAAGAAGCTTAAATGTAGAACGTACACGTTTTTCGTTACGTGCACCATAGTTGTAGCTGATGATAGGCTGTGCACCCTGACCAAGTCCCTGAAGAGGAAGCATGGCAAACTGCATAACACTGGTCAGGATGGTCATGGCTCCTACTGCAATATCACCGCCGTACCGAAGCAGGGATGAATTGAAGCAGACAGTTACAATACTTTCGCTTGACTGCATGATAAAAGCAGCAAGTCCCAGCGCGATACAGGGAAGAACGACCTTTGCCTCCAGGTGGAGATGCTTTTTCCTGAGGTGAAGCAGTGTCTTTTTGCCGCAGAGGAATGAAACTACCCAGAGTGTGGAAATCGCCTGTGAGATAACAGTTGCCAGTGCAGCACCGCGTACTCCCATATGAAAAACAAAGATAAATACAGGGTCTAAAACAATATTGCAGACAGCACCGATCAGGACGGAAACCATGGAAAATGTGGTAAATCCCTGTGCAGTGATGAATGCATTCATACCAAGGGTTAATTGTACGAACAAGGTACCGAAAGCGTAAATATGCATATAATCTGTTGCATAACTGATGGTGTTTTCACTGGCGCCAAAAGCCAGTAATAAATCTCTGCCCCAGATCAGTAAAATGGCAGTGAGGATAACAGAGATAATAATCTGAAGAATAAAACAGTTGCCTAATATATTCTCAGCAGATTTATTATCCTGTTTTCCCATGTAAATAGAAGCCCTTGGTGCGCCGCCGGAACTGACCAGTGCCGCAAATGCGGAGACGATCATGATGATGGGCATACAGACTCCCACACCTGTAAGTGCCAGGCTGCCTTCCCCCGGGATGTGGCCGATGTAAATACGGTCTACAATGTTATAAAGCATGTTGATGAGCTGGGCGATCACTGTTGGAATGGATAGCTTTAAAAGAAGCTTTCCAACAGGTTCTGTGCCCAGAAAATTTTTGTTATTCTGCATGGATGATAACCTCTTTCTTAAAAATATTTTTGAATGAATAATATTTAATGATACGATATAAAGAAAGGAAAGTCAACTCAGGATAGAGAATTTTGGCAACGTTACTGAGAACGGAGTGAACAGTAACGAACGGAGTGAACAGTAACAGTTCCGGGACATCTGGCAGATACAGATACCCGGAACTTTTTGGATTAAGATGCGTTATTTTAGAGGATTACTATAAATCAGGCAGCGAAGCGTATAGTTTTATCTGCCTGATATGTCAGAAAATGTCCGGATGAGATCAGATTGTAATTACATACGCCCTGTTTCCTCTATAATAGGGACGTCCGTCTACACCGCTGAGGTCATAACTCATACGGTAATATCTTTCGATATGTCCTGTGCCTTTTGCCCAGTTCGGATCGCAGACTTCTCCTTTGATCTCAGCCCATCCATGACCGCCTGATGAGATAACCTTGGCTTCAAATCCGACTGCGTTAGCCAGGTAAGCAAATGCAGATGCAAAAGCGAAACAGTCGCCATGCCCCCGGTAGAACATATCCTCCGCATAGCTGACATCCCAGTTTGAGTAATAGTAACGGAAATCGTAGTCATTGCCGGTGCCACCGTATCCGTAGCTGACTGCCTTCAGATAACATCTCCATAATTTCTCTGGTTTGGACATATTTCTTTTGGTCACACGACGCATGACCTGGTTAGCTGTGACCATAAGGTTCAGTTTTCTTTTTTCTTCACTGTTATAGCGTGCTTCTCCACTTTTGGTAAGATAAATACCATTTACACGCCGGGAAGTTACCATGGAGGCATAACAGCCGTTGCGGATCTGGAAGAAATAATAATCTCCCTTGATTTTCTGCCAGCCGTTCTGCTGGATTCCCTTTTCATTAAAATAATATTTTTTTCCGCGGATCGTGACAAGTCCTTTTACGGTATGTCCATTTTCGTCAGATCGGAAGAGCGTCGTGTAGGGAAAGAGTGTAG
>OOAE01000862.1_pt1 | contig 25510 bp, 23 predicted proteins | sample 1671271 | NCBI WGS metagenome assembly OOAE01 (sample SAMN06348139, study PRJEB24527) | human gut metagenome | biome: human gut; feature: ankylosing spondylitis patient; material: feces | host: Homo sapiens | place: China | collected 2015-10 | reverse complement strand
TCAGCTAACAGTTGATAAGTAAATTAGTTCCTTATCACTGTTAAGCCAAGGTTTTGCGGGTTTTCGCCGGATTTGCAGCAAATTGCCGAACTTTCGCAAAAGTATTGAAAGTACTGGGCAAAACAGCTTTTTCGGAATCGCAGGCAGTAGTAGTCAAATAGTAGTCAGGCGCAGGCGTTGACGGCGCTTCGGTTTCGGGGTATAATTAAAAAAACAGATTGGAGGCGGGAATATGTGTACCAGAAATCAGGCGGAAGAGATTCTGCACAGCGTTTATGCTGCGTGCAGTCCGATTTTCGGGCATATCCATGACGCCTATCTGTACGGCTCTTATGCACGCGGCGATTTTACGCCGGAGTCGGACATCGACATTCTGCTGACCGTTGATTTGGAGCAATCGGAAATTGCAAAACATCGTTATGACGTCGCAAAGGTGACCAGCCGGCTGAGTCTGGAGCATGACATCACCGTTTCCGTCACAGTCAAGCCGCTGGAGCAGTTCCAGCGCTACCAGACGGCGCTGCCATACTACCGGAACGTTGTGCGGGAGGGCATTCGTTATGCAGGCACATGAGCGAAAAGCCCTGTCGCAGGCGCGGCTGGAACACGCGGTAGAATGTCTGTCGGCGGCGAGAAGTCTGCTGGAAAGCGAGAACTATAAAAGTGCGGCAAATCGTTCCTACTATGCTGTCTTTCACGCCATGCGTGCGGTGCTGGCATTCGATGAAATCGACATGAAGCACCACAGCGGCATTATTTCGGAATTCCGGCGGCGATACATCAAAACCGGAATTTTTGAGCCGAGAATGTCGGAAATCATTTCGGTTCTGTTTGATGTGCGGACCGACAGTGACTATGATGACTTTTTTGTGATCTCCAAAGCGGATACAGCAGCACAAATCCAAAATGCGGCATATTTTGTTTCAAGTGTTCAAGCATATTTGAAAAATTTATAACGAATGAGATGCGCCCTGCTTGCAGACTTACAAGCAGGGCGTTTGTGCATTTATACCGGAGAAGGATGCTTGGTCATCAATAGTGGATTTACAGATTGAAAACGTGCATTCTCGCATCGTGGACGCTCTGCAAACAGGATCCACCTGTGCAAAACAGGTGGATCCCATCGGAGCGTTACCCTCGCGGAATGGAACCTAAGGGTGACGTCACCTTGGTGAAAGAAAAAATACAGAAATATGTTGGCGGAGTGAAATGTATTTTGTCTACAGAGATTCAAGTGCAGTCTGATAAACTGCCGGTCAGGCATACATTTGTTCGCTCCCAAATCTGTAAAACGAGCCGAAAATCCACCAAATAAGCGGCAAACACGTCTGAATAGGCAGAGCCGATTGAACAATATGTCGGATCCGATTATAATGAATTTGCACAATATCAAAAATTGCTTATCTATGATGAGGTAATTCATGAAAATCCACGATGTTATACATGGCTTTGCCATACGAGCTGTTCATGAGCTTTCGGAAATTCGCGGTAAACTTTGGGAAATGGAACATGTAAAGAGCGGGGCAAAATTGGTTTGGCTGGACCGCAAGGATGAAAACAAGACATTTTCCATCACCTTCCGCACATTGCCATCGGATGATACCGGAGTATTCCACATATTGGAGCACTCGTTGCTCTGCGGTTCGCAACACTACCCGGTGAAGGAACCTTTCGTAGAACTGATGAAAAGCTCCATGCACACCTTCCTCAATGCCATGACATTTCCCGATAAGACGGTGTATCCTGTTTCCAGCCGCAATGACAAGGATTTTATGAACTTACTGCGGGTATATATGGATGCAGTACTGCACCCTGCAATTTATTCCCACCCGGAGATATTTTTCCAGGAGGGCTGGCACTACGAATTGGATAAAGACGGAAGCATCGTTTATAAGGGTGTGGTGCTCAACGAGATGAAAGGCGTTTTCGCCTCGCCTAATGCCATTGTGCAAAAGGAAATATCCCGCCTGCTATTCCCGGACACTTCCTATCGCTACGTCTCCGGTGGAGATCCTATCCATATCCCGGAACTGACCTATGAGCAATTTATAGAGCATCATCGTCGTTTCTATCGTCCTGATAACGCCTATATCATTCTGGATGGCAGCGTAGATCTGGAACTTGTGCTAAACGTGCTAGATACGGAATATCTTTCTGCCTATGATAGAGAAAATACGCAGCTTTCCATTCCTATGCAGCGTCCAATCAAGAGCGTTCCGAAAAAGGCTTATTACGAACTTCCACCTGATGAACCGGTAGTTGGCCGCGCACGGCTAATTTGGGGCAATGTTCTGGGCGATTTCCGCAATAGAGAAGCACAGATGGCATTGCGCGCTCTGGCGGATACGTTGTGCGGCAGCAATCAGTCCCCTCTGAAAAGGGCTCTCCTATCCGCCAAACTTGCGCAGGATGTCCGCATCAGCCTGATGGATGGTATCCAACAGCCCGTTGCCATTCTGGAAGTCAGAAATATGGATGAAAGCTGTATAGCTGCAGTAGAAAACACAGTTCAATCTGAACTGAAACGGCTTTGTCATGAAGGGTTGGATCACGAGCAGCTTGCTGCCGTCCTTGCCAACTATGAGTTCCAGATGCGGGAGCGGGACTACGGCAGCATGCCCCAAGGGCTCGGTTTCAGTATGGATATTCTGGACAGCTGGCTCTACGGCGGAAACCCGGCAGCCAATCTGGAAACTGGAAAACTGTTCACCTCTCTGAACCGGAAGCTAGAGGAAGGCTGGTTTGAACGGCTGCTTGGGCAGATATTTATGGATAATCCCCACAACTGCCAGGTGCTGCTGCTGCCTTCCGCCACTTTGGCTAATGAGAAGCGGGACGCTGAGACGGAGCGGCTGCGCGCAGTCAAGAAAAGTTGGGGCGTGGAGGATATTTCTGGTCTTCAAAAGCGTCAGGCAGCGCTCATTGCATGGCAATCCGCAGCAGATACACCTGAGGCGCTTGCGGCGCTCCCAGCTCTGCAGCTTTCTGACATTGCGGTACAGCCGGAACGTATCCCCCTTGAAGAACGAACTCTGGCGGGGCGCTGCCTGCTGCGCCATGACATTTCTACCGGCAGGATCAGCTATGTCAATCTGTATTTTGACGTCAGTGATTTTTCTCAGGAGATGCTGCCTGACGTCTCGTTTCTCTGCCGTTTACTGGGGAACATGGACACGGAAATCCACGGCAACTTACAACTGCAAAGGCTGTGCCGTCTGAATATAGGCAGGATAAATTTCTCTGTGGAAGCCTATGGAGGCGTCAACGCACCGGAGAACTGCCGCACATTCCTCTGCGTATCCTTCAGCGCCATGGATATCAACTTGGAATCAGCCGCGAACCTGATTGCTGAGATCATCACCGGAAGCAAGTTTGATGACCAATGTATGATCCATGAACTTCTGCGCCAAGCCATCGTATGGATGGAGCAGAATATCATTGATTCCGGCTCCGGGTATGCCATGACCCGAATTGCTGCGGGACATTCTGCGCAGGGTGTTGTCCGGGAGTGCACAGGGGGCTTTACATACTTTCAGCGGCTGAAGACACTGGAAAAGAACTTTCAGCGGTATGCGGCAGAGTTTTCTCGGGAGTTGGCTGCACTGAGCAAGGAGATTTTTGCAAAGAACCGGTTGACCATCAGCATCACCGGTACCAATGATAATGCCGAGGCTATTCTGGAAAATGCGGTTATCTGTGTCTTGCCGGTATCAAGGCAAAAAGAGACTGTCTGCTCCATCCGTCCATGGAGTAAACGGCGCGAGGGCATTGTGATTCCAGCCGATGTTTCTTTTACAGCCATGGGTGGGAATCTACTCCAATATGGCGGCGCATATAACGGCAGCCTGCAGGTTTTGAGTCGTATTGTCAGCCTTTCCTATCTGTGGAATGTCATCCGCATCCAGGGTGGCGCCTATGGAACAGGGCTATCTTTGAGCAATTCCGGAAATGCTTGCTTCTACTCCTATCGGGATCCCACCGCCGCCCGATCCCTGAATGCCTACAGGCAGACTGAAGGTTTCATCAAACAGTTTTGTGGTACAAAGCCTGATTTGACCAGATTTATTGTGGGCACCGTGGCGGAGATGGGCCCGCTCATGCTGCCCGGCAGACAAGGCAAAGCGTCAGATCGTTGGTATCTGACGGGGATTGAGTATGCAGATCAGTGTGCCGAACGCAGAGAAATCCTGTCGACTACGCCGGAGAGACTAGCAGCCTTTGCGCAGCTCATGTATGAAGTGAGCGAGAATGGCAGCATCTGCGTAATCGGATCCAAGCGGCAGATCGAGTCCTGCGGGGAAGAAATTGACAGCATCTGTATACTGTAAGGAGAAGAAATATGAATGAGGTTTTGTATAACGCTTATGTAAAGATTCTGAAAGAGGAATTGCTTCCCGCAATGGGCTGCACGGAGCCAATTGCGGTGGCATACGCTGCGGCTCTTGTCAGAAAGACACTGGGAACAATCCCTCAGTCCGCAGAGGTTCACGTCAGTGCCAATATTATCAAAAATGTGAAGAGCGTGGTTGTCCCTCACACCGGCGGTATGCGCGGCATCGATGCAGCAGTGGCGGCGGGGATCATTGCAGGGAATGCCGACCGGGAATTGGAAGTCCTGTCAGATGTCAACGAGGAGGAAGTCAGGATAATGGCGCACTATCTGAAGCAGACGCCCATCTCCATTGCAGCTTCTGACAACGGATATATCTTTGATATCCAGATCCGCGCCAATGCTGGGGAACACACTGCCTTCGTCCGGATCGCCGGAAGTCATACCAACGTGATCCGGGTGGAGAAGGATGGTACAGTTCTGCGCGATCTGAAGTATGAAGAGGGCGGTCGTGCAGAGGAAACGGATCGGTCGCTCCTGAATGTGGAGAATATCATTGAATTTGCAGACTGTGTGGATATTAAAGACGTGAAAGCTGTCTTGGATCGGCAGATTGACTTCAATGTTGCCATTGCAGAAGAGGGACTCAGCAGAAAGTGGGGAGCAAACGTTGGACGTGTTCTTCTAAACGCCTACGGAAACGATGTGGCCAACCGGGCAAAGGCCATGGCGGCGGCAGGGTCTGATGCCCGCATGAGCGGCTGTGAGAGGCCCGTTGTCATCAACTCCGGAAGCGGCAACCAGGGAATGACAGCCTCCCTGCCCGTTATCGTCTACGCAAAGGAACTGAAGGCATCACAATCTCAACTTTACCGGGCGCTGGTTGTGTCCAATCTGGTGACCATCCATCTCAAAACCGGCATTGGCCGTCTCTCCGCCTACTGCGGCGCTACCAGCGCAGGCTGCGGCGCAGGTGCTGGAATCACCTATCTCTATGGCGGTAAGGCCAATGAGATTTCACATACCATTGTCAACGCCGTGGCGATCAATTCCGGCATGGTCTGCGATGGAGCAAAGGCTAGCTGTGCAGCCAAAATTGCCTCCGCGGTGGAGGCTGGGCTGCTAGGCATGCAGATGCAAATGCAGGGTGAGCAATTCTATGGCGGCGATGGAATCGTAGTCAAGGGTGTGGAGAATACCATCCGCAATGTGGGACGGCTGGCTCGCTTTGGCATGGCCGAGACGGACAGAGAGATCATCGACATGATGGTTTCCAGTCAGCCGCAGAGATGCTGACCCATGCGCATCCTGCGAGGATGAGAGCGGAGGAATGTTGATTGAAAGTCGTCAAAAAGCGCTGCAAAAGTGCAGTTTGGACCTGCATCTGCATTTTCTTTGGAAACGCAATCATTGCTTTTGCGATTGCTGCGTTTGTTATGCCACACGGCCTGATCATGGGTGGGGCAACGGGTCTCAGCATCTTAATCAACCGTGTTCTGAGGTCGGATATAGCCGTGGTGGTTCTGAGCCTGAATCTTTTGGCATTGCTGCTGGGCTATGTTGTATTGGGAAAGAAATTTCTGATCACTACAGTTGGCAGTTCGCTGCTGTATCCTGCGCTGCTCGGACTTGCGCAGAGGATCCCGGGCATTACAGCCCTGACGGACGATCTGCTGTTGGCCTCACTGTTGGCGGGAGGACTGATCGGGATTGCTGTTGGAATGGTAATGCGTGTTGGCGGTTCCACGGGAGGCACAGATGTTTTGAACCTTGTTCTTCACAAATGGTTCCATCTCCCAGTCTCTGCTTTCGTCTATCTGGTGGATATCATGATTCTGGGAGGACAGGCCATATTCTCCGATCCTGAGCAGGTCCTCTACGGTGTTGTTCTGCTGGTAACGGAAACCATCGCACTGGATAAGATCATGCTGATGGGGCAATCGCAAGTGCAGCTGTTCGTGATATCTGACCATTTTGAAGAGATTCGGCAAAAGCTCCTGTTGAAGCTTCATGCCGGGGTGACCATGATGCTGATCGAGACTGGATGCACAGGCACCAAGCAGAGGGGCGTGCTGTGCGTCATTCCGCCGCGCAAGCTGTTTGCCGCTAAGGAACTGATTCAGTCCATTGATCCTGATGCATTTATTACTGTCACACAAATCAAAGAAGTCCGAGGGCAGGGATTTACCTTGGAAAGAAAGGATTATTTTCCGCCTTGTCAGCGAGACGAATGACAGCCCATCAGCAACTGACAAGCATCCATGGCTCAGCCCGCCCGGCATCATTCCGGGCGGGCTGATGTGTATCTTATGGTTTTCATGCGGCGCGCAAGATGCACAATATGAGCTTTTTTGCGCGCATGTCTCCGGATTTGACAGCAGGCAGAGCATATTGAGCAGGAAAACAGGCCGAATAAGCAAGAATTCCGGCCTGTGAAACGGAGCGTATTGCTAGATAAGAATCTCATCTGCTATACTAAATCCATAAAAAACAGAGAGGAGTGCGGAGTATTATGGACAATTTGCTGCGAATCTGCAGCTTGGATCAGCTGGCTGATGACACGGAGATGCAAGACTATCTGACAGTTCGAATCAGCCAGAGACAGCTGGAACAGACTGCTTTTGAGGTGAAACCTGTATTGGGGCCTGTGGAGAAGGGTGACTACCTGGTTGTTACGCTGCACAGCAAACAGAAACGGTATCAGGCAGAGCAGGCACGCATCTGTGTGGGAAAGGGCCTCTGGAACGCAGCCTTTGAAGCGGCTTTGGTGGGCCTAATGCTGGGGCGCAACTGCATTTCAGTGGACGGTGTGGCCATTACCGTAGAATTGCACTCCATCAAGCGCAAGGTTCAGGCTGAAATTACGGATGCTTTTGTCAGGAGGCAGTTTCTGGATGGGGTTGACACCCGTGAGGACTATCTGAAACGTCTGGAGGAGCAGCACCGGGAAACAGAACTGGCCGTGCGGAAAAAAATGCTCACTGTCCGCACACTGGAAATGCTGCGAGCGCGCTCCTCTTTTCCACCGTTGGAGGACCGAATTGAGGAGCTTTACCGGCAGCAGATAGAAGCGAGGCGATATAAGGCAGAACGCAAGGGCTGCACGCTAGATGAGGTTCTTGGGCCAACCCCGGAGATTCGAGAGGAGAAAAAACGGGCTTATCGGGAAAAAGCTACCCAGTTAGCCCAGTATTATGAGATTGTTGCGGAACTGGCCCGCAGAAATGAACAAGAACTTGCCTGTGAAAACTGGGGGCCGCAGGCCATGGAGATGGCCGTTTACCTCATCAAAAGCGCCTTTGGCGATCAGTTTCGGGTGGTTTATGAAGCGTGAGTCAACAAGCAGATAAGCAAATGAAAAGGGGAGAGACGATGAAAGTCAAAGCGCAAGACAGCATCTCCGCCAGAGAACTGTGGCGGGATATGCTCCAATTCCTGCGGCAAGCAAGACTGCCATATTTGCTGATTGTTCTGGCAACGGTAATTGCTCTGGCACGATCCAAGATTGCCCTGCTCATTCCGTCCTATATGCAGCAGTTCTATGCCGGCGATTTCAGCACGCACATCATACTTTTGCTCATTGGAACAGGCATTCTCCGGTATGTCATCTCCATGGTAGTGGACTGGATTAACCGCCTCTGTGCCGCCCGGATTACTCGGAATATCCGCAAGAGTCTGGTGTCCCGGCTGTTCCGGATGCCGGTGGCATTTTATGAGAAAAATACGCCAAAATCGCTCATTAGCCGTACAACTGATGACACCACAAAAATGAGCGCGTTTGTTTCCACGGTGGTCGCCGATGTCATTTCCAGTGTCTACGGCATAGCGGGCGTCTGTGCGCTTCTCTTCACCTACCACTGGAAACTGGGCACCACCATGCTTCTTATCATTCCCGTCTCCATTACCATCTTTGTCCTTTGCGGCAAGCTGAACTATAAGGTCAACTTCAGCGTTCAAGGCAAACTGGCAGAACTGACAAAGAGCATCATGGAACGCGTCCTCCGTCTCCGACTCATCAAGGCGTCTGTCAACGAGCAGGAGGAGGAAGCAAACGGCGGTCAGGACATTGAAGAATTCTATCGGACCAAATTGAAATTCGGCGTGGCTACTAGCGGTATTTCTACTCTGGACATGTTTAACCAGTATTTTCGGCAGGTCATCGTTATTCTTGTCGGCTTTGTGCTGGTTCGTCAGGAAGCCATCGGTGCGGACATATTCATTGCGTTCTATCTGTTTGAAGAACAGCTGTGCGGTTACCTTGTGAAACTCATGAACAAGTGGAAGGAATTTAAGGGTTGTCAGGGCTGCGTGCGGCGGATATCCCACATTTTCTCCGAGCCGGAGGAAGCCCTCTCAGGGAAAGCGCCGCAGGAGGACGGTCAGATATGCTTCGATCAGGTATGTTTCTGCTACGATGACAAGCAAGTACTCGATCATGTCAGTTTCCGGATTCCGGAGCGTCAGCTGACTGCCATTGTAGGCCGGAGCGGCGCCGGAAAGTCCACCATTCTCAAGCTGATCTCTGCCTATTACCCGGTACAAAGCGGTGAGATCCGCATCGGCAGGCAGAACATCTCGGCACTTGACAAGCAGCAATGGCGGCGTTCAATCAGTTATGTCTCTCAGGAAATGCAGCTTTTCTCAGGAACCATTCGGGAGAATTTGCTCTATGGGATTACACGTGCCGTGAGCGAATCCGAGCTTCAAAACGCACTGAAAACGGCTTGTGCAGATCAGTTTATCGCAGCTTTTCCAAAGGGACTGGAGGAACAGGTCGGCGTCAACGGCGCTAACCTCTCTGGCGGACAGAGCCGACGGCTGATGATTGCGCACGCTTTGCTGAAAGGAACAAACCTGCTGCTTCTGGATGAGATTACCGCGAATCTGGATGTAGAATCTGCCCGAGCAATCAACAAGGCCATTCGATCCATCGCAGCGGAGAAGACCGTTCTCATGGTTTCCCATGACATGAAAGCAGTAGCGGATGCGGATAATATTCTGGTTTTGGACGGCGGTACAGTGAGTCCCATGGGTACCCATGAGGATTTGATGCGAACAAATGATGTGTACCGGCAACTGCAACTGGCTGCTGGCGTATAAGGAGGTAACGGCATGAAAACGAGAAAAGCAGACTGGAAGGCATACTTTCAGCTTATTCATCGGGCAAATATCCCTCTGCTGGTACTTCTGGGTTATTTTTTGGTTCAGCTGGTTTACTCCCGTATATCTACGGATCTGGTGCCATTCGCATCAAAGATATACACCGGAGAAATACTCGATACCGCTCAAATCGGTCAATATGTGCTGCTGGTGGCGGTCATGATTGCCATATGGTTGGTGCAAAATCTCTTTCAGTACTGGTTCACCTATCGTACAGACCGGCAATTCCAGCTAGTCACGTGGCAGAGCATGGTTCATCTCCCCATGGCTGCTTTGGACAAGCAGAATGCTGCAACGCTTCCAAGTCGTGTCACCAGCGACTCCACAAAACTCAGCATGCAGTTTTTGCAGATGGTCGGAGTCCTGACCAGCGTGTATACCATCTATGTGACGCTCTCCAATGTGCGAAAAGACAGCGCGTTTATGGCCGGGTTCATGCTGAAAATGCTGGGGGTTCTCTTGCTCTGGATCATCCTTTCAAGCGTTGCCTGCGGACGTTTCAAGTTTAGGGCTTCTCTGCGGTTTCAGGAGACATACGCTGCCTTTACGGATTATATCACGGAGCGCCTGTCCAACATCCCGCTCATCAAATCATCCGCAGCGGAGGAGACGGAAGTCATCCGGGCTATGAAAGAGATTGATGGGCAATACCACGCGGAGATTCATCAGATCAACGTGGAATATATTACTACATTCATCTCCCAGAGCTGCATGTACATCTTCCAGGCATTGGTACTTCTTACCGGAGCCGTGATGGTTCGCAGCGGGGCACTGGATCAGGCCGGAATGCTGACCGCTTATCGCTACTCTCTCACATTGCCGGTATATCTGATAACAATTATGAACGCTTACCTCACTGTGAAAGAAAGTCAGGGCTGCGCTGACCGAATCAGCGAGATTGTCGCTGCCGAGCCGGAGCGTTGCCAGCGGAAAAAGGCTTTTGCAATGGAGGATGCAGATATTACCTTTGAAAATGTTACATTCCGCTACGGAGAAAAGCGGGGGCTATGCAGCGCTAGTTTCACAATTCCGGCGAACAGGGTCACGGCAATTGTAGGCCCCAATGGTTCCGGTAAATCTACAGCGGTCAGCCTGATGGAACGCTTCTATTTGCCGGAGACCGGCTGTCTCCGTTTTGGCGATTGCCTCGTGGAGGATATCCATCTGAATGAATGGCGCCGCTCTATTGGCTATGTTTCTCAGGACACCACCCTCATCTCCGGTACACTGAGGGAAAACCTAACCTATGCCCTCCACCGGCCGGTGGAGGAGACCGAACTGCAGCAGGCGCTGAAAATTGCCAACTTGGAAGACTTCGTAGCCGCACTGCCCAAGGGCATGGATGCCGACCTGGGTGAGTTGGGAGAAAAACTGTCCGGTGGTGAGCGGCAGCGCATTGCAATCGCCCGTATTATTCTGCGCAGCCCGGAGTATCTGATTCTGGACGAAGTTACCAGTGCGTTGGATGCGGAGAACAAGGCAGCGGTTATGGGTGCTCTGCGAAAACTGATGGCGGGAAGGACTTGTGTACTCATCTCCCACGATATGGACATGGTGCGCAGCGCAGACCACATTGTGGTTCTTGACGAAGGAAGCGTTCAGGCGGAAGGCAATTGTGATCAAGTCATAAAAAACAGCGCTTATTTTGCAGAATGCTGCAGCGCGGCGTGTCAATAATTAGGAGGAACAAGCGATGATGGATATATGCGGCTATGAGTACCACCCAGATGGTGTATGTGCCTACCAGATCCGTTTTGATCTGATTGATGGAGTCGTTCGGAATGCTGAAATCCGCGGAGGCTGCGATGGCGGACACCAGGGGCTTTCCCATATGGTAGAGGGAAGAACTCCGGAGGAGATTATTGGGATCTGCAAGAAGGTCGGCTGCCATGACGGAAATTCCTGCCCAAAACAGCTGGCGCTGGCGCTGGATGAGTGCCTCGGGAAAATTGCTGCCTATCAGCAGAAGGAGGCCAGCATCTGATGGAAAAGCATTACGAATATAAAAACGCGCCGCAGGTATGCTCGGAGACGATCAGCTTCGACTATATTGATGGTAAAATCTTTCATGTAAAAATTAGAGGTGGCTGTATAGGAAGTAATTTGTCGCTATGCAAGTTGGCCGAAGGTCTATCGGCAGAGGAAGTTATTGCTCGCTGTGCAGGAATCAATTGTAACGGCATAGGTACTTCCTGTCCGGATCAATTGGCAAAGGCAGTACAGGCATGTATTGACAGCCTTTCATAACAACTATGCCAGGATACGACTCGAACCATTGAGCTGTATCCTGGCATCTTTATTTGACGGAAGATTGAACTGACTATAAAAATGTGGTATTATTTAAAAAAGTAAAGATGAGGGGGCAAAGTAGATATGCGCAGCTTTGACATCTTTGTAACGCTCTGCGGTGCAGTAATCGCCAGCTATGCAGCGATGGGCTTTCCTCGAAAGATGGTTTTGCTGTGCAGCGTCCCGCCACTGTCGCTTCTGTTTTTGGCCAATTTGTTTTTAACCTTACCCCTAAATCTGTACGGATGGCTATTGCTTGGGACACTTGTCTGTTTGGCAACAGCATGGATGTACAGCAAGAAGAATGAGAGACTCCTGACCTTTTCTGCCGCTCTCCTGTGTGCAGAGACAGCCCTTGCGTTCCAACAGCTGTGGTTGCTCTGCCAATACTTTGACGCAATTCTTGCTCAAATTATACAGATAACACTGATGGTGGGCGGCGTATATGCGGCACTATCTGGTAGGCTTCGCCTTGTAAACCGTGAAAGGTGGCAGCTTTTGTGGGATTCAGCGTCAGAGAAGGATTTTCGTGCCCGGCAGATATGGATTGTTCTGGTGCAGCTTTTTCAGACTGCTATCCTGATTGCAATGGCATATCTGACGTCCGGTATCGCAATGGCAGGCCTTTGGCTGAGCGTGTTTGCGTTCTTTGCCATTGGAATGTATGTCGCGTTTTCCTATTCTTTGCTGATCAGCGAAGTTTCCTATCTGGAAGATGCTCAGGAAGCTTCCCAACGCTTTTTTCACGCCATCCGATCCCAAAGACATGATTTCTTGATTCATGTCCACACGATCTGCGGATTGCTTTCTTCTAATCAGATTGATGCTTGTCGTGAGTATACAGAAAAGCTGTCAGAGGAAGTTCGCCGAAGCAACGAGGTAATTCCACTGGATGATCCTGCGGTCAGTGCGCTTATCAGTGACTATATTGCCCGCGCTGAACAGCAGGGAATTTCCATTATCTGCTCCATCAAGCACGATATGAAGCAGATTGCATGCTCTGCATTTGAGCTGAACCGCGTTCTGGGCAATATGCTGCAAAATGCAATGGAAGAAGTAACACAGTACAAAGCTCCAAACCGATGGATGGAGCTTCTTGTCATGAAACGGGCTGGCCGGTCTGTCATCAAAGTAACAAATCCGTTTCTTAGGGATCCGAACAGCTTGACTCATGCCGCTGAAATGAATATCAGCACAAAGCCGAGTCACGAGGGGATTGGACTGAAGAATATCGAACGTATTGCAAAAAAGTATGGTGGAGCTTTTTTTATCGAGCTCGATGGGCAAAAAATCAGCATAGTGGTACAGATTCCCGACAGGATCAATCAGAGCGAGGACGGACATGAAAATTTTAGTAATTGACGATGATGCTGCGTCTTTGGCAGCTACCAAAAGCATGTTGGAACAATCTCCACTGGTGGATAAAGCAGAAATCGCAAACAATATGGATGACCTCAGCGCCTCCCTCCGAGCCGACCCGCCGGATGCCGTGCTAGTCGATGTGGAAATGGGGCGTGTATCAGGCTTCGAAGTTGCTGCTTATTTGCAGAAAGCGTATCCGCAGATCCCATATATATTTTTAACGGGGCATGCTGAGTGGGCGCTAAAAGGCTACGATTATTCTCCATTGGATTTTCTGACAAAGCCGCTTTCGTCTTTTCGCTTGGAACAGACATTGGAAAGAATTGCGGCATCCCATGCGGCTCATGGAAAGGAAGCAGAGCCGTCCAGTAGAAAAATAGGGATAATGGTCAGCCAAGGGTATGTCTTTCTTGCAGAAGAAGAGATCCTATATATTGAGCGGATCAACCGGAAGGCGTGCATTCATCAAAACAACGGAGTGTCCATAACGCTGAATGATACACTGAAAAATCTGGAGCAGATTTTTAGCAAAGACAAGTTCTTTCGAAGCCATCAGTCTTTCCTGGTTAATCTGAACTATATTGAGGGTATCCGCGTTGAAAATGGAGGAAACGTATTCTTTTTACAACTCCATGGTTGTCAGGATTGCATCCCATTAAGCAGAAAGGCGTATCCCGAGCTGAAAAAATGTCTGGAGACACACGGAATTTGGTTCCACTAAGGCAGCGCCGACACGGACGTCACTCTAAAGCCATTATAGTTGATTCAGTTCCTTCGCCAGCGCATCTGCGATGCGCTGCCGTTCCTCCTCGCTTTCTGCGCGCGCATACGGTCCCAGCGCGGCGTCTCGCTTTTGCTCCGCGTCACGCGTCCATGTCTCAAACTCGGCCTTGGTCATGTCCTTTCGCATCGTGCGCGCGTAGTATTTTTTGTATGCCCGCTGCTGCACCTGCCAGACTTCATTGTTCCGGGTCTTCTCTTTGAAGCTGCTGGCCGCGCCAATCTCCCGGCAGGTCTTGCTTGGATCCTCCGGCGCAGAACCGGCACAGTAAGCAAAGGTCGCGCCCGGCGTCTGCAAAAACCAGCGCCCGCAGTTGGCGCAGCGCTTCGGGACGAAGCCGCGCTGTAAGCCCTTCATGAATTCCACATACACAAAATCCAGCAGCCGGTCAAAGTACATTTTTTCGACCACTTCTGCCTCGCGCCCTGCACCGCGGATGCAGAACTGCGCGTTCACCTTCGGCGCATCTACCTCAGAGCTTGCGCCAAGGCTGACGCCGCTGACAAACGGCTCCAAGCCTTTTTTCTCAATCTGTTGGGCCAGAGAAGTTTTTCGCTGGCCCTTTTTCTTTTCAAACGGCTTGCCCGCAAGGAGACTATCCAGGAACCACCCATAGCGATCCTGAATCAGCCGGATGGCGTCCAGCTGCTCCTGCATGAACCGCGGCAGCGTATCGTCCTGCATCACATATTCGCAGAACGCTTCTTGCGCGTCTCCCACAAACAATTCACCCACATCCATGCTTGCAAACAGCTGAACGTCATTCCAATACAGGCGGTAAAGCGGCAAAGACGCAAATCCATTCGCCACAGCCTGAAACGCCTGCGCTGCCTGCTCCGAATTAGCTTCTGCGACGGCGTTCCGATATTGATCCAATAATTCCTGAAATGGTGCAGCGTCAAGATTCAGAATTTCCGTCAGCGCAGTGCCGTAGGGCTGCATCGCCGGATTGGATTCTACCCAATAGCTGGACGCGCCGAACTCCACCTTCGTATTGGTGCGCGGTCGGTGAAAATCCAATAAATCTTTCCCCAAAACGCCCATGTGCGTGCGTCTCCTTTGTAGAGAGTGTATTTTCGTTTGTGTAGTGTATGCGCTTAAATGATACATTACCTATTGTGGAATGTCAATGGTTGTGCTATCATTCGATTGTAGATTTGTAGAGAATGTATCTACAGCAAATAAAATCGAAAGGAAGTGAAAAAATGACCAAACTGGAAACCATCACAGCAGAAGATCTGCAAAACAGGACATACGAACCGGTGCACTTTCTGGCAGATGAGCTTATTCCAGAGGGCTTGCACATCCTCGCGGGCGCGCCGAAAATCGGGAAGTCCTGGCTTGCTTTGTGGCTGTGCCTGTGCGTTTCGCAGGGCCAGACGCTCTGGAATTTCGCGGTGACGCAGGGGGAAGTCCTGTATCTCAGCCTCGAAGATTCCTACCGGCGTATTCAGGCGCGTCTCTTTGACCTGACCGAGGACGCGCCGCCGACGCTGCATTTTGCGATCATGGCAGACACACTAAAACACGGATTGGAGCAGCAGATCGAGCAGTTTTTGACCGAGCATCCGGCGACCAAGCTCGTTGTCATCGACACCTTGCAGCGCGTCCGAAGCGCAGGCGGTGACAGCAATCTGTACGCGAATGATTATCAGGACGTCGGCCTGTTCAAACAGCTTGCGGACAGGCATCATATTGCGATTCTCTTAATTCACCATCTGCGGAAGCTCCATGACGATGACCCGATGAACATGATCTCTGGTTCGACAGGCTTAAGCGGCGCGGCAGATTCGACGTTTGTACTCCAGAAAAACTCCCGTCTTGCCAACGTTGCGTCCTTGCACTGCACCGGGCGTGACATTCCGGATCGCACGATAAAACTCAAATTTGGCGTGGAAGATCACGTCTGGAAACTGCTTGAGGACAGCAAAACTTGCAGCGGCGCTTCTAGGATTTCCGCGCTTCAGCTCGTGCATCTTTTCTCTGCGTTGCTCAGTGCCGATCCTGCATATACCGGCACACCATCGGCACTGTCCGCAAAGATCGACCCTGACGGAAGCCTTGGGATCACGCCGAAAAAAGTGACCCGTCTGGTGCTGGAAAACGTTGAGACTCTAAAGCATTATGAGCGTAATGAAGCACGATATGTGTTGCAGCTTCCAGAAAACTACGTTACAATTAGCATAAACTTAGGATTTGGAAAAGCCGAGTTGGAAAGTCTGATTCTTGCCCTTGCTGAGCTTGATTTGACAATTGATGAGTGGTTCTGCTTTAAGCTGAAGGATTGGATTCTGGCAGACAGACTATCCAAAGAAGACGATAGCGGAGAATAAGAATCTATGCGATACTATGTTGTTTCTGATGTACACGGATATTATACGCAGATGAAGTCTGCCTTGGAAAAGGCAGGCTTCTTTTCTGATGATACTCCACACAAGCTGATCATGCTCGGTGACATATTTGATCGGGGGCACGAAGCGAAGCAGGTTCAGCAGTTTGTGCTGGAGCAAATGGAGCAGGACAGAGTGATACTCATTCGAGGCAACCATGAAGACCTGTTCGTAGAGCTTGTAACCGTTGATGAGGGGCTTCCATACAGTTATCACAAGTCGAATGGTACCTACGATACAGCGCTTCAATTGACTGGATTTGATCCGGTGATGGCATCGATTCGAAATTATGATTTTGCTGACGCAGCAAAGAATACGCCATTCTACAAAAAGATTATCCCGGCAATGCTCGATTACTTTGAAACGGAGCACTATGTTTTTACTCATGCATGGGTCCCGAGCATTTCGAACAGGGATAAGAGCTACAGCTATATTGCTTCGTGGCGAGAGGCTGATGAAGCCCATTGGGCGCAGGCAAGATGGTTCAATGGGATCGATGCTGCACAGACCGCTGACGAAGAGAAGACAATCGTCTGCGGACACTGGCATACCTCATATGGGCATAGGAAATACGAAAATAAGGGGAGCGAGTTTGGGGATGACGCTGACTTCACACCGTACTACGGGCCGGGCGTAATTGCGATAGATGCTTGTACGGCACATAGCGGAATGGTAAATTGTCTTGTGATAGATGATTAGCGTCGTGGCAAGACCGGATAATTCGAGAGAATTCAGAAGGCAGAAAGAGTATCATCTTCGCAGGAGTGTTATGTATGGCAAAGAAAACGGTAGTTATTATGCCGCGGACACGAGAAATTCTTGCACAGATGGGCGAGCAGATTCACCTTGCTCGTCTGCGACGTAAACTAACTTTAGAATTGGTAGCCGAGAGAGCTGGAATCAGCCATGCTACCCTTGTCTCGATTGAGAAAGGAGCATCAACAGTATCCATTGGTGCCTATGCAGCTGCCCTCCATGCACTGAATAATATGGATAGGGACTTGTTGCTTGTAGCCAAAGACGATGAACTAGCCAGAAAACTGCAAGATTTGGGGCTGCCTGTAAGGAAACGAGCACCTAAGAGAAGATGGTGACGACCTAGAGTTGTTCGACATTAAAAAAGGATCTCTCCGCCAGAGTTGGTCGGGGAGATCCTTTCATTATGGATATGGTTCATGGTGGGGAGGATTCGGGGAAATTGGCAGATTGAAATGATGGGAATGGTTCGATATCGCTGGCCCAGATCGGCTCGATACCGCACCGCACCGAAGCCAGAGGAAAGCCGGAGATGCCATCGAACAGGCTCCCCATCGTAAGTTTCCGTGTTGGCTGAGTTATTTCATATAGAGTATTTTGTTTTGCATCTGGCAGCAGCGCTTACCTGAGCAGCCGCGGATAATCTGTTGTGCCATACGTTTTTTATCCATGTCAGTTGCCCCTTCTGGATGAAATCATGGTTTTCCCTTAACAGCTATTACATTCCCGTAATTCATGTAGTTTTTTAAGGGAAAGACTACCCTTTTTGTTACGGACTTACGTTTCCAGAAGATCCTCCATCGTACAACCGAGGACTTTTGCAAGGCTAAGAACAGTCTCCGCACTGGCTTTGTTAATGTCCTTGTTGCGCTGTTCGTACATTTGAATTGAGCGAAGACTGACATTGCTTCGCTTGGCAAGCTCTGCCTGCGTGCAGCCATAAAGCATGCGGATACGCTTGAGGTTGGTGTCAGCGAAGTATTCGCGCACTTTGGCATCGACAATATCAGCGAATTTAGTGACATCCGCTTCATGAAGGGGGAAATACATCTGCTGCAAATCTTCAAACGAAAGAACCTTAAAAATATCACTGAACTTTCTTCCGGAGAACCATTGATAGTAGGCGACTGCCCAGCCGATCCAATACTCTCTGGAACGGCTGAAATTCGCTTGAGGCTTGGCGGTCGGCGCTTTGCCCGTAGTCTCAACGAGAACATCAACAGCAGTTTCAATCCCGCTTTTCCCCAAAAGATATGAAGGTTCACCATTCTCAATCCGATTACTGACGGAACTGACGGAAAACAGCTTTATAAAGCTATCTCCGGCAACTCCACACGCGTTGATAGCATAATCAAAAGCATCGCCCAGTAATGCCTGCGCGTTACTCAGATAGATTTCTTGGTATGCGTGGGTCATCGTTTTGGATGCCTCCTCTTATGATATCAAGGATATACAGACCATCTGTTTCCTCTTCAAGTATATCCGAATAAAGTTGGTCGGCTTCATCATTTCGAGCCTTACGGCGGACATAATATTTTTCCTTTTCTGCAATAGAAAATCCATCGTAATGCAGCAGCGAAAAGGTGTATTTAGACTTGATGACGATCTGTTCGCCTAACTTGCCAAGTCGCATAGCGTTTGCGAGTTGCTGTACGGAAATTCCGTTATTTAGGAAAGACGCAGCAAAGTCAAAATAGGAGTCATCGGCACGGTATCCGATAATCAGGTCGTAGGCATTGACGTTGACGCCGAAATTGTCAATCAGATATCGTTTTGCCCGCTGTGCGGCTGGGCTTTTGATAGAAAACAGACGATGCGCTACCAGAACAGCAATCCAGTTCAGAATCGTATAGTCTGGACTGTTCAGATTCAGAATTTTCAGGTATTCCGTATCAAGACTGTAACGATTGACGAAGCCGTTACGCAGAGAGGATACAGCCCATTCTTTGGCGAGTTCCTCGCTTTCCGTGCAGTAGAAGCCCAGCCCGAAGTCATTGTTCTGCTTACCCAACCCAAAGGCTGGAGATTCGATGATCTGTTCGGAGCCATGATATAGGGTAATTTTCTGATTCATCTCCGCATCCTCCTAAGTATCACTGCAAAAATAGTATCACCAAAGTGATATAAAATCAAGTAATATTTGTAGAGAAAAAAGAGAGCATTTCTCGCTTGAAAAATGCAGGCTCTTCAGACGAATATTTCCAAGAGAAACTTAGAGATAATCAGTTCACAGAATGATATAGAGCATCCATTTTGCCGGTGGTATAATTAAATGCAGCTAAGTAGGATATTGCAGAACTGCTGGAAAAATACAAATACTCCGCAGCAAAGCGAATGTTTCACGGGCGAGGGTGATGAGCCGTCCCAACCGCGCCTGCTGCAGCTCCAGCAGCTTGATCTGATCTGTGAGAGCGGTGGCCTGGTCGAATTTCGGGCCATCCAGAATGCGCTTGATGTCCTTGAGTGGAAATTCCAGCTCGCGAAATAGCAGAATGGATTGAAGCCGCGCCAAGGCTGTATCGTCATACAGCCGGTAGCCCGATTCTGTGAGGGCTGTGGGCGGCAGCAACCCGATGGCATCATAGTAGTGTAGCGTTCGGACACTGACACCGGCCAGTTTGCTGACTTCGTGAATGGTCATCATGGGTATCCCTCCTCCGTGTGAGCTTAGCGGGCGATGAAGGGGATGGTATTGCCCTCGTCCAGCAAGCGCACAACGTTTTCCACGTGCTGCGCGCTCTCGCCGAGCTCCCGGGCAAGCGTCTGAATGATATCCATAGAAATTCTTTTCGTTGCATGGTTTAACGTCAGCGGCGGCAGACGCCCAAGCGTCCGCCGCCGCCTATTTTACCACAGCCCCGGCCGGATTTCCAGCGCAAAGGCTTCTCACGAAATAGCAGATCCGCCTCTGTATCACACAGAGGCGGATCTGCCAATTCTATGATGCCCACGGCGGCGAACGCTATGAGCTTATTCAGCACAGCATCACCTATCGTTACTGTGTTTTTATCTCAAGTTCTTCCGGAAGAATTCCTGCGCATTCTTGTACATTACGCCATCGGCATCCTCCTGCGAAACGCCTCGGGAGATCAGATACTCGTAAATCGACGCCGCCTTGGCCGGTGTATTCAGGCACTCCGGCAGGAGGGAACCGTCGAAATCCGAACCGAGAGCAAGATTCTTTTTGCCTCCCAGCTCAAAGAAATGCATGGTGTGACGGTAGATATCGTCAAGGCTGTGAACTTCGCCGTCGTCGCGCAGGAACTTCACAAAGTAATTCAGACCGATCAGGCAATCGCGCCTGACCATCTCTCGGATCATGTCGTCTGTGAGGTTGCGCTTGTGACTGCACAGCGCACGAGCATTGGAATGCGTGGCGACAAAGGGTTTGGCCGCCACCTCCAGCAGGTCGGCAAAACCGTGGTCGTTGAGGTGGGAGACGTCGACAAGAATGCCCTCTTTCTCCATCTCGCGCACAGCTTCCTTGCCAAACTCGCTTAGGCCATGGTCAGTGGTGTGACCGGAGCCAAGCTCGTTTTCACCGTTCCATGTCAGCGTAATGGCACGCACACCCTGCTCGGCAAGTGTGTGAACACGGGTGATATCACCGGCGAGCGCGCTGCCGTTCTCAATAGTCAGAAATGCGGCGGTCTTATTCTCAGCCCAAGCCTTCTCCATATCGGCGGCATTGCGGCAGGGAGCCACACGGTCGGAAAACTTTTCCATCTGGCGATAGAAGTTTATGCGGTTCTTCTCGAAATAAGCGATGGCTGCATCGCCGCGCTCCTCATCCGGAATGAAGACTGCGTAGAACTGCGCCCAATGCACATCATTCGGCATGTTGCTCAGCTGCAGCACGCGGCCGGGATCGTCCAGCGTGTCCGGGTTGCCGGTGTTGGCATACTTCCAATCTGCCAGAGTGTCACAGTGCAGATCGATCAAACCATAACTGTTCATGATACTAATTTAAAATCCTTTCTTTGACTTTACGCCCGCGGGTCGAGCTCCTCGCAGGAAAGAACTTCCTTGCTGCGTGTGTATTCCTCGTACCGGAGTCCACGATCTGAGGTCTCAATTTCGCCGACCTGGTTATCATAGGGGTCGGCGCGCCAGAACTGCTTTTCAATGGTAAACGGCGCTTCAAACTCGCTGTTGGCCACCATGCGGTATGCGTCGATGTTGCCAAAGTAGAACTTGCGGCGTTCCTCATTCTGCGCCCTCACCGCCGCCGTGCCGTAGCTCGGGTCGGCATAGAGCCAGCCGTATGGCGCGATATAGAAGCGGGACCAGTCGTGTGCGCCGCAGAAGTCCGGCTCAGCGGTCAGGCCGCTCTGCCACCTGGCGGGAATGCCAGCGCAGCGGCACATGGTGATAAAGAGCAGGGCAAACACACCGCAGTCGCCGGTGTAGCTGCGCGCCGCAGAATCCGGGATGCACTCGAGAATGAAATAGGACGGCATGAAGGTATACTTCATGTTCAGCGTGATGAAGTCGTAGAAGATACGCGCCTTTTCCAGAGGATCGGTCACACCCTCGGTCAGCATCTCCACAAGGGAACGAATAAACGGGGTGAAGACGATGTGCGGCGCCTGCTCCTGCGTGTCGAAATCAGGCTGTACGGCGTCTGCCTTCATCGTGGAAACATCGTGGTAGCGCGCCGTGTGGACATAGGAGTACTCCACATAGAACTCGTGGTTTTCCTCCATGTTCTCCTCCCAGCAGATCGTGCGCTGCGCCGCATTCTCGGGTGCGAGCTTGCCGGTCTCGGGATACATCTTCTCGATGCGGATCTCGCTTTGCTGCTCACACTCGGCGGGGATGGGCAGGTGAACGCGCACGAACATACCGGGTGTGAACCGATCATCGTTTACGCGGACGCTCGAACGGATGCGGATGCGATTGGAGATACCGCCGTTCTCGCACATCAGACGGCGAACACGGTCAAGACGGCCCTCGCCCTGCTCCTTCGTCACGCTCTCCACACCGTGCACCTGTACGCCCGCGCGGACGGCAAAGGATGGATCTGCTTTGCACAGCGTCTCAAAGAAGCGGTCCAGGAAGTGCATCTCGCCGTTGACATAGAGCCAGCTGATTTTTCCGGCGTCCACGCGCTCGTCGAATTCCTCCTCGGTAAAATCGGGGATGTGCCCGCGCACCACAGCGAGTGCGGCGGCACGGTCGAACGGGTAATTCTGCGGGATCCGGCAGATGATCTCGCGCTCGGCGGTCAGGCACGCGCGCATTGCCTCAGACAGGTTATCCTGCGCAAGGCGAAGATCGATGAGGCGGATCGCGCCTTCAAAATCGCCCCATGCCTTGCGCCGGGCGATATCGTCCGGCAGGCCAATGTTCAGATATTGCAAGGTATCGTTAATATTCATAAGAATAACCTCTTTGTGAATCCTGCTCCCACGGCACGGGCCGCAGGAGCAGGAAAAATCATCCGGCGGGGATCATGCAATCATATGCAGGATCGCACCCATGCCAAGACCAAAAATATTACCAATAGCAGCGCCAAGAACACCCATCAGAACACCGATACCCGCAAAGGAATCGTCATAGGCGCAGGCAATGATCGGCGCAGAAGCGGAACCGCCGATATTGGCGACCGATGCCGTAGAGACCATGCAAAGATCCCAGTGGAAGACCTTGGAGAGAATGTACATACCGACAACGTGGATCGCAAGAACGAACACGCCGTAAACGACCCACATCGGAGCTTCGACCAGCGCATTGAGCGGAGCCTGCGTAGCGAGCAGGGAGACGACGGCGTACAGCAGGACGCTGGAAAGATCTTCAACAGCAGGAAGCTTGCCGAGCGGGGTCATTGCGCAGACCAGACCGAGAACGGTGACGAACAGCGTCGTGCAGGTGCCCTTGTCGAACATGTCAAGGCCGATCTCATTGAGGCCGTTATTCATGACAAGGCCGATCTTCTGAGACAGCGCGGAGACGATCAGAGCAAGGCCGATAAGCCAGATCCAGTCGGCAGCTTTGGCCTGCTTTTTCTCGTTGGCGACCTCTGCGTTGGCAGCGGCTGCAACGGCCTCAAGCTTGGAGGTGTCCGCCTTAACGGACTTGTTCCACTTGCCGGCATACTTCACAGCAAAGAGCAGCAGCGCAATCCATACGGAGTAGCAGACGGTGTCGAGCGTAAGAGCGCAGGCGTAAGCGCCGGCATCGACCGGCAGAGCATCCTGCATGGCAGCCATGTTGGCGGAGCCGCCGACCCAGGAAGCGTACAGAGCTGCGGTAGCGCCCCAGATGGTCTCGCCGCCCCCGAGGGATCCCTTGAAGATCGGGAAGCCGACGATGAAGCCGAGTGCAAGAGTGATCGAGCAGCCAAGGAAGATCGCGATCATGCGTCCGGAGAGCTTGGCAATCTTGCGGAAGTCGCAGCGCAGCAGCATGACGAAGATCATTGCGTACAGAAGGTTATTCTTCAGTACGCCGTAAGCGGCACTGACGCCTTCGGAATTGTACAGGCCCAGGGTACAGAAGACCATGTTGAGAATATAGATCCATACCAGCGGCGGGACCCAGTTAAAGACTTTCCACTTGGTGTATTTTTCCATTGCCAGCAGCCCGCCGGCCAGGAACATCAGGAATGCGATGAAAGTAAAACCGTTTTCAATAGCAGGTAACATACTTTTCTCCTCCAAAAAATATATTTCTTCTCAGCGGGGCGGTACCTGGACCCGCTGCAAAAGACAAAACAGAAAAAAGCCCAACAAAACCGAGCGTTTTTCAACGCCTGATCTTGCTGGGTTTCACACGCGGCACCACGAGGGAACTCATGGCAGGCGACTGCGAAGCAGCCATATACAGTTATACGTAATCAGGTTTTGCTTTCCGGCTTGCCCGTCATTGACCGCCAGCGCTTGAGCGCATCGCGGTAAGCGACAAGTACGGCCCGGCGGGACGAGCCGCCGTATCGTCTGTTGAGCGTGTTCTCCAACCACACATCGATCTCCGGAAAAACCTGCCCCACAAAAAGTTTACGCAGGAAAGCCTCCGTCGTGGAAATTGTATGGGTACAGCTGAAATCGAGAACCTTGGACGTCAGGTCGTCGACCTCAAACGCCATATAAAACGTGCCGTAGTTTTTTGTGATGGCGTTGTCCGAATTCGTTCTGGACTCGCCAATGACAAAAACCGAATTGATCTGATTCAAAGAACCGTCCTTCCTTTCACAGGAGAATGCACGGAATGTATAATAATCAAAAACGCCCTGTATCAGCATCATTGGGTGCCTTTATTATAGCGGCCATTGACCGAGTTGTCAATATCTTCTTGTCAAACCAGATGATTCTGCCGTTTTTTATCGATAACGCACAACAATTCCTTGTCAAAAAATCGCTAAGGCACATAAACTATGGTCAAATCAACGATTATCACCTTCCCCCTTGCAATTGCAGTCTAAACATGGTAGCATAAATATGCTTTTAAAAACTTGATTATCACTGCTGCTTTACTTTGCTTGAGAATGCCACAACGTTCTTCACCGCAAATAAAACCCAGCAAAAGACGTGGATTTATCGCGCCTTTTGCCGGGTTTTTTCTTTTGCAGCAGCCAAGAGAGGTGAGGAGCCGCCATAATACGCCGCGCATTCACAGAATCACACAATATTTGAGGAGGAATTCATCACATGAAGAAAAGACTTTGCTCATTGCTACTTGTCCTCACGATGCTTTCCACGCTTCTGGTCGCGCCGGCTTCCGCCCTTGAGGCAGACGGTTCGACTAGCGTCGGCAACGAGACTTACGTGTATCTCGGCGTGAAGGATTACGGCACCGTGGAAGCTGACAGCAAGCCCGACTTTGTCCATCGCTTCTACACCAACGGCGAAGAAGTGCAGTATACCATCGCCAGCAGTGACAATAAGTACGCCGTCCAGAACAAGCTTCAGGAAGGCTATGTCTACGATCTGACGATTGAAGGCGGTGTCGTGACCGACGCCGCCGCTGCCACGGCCGACGCCGAAGGCACGATCGCGTCCATCGACGACTCCACCGTCACCGTTAACGGCGCCGCTGTCAAGTACAGCGCCATCTATGAGATCAGCAACAACGCCGCCGGCGCCACCGCCGTGACCAAAGTGACCGATCTCAGCAACCTCGCCGGCAAGACCGCGAAGGTTTACGGCGACACCGTTTACCTCACCTTTATCGCCGAGCCTTACACCGCTCCCGTCAGCGGCACGCCCGGTGAGCGCACCCTCAAGAACTACCTCCAGACCGCGATGAACCCTGTCGGCACCGCGCTGTACGTTTACGGCGGCAGCTGGGACTGGCAGGATGTGAACTCTTCCAACCAGGCGCTGACCATTGGCCTGCCCCAGAGCTGGATCGACTTCTTCCAGCAGCAGGACGCCAACTACACCTACAAGAACAGTGCCGACCCCGCGCACAGCTACTATCCGCACAACAGCTGGAACCAGT
>OOAE01000861.1_pt1 | contig 25520 bp, 18 predicted proteins | sample 1671271 | NCBI WGS metagenome assembly OOAE01 (sample SAMN06348139, study PRJEB24527) | human gut metagenome | biome: human gut; feature: ankylosing spondylitis patient; material: feces | host: Homo sapiens | place: China | collected 2015-10 | reverse complement strand
AACTTACATAATTTTGACAGGTGACCATTTTATGGCCACCCTTTGTAGGTTGGATATTTTTCTGCTCTTTACTTTTTAGAATATTATCTCGAACTCGCGTTGATAAATTCGGAGAATGGTTGTGTGCCATTGCAAGAAATGAAGCCTTAAAATTGCTGAAGCATAAGCAGAAAAGAATGTTTACGCCTTTCTCATCGTTCACAAACGAAGAATTTGAAGTAGAGGAATGTGTCACTCCTGAGAACTGGCTGGAGGAAAAAGAAATACATGAAATCATCGCCCAACTGCCAACAGGCTACAGAAAGGTCTTTCAGATGGCTGTGATTGAAGGATATTCGCATAAAGAGATAGCGAAAATACTGGGAATAGAGCCACACAGTTCTTCTTCTCAATTGGCAAGGGCCAAAGCGATGCTGAGAAAGATTATCAACAAACGCATGTTGGCCATCGTCTCGTTCTTCCTCATCAGCATACCGCTCTATCGCATCCTATGGAGAAAGCCGAAGATTGAAAATGGGCACACACATACGGCACAGGTTGAACACGGGAAGAAGGGCCGGAAGCAGCATATTACCAAGAAACAAATGGAGGAAATGCCGACACGGGGAAAAAGAACCGAAAACGTAGCAGCCAATATGGCCCACCAGAATATCCTCCAAACGAAATCCAACTCTATGATGGCCAACGACACGATTCAGATTCATGATTCATTAAGCAGCTATCACATCGCAGAAACCGAATTTGACAGCACTGCGACCGACACGGTAAGAAACATTTGGCAAGAATACGGCAAAACGTTTATCGCTGAAGATAGACATATCCCCACGAAACACAAATGGCAACTACTTGCAGCAGGTTCTTTGGGGTCGTCCTTGGTTCAAAACGCCTATAAGATGTTGGCAAGCAACATCGGAAGCGGTTTACCAGACACTGATGCACCTGCAAGCCCCAATAGATTCTCCACCTGGGAAGAGTGTTACCATTATTTGCAAATGAAAGAGCAGAAAACATTGTCGGAGGAAGAAAAAGCACTTATGGAAATTGCCCTCAACAACAAGAACAACACAAAGAACGATGGAAAAATCGTGGAGCATGAGCGACATGACAACCCCATCACCTTCGGCCTTTCAGTGACCAAATCATTGGAAAACAAGTGGGGCGTGACGACAGGTTTGCAGTATTCGCTCTTGAAATCCGACTTTACATTAGGAGAAGACGCTTATTACATCAAGCGGAATCAAAAGGTTCACTACTTAGGACTGCCTTTGCACGCGTCATACAGATGGCTTGATGCCAAGAATTGGTCTATATATTCTTCACTGGGCGTGACTCTGCATATACCTGTGTATGGCAAAACAGACGAGAAGTATGTGACGGGGCAAACCACACCATATACAAACAGTTGGCATTTCACGCCTTCGCTGCAATGGACCATTGACACAAGCGCCGGCGTGCAATATCATTTTTCACCCAACTGGGGAATCTATTTGGAACCATCGCTGAATTGGCACCTACAGCATGGAAGCTCTGTTCACACGAGATGGACAGAACATCCGTTCACCTTCACTGTTCCATTCGGCATCAGATTCACCTGGTGACAATGTCTTCGTGCAGTCTTTCAGACTTTTTCCGCCTCTTACCAATAGAAGCACAAAAGCTTTGGAAGATAATAATGTACAAGACAAAAGACTATCTACACAACGGGGTGCTATACCTCAACAACATCATCCGCCCGCACCACAAGCAACTGAGCACGCTGATGATTTACTCCACCACCAAGTGCCAATCGCGCTGCAAACATTGCTCTATATGGCAAAAACCAGAAGACCATCTGTCCTTCGAGAATATAAAAGACATTATGGCAAGCCGGTGCATCACAAAGAACACGGTGGTTGGTTTGGAAGGTGGAGAGTTTCTACTGCATCCCGATGCGAATGCCATCATGGAGTGGTTTAGAGACAACCACCCCAACTATACACTTCTATCCAATTGCCTTGCGCCTCAAAAACTCATTGAAGCGGTTCGACGCTATCATCCGAAGCATCTATACGTTTCGCTTGATGGCGACAAGGAAACATACAAGTTCATGAGAGGCTGCAACGGACACGACCATGTGATTAAAGTGCTTGAAACCTTGAAAAAGGAGGTGCCTATATCTCTAATGTTTTGCCTCTCCCCATGGAACACCTTTAAGGACATGGATTATGTGATTGGCATTGCAAAAAAATATGACATAGACGTGCGCATCGGCATCTATGGAACGATGGACTTCTTTGACACCACATCCGATTTGCTTTCTGCAGACATTGCTCATTACAATCAGAATATCCCGAAGAGCATTCACGACACAGAAGAAAACTTCGATTTTGTTGCCCTGTATAAGGAATGGAGAAATGGTCATCTGCGTTTGCGATGCCAAAGCATTTTCAGTGAACTGGTGATACACTCTAATGGCGATGTGCCGCTATGCCAAAATCTGGGCGTGATGCTTGGCAATATTCACGAACATTCATTAGACGAGATTTTCAACTCCAAGGAGACTGCCAAAATGCAATGCCAATACTCTAAAAGCTGCAATGCCTGCTGGATTAATTTCCATCGCAAGTACGACATTATCCTGCTGCGTAACCTCGAAAAGTTTTTACCCAAGAGGGTCATCGAATTGTTCTATGGCAAATACCAATGGACCAGCAACAGCAAAGAGACTTACCGAAGATACATCAACAACATCAGCCGCCAATGGAATACATCAAAAACATTATAGAGCGCTACAAGCACATTCGGAGCTTCCGAATGTTGCGCCAGAGCTATAAAAGCAAGTATGCTTTTGTGGGGATTGGGAATCACAGCACCAACAATCTCTACCCCGTGATCAACTATCTGCATATCCCTTTGAAATACATCTGCTGCAAATCTCCCGGCAAGCTCCACATGATTGAAGAAGCCTTTCCTCATGTCCGTGCCACCACGTCGTTGGATGAAATATTGGCAGACGAAGAGGTCAAGGGCGTGTTCGTGTCGGTTTCGCCAGAGGCGCATTTCTCCATTGCATCAAAGGTTTTAGAAAATGGAAAAGCGTTGTTTATTGAGAAGCCGCCATGCCTGAGCACCGCTGAACTGAAACAGTTGACAGAATTGCAGAAGCGGGCAAAAGTGTTAGCGGTCGTTGATCTGCAGAAACGCTTTGCGCCCGCAATACAAATATTGAAGAAGGAATTGCAGAGATGCAAAGGCACAAAGACCTACAATCTGAAATACCTGACCGGTGCATACCCTGAGGGAGATTCTCTGTTCGACCTCTTCATCCATCCGTTAGACTGTGTCACCTGTCTGTTTGGGAAATCGGAAGTCAGAGGCATGGAATCCATCAACGGACAGACTCTAATGTTGATGCTCAAACATGCTGACGCCACAGGAATTCTTGAACTTTCCACGGGCTATACATGGTCTGATGCACAAGAGAGCATGACCATAAATACCGACAAAGGTGTGTACACACTGGAGCAATTGGACAGCCTTAACTTCTGCCAAAAGCCACATTGTTTTTGTGGAATACCTCTGGAAAAGGTTTTTACACATAAAAAGGTGACGACTGAATTGTTTGGCAGGAATAGATTCCTACCTTTGATGCCCAACAACCAGATTTTCATACAAGGATATTACGGCGCTATAAAGAGTTTTGCAGATGCTGTTGAAGGAAATGGGGCCTCAGCCGTTCAATCCTTAGAAGCATTTATGGAAACCTACTCTTTGATGGATGCTATTCGTTCATTTAATAAGTAGGTGTTCAAAATTAGTTTATACTATCCATGTAGGAATAAGCCAGTTTAATATTGCCTTGCCGCATTCTTTTGCCCCTACAACAGTCTTTCATCAGTCACGTAGCCCGCTACGCTCCTTCTTCAAGACAGCTGTAGGAACAAAATAATACGACAATTCAATATAAACTAATTCTGAACACCTACTTAATGGTGAAAGAATAAGTTGAGCAAATACTTAAAATCAAGCTTATGAGAATACATTTATTGAGATTTATTATACTGGGAACCACAGCCCTAACAGCTTGTTCATCCGACCAAATCATCATGGAATCGGTGACGTTAAGCGACTTGGAAAACACGGGTTGCGAGACCACATATTCGGCAAAAGAAAGCCGCCCTGAGTTTTACGCAAAAGAGAAGAGGAAATCTCCCAAGATGACAATATCTGTGGGTGGCAATGGTGTGGCCACATTCCACTTGACCAACCTGGAATACGACTGTATAACGGAAAAAATCGATGCCAGGCTCGACCCGCAGGGAAATACAATAAAGATAGTGATTGCTCCTTATAAGAAAGATCCAACGTTGGAAGCCGATTGCTACTGCAGATATAATGTCGGCTTCAAACTTTCCAATCTCACGTCAGCCACATACCATCTGAAGGTATATTTCGCCGATTACTATGGTAAGTATGAGATTCTTTCTCCTACCTACGATGGCATGATTGCTTTCAAGCCTAACGAAACATTGGAATTTGATTTGTAGGCAAACCAACTAAAAGATGTTGCATGAAGCGATTTAGTTCCTCACGCAAAGCCTCAGAGTTATTGCTTGTTGTGGCATCAACATTACCATTGATTATGCCACCTTCCACGTACACATTGACTACCTTCTTTTGCCGCCAATCTCACCGTTCAACCATAACTGATCAGAAAGCTGATGTCAACTGTAGTCAGTCAAAAACTCAACAATAATCCAAAGTCATCGACCTTCGGCCGACGGTAATGCTACTCGCGGCCGACGGTAGCATTACTCGCGGCCGAAGGTAGCGCTACTCGCGGCCGCAGGTCGATGACTTGCAATAAGCGCAAGGATGTTCGACTAAAGGCTTTGTCTGAATGGATGCACTCACGGGACTGGGCCGTCAAACTGATGCCAGAGATGGTCTTATGGGTAGAATGTTCAAAATACAGAAAAAATCAAGGGTGTTCAAAATTGAAATATCAATGGTTAGCAGTAGCACCCTCGCAGCGGAGATTTGCACTGACTCGCACAATCGTCTGTTGCGGCGCCAGCATGGTAGCTCACTTTGCTCGCAAAGTGAGGGCCACGAACACGTAGCGAACATGACCAGCGCTCTGGGGCATGACTTTGTTGGATTTTCAGCTCGTGCTTGGCCGCCACAATATTCGCCCCCCTCACTTTGCGAGCAAAGTGAGCTACAGTGCTTCGCCTCAGACCTCCGCCAAATGTCCGCGCGGTGCGCTGATGGAATATTTCGAAGGTAAGTGATGGTGGGAAAGAAATAACTCCTTATTCCACAAAATTGGTCAAGTTATTTTTTTAAGTAGGTGTTCAGAATTAGTTTATCCCAACATGAATAGTATAAACTAATTTTGAACACCTACTTATCTTTACTTATTGGCGAGGACTCCCTGAGTGTTATTCAGTCTTCCTCCAACGACAGATAATAGAGCAGGCGGTAGAGATTGTAGACGCTGACAGAGGGATGCTTGCCTCGCAGACTCTTGCGCATCATTTTGCCAAAGCGCTTGAAGAAGAGGAGGAGCGGACGCCTCATGTTCCAACGGTCGATCTTGGCGGAATAGTGCGTGATGAGCGAATAGCCGTCCATCAGGTCGCGCATCCTGAACAAGGTTTGCATGGCCTCCTCGGTCTTATACATGAAGTTGCCGTTGTCTTCGAAATCGTCGATTTCCACCGGGTTATCAATGTGGTGTACTGGTATATGGGCGGCTGTCAGAGATTTGCCAAACAAGACGTCTTCATAACCATAGGTGCGGATGCGACCATCGAAAGGATGATTGAGCAAGGTCTGTTTGCTGACCATAAAATTACAGGTGCGGAAACTCTGGTAGGGCTGCGCCAAACGGTTTTCAACGGAGAACTTGGGCAGACACCGTTTCTCATAGCGGTAGCGGAGATTGCCGTGGAAGCGTTTGCCGAAAGGCGGCAAGGAGACACCGCCGTAAACCACCTTTTGCCGTTCATCACATTGCAGATAGTTCTGCAGGAAATGGGAATCGGGGATGTTTACGTCGCAATCCAGAAACACCAGCCATTCGTAACGCGCATTCCGCGCCAGCACATTGCGGATTTCCGCCCGCCCCACGTTGTGGTCCATTTCCAGCAAGCGACAATGCGGCAGGGCGTTGATTTCGCGATTGGCCTCAACACACCCCACGCGCGACGATTTGTCGTCGGCCACGATGATTTCGAAGTTGAAAGCGTCATGGCGCGAAGATTGGGTTGCAGCGGCCAAATCATGCAACGTCTTTACGAGCGGGGCGCAAAAGCGGTTGAAACAGGGGATTAATATGGATATATTTCTTTCTGCCATGGTTTGCTGTGGTTTATGGGTTCTCTTCCAAAGAGCAAAAGCCGTTTGGAAAGCGGTTTTGCAATCAGGCCGCCAAAGGGGGCGCATGGGGGTCGGCGGATTGCACCTGCGAAGGGGAGAAACGACGGGGTGGCCTTTGCTAATCTTCAAGAGCGCCTCCGTCCACCTCTAAGGCAACGATGGAAGAAAGGGGCACTTCTTCTCCGCCTCTGAAGAGGAGCAGACGGCGCAACGCGTCGACGTGCTTGACTTCATCTTGCAACACGTGGTAACTGCCGCCTTCTTTCCGCTCGTCGGCCACATAATAGGTGACTGACACCCGAACGCCCTCTTCGGCATGCTCGCGCACATAGGCCAGCGTTTCGTCGAGTTTCTTCAAGACGCTGTCGGTCAAGCAGGGCGGACGCTCTGTCAAACGGGCCGTTTCGGAAAGGGCGGCTCCGTGGCCAGTCAGGGCGGCAAAAGGGGCAAACTGTCCGGCCCGTGCCCGAAGGGACATGCGAGGGCGTGTCTTCGAGACGTGGTGTGGCATATTTATAATGTCGTCATATTCACTCATGCTTTGTGTCCTCCTATCTGACTGTTACGCTCAATGGCCGTTGCTCCTTCGTCGAAATTAACGCCTTTGAGGATGGCATTCTTGCCAAACAATTTCTTGATGTTGAGCACGGCCTGCTGCACCTTCCGCTCGCGTTCCAACAGGTTCTCCTGCTGCGCTTTTTCTTCCTGCGCCCCGATGCTGTCTTCAAAAAGATTCAACTGACGGGGAGCTTTCCGCTGCTGCTCGAGTTCCTGCTCTGGCACCACGTTGTTGGTGGTCAGCGTCAGGCGCCGAACGAGCAAAATGGGATTGGCGATGCGGTCGAAAAGATTGGCAACGGCCTGCTTGATCAAACTGGAGGATGACACGGGAGCTCCCAGATTGGCGGAACCGTGAGCGGATTTCGGCACCACGCGTCCGTAGTGGTCGGTCTGCGTTTCGCCATGATAGAGGCTGCGGATGTTTTCGTCTTTCAGGCTCTCGATGTCATAGCCAACGTCGAGCACAATCTGGTCGGTCAACAAATGTTTTTCGAGCAAATCCAGGGCGGCACCTTCTGCCATTTCCTGCACCACCACCCGCGCTTTGCTAAACGTGTAGGGGCTCTGCAACACCTGTCCGCTCGACAGGGAACGGCGCTCTGGCCGGTAGGCTTTGATGTCACACAACCGACATGGCTCCCACCCCCAGGCATGGTCGATGAGCAATTCCGCATTCACGCCAAAGAGCTTGTAGAGCAGACCCTCATTCCGCACCGATTGCCGGGCAATGTCGCCCATCGTGTAGATATATTCCTTTTCCAGGCGCCGGGCGATGCCTTTGCCAACACGCCAGAAATCCGTGATGGGGCGGTGGTTCCAAAGTTTGCGCCGGTAGGTCATCTCGTCGAGCGCCGCCATCCTGACGCCGTTTTCATCGGCCGGAATGTGTTTGGCAACGATGTCCATGGCGATTTTTGCCAGATAAAGGTTGGTGCCGATGCCAGCCGTTGCCGTGATGCCAGTTGTTTTCAACACGTCTTTGATGATGGTCATGGCCAGTTCTTCGGCCGACATCTTATAGACATACAAATAATCTGTCACGTCCATAAACACCTCGTCGATGCTATACGCATGGATGTCTTCGGGGGCTATATATTTGAGATATACGGAATAAACGCGTGTGCTATAGTCAATATAATATTTCATGCGCGGCGGCGCCACGATGTAGTCCACCGCATATTCGGGATGTGCCTGCAACAGTTTGTCGTCTGCCGACTTCCCCGTCAGCAGCCATCCGCCGCGCGGTCCGCCCGACGGACGGGCAACGGCTGCCCCACCCTGCGCCGCATGCAACTCCCATTGCCTAAGATTTCGCTGGCGGTTGACTTCACGAACGCGCTGCACCACCTCGAAAAGACGCGCACGACCGGAAATGCCGTGTGCCTTCAAAGAAGGGGTAACTGCCAGACAGATGGTTTTCTCCGTGCGGCTGAGATCGGCAACGACCAGATTGGTGGAAAGCGGGTCGAGCCCTCTCTCCACACACTCCACACTGGCAAAAAAGGATTTCAAGTCAATGGCTATGTAGGTTCGTGCTGTTTGCTCTGGCATATATCATTATGGCTTGGAAAGCGGATGTTCAAATTTACACAAAACACGACACTCCACAAAAAAAATCAGGATTTCCTTGGGCGAAAAAAAGGAAATTCGTAGATTTGTGACGGTGCTGGCACAAACTGCCAGGCACAATATTTATCAGGGCTGTGCTGGAAGTTGTCAGGAAGTTTCCGCATTTTTTCAGAACGTCCATTACGTAACCCTGAACCAGCAGGGCTGGTTCGCAATATCAAAACCATCATGAAAAAGTTTACAACTCCCATCTGCGCTGTGGCATTTCTCGGGCTGACAGCTTTCTTCGCTTCAGCCTGCTCAAACGGCAACGCCAAAGACTTTGTCAAGGATTTCAGCGAGGCGGTTTACAACGCCGATTCCAAAGACGCAAAGTATGTCACCAAATACAAGGAATTTGGCAAGCTCTCCAAACTGAATGTATCGAGAGGCATTGAAGTCTACTACACGACAAACGCTTCTGAGAAAACGGAAGTCAAGGCCGTCATCGATGAAACGCTGGCGCCATATTTTGAGGCCAAGATGGAAAACGGAACGCTGAATCTTTCGTTCACCAAGAACGTCAAAATTAAAGACAATTGCATCAAGGTGTATCTCGCTGCCGCTTCTCCACAACAGGTGGCTCTCAGTTCGGGCGCATCGCTTCAGATGCAAAACGACCTGAACGTCAATCGCCCATTCTCTCTCGAGATGAGCAGCGGAGCTGACGCCGAATTTAAGGGCATCAAATGCACTTCCTGCTCCATCACGCTAAGCAGCGGAGCTGACACCGACATCGACCATCTCAAATGCGACAACCTAACCTTGACGAGCTCGTCGGGCGCTGATGCCGACATCGAAAAAATGACGGCCGGCAAAATCTCTGTCAACACCAGCAGCGGCGCCAACACCGACATCGAAGGCATCAAATGCCAAAATATCTTTGCCAGCGCCTCAAGCGGTGCCGACTGCACGTTTAAGGGAAAATGCACCGAAACGGCCGTGCTCAACGCCTCGAGCGCTGCGAACATCGATGCCCGAGAACTGATCGCACGAAACATCTCGCGAAACGAGGGCAGCGGCGGCAACGTGAGATACAAAGCTCAAAATGTGACTGGAAGACAAAACGACAGATCGACGCAACTCCCCGTCACTCGCCAGAACAACGAAATCCGCTCTGGCTCTGACGCAAGGGCCATGTAACAACGGCAGGACGAGGGCAGAAAACGCGGACAAGGACGCCAGTCGTTATCCGCAACAAACTGGTGGTTTGTTTTTCTGACCATGTGATTTTTTCTCTGCCCGACGTGCTGAATCCATTACTAAATGATATGCCAAAGGCAGGTTGGACATCCTGAGAAGGAAAATCCAACCTGCCTTTGGCATATAGGGCTTTTCCGCTCGAAAAAACGGAATTCCGACATCAAGCCACAACTTTGACAGCATAATCAATATACAGCGAAGCGTTATATATCTTTTGATTCCTACATCAAACCACAACTGTTGTAATGAGGAGGGAAACGCCGAACCTGTTGTATATCTTTTGATTCCTACATCAAACCACAACCACATCAGGTTCTCACCAGGTATCAACTCAGTTGTATATCTTTTGATTCCTACATCAAACCACAACAACAAGCAAAATGTGGTCTACAATCAGGAGGTTGTATATCTTTTGATTCCTACATCAAACCACAACCCTCTCCTTGAAGGTTGCATCGGCATATCGGTTGTATATCTTTTGATTCCTACATCAAACCACAACTATAATACAATGATAATTTATTAAGTATTGTTGTATATCTTTTGATTCCTACATCAAACCACAACATGCTGGTTTGAATCCTAATCTTGTATATGGTTGTATATCTTTTGATTCCTACATCAAACCACAACCTCGTTATGCAGAATATAAAAACAGTCTTGTTGTATATCTTTTGATTCCTACATCAAACCACAACATGCTGGTTTGAATCCTAATCTTGTATATGGTTGTATATCTTTTGATTCCTACATCAAACCACAACCTCGTTATGCAGAATATAAAAACAGTCTTGTTGTATATCTTTTGATTCCTACATCAAACCACAACTCTCACGTGGAGGCATTCGTCTATAATTAGTTGTATATCTTTTGATTCCTACATCAAACCACAACGCAGCACTTGGCCTATATTCGATGATAGTGTTGTATATCTTTTGATTCCTACATCAAACCACAACTTGGCTTCGTCTGCTCACTATTAATAACTGGTTGTATATCTTTTGATTCCTACATCAAACCACAACATACTTATTAAACAGGAGTCTTTAGAATTGTTGTATATCTTTTGATTCCTACATCAAACCACAACGGCCAGGATACCTACGCCCTCGGTGACCTGTTGTATATCTTTTGATTCCTACATCAAACCACAACAATGGGGTGACACGCTATAATGTTATCAATGTTGTATATCTTTTGATTCCTACATCAAACCACAACAATGGGGTCGCTATAATGTTATCAATTTTGGTTGTATATCTTTTGATTCCTACATCAAACCACAACCATTGACCTTAGGGACAAGAAAACTTTCCGTTGTATATCTTTTGATTCCTACATCAAACCACAACTAGAGCCTTTTGCTTTTATAATCCACAAAAGTTGTATATCTTTTGATTCCTACATCAAACCACAACTCCTGCCGGTTTGATAACTGGTTCTTTAAAGTTGTATATCTTTTGATTCCTACATCAAACCACAACCCTTTATATGGTGATGCTCCCGTAGTTTCAGTTGTATATCTTTTGATTCCTACATCAAACCACAACTGTGCTGGTTGACACCCCTATTTTTTTCAAGTTGTATATCTTTTGATTCCTACATCAAACCACAACCCTCTTTATTCGGTTATTTCTTCTAACCGGTTGTATATCTTTTGATTCCTACATCAAACCACAACTAGTTTTTTAAACTGAAATAAGACTATATAGTTGTATATCTTTTGATTCCTACATCAAACCACAACTAGTTTTTTAAACTGAAATAAGACTATATAGTTGTATATCTTTTGATTCCTACATCAAACCACAACTTGCACGTTGCATTTCAGCGTGTTCGCCTTGTTGTATATCTTTTGATTCCTACATCAAACCACAACTCTCTAACCAATAAATAAAAATGAAAATAGTTGTATATCTTTTGATTCCTACATCAAACCACAACCTATAACTTTCAAATATCAGAGAACCAATATATTATAATTCTTGTTTTGTTATAAGAAATCGCTGTGTAAGAATTATTAGGCTACAAAAGTATTAAAAAAATTCCAATTGAATGGGTGCGCCATTTACTTTCTGAGTAATTTTACTCTTTTTAATGCTCCTTGGTTTGCCCCAGAAATTATAGATGTCACCATACTGCTTGTCAGTAACACTTAGGATGCTAACCTTTCCTGTTTCAGGCAATAATGCCTTCACTCTTCTCACATGCACATCCAAACTTTCTCTTGATGCACAATGCCGTATATAAACAGAAAACTGCATCATGGAAAAGCCGTCTTTTTCCAAATTCTTACGGAAAAGAGCAGCTGCCTTCTTTTCTTTTTTGGTAGAAACTGGCAAATCAAAAAACACAAATAACCACATAATATGATATGCATTGAGTCTGTATTCTGTCATAAGATAAAGGGAAGTGATATTTTCTTAATTTCACCAGCATAATACTTAACGAGAGATGCAGTTGTAAAAGTCAATGCAATCTGTAGCGGCCGCATTACCTTGCCTATTTTTACGTCACAGCTCAAAAGGCGCATTATCTCCATTTTGGATTCCTTGTTTAATTCCGTAACACCATCTGCATAAAGATTAAAAACTATCGAATCTACATAAGGACGATAAGGCTCCATAACATCATCAGCGAGCGGAAAAGCATTGTATCGACTTTTATGGAATATACCCAAATTAGGCAACAACCCAGAACCAAGTAATGCTCGTGCTGTTGCAGCACGCAAAATTGAATATCCATAATTAAGTAGAACATTAGGTGGTCCTGCACACCTGTCACGTTTAAAGTCTTTACCGAACAGTTGTGTCCAATATATTTTTGCTGCAATACCTTCCCTATTGTCTATATCACCACTTTTCACGTTAGCGTAAAAAGGTTTAAGTATATTGCCGTTCTTACAAAACGTATCCAAGACTGCAGATTGGTTCTTTATCTTAGCTTCAATTATTTGTTTCCATACTTGCTTTTTCATCGGTCCGCTAACAGCAATCTGAGACTTTATATTCTCAGATTGCGTAGTATTGGCATCCAAACTTTGAAGCATCGAGGTAGGCATCATTTTATTGTCACATAAAATAACAGCAACATTATTCTTCACCAACTCGTTAAGCAATGGTAAAGTAATGTTTATCATTTGACTTTCTAAAACAACACACCCTATATCTTCTATAGGGCGCGTTACCTTTTCTTCACAGTCTTTCCAAGAAATCACAAGTTGTGAATTCTTTAGCGAGAGACAAACCGGAGTTGAGAAGAATAATGTCTGCTTTATCATATTATCTAAGTCTTTTTATTTCACCAAGTTCATTTATTTCAAAGTCGTAACCTTGAACGAGGGCATTCAGCTGCGTATGAAGCATGATTATTGCTTGGCGGAGTTCTTCACCTTGTTTGTATTCTCCATTTTTCGCCTTTATATCCTTACTTTGACGAGCTTCTTCATTGTGTAGTAATCTTATAGTCGCATAGTCTACATTTCGTCCTTTCATTTTCATTGCAGACATACCAGTAACCTTATAAAGACGTTTATTCCTTTCCTTGGTTGTAGCCTCCCAAACTTCATTAGGTGATTTTTCATAAAGAAGAACCATTGTTCCTATCTTTAAGATATAAGCAAATGGATAATCATGTTCACTCTTTATAGGCACCAAATGTCTATCCACTACCTCTTTATCATTACTTGTTCTATAGTATTGAGCAGCTTGGAGCATATTAACAATTTCGAATTCACGTTTTTCTTTCCCTTTGTTATCTGCACCAATATACATTGCAAGCAGATAATTGACATCATTAGCAACATGGTATTGCTGCTTGTATTCTTTTGTAGAGACATCACGTTGTTTGCGAATATTCAATGGCTTGGTGACAGAGGGAGTAAAACATCTTACCTTTTTTATTGGAATCTGCTTTTCCTCATTCATCCAAATTGTACTTGCCATCGCATCCTTAAAGCCTTTCTCCTTTATGGTAGCTTCAATAATACCCCTAACCGTATCATCCACTATATTCTTAACATCGTTTTTTTCTAACGATGCTAAGTCTATACGTTTAACATACTTAACAGCCCCAGCATTTTCAATGGCACCATAATAAGTGTCTTTATGCAAAGAACCTCTGGCGGCATCACCTTTACAAAGAATCTTCTTGCCATCAATCTTAATTCTTCTGCGTCCTTGCTTCGGCATGTTGTCGGGAGTGTAATGATACACCAAGATTTCGTCTTGTATTTTCTTTATGTCTTCAACAAATGTAGCCCAAGGCTTTTTGAACGTTGCCTTCGACATACCATACCATTTGTGATTCTCTTCGTCATTATAGTATGCACCCAACTTATTATATTCATCTAAGCCAATACATGCAATGACAATGGCATCTATGCAATGATGTACATGATTGACACGTTCTTTCTTGCTATAGATGTCTTGTATTCCCCAGATTTTTCTGAAGTCAGAAGTTGCTATGCCTTTTACGGTATAGACACGATTGAATAGTGACTTCAAATAAAGACGGGCATACTTTGAAATCACACTAATATCAGTACCTTGACGACGACTAAAACCTTCAGGTACACTTTCCATAGTGAAACGTTCATACTTACCGCGCCAATAATCACGACGTAGTTCCAGGAGATGACGTTTACGAATAATTGTATCCTTCTGCTCTTTCGTTGTCGCTCCCTTTGATAGTTTCCTAAGCTTGCGTATCTGTATATCAAGCAACTCGTACTTCTTTTTCCACTCATTTATGCGCTCCAAGATTTCGTCATGGTTAGACAATTCTATGGGCAGCTTGGTTTTCTTAATATCTCTATTAAAACGGCTGTCACAAAGCGTCAAATTCATCTTTGTACTATCACCACCAACACTACGAGGAATGGTATGCTCAATATCAAACTTTTGATCATCTTCAATAAAATCGGATATACGTATCTGCTTTCCAGTATAAAGACATATGTGATTCTGCTCTTCCCAAAGAACATATTTCAATATATCTTTGTCTGTAGGTTCAATATCCTTTCCAGTCTCATTCTTGAACAGTGTTTTGATTTTATTTCGTGCCTCTTCATTGGCTCTTTGGTTCTCTTTTACGAATAAAGCAATGGCATTTCGCTTGTTGGCATCATTCAGTTCACGTGCAAACTCAATATGAACCTCGGTATCTTGATCTATCTTTCCTTCTGCAAGTAAACGATTCACTAATTTACGCAATCTGAACATAGAACGCATAGCCATAGGATTGCGAATACTATCTATTCTTGGCGAACCAAGTTGATAAACACCATGCTCATTAGCATATTGCACCCTTGGATATGTCTCTATCATAGAAGGGTGATACAACTTCTTCAGACAATCATCTGAAACATTGTATTGCTCCTTCAAGTAATCCTTAATGCATACCTCAAAAGTGCGTTTGTCTTTAGTGTCATATCTATTCATCTCCATGATGATGTTGTCGATAATAGCTTCGCGCATTTCCTTTATGCTCCACTCGTATTTGGGCATGACTTCGCATAAGTTACCTAAAAACACAGCATGAGAATATATCAATCCTCTTCTTAGATAAGGAAGTATCTTGCAGATAGCCTTAAGGCTTAATGAGGCATAATCAGCCGGCAAAGAAATCTCACTAAATCTCTTTGCTTCATCTTCAGATAATTGCAGGCGGTTTATAGCAAACTCGGCAAGTTTGTCTCTGTCTGAATAGAAATACAAAGCATGCCAAATATCGTTTACAATGTCAAAGCGACTCTTACCCTCACCTAATGTGTATGTTTCACAAATAGCATCTATCCAATCATTTCCAAATACATCTTTAAGGGCAGCAGTAACAGGACAGCCGGAAACAGATGTATCCATGGGATAATTGAACAGGAATGGCATTTCTGCATCTTCATCTTTCTTGTAGAAGCCATACATCTTCTTTTGTGCCAACCTCTTAGCTATATCTTCAAAATCAAATTGTTTCTTCGACTTGCGAAAGAATAAAGGCATAATGATTTCACGTTCCCCTGTATTAAGAGGGCGTAAGGCAGCATCATTAGGAGTTTTGATCTTAATGTTATTGATAAATGTGAGCATTCTGAACTCTTCGTACATGGGATGTGAAGAGGGACATTTTGTCTTATTCTTCTCAAACACACACTTGCCTACCTGTCCTTTCTGCGACTTTAAAGGCCTTTGGTCAAATATTGCCTTTTCAATATTACGTACCACTTCCAACCCGAGTTCTTTTTCCAACTCTTGCTTCTCGCATATAGCCTTAAACTCAGAAAGAAAATGTTCATTACGTGCAGTATAATGCTTGCGGATTTTCTCCCCCCTATTATAAAGGACATAGAAATAGTCACCAAGATACTCATAACCGGCTTCGTTCATTTCTTGAGTAAGGGTACTGATTCCTTCTTTTACTTTGCCAGAATCTTCTCCACCTTGGTCTTTTCTATTACTCAAGAAGCCACGGCGCTGAATGATATGATAAAAGGCTCTACCTAAAATATACCTATCGGTAATGTCAGACAAATCCAATTTCTCATGAAGACATTTGTGCCTATATGCATACGGAGTCTTTTCAGCTTCGTCATCAGTACGTTGCCATTGCATGAACAATTCATTCTTTGGATACACTTTCTTTAGTCGCCATGTTGAAAGTTCTCCCTGTGTAAGAGGAGGACACAAATGATTGTCACTTAATATGCGAAGCAAACGTATCTTGCGCAATTTTCTGCGATAGTATCTTACACGTGTAGCCCTATGTTCTGTACGTTCAGCTGCCTTTGATGATTCTATTCCTTTATCAAGCTTAACACCTTCTTGAAATATATTCACGCCTTTATCAAGCAGAATATAATTATCTGCCGTCTTACCAACAACTGCCCATCCATGGCTATTTGTTCCGTTATCAATCCCTAATATTTTTATCATACAAGTATAGTAATTGCTTATTAATTATTAATAGTCCATAAAAGTACAACAAAATATTTGGACATACAAATTATCTATTATATATTTGCAGCAGGATATAAGATTTCCTACATCTTATCACAATAAGGCAGTAATTGCCGAAGGTTAAAACCTATACTCCCGCCTCGGTGGGAGTTTTTTTATCTTCCCTTTTTTACTTTCATTTATCGGCCACCACGATGCAAAATCTCCTAAGAAAGAACTGGCGAATGAGCTTTTTACATTTTTAACCAAAGAAAACTCGAAAAAAGAGAGGGATAAATACTTGCATCAACCTTTTTTCCTTAAATTTGTAGGCAGAAATGTCACATCTCCGAAACAGGATTGAAACATTTTTAGTAATGGCAAATTACCCTTGGTGATGGTTTTACCATCACTTACTACAGACAAGACACATAAATTCAAACATAATACTACAGGATCCAACCATGGAACAAAAAGATTTAAAACACATCGTTGACCAATTTGAAATCCAAGGCCATGTCACTGAAGTGAAGCCTCTCGGAAACGGACTCATCAATACAACTTACAAGGTATGCACCGAAGGTGATGCCCCCGACTATGTTCTCCAACATGTCAACAACGCCATTTTCCCCGACGTGAAAATGCTCATGGACAACATCGTTGCCGTGACAGGACACATCCGCAAGAAACTGGAAGCTGCCAACACGCCTGACATCGACCGCAAGGTTCTGTCTTTCATTCCTGCCAAGGACGGACAGTTCTTCTACCTCCACGAAGGAAAATACTGGCGCATCATGGTGTTCATCCCCGACACGGTTTCACAGACGGCCGTTACGCCTGAAACTTCTTACATCGTTGGCGAAACTTTCGGAAACTTCCAGGCTATGCTGGCTGACATCCCTGTTCAGTTGGGCGAAACTATCAAGGACTTCCACAACATGGAATTCCGCATGCAGCAGTTGCGCGAAGCTGTGGCTGAAAACAAGGCTGGACGTCTGGCTGAAGTTCAGTGGCTCGTTGACGAACTGGAAAAGCGTGCTGAAAACATGTGTAAGGCTGAACGCCTCCACCGCGAAGGCAAATTGCCAAAGCGCATCTGCCACTGCGACACGAAGGTCGACAACATCCTCTTCGACAAAGACGGCAACGTATTGTGTGTCATTGACCTCGACACGGTGATGCCAAACTTCGTATTCTCTGACTTCGGCGACTTCCTCCGCTCTGCTGCCAACACGGGTAAGGAAGACGACAAGGATCTCGACAACGTGAACTTCAATATGGACATCTTCCGCGCTTTCGCCAAGGGCTACATCAAGAGCGCCAAGAGTTTCCTCACGCCAATCGAAATCGAAAACTTGCCTTACGCTGCCACGCTGTTCCCATACATGCAGACGGTGCGTTTCTTGGCCGACTATATCAACGGCGACACTTACTACAAGACGCAGTATGCTGAACACAACCTCGTCCGCTCTAAGGCACAATTTAAATTGTTGCAGAGCGCCGAAGAACACCTCGCTGAAATGCAGGCTTTCATCAACGAGCAGCTTGACTAATTTGATTTAAAAATGTCTCCGACAAGGAGATCATTCATAATTCATATATAAGTTAACAACAAGGTCCACCTCGGAAACGGGGTGGATTTTTTGTTGCCATACGGCGGAGAGGCGTTGAGAGGATACCTATTTATAAGGTAAGTAATGGTAAAAAAATAACTTGACCAATTTTGTGGAATAGGAATAAGGAGTTATTTCTTATGCCCTGTCTTTTTGCCGCTTTTGAAATTTGTCATCGGTCACATAGCCCGCTATGCTCCCTCTTCCAAATTTCAAAACCAACAAAAATACAGGTCAAAATTGCTCAACTTATTCTTTCACCATTACTAAGACACAAAAAAATCTTCCGCGGGTTTTGTAATGTGGTTACAAAATCTGCGGAAGATTGCTTATGTTTAAATCTGATAGTGGATTCAGGGATTATTTGAACACATGCTTGCCATAGTTCATGCCCTTCATGTCGTAATATGAAGGCTCTTGCTGCAAGCGCTTGAGGAAGTCGGGATAAGAGCGTTCTGCCTGTGGCGTCCATCCAGCTTCTGCTACTGCGGCCAGACGTGGAAGGAGGAGATACTGCAATTTCGGCGTGTTTTCAACCCACTCCGTCCAGAAGTTGGCCTGAACGCCCATGTATTTCTCTTGCAGGTTTTCTGCCACATTCTTCATCGGCACATAGTTGTAAACGGCTTCAACCGTTTCTGTGCCCCAACCCTGTGAACGGGGTTCCCAGACATCTTTGCTCTGGCGGCGGTTGATATAATATGGTATCTGCGGACTCAAGATGGTGGTCAGACCACGCTTGGCGGCTTCCTGGGCGGCCTTGTCTGCACCAACCCATGCCATCACGGTGAAGTCCTTGCCCAAAACGGACGTGTTTCCATGGAGCACTTCGTTCCAGAAGATGAAATGGCGCTGCTGTTGGGCCGGTTTGCTGGCAACGTAATCCTTGAGCTGCTTATAGAAATGAATCTGCAAGTCGCGATAGTTTTTCGAACCGATCTGCTTCAGCAATGCCTGGCAGTCTTTGTTCTGCTCCCATTTCTTCACGGGACATTCGTCGCCGCCGAGGTGCATATACTGATAAGGGAAGAGGGTGATAAGCTCGTCAATCACGTCTTTGGCAAACTGGACGGCCTTTGGGTTGGCCACGTTGATCACGTCGGTTGAAACGCCTTGTGAGAGCCAGACTTCATGGGGCTTCTCTGGGTCGCACGCCAAAAATTCGGGATATACGGCCACGGCAGCTTGGGAGTGTCCGGGAATATCTACTTCCGGCACAATCTCAATGAAGCGCTCACGGGCATAGGCAACGATTTCGCGGACATCATCCTGCGTGTAGTATCCACCATAACGCTCGCCATCGGGCAATGTGTTGCCCCAAGAGAGGGTCATGGTGTTTCTCCACGCACCGTAAGTGGTCAGACGGGGATATTTCTTGATTTCCACGCGCCAACCTTGGTCATCGGTCAGGTGCCAATGGAAACGGTTCATCTTATAGGCGGCCATCACATCGAGCACCTGCTTCACGGCTTTCTTGCCGAAGAAATGACGGCCTTCGTCGAGCATAAAACCGCGCCAGCCGAAACGAGGGGCGTCTTCAATCTCGACAACGGGCAAGGTCATGCTCGTTCCCTTTTCCACACTCACGCCGGCCATCACGGCACGTGTTGGCAACATCTGCTTTAATGTCTGCAAGGCATAGAAGAAACCAACGGGGCGGGCAGCCTCGATGATGACGTTGGTCTTGCTGACACTCAAGCAATAGGATTCTCCTTTCAACGAGGGATTGTGGCGCAACTGCAAAGCGGCCTTGGCAGCTTTGCTGGCCTTGAAGGCAAGACCGGTGGTGCTCGTAAATTCCTGTTCAAAGGATTTCAAAAGGCTCTGGATGCTGTCGCCTTCGTAAGCGTCTGCCCATGCGGTTGTGACTTGTCCGAAGGTAAACTGGCCGTTGCCCTCAACAAGTTTGGCCGGACGCGGAATGATTGAAAGCCCATCGGCCATGCAAGAGGCTGAAAGGCACACCGCCATCAATGAGGCCGTAATTTTCTTGGTGATTTTCATACTGTTATTTTTGTGTTGATTGTTATTTCTGGTTCTGCTCGCGACGCGGACATACCTGAGGGAACGGTGTCTTGTTTGGATGGCCCCAGAGATATGACACACCGCTTCGCTGCTTATGGGAATGCTTCTATGAGGCATCAATTGGGCGACACGTCCGATGGTTGTTCTTCCTCTTCCGCATCACCATGCGCTTCCAAGAGGTCGACATCAGTTGAGGTGTCCACGTCTGCCAACTGCGGAATGGGATTTTTGTCACTCTGCTTGGCGCCGAGTTTGATGAGTTTGGCACAAGTCGTCAGGATACTCTTGCCGGTTGGCTGCAATTTCTTCCCAGCATCTTCATAGGCCGATTCGGCTGCCTTCAGCGCCTTTCCGACAGCGGCATACCTCTTCATGAAGAGGCCAACGCGGTCAATCATTTCATTGGCCAGACTGTACACGTGCTCGTGGTTTTGCGCCTGGGCAATCTGTGTCCACGTGAGATTAACGATACGCAAGGCAGCAAAGAGCGTCTGCTCGTCGGCAATAAAGACGTTGCGTTCCATCGCACGTCGCCACAAATCGGGTTGGGCATTCAAAGCGGTCCATAGCGCTCCTGTATGCGGCACGAACATGATGACATAGTCCATCTTCATCTTCGGAGGTTTCACATACGAAGAATAGTCCTTCTGCGAAAGTTCTTTGACGTGGCTCTGAATGCTGTCGATGTGTGCCTTCAAGGATTTCTCTCGCGTCACGTCGTCCTCTGCATTCAGATAGTCAAAGAAGGCCGTGAGCGACACCTTGGAGTCGATTATGACTTCACGGCGCTGGTCGAGGTGCAAAATCACGTCGGGGCGCATCATGCTGCCTTCTTCCGACTTCACCACATGGCCGTCAGCGTCACGAAGAACGGCCTGCGTGTCATAGTGGATGCCACGCTCCAATCCCTGCGAAGCCAACAGTTCGTCGAGCACCATCTCGCCCCAATCTCCTTGCACCTTGCTGCCGTGCTTCAATGCCCGCGTCAACTCGTCGGCGCTCTGCTTGGCGGCTATGCTCTGCTGCATCATGCGCTCTATGTTCTCTTTGAGGGCCGAACTCATTTCGGTCTGCTTGATGGTGCTCTCATTCATAGCACGGTTCATTTTGTCAATCGTCTCACGCAGAGGCATGACAATCTGACCGAGATTGGTGTTGCTCGCCACTTCAAACTCCTTCTGGCGCTGCTTCAGCATCTCATCGGTGGCACTCTTCAACTGCGCCGTCATTTTCTCAATGGTCTCGTCAAAGCGTATCTGCTGGGCCTTCATGGCCTCGTTATGCCGCATTTCCTGCGCCTCGATTGCCTGACGGAAGGAACGCTCCTTGCTGGCCATCAGCACGTCGTTGGCCGTGGCCTGGGCTTCAAGGGCGGCGCGGCGCTCAACCTCGGCATTTTTCTGCTGCAAAGCAAGGCGCCGGTCGAAATCGTCACGCATCGCCTGCTCTTTCTGAAGGCGCTCTGCCTTCAATTCTTCAATCCGCTGACGCGCTTCTTCCTTCTGTTCGCTCATCTGCTTCTGAAGGAACTCGGCCTCTGCCTGCAAACGCTGGTGCTTGGCTTTCAAAAACAAATAGGCGACAACAACGCCCAAGGAAAGCCCTATAAAGAGGTATATAATTGTGTCCATGTAGTATAGAAACTCATTTCCTTACAAATTTACAGATTTTAATCGAGGCAAAAAAATCCAGCACGACGAATATAGCCGCCGCCACCTTTTTTTGTTCTGCAAACCACTGCTACTTGTATAAAAAATAGCTAAATTTGCGCACTCGCTGAACGCGACAAACAAACATCCCTAATATAATATGTTACCTAACACAGAAATCAAACAGCAGGAGCCGACGAAACAGGCTCCAACGACGGAGGCTGACGCTCCGCCATCAGCAAATGAAAAAAAGAATGTGACCTACGGATTTCTCGTTGGTCTGTTAGCGGCCATCTGCTATGGCTTCATCCCGTTCTTCACCCTGCCCATCAAATCGGGAGCAACGGAAAATTTCATGTCCGACCCGACCATCCTCTTCTACCGCTTCGGATTTGCCAGCATCATCCTGGCAATCGTGATGCTCATACGCCGCATCAGTTTTAAGGTGACACGCGGCGAACTGGTGACGCTGATTTACCTCGCATTCATCTCCGATGGTTCTGCCTTGTTCCTCATCGACGGATACAACTATATGTCGAGCGGCGTTGCCACCACCCTCCATTTCATGTACCCGGTCGTAACGGCCATCATCATGATGACCTTCTACAACGAAGCCCGCAGATTGAGCACCATTTTGGCCGTGTGTATGGCCGTTGGCGGTGTCGGCATTCTTTCTTGGGACCCAACTGGAAACACAAGTGTCCGCGGCGTCATCATCGTCCTGGTATCTGCCGTCTGCTATGCGCTTTATCTCATCCGTGTCAACCGTTCGAGAGCTGCCACGATGAACAGTTCAAAACTCGTTTTCTACGTCATGTTCATCGGTGCACTTATCTTTGGAGCTGAAGCCCTTCGCCAAGGCAATTTCTCCCCAATCACAACCGACCTACAATGGAGTAACCTTGCCTCCCTGGCTATCATCTGTACGTTCATCACCAACGTCAGTTTGGTGTACAGCGTCAAACGCATCGGCAGCACCATGACCGCCGTCCTCGGGGCCTTAGAACCGCTCACTGCCGTCATCATCGGATGCCTCATTTTTCATGAAGCCTTCAACTGGCAAGTCATGCTGGGAATCGCACTGATCATTCCCGCCGTCATCATGATTATACTGACACGACGCAGATAATTCCTCCGTCTGTCACCACAGCCTACCAGGAAAACTGAAATTATCTAACAATCACCAGATAAGTAGGTGTTCAGCTGGTGCTCATCTATAATCCATTGGAAGTTCAACTGCTGTTCTTCCTAAATCATAAGCATCTCATACAAATAGGGTGTTCAAAATCCAGAAAAATTCTGCGCGATATTTTCTGGATTTTGAACACCCTATTTAGTTAGAGACTTATATCTACTGGATATAGAGTCAATGCCTTATTATTTTTTTCGATGCTGCCGCTTCTATGGGTATGCAATCAAGGCTTCTGTTTGAACACTGGCTCTCCGTTGGTATCAACCAAAAACCGGCCTTCTATACCAAAGAATGTCAACTCCGCTGGGTGGATGGCCTGAACTCCCCATGAATTATTCTCTTCATCGTAGATTCCACGCTCGAAATAGAAGAGGTTTTTATAGCGTTTGGCATCAAGGGAATGTATTTGCTTCTTTGGGTTCTTGCGATCATTGGGAACGGAATCCGTCACCCATATACGCGTGATAGTATTGGTTTCAGTATCCACTTCTATCGCCCACAAAGTCCAAGCGTGGTTCATGTCGCGAAGTTGCGCAACGTAATTTCCCGTAGTGAAATAACGCAACAAAACGTCTGTGAATATTGCTTCGTTGGAGTCTATGTAGCCTCGCGTGAAGATGATTGGATTATCATAGTCGTCATTGAAGAGATAGTTTTGATAAAGATTGGTACGTGTGTAGGCTATGGATGGATGTGTCTCACGCAGATACCAATCGAGGGCTTTATATACATAGTCACCACCCTTATTGAAGTAAGGGTTGCAATCAAATTCCCGATTGACTTCCTCCGGGTCCCAAATTTTCCCTGTATAGATATACTTTTCCTGTATTCTATCCTGCCACCATGCTATCATGTTACTACTGACAGCAGCCCAACAGCCATTCATGAACTGAAAGGTGTTGTACCAGCCGGAATCTACGCTGACGCCTTTAGCCCAATACTGGACTCTCTCTGCTTTCGCAGAAGAAAATGGGATGATGATGCCCAGTGAAAATGCCAGTGCAAATACCAATGCAAACGTAATTGTTGTCTGTTTCATTTTACTCATATTGTCGGTTTTTCGCCATGAGAAATCCCATCAGAAGACCCTGACTTTCTCTCCGCTGTTTTCTCTCTGCACAACATATACCCCCTTGGGAAGAGAACCATTCTGATGCGTCATATCACGTCCGTAAAGATCATAGATACGGCAATGCTCATCACAATGGATTTTGCCACCAATAGCGTATATGAAGCTATCTGATTGCGTGTGGCCCACACCTGTTGCTGGTTGGGGATTGCATACGCCACGCACAGAAGAACCATAATAACGTGCGTGATTCCAATCGCTTTTGAAACAAGCCCGAAAGAACTGCAACTGATAAGCGGAGCCACTATAAGAGGAACTTTTGAAAAGCGAGCTCGACCAGTAGTAGCCATGTACGCCCTTCTCGTTAATCTGGCTCGCATAACGGCAACCTGCAGCAGGCAAAAAGAGTGAAGCATCACTGCTCTTGGCCGTGACCACATATCCTGCAACACCTAATTTATTGTAATCGTCAGTCCATGTCCAAACACAATGCTCTTGGAGTTCCTTCCATTCCTCTTTGGTTGGCATACGCCATGTGCCACCCCATACACACGAGACGATATCATCAGCGGCATCAAGCGACAACACCCCATCAGAATAAGAATACTTCGTGAGCGAATTTTGACCTGCTCCATGCGAATAAGTGGCCCATCGAAAGTCCGTTTTCAAAGTCGTTTCGCCCCACGCATAATAGTTGCCCTCGTCTTGAGGACGATTTGCACCAATATTGGTAGAAGCCCATTTTATTCCACTGGGCAATCCCAAATCAATCCAAATATGCCCAGCCTCCTCTCCTGAGGTTTGCGCAAACATAGCACAAGACGCTGCACACATTATCAAACAAGTAATATTTTTCTTCATTTCTTCATAGCCTTAAATTAGCAGACCTGTCATTCCACGCAGACTTGTCATTCCACAAGTAAGCAGGCCATTGGATAACTGCGAATCACCCAATCCTTGCACATGGTAAAAAACATACAATATTAGTGCTGCTTAAAACTCAAATAACGATTATCTTAGCGTGGCAAAGATAAACAAAAAACTGAGAAAATCGCTCCTTTTAGAAGGGTTTTCTTACTCGTTAGAAGGATGTTGCTGCTCGTTAGAAGGATGTTCCTGCTCGGAATTAGCCCCCCATTAGATAATGCTCATGCCGAACGTACAAACCGCAGCTACTTGCAACAGCAAAATGAAGAGCGGCACGGCGCGACGATACGATGCCGCATTGGGGCGACGAAATAACGCCGCATTGTCACGGTACAAAGAAACGAAAAGCCCTCCCAGCAATCTTGCTGGAAGGGCTTCCAC
>OOAE01000845.1_pt1 | contig 25915 bp, 18 predicted proteins | sample 1671271 | NCBI WGS metagenome assembly OOAE01 (sample SAMN06348139, study PRJEB24527) | human gut metagenome | biome: human gut; feature: ankylosing spondylitis patient; material: feces | host: Homo sapiens | place: China | collected 2015-10 | reverse complement strand
GCAACCACATACTGTTCGTCCGCCCAGGATGCGACCTGTGGTAGGTGCGTGACGACCAGAACCTGCGCGGATTGGGCGAGTTTCGCCAAGCGGGCACCCAGCTCCACAGCGGCCTTGCCACCCACGCCGGCATCGACCTCATCGAAGATGAACGTCATCGGCGGCACGGTTCCTCCGGCCACGACATGCTTTTCAGCGGCCACCAATTCGAGCGCGAGCATCAGACGGCTCAGCTCGCCGCCGGATGCGCTTTTGCCCATCGGCAGCTGCGGGGAGCCGGGAAACGGGGTGAAGAGGAATTCGATGTCGTCCGCTCCGGTGGCGTCCAACTGTTCGCGTTCCGCCACGCGGATCTCCAGTTTCGAAGTGCCCATGGCCAGCGAATCAAGTTCCGCGGTGACTTTGGAAGCGAGTTCCTTCGCCGCGGCTCTACGCCGTTTGCTCACAGCCTGCGCGGCTTTTTTCGCAGCCTCAAGCAGTTGGGCGCGTTCGGCTTCCAGCCGTTCGACCTTTTCCGGCGAGGCGTCCAAATCCTCCAAATCGTATACGGCCTTGTCCCTCCACGTGATCACGTCGGACAATTCCGGCCCCCACCGGCGGGTCAGCTCGTCCAACTCGTGGATGCGCCCGTTGATGGCATCCAGATCCTCCACGCTCGCCTCATTGTCCACTTCGCCGGACAGGCTGAACACCACGTCGGACAAATCGGTGCTGATGGAGTCGAGCCGGTCGGCGAGTTCGGAGAACACGCCTTCCACGTGAATGGCGCGCAATGCCTGCGAGGCACGGTCGATCAAATCGGCGGCGCTGGCCGATTCAACGTCATCCGCCACCTGCGAGGCATCCAACGCACCCAATGCGCGGGTCACGCCTTCGGCGATTTCGGCGGCGTTTTCGATGCGGTCCCGCCGTGCGCGCAATTCGTCCATCTCCCCCGGCTGCGGGTCGACCCGGTTGATGCGTTCGATTGACTCACGCAGGTAATCCGCCTGCTGGCGCATGGACGATTCCTGACTCGACAATCGTTTCAACCGCTCATCCATGGCACGAAGTGCATTCCAAGCCTTGCCGTATGCGGCCAACGCTACATCATCGCCGGCATAGCGGTCCAAAAACTCACGTTGCCGCGCCGAAGACGCGATACGCAACTGGTCCGCCTGACCATGAATCGTCACCAGCTCCGCTGCGATCGACCCCAGTACGGAACGAGGCACACTACGACCAGACAGCATGCTGCGGGAGCGCCCGGAGGCAGGCACCTTGCGAGACAGGAACAGTTCTCCGTCTTCAGGTTCGAAACCCGCCTCGTGCGCGACGGCAACCGCGGCCGGTGACGAAGCGACCTCGAACACGCCCTGCGCCCACGCCTCCTGAGCGCCGACGGAAACACGGCCGCCGTCGGAGGGACCGCCGGAAATCAGTCGGATCGCACTGAGCAGCATCGATTTGCCGGCACCTGTTTCGCCGGTGATCGCCGTCATACCGCCTGCCGGGGCGATCAGCGCGGAACGGATCGGACCGAGATTGTGGATCTCAAGCTCTTCCAGCATGCCCTGTCACTTCCCGCTTTCCGGTTTGCCGGTTCTAGGGAACGATTGCCCATGATGCGTGCCGCCGGTCTTGCGCGCCTGTTCTCGCCAGCCGACGACGGGCAGGTCGAATTTGGTGACGAGACGGTTCGTGAACGGCACGCCGGACAGACGGGCCAATCGCAAAGTGCATTTCGATTCGCGCACTTCGATGCGTGTGCCTTTCGGCAGGGCGCGTTGACGACGGCCGTCGCAGCAGATCCAGCCATCCGACGTGGAATCGTCAAGAATGTCGATGGCGAACGTGGAGCCGGAACCGATGATGAGCGGACGTGCGAACAATGCATGCGCGGCCAACGGCACCAATTGCAATGCCTTCACATTCGGCCACATGATCGGCCCGCCCGCGGAGAACGCATAGGCGGTGGAACCGGTCGGCGTGGATACGATCACGCCATCGCAACCGAAGGAGCTCATTTCCACGTCGTCGACGCGGATGGACAGTTCCACCATCTTGCCTCGGTCCGCGCGTTCCAGCGTGATGTCGTTCAGCGCCCAGTCCTCAATGGGTTCCGTTTCGCCGGGAAGCCACACGTCGACGTGGGCGATCATGCGCTCGTCGATGGAATAGTCATGGTCGGCGATCCGGCGGATGGCCTCGCTCATCTGGAAGCTTTCGAATTCGGCGAGAAAGCCGACATGCCCTAGGTTCACGCCGAGGATGGGCACTTCAGTGCAATGAACCAGTTCGGCCGCGCGCAGAATGGTACCGTCCCCGCCAAGCACGACCACGATTTCCGTGTTTTTCGGCACTACTGGCGTCTTGCTGCCGAAATCGGGCGCTTCGATGTTGTCGATGATCGTCACTTCGAAATCGGCGCGCCGCAGCTGTTCGACGGCTTCCTCGACCACCGTGCCGCTTTCACGCAGACGTGTATGCGTCACTACCACCGCATGCCGGGTACCGTGCATCGCAAGCCCTTTCCGAGAACTCTCGTACATACCACGTCCTCGACGGACGCCGATGCCTACCATTGTAATCGAACAAATGAACGAATGGCGGTAGCGGGTGTCCGGACACGCCGCAGACGTTTCCGTTCGTTCACGAGCCACGTACATCCCACCCGCAAAACCTGTTCGTCGTTTTCCCACGAATCCGCCGAACAGGCCGAATGGTATGTCTCTGCACCGTTCGTCACACTACCGTCTACAATAGCTCAAGGAAACGAAGCCCGTTTATACAGACAAGGAGCGAGGAACGGCATGTCAAACCTCGTCTTCGACGAGTCCTCCTCCAATCGCGAGGCCTCGCATGGCTATGCCTGGTGGTTCTCCGGAGACACGTTCGAAAAGGCCATGGCAGAGGAGCGCAAGCCGCGCAAACGCAGCCTGATACACAAACTCACCACGCATCCCGGACGCCTGACCATCCTGTACTTCACGCTTCTGGGCGCGTTGTCCACGCTGCTCCTGCTCACTCCCGCCGCCACACCGAAAGACGAGCAAACGACATTCACCACCGCGTTCTTCACCGCGATCTCCGCGATTTCGACGTGTGGCATCTCCATCGTCAATTCGACGACGCATTGGTCCGCTTTCGGCCAGGCCGTGCTCATCTTCTCCGTGCAGATGGGCGGCTTGGGCGTCATGACGTTCGCTTCACTCATCGCCTTGGCCGTGAACCACCATCTCAAGGCCACGCAAAAGCTGCTGACGGCCAACGAGCTGGGCACCACGAAACTCGGCGAGATCAAGGGCGTGCTCACCGTGGTCATCGCCACCGCGTTCACCATCGAAGGCATCACGTTCGTGGCGCTGTTCCCCGGCCTGTACAAAGTCAATCATGGCAATGTGCGGCACACGCTGTGGGAATCGTTGTTCTTCGCGGTCATGGCATACAACAACGCCGGCTTCACCCCTGACGGCGCCGGCCTGCATGTCAACAATTGGGCTGTCGGTCTGCCTATCCTCGTCAGCGCGTTCTGCGGCACGCTCGGCTTCCCCGTCCTGCTTAACCTCATGCGCTCATGGCGCAACCATCGTCCGCCGAAGCGTTGGAGCCTGCATACCAAGCTCACGCTGACCACCACGTTCTGCATCGTGCTCGCCTCGTTCACTTGGTTCCTCGTCATGGAATGGAACAACAGACTGTTGTTCGCCACTGAAGGCGTGGAACCGCGGTTGTGGCATGCGATGGTGGCGGCCGTCATGCCTCGCAGCTCCGGCTTCGATTTGTCGTGGATGCCGGGCGTGAGCGACGCGACGAAGGTGTTCCTGTCCATCGTCATGTTCATCGGCGGCGGCAGCACTTCGACCGCAGGCGGCATCCGCGTCACCACGCTCGCAGTGATTCTGCTGACCTGCCGCGCCGCGTTCACCGGACGCCATGACGTCAACGCATTCCATCGTCGCATCCATTCGCAAGCCGTCATGACGGCCGTGGCCGTCACCACCTCATGTCTGGCACTCGTCACCATAGTGTCCATGACATTGATGGCCATCACCGGATGCTCCCTGTCCAATGCACTGTTCGACACCTGCTCCGCGTTCGGTCTGGGAGGCTATTCGGTCGGCGTAGCGAGTGCGTCCAATCCGACGGTGCTGTATATTCTCGCCGCCACCATGTTCATCGGCAGGCTTGGGCCGCTTACCATTGCCTATGCGATCTCCAGACCGCGCAATGTGGAGCCGGTTCGCTACCCCACCGAGCAGATCGTGATTGGCTGAACAGGACCAGCGATACGACTTCCTATACTTGACATCCGGAAAGAACATCGAAAGGTACACGAACAATCATGGCTAACAACACCAGAAGCGTTCTTGTGGTAGGACTCGGCCGTTTCGGCAGTTCCGTAGCCACCACATTGGATATGATGGGACAGGATGTGCTCGCCGTCGACAAGGACGGCGAACTGGTGAACCGCTGGTCCTCGCAGATCCCCACCGTGCAGGCCGATATGACCGACGTGATGGCGTTGGAGCAGATCAACGCGTCCGATTTCGACACGGCGGTCGTAGCCATCGGCGACAGCGTCGAAGCGTCCGTCATCACCGCCGGTAATCTGCTTGATGCCGGCATCTCCGACATCTGGGCCAAGTCAGTGTCCAAGGAACACGCCCGCATCCTGCAGCGTATCGGGGCACGCCACATCATCAACGCGGAGACCGATGCCGGCAAACGCGTAGGGCACTTGGTGTCCGGCAACTATCTGGACTACATCGAGCTTGAAGGCGCGTACAGCGTGGTGAAGATCCACACTCCCCCGCATGTCGTCGGTTACTCCATCGAGGATGCGCGCGTGCATGAACGGTTCGGCATCACCGTGGTCGGTGTCAAATCGCCGGGCAAGGAATTCGAATACGGTTCGAAAGAGCTGATTATGCACCGTAACGACGAGCTCATCATCATGGGCAAGCAGGATCAGATCGACAAGTTTTTGAGGGGCTAGGCCCGCGGAACATGCAAAAGGCCGGCGGTCCATATGGGATTTTTCATATGGGCTGCCGGCCTTTCATTTTTACGCTATCGATTGGCGGAGAACGGTTTACGCCACTGCATACAGCAGATACTCGATGTTGCCGTGCGTGCCTTCGATCGGTGAGACCGCCGTGGCGCGTACATCCAGTCCGTTGGCTTTCGCGCAGGCGGTGACGGTGTCGAGCGCCTGTTTGCGTAAGGTTTCGCTTTCCACGATGCCGTTTTTGCCGAGGTTGCCTTTGCCGACTTCGAACTGCGGTTTGACCAGCAGCACGACGTGTGCGCCGGGCGCGGCGATGCGCGCGATGACGGGAATCACGTATGTCAACGAGATGAATGACACGTCGGATACGATCATGCTTGGCCGGTACGGCAGATCATCCGCTTCGACGTCGCGGATGTTGACGCCGCTCATTTCGATGATGCGCTCGTTGCCTGCGATGCGCGGGTCAAGCTGGCCGTGCCCCACGTCGAGCGCGATCACATGCGCGGCACCGCGTCGCAGAAGCACGTCGCAGAAACCGCCGGTGGACGCGCCGATGTCGAGGCAATCGAATCCTTCCGCGGAACGCAGGCCCGTCTGGGAGAACATGTCGAACGCGCCGACCAACTTGTAGGCTCCACGGGAGACGTAATCGTCTCCCAGATCGGCATCAAGCGTGTCGGCGGCCGTGACTTTGAGCGACGCTTTGGATGCGACGGTGCCGTTCACCCAGACCTTGCCGGATTCGATCAGCCGTTGTGCTTTGGAGCGACTATCCGTGACGCCACGCTCCACCAGCGCGATGTCGAGTCGGACGACGGCACCGGAATCGTCATTCATGTTGCGCATACGCACGTGCGGCAATCAGGCGATTCGGAATTCCGGCACGATCATGCCGTCGACGCTGTGTCCGCGATCCGCCGCATCCCACATGGCGGCGCAGGCCGCACGAAGACCGTCGACGCTGGTGATGTCGGTGACGTAAAGACGATCGCCGTCGACGCGCGCCTGCACGTCGCGGCAGCTCCAAGCGCCAGCCTCATGCACGACTTCGGGGGCCGGCTCGTTAAGTCCGGTCAGGTCCTTGGCGATGTAGGTCGGACGCAGATGCTCCGGAGCGAACATCAGCTCATGCGGATTGGTGACGCCGGTCAGCACGGCCAGGGAATCATAGCCGCCACGGTTGCCGGCTTCGATATCGGTATCGAGGCGGTCGCCGATGGCGAGGCATGCTTCCTTGGCCACTGGTTCGGCACCATCATGCGCGGCAAGCAGTCGGGCTTCGTCGTACATGGCGGATTCCGGCTTGCCTGCGGACGAAACCGGTTCCACACCAGTGGCGTTGATGACGGCCATGATCATGGAACCGCAACCGGGGGCGATGCCCAGCTCACGCGGAATGGTCAGGTCGCGGTTGGTCACGAAATACGTGGCGCCCTGTTCTACGGCGTAGGCGATTTGCGCCATCTGGTTCCAAGACATGTCCGGGTACCAGCCTTGGATGGCCGCGACCGGCTTGTCTTCGGCGGAATCAACCACTTCAAGACCCTGCTTAGCGACTTCCTCACGCAGATGCTGTGCGCCGAGCACGAACACTTTCGCACCTTGCGGCACTGCACGGGCCACCATGCGGGCAGCCACCACGGACGAGGTGATGACCTGCCATGGTTCGACGTCAAGGTCGAAGCCTTTAAGCTGGTCGGCCACCACGGATTGCAGTCGGGAGGAATTGTTGGTGGTGTATTCCACCGTCATGCCGAGGCCTTCGGCCTTGCGGATGCTCTCTGCAGCATGTTCCACCGGATTCTTGCCACGGTAGACCACGCCGTCAAGATCAAGCAGCGCCAGCTGGTAGGCTTCGCTCAGCGGACGGGTTGTGGATTTCAGCATTGTTTTGCCGCACCTCACTCGTTGTCGGAAGCGGCTGCGGATTCGACCTCATCCTCAGTCTGGTCGTCTTCGGAGTCGCCCGCGTTTTCGCCGTCACCGGCAGGCTCGTCGTCGGACTCGGCGCCTTCCTTGGCCACTTCGGCATCAAGCTGGGTCTCATCGTTGGTCTCGCCGTTCTCGTCGACGGCCTCGGAATCGTCCTCATCCTCGTCTTCCGGCGCATACTGAGCGTCATCTTCGGAAATGCCGAGCTTGTCCATAAGCTCGTCGTTCAATTCCTGCATGTCGTATTCGATGACCAGATCGTCGGAGGTCTCGTCCTCTTCGGCATCGGCGTACTGCAGCTCAAGCTTGTCAAGCAGCTGGTCGAGGGCCACGGCCTCATCGGAGCGTCCGGCCTGCTCGAGGAAGTACTGTTCGGCCTGCACCGCACGCATGCGGTATTCGCCGGCCAGACCCTTGGAACGGCCCAGCGTATGCACGATCTCAATGGCCTTATCCCACAGTTCGAGGTCGCCCAGCGCGCCCGCGTACACGAGGAACATCTCGGCCTTGGATTCGCCGCGCAGATACTTCGCGTCATCGCTCATGGCGGTTTCGATGGCCTTCTTCGGCTCGCCCATACCACGCTCGCAGTCGGCGATGAACGGCAGATAGTCAAGGAAACCGTTCATGCGGAACGCGGTGCGGAACTCACGCAGGGCAAGTTTGTAATCGCCCTGACGGTAGGCCACGAACGCAAGGGTCTCACGCGCGAAATCAATACGGGAAGCCTGATGCGCCACCCACTTGGCGTGTTCGAGCGCCAGCTCCGGATCCCTTTCCTCAAGCGTGTAGGCGGCGAGGATGTGCAGGCCGATGTTCTCCGCATGTTCCTTGGACAGGCCACGCAGACGCTCACGGTCATCGGTGGACAGCATGCTCCACTCGATACCCTTCGGCATCTTCGGCTCGCCCGGGCGACGATGCGTGTACGGGTTTTGCGACGGGAAGCTCATCGTGCCGTCGGAATTGCGACGCGGCTTCGACAGGTATTCACCACGCTTCGCCTCGCGGTACTCCATCTTCTCTTCACGGGTGAATTCGCGGCGCTCCTCGCCTTCCGGACGCTGGTCGCGGTCCTTGTGGAAGTCACGACGCTGGTTGTCACGGCGGAAATCCCTGCGATCGCCGTCACGACGGTCATCACGACGGAAATTACGACGCTCGCCATCACGGCGCTCCCCGCGGCGGTCATCGCGGCGGAAGTCTCTGCGATCGCCGTCCTTGTGGAAGTTGCGGCCGCCACGACGCTCACCATCGTCACGGCGGAAGTCACGACGGTCACCGTCATGACGGAAATTGCGACGCTCGCCATCGCGACGGTCATCATGGCGGAAACCGGAACGCTCGCCATCACGCTGGTAGCGCGGATTGTCGCCGCGATTGCCACGATAGCCGCCGCGGCGGTCGTCACGACGCTCGCCATCGCGGTTGAACTTGCGCGGACCGTTGTGGAAACGACGCTCCTGACCTTCGCCTTCGCCATCGCGATGGAAATCGCGGTCGCCACGACGGTATCCGCCGCCATTGCCCTTGCGATATCCGCCCTTACGGTCATCGTTGTGGAAGCCGCCGGACTTGTGTCCGTAGGACTTGCCGCCGTTGCCGCGCGGCTTGAATCCCTTGCCACCGCGGTTACCCGGCCTGCCCGAGCCGTAGGACTTGTGGTTGCCGTAGGATTTGCCGCGCGATCCGCGCTGTTCTTCTGCCATGCTGTTCCTTATTGGTCTTGAGATACTTGCGATTATTTACTTACGATTGCCTATGCGTCTCACGCCTGTTCGACGACGCCGAGCGCCTTCTTGCCGCGGCGGATGAGCACGAAACGACCATGCAGGAAGTCACCTTCCTGCAACGTCTGTTCCTCATCCTCCACGCGCGTGTTGTTGAGGTACACGCCACCGGACTTGATGGTCTTGCGCGCCTCGGAAATCGACTTGAACAGGCCTGCCTTCATACCAGCCTCGGCCACACGGTCGCCGGCTGCGACCTTGGCGAATTCCCCATCGACCTTCATGCCGTCGATAGCGGCCTCAAGCGTGGACTCGTCGATGTCCGCCAGATCGCCGCCACGTCCGAACAACGCGCCGGCAGCTTCGATGGCCTGGCGAGTGGCTTCCTCGCCATGCACGAAGCTGGTGACCTCCCATGCGAGGGTGCGCTGCGCCTCACGCGCGCCCGGATTGGTCTTGCTTCCCTCGATAAGCCGTTCGATTTCGGCCTTTGGCAGGAAGGTGAACGCCTTGAGCAGGTTCTCCATCTCGCTGTCGGGACGGTTGAACCAGAACTGGTAGAACTTGTAGGGGCTGAGCATCGTGCCATCCAACCAGACGGCGTTGCCTTCGGACTTGCCGAACTTCTTGCCCTGCGCGTCGGTGATGATCGGGCTGGTGAACACGTTCACGTCCACGCCGCGCACCTTGTGGATCAGATCCAGACCGGAGGTGAGGTTGCCCCACTGGTCGGAGCCGCCGAGTTCCAGCGTGCAGTGGTATTCGTCAAACAGGTGGAGGAAGTCGTTGCCCTGCAGCACCTGGTAGCTGAACTCGGTGAAGGAGATGCCTTCCTCGGAGTTGAGGCGACGGGCCACGGTGTCCTTGGCGAGCATGGTGCCCATACGGAAATTCTTGCCGACGTCACGCAGGAAGTCGATGACGTTCATCGAAGCGGTCCAATCGTAGTTGGACACGAAACGTACCGGATTGCTGCCTTCGGTCTCGAGGATGCCGCCGATCTGCTTCTTCAGACGATCGGCCCAGCCGGCCACGACGTCCTTCGGGTTGAGCGTACGTTCGCCCGACTGGCGCGGATCTCCGATCAGGCCGGTGGCGCCGCCGACCAACGCGATCGGATGGTGTCCTGCGGCCTGCAGGTGGCGCATGTTGATGAGCTGAACGAGGTTGCCGATGTGCAGGGAGGCGGCGGTCGGATCGAAGCCGCAATAATAGGTGATGGGCTCTCCGTTCAACGCTTCGGCGAGTCGATCCCTGTCAGTGGACTGGGAAATCAACCCGCGCCATTCCAGTTCATCGAGGACGGAATCGAAACCGGCCTCCTTGAAATCGATGACGTGAGCCATAACTGTGCTTTCTCCCTATCGAATTGTGGACATTACCGCGTTTTACGCACCCTACAGTTTCGCAGAAGACACAGACAGCCGCGTGTGCCGTTTTCCATGTTTTTATCAAAGCGATCACGGAACATGCCGGTTAAAATCGAAAACGGAATCTCATTGACGAGAAGAAGGGAGGCCTGCATGGATCGCAAAGGCATGAAGGCCAATGCAAGGAAAGCCTATAAGAGACACTATTGGATGATAGTCGTCATCTGCCTGTTCGCTTCGGTGTTCGGTGTCGCCTACAGTTCGTCGACATGGTCGGTGAACGCCAGTTCCCCGTCCGCAACCGTGCAGGAGGATGGCACAGCGCAATCCGACAACGTGTCGAAAGTGTTGGAGAACCTGCTTGTCGGCGATGAAAGCCAGGCACGCAGGCAAGTGGAGCACAATCAGGAACAGATCGTGCAAAACGACACCAATGCCATGATGGGGCGTAAACGCGGCGTGTTCGCGTCTCTGCTCAACTCGTTCTCATCGGGTTCGGTCATTCTGTCGATGGCCGATGCGGCCAATTCCATCGTGCATAATGACGGCGTCGCCGTGGCCGTACCGATCGTCGTATCCCTGGCCGTTTACCTTTTCGTATGGCTGTTCGTCCAGCAGACATACCGGGTGGTCATGATGCGCATGCTGCTTGAGGGGCGGACCTACGACAAACTTCCCGTGAGCCGTTTCCTCTACCCGATCACCACGCGCAAATGGTTGTCGATGGCGAAGGTGATGCTGCTCGAGAACGTGTTCCTGTTCCTGTGGACGTTCACCATCATCGGCGCGTTCATCAAACCGTATTCCTACCGTATGGTGCCCTACATCGTCGCCGAAAATCCGAATATCGGGGCACGGGAGGCCATCAGCCTGTCCAGGCGCATGATGAAGGGTCACAAGTGGGAGTGTTTCGTGGCCGACCTGTCGTTCCTTGGCTGGTGGCTGCTCAATCTGTTCACGCTCGGCTTGAGCGGCATCTTCTATTCCAACGGTTATAACGCGGCGTTTTTCGTAGAATATTACGTGCATGTGCGCGGATTGTCCAAGGATTCGGGATTGGAGGGAAGCGAGCTGCTCAGCGACGAATACCTGCACAGCAAGGCCTCCGCTGAGACATTGCATGCCGCGTATGGTGATGTTGCCGAAACGGTGGAGCAGTTGTCCAGCAATCTTGTTCCGGTGGACAAGCCGAACGGTTTCGTCGGGTTCCTGTCCGAATGGTTGGGCGTGCGTATCCTGCATGCGCGGTCGGTGACCAAGTATGAGGAGTATCGCGAGCAACTGCACCAGATCGATACCGGCAGGGAGATTCTGGACGGCGCTATCTATCCTGGTCGTCTGGCTCCGGCGCCGATGGCGTTCCGGTTCCGCGAATCCCGCACCGTCAGCTCCGATCGCAGCTATTCGTTGGTCAATCTGGTCATGATGTTCTTCATCTTCTGTTTCGTGGGATGGGTATGGGAGGTGAGCCTCGCCTTCATTTCCGAAGGAACGTTCGTGAATCGTGGCACGCTGCATGGGCCATGGCTGCCGATCTATGGCACCGGCGGAGTGATTATCCTTATTCTGCTGAAGAAGTTGAGGAAGAAGCCCTTGTTCGAGTTCCTGGCCGCCATGGTCTTGTGTGGCGGGTTGGAGTACTTCTCGTCCTGGTATCTGGAGAAGACCCACGGAGGACAACGCTGGTGGGATTACACCGGTTATTTTCTCAATCTCAATGGTCGTATCTGTGCCGAGGGTCTGCTGACGTTTGGTTTGGGCGGTTTGGCGATCGTGTATCTGCTGGCTCCTGCATTGGACAACTTGCTGAGTCGTATCGATACAAGAAAGCTCACCGTTGTGGCCGTCGTGCTTCTGGCGTTCTACTGTGTGGACCAGGCGTATTCGGCGCAGCATCCGAACATTGGTGCCGGCATCACCGATTACAAGGGGTCGGCCACATCGCAAGTATCGTAACCCCTATCCGATGTGATGCATAAAGGGATTTTGCCCGTCAGCGTGCGCAACGCAGGTTGGCGGGGCAAATCGTTTTTGGACACATGCTATACGACACGTGTGGCCGGTGGAAACTTACTTTCGGCGCAGCATCTCACGCACGGTTTCCATGATCTTGCTGTATTTGGTGGAGTCCGTGGAACGCATGCGTGGGAAGGAGCGGATCATACGACGTTGCTGCCAATTCAACGCGGAAGAGACAAGCTGACGCATATTGGCAACACGTTCCTGCGACGATTCCGACAAATCATGCATCTTCTCGCGGAATTCCTCTTTGCCCCACTGCCAGGAGTCTCCGGCCTTCTCCGCACGCTCCTGCACCGCTTCGCTGAATTTGGCGAGACGCTCGGACAGGCCGACGATGCCCACCACGGTGACGATGGTGTCGATGATAACGACGATGGCGGCGACCGCGCATATCACGTGCACGGCAAGCAGCGGAATCATGGCGGTGAGCCGTTCGACCTGCGGCTGGACCACATCGATGATCAATACTCCGCCGAATCCGAATACGATTGCGCCGAGCAGACAGATGCGGCCTTGGATGTTGAATCGGTAATGGCTGTAATCCCACCATCTGGCGTGGAACAGCTTTTCCATGCCCCAAGAGGTGATGTATTCGAGTATGCTCGCGCCGAATGAGGAGATAAGGAAAATCTCGATGGGATTCGTGAAGTCATGCAACAGCACGATCGCAAGCACCGCGCCGCATCCGTAAATTGGGCACAACGGCCCGTTGAGGAAACCACGGTTGACCCATCGACGTTCCGAAACGGACACGAGAACCGACTCGTACACCCATCCGATGAAAGCGTATAACAGGAACCAAAGGAACAAATATTCGAGTGTGAGCGCCACAGCCATCAGCTCCTGTCCGTCGGTTGTTCGGATGCGGGTTTGTCGAAACGATCGAAAGAGAGCGTTTCCTTCGTGGCGCTGATTTTGTCGGCCGCGGTGACAAGGTATCCTTCGATGTACTTCGGCGGATAGGGAGTCAATGGGAACATGTGATGTTCGATGCTGTCCCGTTCGATCTGGTTGAGTTTGAAATCCCGTATGGCGTTGCGCATGGCCGTTTTACCATGTGTGAATCCGTGTAGCCGATGGGTGCCGTTGTCCCAGTCATGCCAATCGTAAAGGAAGTAATCATGGAGCAAAGCGGCGCGAATCAACGAACGTAGATCAACCCTATTCCACAGGTGCAGTCTGTCTGCCAGCCAGACGGACAGACAAGCCACACGAATGGAATGGGCGAATGTGGTGACCACGCCATGCTGGTAGCAGACCCTTTCGATGGCCATGTGGTCATGTTCCAGAATCTCCCGGCCGTGCGCGTAGACCAGCCGTCGTATCTGCGTGCGCGTCAACAGCACCGCTTTTTGCTCCTTGCTTAATAGGGATTACTTGAGCAGGGATTCGGGCGACTTGTATGCGGAACCGTCGGACACGGAGTTGGCGAAGGCGCGTAGCTGCTCGATGGTGGTCTTGGCGGAAACGATCTGTTCGCGCACGCGCAGCGGGGAGGTGCCTCCCTTGCCGTTGCGGGCGGAGACGGAACCTTCGGTGGACAGCACTTCACGCACCTGCGGGGCCTTGTCCGCCGGCAGGAAATCCTCGAACACGTTGATGAAGTCCTCGTCGGTCAAATCCCACAGCTCCTGGCCGCGGTCTTCGGCAATCTTGACGCATGCGCCGGAAAGCTCGTGTGCGTGACGGAACGGCACACCGTTCTTGACGAGCCATTCGGCGATGTCGGTGGCGAGGGCGAAACCGGTCGGGGCTTCGGCTTCGAGGCGTTCCTTGTCGAAGACCATGGTGGCGACCATGCCGGTGAATGCCGGCAGCAGCACTTCAAGCGTGTCCACTTGGTCGAATACGGCTTCCTTGTCTTCCTGCAGGTCGCGCGCGTAGGCTGTCGGCAGGCCTTTCAAGGTGGCGAGCAGGCCAGTCAGGTCGCCGATGAGTCGTCCGGACTTGCCGCGAGTGAGTTCGGCGATGTCCGGATTCTTCTTCTGCGGCATGATGGACGAGCCGGTGGAGTAGGCGTCATCAAGACGCACGAACGCGAATTCCTGGGTGTTCCAGATGATGATCTCTTCGGACAGGCGGCTCAGATCGACACCGGTCATGGCGGCGATGAAGGCGAATTCGGCGACCAGATCACGGCTGGCGGTGCCGTCGATGGAGTTGGCGGTCACCTTGGAGAAGCCCAGCTCACGGGCCACAGCCACCGGTTCGAGGCCAAGGGTGTTGCCGGCGAGGGCACCGGAGCCGTACGGGCTGGCGTCGATGCGCTTATCCCAATCGGCGAGACGTTCCACGTCACGCAGCAGCGGCCACACGTGGGCCATGAGCTGGTGGGCAAGCAGAACTGGCTGGGCGTGCTGCATATGCGTACGTCCCGGCATGACGGTGCGACCGGCTTTTTCGGACTGCTCGATCAGTGTTGCGGCGAGACCGAGCAGCATTTTGGCGATGATGCGGCTGTGGCGGCGCAGCCACATGCGGATGAGCGCGGCGATCTGATCGTTGCGGGAACGGCCGGCGCGGAGCTTGCCGCCGAGTTCGTCACCTGCGATTTGAAGCAGGCCGCGTTCGAGTGCAGTGGCCTCGTCCTCGTCATCCTCGATCGGAGCGAATGCTCCGGAATCCACGCGGCGCTGCAGCTCGTCAAGGGCGTCTTCCATGCGCTGCAGCTCATCGGCGGTCAGCAGTCCGGCGCGGCCCAGTGCACGGGCATGGGCGCGCGAACCGGCGATATCGTCATCGGCGAGTCGCCAGTCGAATTGGGTGGACTTGCTCAGCCGTGCGAGTTCCGGCGACGGACCAGACTTGAAACGGCCGCCCCACAGGGCAAGATGCTCACCATTAGTAGTGCTCTCGGTCATTGTTTTTCCAAATCTCCTTGCAGATATGACTGAGGGAGAGCTTACCAGTCAGGATGGTCCCGACGGTACGCTCTCCCCCATTATCAAGACGATTCACAACGTGAATCCGGATGATGCTTACTCGACGCTGTTCTCCGGAACCTCGATGCCGTTGCCGAACTTGACGTCGCGGGCTGCGGCCACGCGGCTCGGCAGACCATAGATGTCGATGAAGCCGTTGGAGGACTTCTGGTCGAAGCTGTCGCCGGAATCGTAGGTGGCCAGGTTGTAGTCGTACAGCGAGCTGTCGGAGCGACGGCCGGTCACGACGGCGCGGCCACCGTGCAGAACCATGCGAATCTCGCCGGAGACGTACTTCTGGGTGTCTTCGATGAAGGCGTTCAGGGACTGGGTTGCCGGGGAGAACCACTGCGCGTCGTAGACCAGTTCGGCCCAGCGCTTGTCGATGTCGCGCTTGATGCGGTGCTGCTCGCGTTCGAGGCAGCAGTTCTCGAGTTCCTGGTGGGCGGTGATCAGCGCCACTGCGCCCGGAGCCTCGTACAGCTCGCGGGACTTGATGCCTACCAGACGATCCTCAATCAAATCGATACGGCCGATGCCCTGCGCGCCTGCACGACGGTTCATCTCTTCGATGGCCTGCAGCGGAGTGACGTCATGACCGTCGATCTTGACCGGGACGCCCTGCTTGAATTCGATGACGACCTCATCCTCGACCGGTGGGAACGCCGGATCGTCGGTGTAGGAGTAGCAGTCCTTGGTCGGACCGTTCCACGGATCCTCGAGGAAACCGGTCTCGATGGCGCGGCCCCACACGTTCTGGTCGATGGAGAACGGGCTCTTCTCGGTCTGCACGATCGGCAGCTTGTGTTCCTTGGCGAAGGCGATCTCGACGTCGCGGGTCAGAGACAGGTCGCGAATCGGGCTGATGGCCTTCAGCGTCGGGTCGATGGAGGCGATGGAGACCTCGAAACGAACCTGATCGTTGCCCTTGCCGGTGCAGCCGTGGGAAATGGTGTCAGCGCCGAACTGGTGGGCGGCACGGACGAGATGCTTGGAAATCAGCGGACGGGAGATGGCGGAGACCAGCGGGTACACGCCTTCGTACATGGCGTTGGCCTTGAGGGCCTTCATGCAATATTCGTTGGCGAACTCGTCACGGGCGTCGACCACGTAGGATTCGACGGCTCCGCAGGCGAGGGCGCGCTGCTTGATGGTCTCAAGGCTTTCGCCGCCCTGGCCGACGTCGAGGGACACGGCCACAACATCCTTGCCGGTGCGTTCCTTCAGATACGAAATGGCGACGGAGGTGTCAAGACCACCGGAGTACGCCAGGACGAGACGATTCTGATCGCTCATGGTTTCCCTTTCTAACATCCAACGTTATTCATCAGTATATGCAATACTCTGTATATTTATGCATATTTGGTGCGTCGTGTCCACTATATGGCTATTCACGCTTTGGAAGCGACATCAAGCAGCCATTGCGCACGCCGTTTGGCGACATCATCCTCGGAGCAGATAACCATGACCGTGTCATCTCCGGCGATGGTGCCAAGCACGCCTTCGATGGGCTGCTTATCGATGACGCTGGCCACATATTGCGCGGCGCCGGATGGCGTGTGCACGACCACGAGATTACGTGCCGCGGCCACGGATGTGACCAGTCCGGACAGTACCCGGCTAATCTGCTGCTCGGTTTTGGCGTCCGGGTTAGAAGCCGGATGTTCATCAATGTTCTGTTTGCCGACGGCGTAGGCCACGGTTCCGTCGGCAAGACGGGTCTTCGTGGCGTGAATCTCATCGAGATCACGGCTCAGCGTGGCCTGCGTCACCTCGATGCCCTGGTCGGCGAGAATCTGCGACAGTTGCGATTGCGAGGTGACGATGCGCGTCAGCAGCGCCTGCTCAATGGCGCTCAGTCGAGCGGTTCGTGTGGCAGGACGCTGCAACGCGGGAGTGTGGTCAGTCATCAGACCAGCAGGCTTTCATCGCCACGGGCCTTGCCGGCCAACCAGGTCAGCAACGCCTTCTGGGCGTGCAGACGGTTGCCTGCCTCATCCCAAACCACGGACTGAGGACCATCGATAACCTCGGCGGTGACCTCCTTGCCGCGATATGCAGGCAGGCAGTGCTGGAAGATGGCGTCGTCCTTGGCCTTGGCCATGAGTTCGGCGTTCACCTGGTAATCCCAGAACGGCTTGGAACGGACAGCGTATTCCGCTTCCTCGCCCATGGAGACCCACGTGTCGGTGAAGACGCAATCGGCTCCGGCAACAGCCTCATTCGGATCAGTAGTGACGAGGATGGAGCCGCCGGTCTCAGAGGCAATCGCTTCGGCATCGGCAACGATCTGCGGATCCGGCAGATAGCCGTTCGGTCCGGCAACGCGTACGTTCATGCCGGCCACGGCGCCGCCGAGCAGGTAGGAGTTGGACATGTTGTTGGCCGCGTCGCCAAGATAGGCGATGGTCTGGTTCTTGAGGTTGTCTACACCGCCGCGATGTTCCGCGATGGTCTGGAAGTCAGCAAGAATCTGGCACGGATGGAATTCGTCGGTCAGTGCGTTCACCACCGGATGGGTGGAGTACTTGGCCATTTCCTCAACACGGTCCTGACCAAAGGTGCGCCACACCACGCCGTAGGCCATACGGTCAAGCACGCGAGCCGTGTCGGCCACCGGTTCGCCACGGCCCAGCTGGGAGCCGGACTTGTCAATGACCAGCGGATAGCCACCGAGTTCGGCCACGCCAATGGAGAAGCTGGAGCGGGTACGGGTACTGGGCTTGTCGAAAATCACGGCGATGCCCTGCGGGCCAGCGAACGGCTGGTGATAGAAACGGTTCTTGTGGAACTTGATGGCCAGTTCCAGCACCTGCTTCTGTTCTTCGTGGTTCAGATCGTCATCGCGCAGCATATGGCGCAGTTCAGGGGTTGCCATTGGTATAGAGGCTCCTTTCAAATTCTTCGGGTTCGTCCGAGATCAGTCGTTAGGCAGGTCGGACGGAATCTTGGCGAGGATGGACACCGCTTGATCGACGTCCTGAGCAGTGATGACCAGCGGCGGGGCGAGACGCAACGCATTCGGAGCCACCGCATTGACGATGAGACCGTGTTCCAAAGCCCAGTTCATGGCCGCATGCGAGCAGGGGTGGGCAAGTTCGATGGCGTCGAGCAGGCCACGGCCACGCACGGAGACGAATAGCGGATTACCGCAGGAGGCGATACCGTCGCGCAGCTGCTTGCCGCGTTCTTCGGCGTTGTCCACGAGGTTGTCCTCTTCGATGACTCCCAGCGTTGCCAATGCCGCCGAAGCGCCCAATGGATTGCCTGCGAAAGTGGAGCCGTGGGAACCCGGGGTGAACAGCGCGGACAGTTCGGCGCCGAAGGAAATCATGCCGCCCATCGGGAAACCACCGCCAACGCCCTTGGCGAAAGTGACGATGTCCGGGGTCACACCGCCGGAAAGATCCTCACGCTGGAAGGCGAACCATGCTCCGGTGCGTCCGATGCCGGTCTGCACTTCGTCGATGATGAGGAGCGCCTTATGTTCGTCGCACAGTTTGCGGGCGGCCTTCACATAGTCCGCTCCGAGCGGCATCACACCGGCCTCGCCCTGGATAAGCTCCATGATGACGGCCGCGACCGGCCCTTTGCCGTACTTGCCTTGGCCGGTTTCGGCGAAAGCGTCGTGCAAAGCTTCGACGTTGCCGGCTTCGACGAATTCGATGTTCGGTACCAGCGGCTCGAATTTCTCACGGATGGCGGGCTTCCACGTTGCGGACAGCGCGCCCATGGTGCGGCCGTGGAAGCCGTGGGTCATGGAGATGATGCGTGCCGGTTTGCCGCCGATCTCAGGCGACGCGCCCGGCAGGGTGCGCCCGTAGAGCTTGGCGAGCTTCAGCGCCGCCTCGTTACCTTCCGCGCCGGAATTGCCGAAGTAGACGCGGGAACCTTCCGGAGCGCCCGCGAGCTTGACGAGTTTGGCGGCGAGCTTGATCTGCGGTTCGGTGGCGAAGTAGTTGCTCACATGCGCGGCCTTGGCGGCCTGCTCGCTGACGGCCTTCACCCACTTCGGATGGGCGTATCCGAGTGCGTTGACGGCGATGCCTGCAAGGAAATCGAGATATTCATTGCCGTCGACATCCCAGATGTGGGCGCCCTCACCGTGGTCCATCACGCGCAGGGGCGTGCCAAACACGTTCATATGCACCTGGGAGTACTCTCCCAGCCACTTGGCATCTTCAGTGCCGAGTGTTTCCAGTTGTTCAGTTGCCATAGGAACTCCTCATTTCAATACCGTCCTCGGGCACGACCATGGTGCCGATGCCGTCGGTGGTGAAGATCTCGTTCAGGATGGAATGCGGTTTGCGACCGTCGATGATATGGGCCCGCGGAACACCCCCGTCGATGGCGCGCACGCAGGCTTCCATCTTCGGACGCATGCCGCTTTCCAGGTCGGGGAGCATATCGCGCAGATTCTCCACGCCGATGCGGCCAATCAGGGAGTCACGGTCCGGCCAATCGGCATACAGACCATCGACGTCGGTCAACACGACCAGCTTGCTGGCTCCAAGGGCCGCGGCAAGGGCGGCCGCGGCGGAGTCGGCGTTCACGTTGAGCACTTCGGTGGCATCGTCTTCATTCGGCGCCACGGAGGAGACCACCGGAATACGTCCGGCGTTGATTAGATCCTCCACGGCGGACGCGTCGACGCTCACCACGTCGCCGACCAAGCCGATATCGGTGGGTTTGCCGTCAATGACCGGTTTGCGCTGCATGGCCGAGAACAGGGCGCCGTCCTCGCCGGACAGTCCGACCGCGAATGGACCGTGCGCGTTGATCAGGCCAACGAGTTCACGGGACACCTTGCCTGTCAGCACCATGCGGACCACATCCATGGCTTCCGGAGTGGTGACACGCAATCCGCCCTTGAATTCGGACTTGATACCCAGGGCCTTAAGCATTTGGGAGATCTGCGGACCGCCACCGTGCACCACGACCGGGTGCAGTCCCACCTGACGCAGGAACACCATGTCTTCGGCGAAGCAGGCTTTCAGATGATCGTCGATCATCGCATTGCCGCCATATTTGATGACGATGCGTTGTCCGGCGAATTCCTCCAGCCACGGCAGCGCTTCGATAAGCACTTCCGCCTTCTGGTCGGCGCGCAGGTCGGTGTGCACGTCGAAGTGGAATCCAGGTCCTTTGAGTTCCTTGGTCATTACCGTTCAATCAGCTTTCGTAATCTGCATTAATGTGTACGTATTCGTGGGTCAGATCGTCGGTCCAGACGGTCGCTTCCGCTTCTCCGGCGTTCAGGTCGATGTCGATGTGCACCTCGCGTGGGGTCATGTCCACTTCGGAGCGGTCGCGTCCGGCTCCGCCGTTTTCGCAGATGCGTACGCCGTTGACGTCCACCGTGACCTTTTCGGAATCGTATGGTGCGACGTCGGGCGGCACGGTGCCGAGGGAGCTGACGATGCGGCCCCAGTTCGGATCGTTGCCGGAGATGGCGCATTTGAGCAGATTGGACGCTGCGACCGCGCGGCCGCATGCCAGAGCGGCTTCTTCGGTGGTCGCGCCGGTAACTTTGACACGGATGTCATGGCTCGCGCCTTCACCGTCTCCGACAATCTGGCGGGCGAGCGAGGCGGTGGCCTTGGCCACGAGCTCGTTGAACTCGTCCGGTTCCGGTTCGATGCCGGACGCGCCGGAAGCCAGCAGCAGCACGGTGTCGTTGGTGGACATGCAGCCGTCCACGTCGATGCGGTTGAACGACATTTCGACTCCGGCGTTCAAGGCGGCTTGAAGCTGTCCGGCGGTCACGACGGCATCGGTGGTGATGACGCACAGCATGGTGGCCAGCTGCGGGGCGATCATGCCGGAACCCTTGACCATGCCACCGATACGGAAGCCGTTGGAACCTTCCAGCTCGACGGTTTTCGGCTTGGTGTCGGTGGTCATGATGGCGTGCGACGCATCGGCTCCGGCTTCGGCGGTATCGGCAAGGGTTTCAAATGCCTTGTCCGCGCCGGACAGCACGTTGTCGAGCGGCAGCAATTCGCCGATGAGACCAGTGGAACATACGGCCACGTCTTCGGCTTTGGCGCCGATGAGACTGGCGACCTTTTCAGCGGCGGCCTTGGACTGCTCGTATCCTGGCTTGCCGGTGCATGCGTTGGCGCCGCCGGAGTTCAGAATCACGGCCTTCACATGGCCGTCGGATACGATGTTCCTCGACCACTGCACAGGGGCCGCGCAGAAACGGTTCGAGGTGAACACGCCGGCAGCGGCGTCAAGCGGTCCATTGTTGACCACGAGAGCCAGATCCTTCTTGCCTTCGACCGCGGAAATGCCAGCTGCCACGCCAGCTGCGGAAAAACCTTGTGCGAACGTTACGCTCACGGTGCCACTCCAATCTTCGTCAATCCTGCATCCTCAGGAAGCCCCAATGCCACATTCAGCGATTGCACGGCCTGTCCGGCGGTTCCTCGGTTGAGGTTGTCGATGGCCGCGAATGCCAGCAGGCGGCCGGCATGATGGTCGACGACCACTTGAATGTGGGCCGCGTTAGAACCGATGATGTTGGCGGTGGCCGGCATTACGCCTTCAGGCAGCACCACCATGAAATCCTGGCCTTCGTATGCGTCCAGCCAGACCTGGCGGATCTCGGCATCCGTCATGCCAAGCGCTTTGTCGGTGAGTTTGGCGGAAACGGTGACGAGAATGCCACGCGCCATCGGCGCGAGAATCGGCGTGAAGGCGAGGGTGTAATCGTCCGCCTCCGCAGCACTCTTGCCGGCCGCGTGCGCGAAGTTCTGCAGGATCTCCGGAATGTGGCGGTGCGTACCGCCTACCGAATACGGCAGTGCGGAGCCGAACGCCTCAGCCGCAAGCAGATTGGTGCGCTTGAGGTTCTTGCCGGCGCCGGAATAACCGACCACCAAATCAGCCACGATGTCTTTCGGTTCGACAAGACCCTGCGCAATGCCCGGTTGCAAAGCCAGCGTGGTCGCAGTGACGTTGCAGCCCGGTCCCGCAATGCGCTTGGTGCCGGGAAGCGCTTCACGCTGACGACTGTAGGAGCCGTCTGTCTCGATGCCGGTGATGAGTTCCGGCATGCCGTAGGTCCAATGCTGGTAGAAGTCACCGCCGTAGAACGCGTCCCATGCGCTCTTCTCCTCAAGGCGGTGATCGGCACCCAGATCCACCACCACTGCGTTCGGATCAAGCTGGGAAGCCAATGCTCCGGAAGCGCCGTGCGGCAATGCCAGGATGATTACGTCATGGCCGTTGAGCACTTCCGGCGTGGTGTCCTCGACCACGAGGTCCGCCAACTGCGGAATGTGCGGCATATGCTTGCCAAGCTTGTCCCCCACCGAAGAATGTCCGGCGACGCAGGTCACTTCGAAATTCGGGTGTGCCGCGAGTATGCGCAACGCCTCACCACCCGCGTATCCAGTCGCGCCAGCCACGGCTACCGTGTATTTGGCCATGTCACGTCTCTTTTCCTTGACTCGTTGAAACACATTCAGCATACACTTTATGCACTACATTGCATAATTATGCAGTTCAATCGTGTCGGATAGTGATCACCGCCCATAACGGGACCGTTCAGACGAACATAAAAAGATTGGTTTCAGGCGGAAATCGAGCTGGAATCACCACTTTGGCCACTGCCACCGAACATGTACTGCATCATCTGGTTATACAAATCGGCTGTGGAAATGCCGTGAACCGTCATCCAAATCACCGCAATAGTGTACAGCACGTTGATAATCAGCGCTGCCACGCCAAGCGCGTAGCCTTTCATATGCAGTTTTTTGGTACGCCACATGGCGATGGCGCCCATCACCGCAGGGATGACCGGTACCGGCAGGAATAGTGCGAACACGAACGAGATGATCGCATAGCTATCCCAATGGCCGTACAGGGGGTTCTGGCTGGGATCATTCGGGTTGATGGGATATATGCCGGGCTGTTGGTATGGATTCGGCCCATACTGGCTTGGCCCGTATTGATTTGGTCCATACTGATAGCCATTGGGCTGGCCTGATTGCTGCCATCCCGATGCATCATATGGATTCGCCGGATACCCGTTCTGCATATACGGATTCGTCTGCGGCCGCTGCGCCGTTTGTTGTGCATCGTCCTCCGACTTGGGCTGTTCGGGAGCCCCATACATGTATGGATTGTAGTTCGCCGGATACTGGTTGGACATCGCGCCATATTCAGGCTGGTTGTACTGTCCGAATTCCGGCTGTGCCGACTGGTCCGACGACGAAGACGACGAAACCGGAGCAGCCCCGGCCACCTCCTGCCCTTCGTCGGGGTTGATCGGCTGGTTCTGCTCCGGTTCGTTCATGTCGTCCTCTTTATCTTTTTGGTTACTTCGATGGACTTGACGTGTCAGGCACGCAGTTGCGCGCCCAGCTTCTCGGCCGCACCCACGATGCGCTTGCGAATGGCTTCGCTGTCCTCGGAGGTCAGCGTCTTGTCCTCAGCGCGGAACGTGACGGCGTATGCGAGGGACTTCAATCCCTCACCCAGCTGATCACCGGTGTACACGTCGAACAGGTCGATGCTCTCCAAGCTGTTGCCGGCGGCTTCGACGATGGTCTTCTCGAGTTCGGCGGCGGTGACGTCCGTCGACACGGTGAAGGCCAGATCCTGCTTGACCGGCGGGAAGGTGGAAATCGGCTTGGCCTGCACCGGCTTGCCGCTCAAGGTGGCGAACAGCGCGGTCAGGTTCAGTTCAAACGCGGCGGAATGGGCCGGGAAGCCCAACGCCTCGTTGACATGCGGGTGAAGCTCGCCGACCATGCCGACGAACGTGTCACCTGCCATCACACGTGCCGCACGGCCCGGATGCCACTGCGCGGGTACGTCCTCAGCCTTCGGCTGGTCCAACGTGAGCTTTGCGCCAATGCGGTCGGAAATACGCTGCACGGCTTCAACTGCGTCGGACCAGTCCACGGCACGGCGATCGCCCATCCAGCCGGAGTCGACGGCGTTGCCGGTCAGAATGCCGGCGACGTGCATCGGCTGGTCCGGCAGACCTGCGTCAAGCGCGGCCAACTGCTCGCCGGTCGGCTTGACGGCACCCGGCAACGCCGGAATCGCCGGAGCGTTCGGATCCCACAGGTAGACGTGTCCGATTTCGTACAGCGACACGTTTTCCACGCCACGGCGCAGGTTACGCTGCACGGTCTGCGCGAGGGTCGGGATGATGTCGCGACGCAGGAACGGACGATCGCCGGCCAGTGGGTTGGCAATTTCGACGCTGACCTTCTTGGTGGCGTCGGCGTCAAGTGCGAAGTTCTTGTAATCTTCGTCGCCCACGAACGGATAGCTCAGGGTCTCCACCATGCCGTATTCGGCGAGTTCGTCGGCCACCTGGCGCTTGCGCAGCTGCTCGGCGGTCAGTCCGACCTTGCCTTCGACCGGTGCCGGCGGCACGGTGACCGGAATCTCATCGTAGCCGACCAGACGGGCCACTTCCTCCACCAGATCGCACGGTTCGTTGAGGTCCGGACGCCAGCTCGGCGGAGTCACGGAGAACTCACCGTTGCCACCGCCGGCCACAGTGCAGCCGATATCGGTGAGAATGTCGCTGATGGTGTTCACGTCAGTGTCCAGTCCCGCCACGCGGGCCACTTCGGACGCCTTGAACAGAATCGGACGACGATTGCAGACAGTGTTGTAATCAGTCGGGTGCTCGCTCGGCTCGCCGTTGCCATACTTGACCAGAAGCTCGGCGGCCATCTGGGCGGCAGCCGGCTGCAGCTGATCATCCACGCCACGCTCGAAACGACGGGACGCTTCGGACGGAATCTTGTGACGACGTGCAGAACGCGCGATCGATACCTGGTCGAAATGAGCGGATTCCAGCAGGATGTTCTTAGTTTCAGCAGTGACCTCGCCATACAGGCCGCCCATCACGCCGGCGATGCCAAGCACACGAGAGCCACGCTCGCCGTTCGGCGAGTCGGTGATCAGCAGGTCCTCGACGCTCAGGTCATGATCCTTGCCGTCCAATGTGGTGAGCTTCTCACCTTCGTTGGCGCGGCGCACGACGATCGGTCCTTCAATCTTGTCCAGATCGTAGGCATGCATCGGCTGGCCAAGATCAAGCATCACGTAATTGGTGACGTCCACCGCCAAAGAGATGGAGCGCATGCCTGCGCGGATTAGGCGGCGGCGCATCCAGTTCGGCGTGTGGCTCGCCGGGTCGAAACCACGCACGGCGCGCGCGTAGTAGCGATCGCAGCCGACCACACCGTGAATCGGATTCTTGTCGTCGACGATCACTTCGATGTCGCTCTTGGCACCTTCCGGCAGACCCTGAGTGACGGGCGCCTTCTTGCCAAGGGCGGTTGCCGGATCAGTGTAGACGGCGCCAGTGGAATGGTGGTATTCGCGGGCCACGCCACGGTAGGAGAACGCGTAGCCGCGATCCGGAGTGATGTTGATTTCCAGCAGCGGCTGGTCCAGGTGCAGCAGATGCATGGCGTCATCGCCCGGCTGGAGCTTTTCGTATTCCTCCGGGGTGAAGCCGTACTTGCGTAGCAGGATGATGCCGTCGTGGTTATCACCCAGACCAAGCTCGCGCTCGGAGGCGCACATGCCGTTGGAGATGTGGCCGTAGGTCTTGCGCGGTTCGATCTTGAAATCGCCTGGCAGCACGGCGCCCGGCAGGGTCACGACAACCTTCTCGCCGGCTGCCATGTTCGGAGCTCCGCAGATGATGCCGCGTGGCACCTTGTTGCCGTTTTCATCGGTCTCGTTGTATTCGTCGCCGACGTCCACGTGGCACCAGTTGATAATCTTGCCGTTCTTCTGCGGTTCCGGAGTGGCGTCGACCACATAGCCGACGACAATCGGGCCGGTGACCTGGGAGGTGTGGATCTCTTCCTCTTCGAGGCCGACCTTCACCAGATCCTTGGCAAGCTGTTCGTACGTAAGGCCTTCCGGAACCTCGACATGGTCCTTGAGCCAATCGATGTC